>Ga0209164_1000064_pt1 | contig 325056 bp, 287 predicted proteins | sample MTBNYHSulfiMetaG_FD_187458 | JGI IMG/M metagenome (GOLD analysis project Ga0209164, IMG submission 187458) | Enrichment culture microbial communities from rom New York Harbor, USA that are MTBE-degrading - MTBE-NYH (New York Harbor Sulfidogenic)... | ecosystem: Environmental > Aquatic > Marine... | reverse complement strand
TTTCGTTGGGTCGTTCGCAAATACATGCTTACACAAATAGCATTTATTTATAGCCATGTCAACAATAAAGTGCTAAATCGTGTGCCTACCACTTTTGGGAGTCCAGTAGGATTAACTTGTTGAAATTACATGATCGCACCCCAAAAATGGGTTGGTTTTTTGCCCACAAAACGCAAACTCAAGCCTAGGTGTGATGGAAAATAGTCCATGATAAGGATTCTCAAAACGCAGATCAAAAACATCCTCAATCTTTATCTTCGGTGGATTTGTCAAAGTGAGTTTGAGCAACAGTCTTTTATTCGGTTTAATGAAAGGCCTGTCGAGTTCGCCTTTGTTTTTAGGCATATCACACAGCTCTACCCCAAGAAAATCCTTGATATTGGCACAGGAACCAGCGCATTACCGGATCTTATGCGAAACTGCGGTTGTGTCGTAACGGCGATTGATAACTTCAGGGATTACTGGACCTCGCAGACACTCAACCGACATTTCCACATAATCGATGATGACATTACCGATTCTCGGCTGAATGATAGGTTCGATCTTATTACATGTATCAGCGTCCTGGAGCATATTCGAAAATCTGACGCTGCAGTGCGGAATATGTTTCGGCTTTTAGATAGAGAAGGTTACTTGATCCTAACATTTCCATACACAGAGAATTCATATATAGAAAATGTGTATGGACTAGAAGGGGCAAGCTATGGTCAAGACCTACCATATATCTGCCAATCCTATTCGCGGAAGGAACTGAACAAATGGTTTCATGACAATGATGGCCGTATCGTTGAACAGGAATATTGGCAATTTTGGGATGGGAGCTATTGGACTGTTGGCGATCAAATAATACCCCCAAAAAGAGTGGGCAGGAGAGATAGGCACCAGATGTCTTGCCTCCTGATTAAGAAAATCGATTGATTTCGGGTGCAGCCACGATAACGGTTTTACATAAGCTGTATTTGATATTGTTGATGAAAAGACCGGTATGCTGGCATATGATGAAGACTTCCGCGGTTACTATGACACATGTGATCTCGCATTATAAGGAATATAGCCCTCGAGAATGGGCCACAAGGAATTCAGGTTTCCTAAACGCACGGAAAAAGCTTAATGCCACATTTCTTGAACTCGAGAGGATTCGCAACGGGAAGAAGGTCATTGATCTCTGTATGATTAAAAGTCATCCAAGTCTTCTCTATGCCGACGATCGGGACAGATTGTTTTTGGAACCTGAATATCACAACCTAGCGTCCTATTTGCAGCCGTATTGACTCAAAAAGTATTTGAATTGGCGATTTGCGAAGCGCCAACCATTCTATCAGGGTAGCGCCCAATTAATTGCATATAACTCTCAAGAAAATCATCCTTTACATCTCCAAGTTCCTTGGCCTATTTTATCTTGCACGGATTATGACCAAGCGTGGATTGCGGATTCTCTGTTACCACGGCTTTTCTGTTAGCGACGAATCTCAATTCAGGCCAGAGACTTTCATGGAACCGCGAACCTTTCAGGCACATATCAATTTGTTGGTGTCCAAGAGATACCCGGTAATCAAGCTGAAAGAGGCACTGCAACTTCTCGACAAGAAAACCCTCCCTCCCTGCCCTGTCGTGATCACCTTTGATGATGGGTTCAAAACCATAAAGGAATACGCTATCCCTATCCTGAGCCATAACGCTCTGCCGAGCACGATATTCCTCACAACGTATTATTGTATCAAGGCACATCCGGTATTTCGTCTGGCAGTCCAGTACATGTTTTGGAAAACGAGGTTTAAAGATATAAATCTAACCGGAATAGATCTGCCCATGTCTGGCCGAGTATCTCTGAATTCAGTTGAAAATCGTCAAAAAGTCGCGTGGCAGATTATTGATTATGCTGAAAAGGAGCTTCCAGAAGAAGACCGACAGCGTATTGCCTCGGAACTAGGCTTTCGTCTCAAAGTTCCCTACAGTGAATTAGTTAACAGCGGCGCTCTATCAATAATGACTGCTCCAGAAATTCAACGGATTGCGTCTGGTGGAACCGATATCCAGTTGCACACACATCGTCATAATTTTCCTGAGAATCCGCTTACTGCAAGAACTGAGATACGAGATAATCGGGCCGTTTTAGAGCCGATTATTGGAAAGGAACTTGGGCACTTCTGCTATCCAAGCGGTGTATGGAGTGAAAGGCATTTTCCTATTCTGAGACAAGAAAATATTGAAAGTGCCGTGACCTGTGACACCGGCTTCAATTATGCTGATACTCCCAGATTTTCTCTCAGGAGATTTCTCGATGGCCAACATATTTCAAACATAGAATTCGAGGCAGAATTATCTGGCCTAATGGAAATCATGCGCAAAATGCGATCGGCGGCACAAGCCATATTTTGCCGACCCAACAGCGCCTAAAGAGAGACACAGCCTTCGCTCAATCAGAATTAATGGCTTTTTGTGGTCAGCCGAGAACTACATTCTATGCACTTCTTTTGCATTTTGGTAATACGGTCAGAAACGGAACAGACTGGAATAGACGGGTCCTCATGCTGTTTTTAAGATTGATTGGAATTTGGCGACACGGGAAGGTTCTACGAATATAATGGATACTTCGGTATATTTGCACATTCCGATATTACTTGTAAGATAGGCTTTGTCGTGAAAAGCAAAAAGAGGGGGCCTACCTACCGGCAGAAAAGGTTGGGATAGCCTGAATCGTCGTTATTATTGACCAAATAGCAGGAAATTCAAACGCTCTAATGGCTTACTTTTGGCAGTTAGGGCCTTATATCTCACCTCTGTGTGTTTTAACTTAATAGCATCGGTTACATAGCGGACCTTTTTTACCTGTGGAAATATTGGAAGACCAAGACGTTTTCTCTCTCCTGAGAGATAGAGAATTTCGGAACCAGTGGGATGATCTTTATGATAGGTGTCTTTGGGCAACCGGCTTTCAAAGCATAGATTTTGCCCAAACTTGGTATGACATTTATCGAGGGGATTACTGCCCCCTACTTGTCCTTTCTCCTGGGATTGGGAGCAACTTAACCGGCCTTTTGCCGTTAGCAATTGACAGATCGGGTGAAATTGTCGCCTGCGGCTCCTGGCAAGCGGAATACCAGGGTTGGCTTTTTCATGGCATCGAGGGGCCGGAATTTATTCTTCAGGCGATCAAATTGGTTCGTGAAAACTTTCCGAACAAGTTTTTAACCTTTAACTTGCTTCCTCCGTTGACCCCAATAAATTGTGTTCGGTGTATTGAAAACAACTTCCCTTCCAGAGTCAGGACTTTCTCTCGCCCTATTATGGGCTTGGAAAATGAACAAGGGTTCATCAAGTCGCTCATGAAGAAAAGCAATAGGAGCCGAATAAATAGACTCAAAAAAAAATTTGGGGAAATTCGGTTCGAGCGCATTACTGATCTGGCAAATTTCTCGTCATTATTGGAAGACGTTATCGGATTCTATGACTTGAGGCAGGGGGCAATGTCAGATGTCTTACCTTTTAAGAATGACCGGCATAAAAGGGCGTTTCACATGGCTCTTTTGGAGAAACAAAATCTTCTTCACGTTACCGTATTATTTTCAGGCGACCAGGTAATTTCAGTTCACCTCGGAATTTGCAGTAAGGACATGGTACATTTGGGTATCATTGCTCATTCACCTTTTGAGGCAAGGCACTCTCCGGGAAAACTGCACATTCTATTCTTGTCCAAAATGCTTAAGGAAGAGGGGTACAAAGGCTTCGATCTAACGCCTAGCGGTGACTACAAGGATCGTTTTGCAACGACATATGAGCGCGTTTACTCTCTTACAGTGTTCGGAAGCGAGCGCAATCGAAGACTGGCCACAATTAGTGAGAAAAGCAGATCTGCCGTGAGTCGAGGTTTGAGGGCCGCTGAAATTGATCCCGGGGCCGTGAAGTCCTTCTTAGTGAACCTTCGCCAAGATAAGCCCTGGCGAATCCCTTTGCGCCTTGCTTGTCTGCTGATACACAAGGTCTGGCATAGCGAAAAGTATGTCATATACCGTATTGACCTTAACTTAGTCCAAAATATGTTCAGAATTGGCCCAGCAATGAGAGATTCTGTAGCCGATTTGCTCAAATACGTTCCAGGGAGAGTATGGCAAACGCGTAAAGACTTCCTCCTAAGATCAATGAAGAGGCTGGAGCGAGGGGAGCATGTCTACACTTTTGCCAAGGACGATAGTCTCCTTTTCTGTTGCTGGATGACAGAGGGGATAACGAAAGGGTTTCTTGGTGAGTTTGATCATACAGCATATTTGCTTGAATCTAAGGCCGTGGTGTACGATTTTGTTTCTTTTGCTGAAACGCGGGATGTAAATCTTTGCCTCCGAATCCTCCAACAGATAGTGCAAGAAGCAGCTATGTCATTCAAGGTAAAAGAGGTCTATATAGTTATACCAGCGCATAACCGTGTAGTAAATGATGCCATTAAGAATCTTGACCAACCTTATCATGCCTTAGAGTTAAACGACGCTCTTATTTTTGGTCGAAGGAAATAGTTGCCAAAGATGCATCCGCAGGAATGACAAATAGCAGTAATTGCGTGCTTTTGCCACGAAAATGGCGCTTTTTTGGTTTATTCTTGACCACAATCCCCAAACTCAAGTGAGAGAGGAAAATGCTAAATGAGACTCGTTGAGAAGGAGGTCTTTGTTAGTTTTAAGCGTGTAATAGAGGATTTTGTGGAATTTATGCCGAGTGGACGAAAGGTTGTAAAATCCCCTGGAAGCGATGAAGAACTTTTGATGCGGGAGTCTTACCGTCTTTTTCGATATAATGAGGGCTTGAAGCTGATTGCTTTTATTGAGGAAGGTTTGGGTATCCATCTTGAAGGCAAAATGGTAGGAGACTTCGCTTGCGGATTTGGTGGATTAGTCGCCGCGCTTTCCACCAGAGATGTATGTTGCACCGGATGCGATTTTATTGATTACAATTTCGGCGAATTAGGGCGGGCCCTCAATGCGACAAGCTGTCAGTCTTCCGCAAATTTCGTCGTTGCTGATATGAAGTTGTTACCATTTAAAAATGGTAGTTTTGACGCGATATTTGTCAATCAAGGTATCGAACATCTGCCCAATTTGCAGCGGTTTTTTACTGCAATTCATAGATTGCTAAATGCGAATGGTGTTGCAGTTCTTGGACTGATTGTGGGAATGAAGGAAATAAAAAGCGACAGCTACTACGGGTTGCCTTTTGTGTCAATGCTTTCTGCAAGACTCCGCACGGTTATAGGAGAGCGGATATTCGGTCGGAAATACCCCTGGAGAGTCCATCAAACATTTTGGTGTTTTTCTTTAATTAAGGCCGCTTGCTGCAACCAAGGGCTAAGAGCTGTACCGATCGTTTTTGAAGAGACAAGGAAGTATAGACTTATTCAAAAGCTTCCATTTAAAACATTTTGGTTGGGTTTATTGAAAGAATTTTATTGGGACATAACATTGATTCAAAAAACTCGTTTGTCGCTGTAGGAATGCCGGCGTTACCTGGCACCTGCGTGTCACGCCGTTGAGTAGCATGCTCGCGGGACATCGCTAATCGCACATAGGATCGGGAAGTGTTATGTAAGAACTGCCAGGACATCGTTTACCTTAAAGATGATTTATCATGACTAGGGCGCGTTGGTTACTTTGTAACTTTATCGATCTCAGCATGAGTGCAAACAAAGCAGTCAGGAAGGATCTGTTGGATTTCCTGGATGTTGTTCGGTATGTCGCATTGCATTAGCAGGCTTACTCCTCCTTGTACCAATAATCGTCTACTATACGGCTCCTTCCATAATCCGGTATTTTAACTTTAATCCATTGGGAATATGGTGTTTACCTTGCCGAGACAACGCACGATATTTCTTTTTGCCTGACAAAAGGGGTTACAACGGTGCGGCTCGATATGGTCGAGAAGTGCTGACCATGCTGCCTGCAAATGATGTGGTTTTGACTGATTTTAATCCATATACGGCTCTTAGATATATATGCAGGTGGTTGAGGGGCTTAGACCCGACGTAAAACTAATAGGAGTGGAATAACGTGGAGAAACAGGGCAAAGGGCCGGTGATACCGTTGAAAAGTATTTTGGCCAACGTGATGTCTATTTTACCGACTATCATCCCTATCCCCAGTTTTTTGGTATTGAGGAATTCAGTAAAGATTTTGACTTGATTCCAAGAGGGGACATTTATGATGTGATCAAAAAGGAGTAAGTGACTACATTCCCGTGGCACGCGAATCCTATTCCTCTGGGGTGGTTAATATCCTTAAGCGCCTTGATCTTGAACCCCGCTGACAGCGGGAAACGTTTTTCAAAGGTCCCAGGACATCAGGGGGAAGAAATCGGACCGATATATTCATTGGCCACAATGATATTATCAATCCATATCTTGCTTATTTTTTCCTCGGGAGTTTTGGGCTGATAGGCCTGTATCCAGAGGAAATTGACGGCCAGTTCCCCAACGCTTCTCCATTGAAACCCTTCAAATGTTGAGTCAGAAGTGGAGTCAGGCTTCCACCATCCGCCTGTCCATTTCCCTCTTGGGAAACCGGGGCCGAAATATGATACGATCTGGCCATCTCTTCGGAAAAGCTTCCCATCAATCCAGAAGGCCTGTGCTCCATTGGAGGAAGTGACCGGATCATTCATCTTAACCATGGTTTCCACGCAAATCCACTTGCCCTTTTCAACAGGCGGTTTTGGCCCATTAACGAGGAAAGTCGTCCCCCAGTATTTTCCATCCCCGTGGGCATGCATTCCCGGCCAATAAGTGTAGAAGTCCCATGCCCAATCATCCCCATAAGGCTCAACCCCTGTAGTGAATCTGTCCTTTCCTGAAGGTTTGGCGCCGGCACCTCCCTGGGGCCAGGCTGTGGGAGGGTTGTAGCCCCCGATCCATGCGCCAAAGTGGCCCACTGGAGCACATTCGGGATCAAACTTTACATAATAGCGGACAAATATCTTGTCATGCCCGGTCAACAACCGCCGGTAAAGATACCCGCTGCCTTTGCCATGTTCATGGGTTATAAAAAGGGATCGGTCATCAGCGCTCCCGTCAGGAACATCATTGGATAGGGACATGATCTCCTTTCGATTTACATCGTCCCATCTTGTGAAAATCAGTTGGAGGGCAACTGGATCCAAAATTCCATAACCGGGTCCATCGTCAAACTTTTCAACAAATACGACATTGGGGTCCTTCTCGATCCCTTTATCTCCGGGATACTTGGCAGCAAGTCCGTGTTTGCCTTCGGGCAACGAGGGGGTTGTGACTGTGACCCGGTGGATCCCCCGCCCTGATGAGCCAATAGACAGCCCTGTTGGGGGTTTTGGGATGGGATGCTTCTCGCCTGCCTGGCTGACGTTGGATTGATCTGATTTGCTTACAGCTTGCGGGCTTGATGCTTTTCTGACGATTTTTTTTCTGACTTTTGGAACAGAAAAGGTTTCCTCTACGGCTATCAAAAGAATGTTGTCTCTGCTGACCCACTGACTGTCTGATTTTGATGGACTACCAAGGAATGACATCATGAGGTGGTTCCATCCGAATTTCTGGTACAAACCCCGGAAATCGATGTTTGAATAGTTGCATTTGAGGTCGTCATTGATCCACAGCTGGAAGATACCGTCATATTTTCCCGGCGTATTCAATTTGAGTCTGAATTTTAAGTTGGTCCAGGCGCCAAGCTCGACAGGATGCGTTTCGCCTATATTTTGGCCGTACGTGTGGTACAACTCACCCGGGCCACCCAAGCCATCGGCGCGTGTCAGAAATGCCAGAGGCGCTCCGTTTCCTTTGAGGGCTATCATGATGTAATATGGCGCCCATGTGAGCGGCTTGCCCAAACCTTTTGCCTGGTTGTAACTGGCACCCCAGTCCTCGAACGATGCCATGGTCCAGAGGGTAACACCATCAGAGGGCCATTGGAAGCCGGGGGGGAAATAGAGGCAGGATTCCAGGGTGACATCATCGATGGTTTTTTTGTCTACACCCGGATGATCGCCGAAAAAGTGGACGAGGCTGCCGGGCTCGGAGGCTCGCTGTTTGATGGCAAATTTTCCTTCATACACAGGGTCGGATTCAATGGTCGTATCGCCTTTGCGAAAATCATCATCCCAGTTTTTGAAATTGTTTTTTTCCCAGTCTTCATAGAGGATTACGTTGTCAGCAAGCGCGGGTGATGCCTCGTTTTTGGCATTGCAGGAGTGTAGCGGCGTAAGAAGAATGGAGAGAAAAATAATGAGGGGCAGGACATGGTTCAAAGGCGTTGGTCTCGCGCAAAGACGCAAACAGAATCTCACACAGAGCCACAAAGACACAGAGAGATTTTTTTGATTTTTGCAGCAGAGAATCCGGGGAAAACGACTTGAAATCAAAAGATTACATCGGTCCGCTCTCAGGGCTTTGTGAGAAATAAGGGTTTTTGGGAGATCGTCAATCCTGGGATAACTCATTGGGATAGCTCCTTTTATTTGGGATGACCAAAATCATTATAACACAGAGGGAGGTCACGAAACAAGAAGGGAAATGACCTGCTGATTTGTCAAAATAGTCAAAATAATTTGGGTCAAAATGATTTTTAAAAAGGACATGTGGGTTGATTATGACCAGGAGGCGGATGTACTTTATTTGAGTTTCAGAAAACCGCAACGTGCCAAAAAGACGGTTGAAATGGATGACGATGTTCTCGTTAGAACGGATGATGACCAGATTGTAGGAATTACGATTATGAATGCAAGTTCCAAGTAACGTAGAAAACCGGTGGATGGGCTGAATGATCAGAGTCAAAATAATTCAGGAAAATTTATTTAAGAAAAAATAGACAAAATAATTTAGGACAAAATGATTGAAGGTCAGAAAGGGATGGGGATGGATGGGATGAGTGCATGGCCGGATGATTCGTCGCAGTACGGAGGTCGGAGATGAAAAAGGATATTGGGGCATTGATCCTTCAGTTTTGGTGGTGGGATTCGTTGGTTACGGTTTTGCCGCCGATGTGGACATATCGATAAGTGGAAAGGAGTTCATTGAAAAACTGACAAAGCTGGAAGAGGTGCAGAATGGGTTGAATCGAGGCGGGATTTCGCAAAATAATTTGGGGCAAAACAATCTGTATAACAAGGAAGTTCCAATAACAAATATCCGATTACCGCCTTTGGGCGTATTTCCGTGGTAAACAACAATGTGTGGAATCTTCGGCATCATGTCGACGTCATCTGTGCGGGAGGCGCAAATCAGGGCCGGGCTGTCTTTGCTGGCACACAGGGGGCCGGATGATTCAGGGATTTTCTGCGATGGTCGCATGGGACTTGGTCATCAAAGACTCAGCATTATTGACATTGATTCGGGTCATCAGCCCATTTTCAATGAGGATGGCACCAAATGTATTGTCTTTAATGGGGAAATATACAACTACCTGGAATTGAGAGACCTCCTGATTAAGAAGGGCCATTTTTTTACCACAGAAAGCGACACCGAGACCATCCTGCACGCTTATGAAGAATGGGGTGAAAACTGCGTTCAAAGGCTTAGGGGCATGTTTGCCTTTGCCATATGGGATGGAAAGGATAACCGGCTGTTTTTGGCGAGGGACCGGTTGGGCATCAAGCCACTGTTCTATTCCGAGTATGGGGGCAGGTTCTCTTTTGCCTCGGAGATGAAGGCGATTCTTGCGGAGGAGGCGTTCCCAAGGGATATCGATGAAGCTGGCCGGGCTGCGTATTTTGCCTTGTCGTACATCCCGGCATCATTGACTATCTTTTCAAAAATACGAAAACTCCTGCCCGGCCACACCCTAACCTGGAATAATGGGAAGGTTCACATCCGAAAATACTGGGACCTCTGCTTCATGCCTGACAGGGGCAAGGGTGAGGATTATTTCATAAATGGCTTTATGGAGCTGATGCACGATGCAGTCAAGATGCGCTTGATGAGCGAGGTGCCTTTTGGGGCTTTTTTGAGCGGGGGCATCGATTCGAGCGTTGTGGTCGCGCTGATGAGCCGGATGATTGAAGACCCTGTCAATACGTTTTGCATCGGTTTTGGGGGGGATACGGGCGGTTATCTGGATGAGCGGAAATATGCCCGAATGGTGGCTGAAAGGTTTGCTTCCAACCACCGCGAATTCGAGGTATGGCCGAAACCCGATGACGTGATCGAAAAGATCGTGCGGGCATTTGATGAACCCTTTGCGGATGATTCAACCATACCGTCCTATTATATATGTCAGATGGCCCGGCAGAATGTGACCGTCGCCCTCTCAGGCCTTGGTGGAGATGAGGCCTTTGCCGGGTATGAAAGGTATCTCGGGTTTCAGCTCCGCAACCTCTATCATCACGTTCCATCGTTTCTGAGGGGAAAAGTCATCCCACGGCTGATTGAAAGACTGCCCGAGAGGGCTGACGGCCATTACACGTTCAATCATATGAAACGATTCGTTCGGGCAGGCTGTCTGAGATCGGACCTCAGCTACTTCAGCTACATATCTATTCTAAATTCAAGGACAAGGGAGGCTTTGTTTTCAGACAGGGATAGGTTCAAACAAAATTATGAGTCATGCAGGGACATCGTCCTGAGTCATTTCAATTCATCCAATGTAATGGACTCCGGTGATTCACTAAACAGGGCACTCTATTGTGACCTCATGACCTATGTGCCGGAGGACATTCTTGCAGTGACCGACAGGATGAGCATGCATCATTCTCTGGAGATCAGGGTCCCGTTTCTCGACCATGTGCTCCTTGAATTCTGTGCCAAAATCCCGCCCGAAATGAAAATCAAATGGTTTCAGAAAAAGTATCTCCTCAAAAAGGCGGTCGCGGGGTTGATACCCAAAGAGGTCCTGAATCACAGAAAACAGGGATTTGTCGGGCCCATGACCACATGGCTGAAAAATGATATGAAGCACTATGTTATGGATGTTCTTTCAAAGCGCAACCTGCAGAAACATGCCTTTTTGGATCGTAACGGTGTCCAACAGGTACTGGATGAACACTTTTCCGGAAGGGAAATCCATGACACACTCATATGGGCAATGATTGTTTATCAAAAATGGTATGATAGCTATATCGAGAAATAAGTTCAAGGAGTCCAGGGTTCAAGATTCAGAGAGTTGGTTGGGTCGCTGATTAAAATAGGGTGACGTGATCATCTCACTGGAGGGCATGTATTTCTCTCACAGAGCCCCCAGAGTCACAGAGTCTTTTGACCAGATGTTATCCCTGTTATCTCTGTGCCTCTATCGAAGCGGGTGTGGGACATAAACCGAGGACACGATGATAGGGAAAAAGATCGTCAAATAATGATATGAAAACAATACATCTAATTGCAGCGGCGAGGCCCAATTTTATGAAGATTGCGCCTCTGTATCACGCACTTCGTGAAACAGATTGGGCTGAGCCGATTATCGTCCATACAGGGCAGCATTATGACCTGAATATGTCGGATGTCTTTTTCCAGGACCTGGGATTGCCAGCGCCGCATATCCATTTAGGCGTGGGGTCGGGGACGCACGCTGAACAGACCGGGAACGTGATGATTGCCTACGAAGAGGTCCTGTTTGAGAGCCGTCCCGACCTGGTGGTCGTGGTGGGAGATGTCAACTCCACTGTGGCGGCGACCCTTGCGGCTGTAAAGCTCGGCATCAAGACCGCGCATCTGGAAGCGGGCCTGCGGTCCTTTGACCGGACCATGCCCGAGGAAATCAACCGGGTGGTGACCGATGCCCTGGCGGACCTTTTGTGGACCCCGTCACCGGATGGGGACGAAAACCTGATTCGGGAAGGGGTGGTTAGGGAAAAGATCCAGCGGGTGGGCAATATCATGATCGACTCCCTGGAGATGCTGCGCGGCCGGGTTGAACAGGAGAAGACTTACGCGACCTATACTGTGCGGCCGGGGGAGTATGGCCTGGTCACCCTGCATCGGCCTGCGAACGTGGACGTAGAAGACGTGCTGGGAGAGATCGTCTCGGGTCTCTGTGACGCGGCGGAAAGGATGCCGCTTATTTTTCCGGTGCATCCGAGGACGCGAAAGGGCCTTGAGCAAAGCGGTCTTATTTCACGGCTGAAGGGATCGCCGGGAATCCGCATATCAGAACCGCTGGGGTATATTCCCTTCATGAATCTGGTTTTCAACAGCCGCCTGGTGATTACCGATTCCGGGGGCATCCAGGAGGAAACCACCTATCTCGGCATCCCCTGTCTGACCCTCCGACCCAACACGGAGCGGCCCATTACCGTAACGAAAGGCACTAACAGGTTGTGCGCTCCGGAGAGTCTGTTGCAGGAATTTTCCAAGGCTCTGGAAAGAGGGCGGGGAGCAAATGAGCCCATAGAATTGTGGGATGGGCATACCGCAGAACGGGTTGTGGAATCGATCCGAGGGGTTGTCTGAAACAGAAACAGCAATAAATCTCACACAGAGCAGCGGAGAGCTCAGGGTTTATTGTTAAAAAATCGGCGAAATCCGTGGAATCCGCGTTAAAGAAATGCGCCTTCCAATCCCTAAATTCGCAATTGCACTTCATCCGGCTTAAATTAAAATGGATATCTTAGGCATTTCTTGTTTTTATCATGACAGCGCCGCATGTCTGGTGCGGGATGGGGACATTATGGCCGCTGCTCAGGAGGAGCGGTTTACGAGGAAGAAGCATGATCCGAGGTTCCCCAAACACGCCGTCAAATATTGCCTTAAAGAGGGCGGTATTAAGGCTCAGGAATTGGATTATGTGGTGTTTTATGACAAGCCGTTCCTGACATTTGAACGACTCCTTTTGAGCTATTTGACGGTTGCGCCGAGGGGCCTCCGGTCGTGGCTGGAGGCGATGCCTGTATGGCTCGGGCAGAAACTTCATATTCCCAAGGTGATCCAAAAAGAAATCGGGTATGAGGGAGATGTTCTCTTTACAGAACATCATGAAGCGCATGCGGCGTCGGCCTTTTATCCGTCTCCTTTTGAGGAGGCTGCCATATTAACCATTGATGGTGTGGGCGAATGGGCAACGGCGAGCTATGGGTTTGGAAAGGGCCGTGAAATGACGCTTCTCAAAGAGCTGCATTTCCCGGACTCGTTAGGGCTGCTATATTCCGCCTTTACCTATTTCACAGGCTTCAAGGTCAATTCAGGGGAATACAAGCTCATGGGGCTGGCCCCATACGGCGTTCCCCGGTACAGGGACATGATTCTCTCGGAATTGATGGACGTCAAAGAAGACGGTTCCATCCGTCTGGATCTCTCCTTTTTCGAATTCTTAGGGGGCCTGCGTATGACCAATAGACGATTTTCGAAGCTCTTTGGCGGCCCTCCGCGAAGGCCTGAAACGGAAATTACCCAAAGGGAAATGGACATCGCTGCGAGCATACAGTCCGTCACTGAAGAGGTTGTTCTCAGGATGGTCAGAACCGTTTATGGAGAAACGTCTCAAAGAAACCTTTGTCTTGCGGGCGGGGTGGCCCTTAATTGCGTGGCAAACGGCCGGGTGCTGCGGGAAGGTCCTTTTGAGAATATCTGGATCCAGCCTGCTGCGGGCGATGCCGGAGGGGCGCTGGGCGCGGCCTTATCCGTCTGGCACCGTTATCTGGAAAACGAGCGGATTCCTCCGGCTGGGCGGGATAACCAGGGAGGGTCCTATCTGGGACCTGCCTTTTCAGATTCGTACATCAAGGGTTTTCTCACCGACAGCGGCTACCCGTTTCATGCGGTGGCAGGAGGCGAAAGGGCCAGGGTCGTTGCCGGTCTCATCGGTGAAGGCAAGATTGTGGGATACCTGGCGGGTCGTATGGAATTCGGACCCAGGGCGCTGGGTGCGAGGAGCATTCTTGGCGATCCCAGGCGGGAGGACACGCAAACCGTGATGAACCTCAAGATAAAGCATCGCGAATCTTTCAGACCATTCGCCCCTACGGTGTTGGAAGAAAAGGCATCTGAATATTTTGACATACGCGTCCCGAGTCCCTATATGCTGCTGGTCGCCAATGTGTGTGAAAAAAGACGTCTTCCTCAGCCATCAAGAGACGGTATGCCCATGCTGGAGCGTCTGAAGGTCAAGAGAAGCGACATCCCGGCCGTCACGCATCTCGACTATTCGGCCCGGCTTCAGACCCTAAACAGAATGGACAAACCGGATTATCATGCCGTCATCTGCGAGTTCGAAAAACTGACCGGATGTGCCGTCATGGTCAATACCAGTTTCAACGTGCGCGGCGAACCGATCGTCTGTACGCCCCAGGATGCCTATAGATGTTTTATGCGGACGGAGATGGATGCACTGGTGCTGGAGAATTGTATCCTTTATAAAGAAGAGCAACCTCAGTGGAAAGAAGGGAAAGATTGGCGCAGTGAACTTGAACTCGACTGAAAAACACGATATCAGGAAATTCGGCGTCACTGCGTTTCTGTTTTTTGGATGCCTGTGCGGATTGGGGATCTGGATGGGGAAGACGGTTCCTATCTTTCTCTTTGGGTCTCTGGCCATGGTGGGGTTGGGGTTTATCCTGAACCCTCAACAGCTAAGGCCTGTCTATAGTGGCTGGCTGAAAATCGCACATTTCATAGGCAAGGTTATAACGGTTGCAATCCTTGCGCTGGCCTATTATCTGGTAATCACCCCTTCGGCCATGCTGAAGAGAATCTTTGGCGGTGCCCCGATTCCGTTGAGGCCTGATAAAGGGGCGGATTCCTACTGGGTTGCCCGGGATGAGAAGGCGCAGCCGAAGGAGCGGTTTCTGAAAAGATATTAGCAAAATAATTTTGGACAAAATGATTAAAGGGCCGGTGTGATAAAATGATCGGGTTGTTGGATTATGGCACAGTCGGCAAAATAATTTGGGACAAAATGATTATAAAAAATGGATTTTGATAGATAAAAATATATGATATGAGGCTAAATTATGGGAAATCAATCTATTATAAGTGAATTCTGGGAGTTTCTGAAGTTTAGGAAGCGGTATTGGCTTCTTCCGATTGTATTGGTGCTCTTCCTTTTTGGCGCCCTCATTGTATTTACGGAAAGTAGCTCTGTGGCACCCTTTATATATGCACTATTTTAACATGGAATGATGAAACGGCAGGGATTGGAACAAAGAGTTGTGGGGCAAAAGCAGGGGTAAATGCATCATGGGATAAATGGGTGCCAGTTATTCCTGTTGCCGGGGCAGAATTTGCGTGGTTGAAAAGCCTTCAATACCAAAGATTCAGGCGTTCATCCGATTAGCCAGGCCGGATCAGTATGTGAAGAGCGGCTTTGTGTTCCTGCCGCTCATCTTTGGGCACCAGCTTTTCAATGGCAATGCCTTTCTTGTTGTTCTGGTGGCCTTTGTCGGGTTCTGCCTCGCGTCCAGTGCGGTCTATGTGTTCAACGATTTGAAGGATGTGGAAGAGGACCGGGCCCACCCTGTCAAATGCCATCGTCCTTTGGCAAGCGGACATGTCAGCCAACGGGAAGCCTCCTGGTTTGCAGGGCTACTGGGTATTGCCTCTCTGAGCCTAGGTCTGTGCCTCGGCAGCTGGTCTTACCTCGGTATTCTTATCGCATACCTGCTGCTGAACGCGGCCTACTCTCTCAAGCTCAAGCACGTGGCCATCGTCGATGTGGTGACCGTGTCCGTTGGATTCGTGCTTCGGGTTTTTGCCGGGGGCTTGGTTATCGGCATTGTGCCCACCCACTGGCTGGTGCTCATGACGTTTCTCCTGGCCCTGTTTATCAGTTTGGCCAAGCGCAGGGATGATCTCCTTCTGGCCAGCTCAGGCAATTCGAAACGAAGGTCCCTGGACGGCTACAACCTGGAGTTTTTGTCCGGGGCCATGATGATTATGGCAGCGGTGACTATTGTAAGCTACATCCTTTACACGGTCTCTCCGGATGTAATCCAAAAGCATGGCTCAAGGCACCTTTACTTGACGAGCTTTTGGGTCATTATCGGCTTGTTGCGGTACATGCAGATCACCTTTGTCCGCGAAATGAGCGGCGCCCCCACCCAGGTCTTGCTCAAGGATTTTTTTCTGCAGGTGGTATTAATTCTCTGGATGATCTGCTTTGTGATCCTCACCTATGTGGCTCGCGTTTAAGTATGCCGTTTTTGCCGGTATCGCCACCCTGGTAAATATCCTCTCCCAGGATATAACGATCCAGCTTTACACGGGGATATTCGCCTTATACGCTTCCATCGCAGTAGGTACGCTGACCGGCCTTGTAACCAAATATATTCTGGATAAGAGGTATATCTTCGCCTACCGGACCAAATCCCTGGTAGATGACGGAGCCACCTTCATCCTCTATTCAGTCATGGGTCTGGCCACTACCCTGATTTTCTGGGGGATGGAACTCGGCTTCGAGTTCCTCTTTGGCGCCAAATGGCTCCGATATATCGGGGCGGTGATTGGATTGACGATAGGCTATATTGTAAAATACCAACTGGACAAACGTTTTGTCTTTATCAAGTCCCCATGAGGGAAAGATGAATGGTGCTATTTTTCTCTAATCATTCTTTTCTCTTTTAATTATTTTGTCCTAAATTATTTTGCCGTGATGAGACTATGAGAAACGCGAAAGTCACCGTTTGGAAAACAACGCCTGAGCAGGTATTGGACGACATTCCGAAGCTTATGGAATCCGCAGGCCTGAAAGATGCCCTTGATCCTTCAGCATCCACAATATTGAAAGACAACATCTCCTGGCACTATCCCTTTCTGTCCGCCAATACCACGCCGTGGCAGTTGGAGGGGACGATCCTCGGGCTTCAAGAGGCCGGGTATAAAGATCTTGTGGGGGTTCACAACAATACCGTGGTTACCGACCCATTCAAAGGCGGCTGGCTCAACAAGCTAACACCCATATACCATCGCTTTGAAATCCCTGAAAAATGTAATTTCCGACCCACTGATATGACCTGGGAGATATACCGGCCGACTGCTAAGATGCGGGTCCTGAACCACATCTACCCGGAGGGGATCAAAATCCCCGCTTTCTTTCACGGAAAAAACATCGTTCACCTCCCTACAGTGAAGTGTCACATCTACACCACCACCACAGGCTCCATGAAGAATGCCTTTGGCGGGCTCCTCAATACCCGCCGCCATTTCACCCACAGCGTGATTCATGAGACGCTCGTGGATCTCCTGGCCATTCAAAAGGAGATCCACAGCGGGATATTCACGGTCATGGATGGGACGCTGTGCGGTAATGGGCCTGGCCCTCGAACCATGATCCCGGTGGAAAAGGGGCTGATGCTGGCCGGTGCGGACTCGGTAGCGATCGATGCGGTGGCAGCTAAACTGATGGGGTTTGATCCCATGTCCATCGACTATATCCGCCTGGCCCATGAGGACGGACTCGGGATTGGGGACCCAAGGCAGATTGATATTGGGGGAGAGGACATCTCGCAGATGAACTTTCATTTTTCCGTGGGCGACAATTTCGCGAGCCGATTCGGAAATCTTTTTTGGTTTAGCCCCTTGAAGAAAATCCAGAAAGCGCTTTTTCACACTCCCATCGTTTACCTGTTTGTCTTTGGGTCATACCTGTATCATGATCGGGTCTGGTGGCCGTTTGTAGGGAAGAGGATTATGGAGACGATTCGAGCAAATACGGCATGGGGGCGGCTTTTTGAAAACTATCCGGAGTGAGTTGTGGTTGGAGCAAGATGCGTTATGGCAAAATAATTTTGGACAAAATAATTAAGGACAAGGGCAAAATGCTCTGTCGCAAAATAATTTAGGACAAAATAATTAAAGGCAAAGGGAAAACTGCTTTATGGCAAAATAATTTAGGTCCAAATGATTAGGGGTAAAGGGGATAATGATCACGATACGGAAGAAATAGCGGATGGGTATACTCTCGTATATTAGACAGCGACGTTCGTTCTTGTTGCTGGGCGATATTGTACTGATCCTGGCGGCTACGGAGCTTTCAACGTGGATTCGTCTGGGTCAGTCGGTTCAGGTATTCGAACGGCATACCGGCGCGTCCACGTTTACGCTCATCCTGTATGTGGCCATGCTCTACATCTTTGATCTTTACAATGCGGACCGGGCACGGTTTACCAAAGATGTGGTCGTTCGATTGAGTGTGGCCGTAGGGAGTGCAGGGGTTGTATTGGCTGTCATTTTCTACTCTCTTCCCAACTGGGTTTTCGGCCGTGGCATATTCCTTATCCAGATGGCCCTGGTCCTGCTCCTCCTTTCGGGATGGCGATGGCTTTTCACTGCTGTGCTTCCTTCCCCTATAGGAAAGACAGATGTCTTGGTCATAGGCGCAGGCCGATCCGGTCATGCCCTTTATTCGTTGCTGAGTACTCCGGAGTCTCCCTACAGGCCGGTGGGATTTGTAGACGATGATCCGGCTAAGTTGGGCGATACCGTGGGGCTGGCCCCTGTGCTGGGAACCACAGATCAGTTGGTTGAGATAGCCTCTCGGCAGAAGGTTGATCTGGCCATCCTGGCCATTACCCACGAACGTTCTCAAACCCTTGTTGATCGTGTCATCAGGGCCCGGCTCAAAGGCCTGACCATCCCGGACATGCCGACTATATATGAGGAACTTACGGGGTCTATCCCAGTAGAGCACCTCCGGCACGACTGGTTGCTTTTTGCAAACGGGTTTTTATTGCTTTCAAAGCAGTATGTCAGGAGAATAAAGCGTCTCATCGACTTTGCAAGTTCCACAATCCTTCTGATTGTCTCTGCCCCGGTCATAGTCCTCACGGCCATTGCCATCAAGCTTGAATCCCCCGGCCCGGTCTTCTTCAGACAGGCACGTGTGGGAAAAGACGGGACAGTCTTTCGTGTTTTCAAATTTCGTTCCATGAAAGAGGATGCTGAGAACAATGGCGCCGCATGGGCTGATGAAGGCGACCCCCGGGTGACCAGGGTGGGAAGGGTGATCCGGCTTCTGAGGATCGATGAGCTGCCCCAGATCCTGAATGTATTTCAGGGGGAGATGAGCCTTGTCGGTCCGAGACCGGAGCGGCCGGAATTCGTAAAAGAGCTGGAGGCCCGGATCCCTTTCTACGGCATCCGGCATTCGGTACAGCCCGGCATTACAGGGTGGGCACAGGTCAAGTACGGTTATGGGGCCTCGGTGGAAGATGCCTTGAAGAAATTGGAATACGATCTTTTCTACCTGAAAAACATGTCCATCCTCCTCGATATCAAGATCCTGCTCAAGACCATCGGCGTGGTTCTCTTCGGCCAGGGCGCCAGATGAACATCACCATCGTTATTCCCACCTTTAATGAGGCCAAGAATCTTGAAAGGCTTGTGGAGCAGATTTTTTATCTTCACCCTGGCTTTAACATCATTGTGGTGGACGACAACTCCCCGGATGGAACAGGAGACATCGCGGATGCCTTATCCAGGAGATACCTGCGCCTCCGCGTGATCCACAGGCCGTGTCAAGCTGGATTGGGGTCAGCCTACTTAGAGGGTTTCAGCCTGGCGCTCAGTGAAAATGCCGATCTGATCATGGAAATGGATGCGGATTTCTCACATGACCCGCGCTATATAGCCGATCTTGTGAAAGCCTCACAGGATGCAGATCTCGTCATTGGGAGCCGGTACATCAACGGCGTGAGGGTCGAAGGATGGCGGTTTCGCAGACTGTTGCTCAGCAAATTTGCCAATATCTTCGTCTCATTTGTCATCGTAAAACCGGTCTGGGATTTCACTGCGGGGTTCCGGTGTTACAGAAGAAGGGTTTTAGAGTCCATCGACCTTGAGAAGATCAGCTCCGACGGGTACGCCTTTCAGATAGAACTGATCTACCTGACATTTAAACACGGATTCAGGGTGTGCGAGGTCCCGATTATTTTCAGGGAAAGAGCGCACGGTTATTCGAAGATATCCAGAAAGGTGGTTCGTGAGGCATTCTGGATTACCCTTAAATGCCATGCGCCGTGGCGTGAGATATGGAGACACCTGTCTTTTCTTTTCAAAGACTACAACGAGTTTGTTGGAAGGGCATAGGGTCGCTTCAGTTTGTTGCGTTTATTGAGTTGCTCGAGTTCGTTGAGTTCAAGACTCCGCGTTCCGACTCCCGCGCTCCCCGTTTGTGGCGATCGTGGCTCTCCCCATTCACCCTCAACGGTTAGCACGAGACGCCCACATGTTTGACCTATCCATCGGGATAATGGCCTACAACGAGGAAAGGAATATCGGCCGACTGCTCGAGGCCCTGCTGAAGCAGGAGCTTGTTCATGCCAGTCTCATGGAAATCGTTGTGGTTGCATCCGGGTGTAGGGACAGGACAGAGGCCATTGTCCGGGATTTTATGAAACAAGACCCCCGTATCCGTCTTATGACTCAGGACAGGAGAGAGGGGAAGGCATCGGCGATCAACCTGTTTCTTTCGATTGCATCCGGAGGTATCTGTGTCATGGAAAGTGCGGATACGATTCCTGAAAAGGGGGCTATCGACAGGTTGGTGAGCCCCTTTGCGCTCTCGAATGTGGGTATGACCGGCGGCAGACCAGTTCCAGTCAATCCGCCCTGCACTTTTATCGGATATGCGGTCAACCTATTGTGGTCTCTCCATCATGCCATATCTCTCACATCTCCCAAATTGGGCGAACTGATTGCCTTCAGAAATTTCATCAGGAAGATCCCTGAAAATACGGCGGTTGACGAGGCCAGCATCGAGGCCATCGCAACCAAGGCCGGGTACGAACTTCGCTATGTGCCGGAGGCGATTGTCAGAAATAAAGGTCCCGAAACTATAAGAGAATTTTTAAGGCAAAGGCGACGCATTGCGGCCGGGCATAAACACCTGCTTCGAGAACAACACTACCAGGTCAGTACCTTGCGTCTGAGGGGCATCTTGAGGATACTGCTTCAACGCCAGGCGTGGAATGTCAGGGATATCTTCTGGACCGCAGGAACGGTCATTTTGGAATCTGCCGCAAGAGGGCTCGGAAATTTTGACGCCTGCGTCAGGAAACAGAACCCTTTTGTGTGGGACATCTCCACAACCACAAAAACCTGGGGTTAACGTGCTCCAACTCGTGGCCAGGCTTCCACTTTACTATTTGTTCAGAGCAACAGGCTGGTGGCGAGGGCTCCCCCTGAACCTCACGTTGAGTGTCACCTTCAACTGCAATTCGCGCTGCCTTACCTGCAATATCCATAAAAAGACATCGGACGAACTCGATCTCAATGAATGGCGACACGTATTCCACGGCCTCGGAAAAACGCCCTTCTGGGTGACCATCAGCGGCGGCGAGCCGTTTCTCCGTGCGGACCTTCCCGCGTTGGTGGCATCTCTGTATGACATCTGCCGGCCGTCCATCATCAATATCCCCACAAATGGGCTGCTGGCAAAGAGGATTCCCGGATGGGTGTCCGAAATCGCCCAGCATTGCGAAAAGGCCCAGATCGTTGTCAACCTGTCAATAGATGAATTGGAAGGCCGGCATGACGAGATCAGGGGAGTGCAGGGTAATTTCGCCAGGGTCATGGAGTCGTTTCATGCCTTGAAACAACTTCACTTGAATAATCTGACTGTCGGTCTTCATACGGTCATATCCAGGTTTAACGCAGATCGCATACCGGAAATCTATGACTACTTGATAGGCCTTGGTCCGGATTCGGTTGTTGCTGAGATTGCCGAACAGCGTGGAGAATTAGGTACGATCGGGTGTGACATCGCACCGGATGGTCAGGCATACGCAAGAGCAGTGGATTTTGTCATCAGGGCACAGAAAAGGACTCACTTCAAGGGCATTGGGAAGATCACGCAGGCATTCCGCGCTGAATACCACCAGATCGTAAAACGGATGCTAAAAGAACAAAGGCAGGTCCTCCCGTGCTATGCAGCATTCGCCTCTGCCCACATCGCCCCTGATGGCAACGTTTGGGCCTGCTGTACACGGGCGGAGTCCATGGGCAACGTGAAACAGAATGGCTATGACTTCAAACGAGTCTGGTTTTCCAGGAAGGCCGATCGTGTGCGCGAGCGCATAAAAATGGGCCACTGTTGCTGCCCGTTAGCCAATGCGAGTTATACCAATATGCTGTTTGATCCGAAGACACTCTTAAGGGTGGGTCGCAACTACGCGATTGATGATTGAGAACACCATGGAACCGGCCTGTTGGGTTTCGCTCCCGCTCTACCCAACCTACGGGCCTGACCCAGTAAATTCAACGAACGCAACAAACCCAAAGAACCTTGGAACTTGTAACGACCATTCAGGTCTAAGATCTTTCAAGGATTAATGATCTGTGAACCGGTATGGCAAGAGCGTATACGTTGATAACCGGAGCCACGGGATTTATCGGATCCCATATTGCCGAGAGGCTGTTGCGGGATGGGTCATGGCCTGTCATAGCGATCGTACGTGGAGGGAGGGGGTATAAGAATACCACCGAATTGGAGAAGCAGGGGGCGATTCTGGTCCGGGGGCGATTCTATGATCAGGATCTCCTGAAGATGGTTTTCACAGAATTTTCGATCCGAAATGTTATCCATGTCGCCGCACTGACCGGTGATGGCAAAGGAGGCAGGAGTGATTATGATGAGGTGAATGTTCGCGGCACGGAGACAGTGCTCGCCGTTTCCCACAGGTACGGCGTGGATAAATTCATCCATTGCAGTTCAGTGGGCGTGTTCGGCACGGTACCTCCTGAGGTCCCCGCAGACCTGCGCACACGGCTCAACCCTGACAACATCTATCATTGGTCAAAGCTAAGAGCAGAAAAGAAGGTAGATGATTTCATAGACAGGGGGCTCAATGCCTTCATCATCCGACCGACCATCGCCTATGGGCTGCGGGACAGGGGGTTTCCATTCACGCTGATACGGATGGCCAAAAAGAAGGGCCTGGTCCTGCCTGCTCGGGACAACCGGATTCATCTCGTTTCTGCAGGCAGCCTGGCCGAGATGTTTCTGAGGGTATTAAAGGTTGACGGGCTCCTCAACAGGGTCTTCATCGTAGCGGATGAAGGCCCTGTTGCATTAAGGGGTCTGATCAATCTGATTTATCGGTTTTATTTCGGCAAAGACTATCCCCGGTTTTTGAGAATGCCCAATGTTCTTTTTGAAATTCTCAGGGCAGGCTTTGGCATCATCCATAACGAGCGATGGCTCGGAAGGGTCCAGCGCATTTCAAAAGACTGGTTTTTCGATACCCGTGAAACAGATGCCCTGATCGGGTTTCATCCAGCCAACACACGGAAAGGATTCCTGAAATATCTTCGCTTCCTGAGATGACAAGACGTAGGATTTTCGATTGCTGATTTGCGATCTGCAATTGAAAAGCACATCAAGAATACAAGATAGCCAGACAAGATCCCAAAAGACTCTTCTTGACCAGTATACCAGACAACCATTCAATGATACATCGAAGTGAACCATACAAAACAGCCTTTCTGCTGTTTCTCTTTTCGTTCCTGTTTTTTAACCTATTCCGGATTCCGGTACCCCTGAATGTCGATACCTATCTCTACGCCCGCGCCATAGAGACCTTTGAAGGCCCGATCATCCATTTTGGGTACTATCTGATCGGCGCGCTCTGCCATGCTTTCCTAAGGCCTATCGGCGTCACGCCGTTGGAGACCCTGGGCTATATTTCCCAGCTTTTCGGCGGCATCTCTGTAGCCGGGATGTATGTTTTCACCTCCTTGCTCACTGAAAACAGGCTGCTCAGTCTTCTGAGCGCAGCCATCCTGATGTTCTCAGGCGCCTTCTGGCTCTTTTCCATTCATGGAGAGGTCTATGTCCCACAGTTGGGCTTTGTGCTCCTTTCATTGATATTTCTCATGAAAATGCGGCCTGTCTTCTCAAGCCTCTCCATAATTGCAGCTGTTTCAATCACGCCCACCTCGCTCCTCGCCCTGGTTCCCGCCTGCTATATCATGGCTATGAGAAAGTTTGAAAAAGGGCAGCTCATTTATTTTTCAGCGCCTATTTTGATAGCGTTTTCTATCGTGATGATGTTGGCGGGGGCAAAAGTCATCGAAACCCTTGCAAAAGCAATCTATTTTCCAGAGATCTTTTTTGACGAATTCTCATATTCGGGAATGTTCATCAGAGTCGGTTATGATTTGGTAAAGGCCTATGGGAGGTCATTTAACCTGATTTCGTTTCTTGCCGTATTCGGTATTTTCACTCTGTATGGACGGGACCGGACGCTTTGGGGGTTGATGATGTCATTTCTGCTCCCTTTCCTTGCCTTTTTTCTCAACTTAGGTCTTTTTTCCCCCGACCATCTCATCATAACGTTTATTGCAGTGAGTTTCTTTGGGGCCTTTGGCATCATTAGATTATTTGACATTTTGAACGCCCGTATTACAGCCAGATTCGTCTTGATCCCACTGGTATTGCTCATTTTCTTATTGATTTCATTCGAACTCTCGATAAACCGGCAAAGGATCTATGCTGCGGAGCTCGACAGGGTGATCCACTCACTCTCAGAGAAATCCCAGGATGTTGGGATCATAATTGCAGACTACAATTTCGGCGTCAGCTTCTGGTCTCTGACCAGAGAAGAAAAAGTGAATGATCTTTTTGAAGGCCGTCCCAATGGCGTTTTACATAGGAGTATCGCAGCGGATAGGGCGGCAATAGAAAGGCTGAAAAGTCAGTTCTGGATTTCTTTCGCATGCATTCCAGGTTTTGCCTCCCGAGCGGAATTCAAATCTTTGGTGTTTGGGAGACCCATCTATTTTGTCGAAAGGATTGACTGGCCGATAGGCTGTGTTCAGTTTTTTAAAAAATGGCTTATTGAAACTGGCTTTGAAAAACAGGAGAAAGAAACGGGACGATTGGAAAACATCAGGGAGTATCTGGCATACAAGCTGGATGCTGAGATCGCCGTTGAAAAGATCATCGACTCTCCCCTGCATCCGGTGTATGTGATGCAGCCGGTCAGAAAATCGGCAAAATAATTCGGGGGAAAATGATTGGTGAAAATAATGTATGGCAAAATAATTTAGGACAAAATGATTAAAAAGAATGAATAGAGAATCGCATGGAGCGGAAGGGGTGGACTTGAGTTGGGGGCGGATTGGAAGCATTACTTTAAAACGCGGCATGAGGGACTGGGGACGACCTATGAGCGATTTGTCCTCCATGCATGTTTCAGAAGGATTAGGAATCGCTATGGCGTCAGGACCGTGCTTGAAGCACCCGCTTTCGGGATGACCGGCATTTCAGGCATCAACAGCCTGTGGTGGGCCATGCAGGGGGCTCAGGTGACGATGGTGGATCACAGCAGGGAGCGATTGGAGGCCATCAAGGAAGTCTGGCATGAGATTTCGTTGAAAGCCCGATTGGTTTATGACCCGGGGACGTATACTTCTCTGCCGTTTGAAGATAGGGAATTCGATATGAGCTGGAACTTTGCCGCCCTGAATCCGGATCTCATACTTGAGGGATTTTTGCGAGAGCTGACCCGCATTACCCGGAAAGTCATATTTATGTGTGTGCCCAACCGGATGAATCTATTTAGCCTTTTGTTTTCAATGCCGGAAGGGGAGGGCCGGTTCGTTCAACTGCGCAGAATGAATTCAGGGGTCATTCAAGGAATCATGGGGAACAATGGCTGGGAAATGAAGGATAGAGGTTTTCTTGATGTGCCCCCCTGGCCCGATATCGCCATGTCCAAAGAAGATCTATTTCGGAAAATCGGTCTGAAACGGTACGCCAAGGATCTTGAAAAAGGTATCGCAGAGGGACACGGAATCTGCATTCTCGATTATTACAGCGGCAGGAACAAGCGGATGAAACAGGAGATCTGTAGGTATGGGTTGCTGGAAAACAGCCCCGGATGGGTCAAAACTATCTGGGCACACCATCAATACCTTGTTTTTTCACCACGACATCCTCTGTGACTCTGTGTCTTTGTGTGAGACGTTTATGATATCCATCATCATCCCATCATATAATTCTGAATATACCATTTCAAATTGCCTGGATTCACTTCTGGATCAGTCTTTTGAAGGCGATTTTGAAATCATCGTGGTGGACAGCTCTCTTGACAGGACGCCTGAGGTCGTTGCCTCTGATTATCCTGTGGTCAAACTGATTCGCCTGAATAAAAGGACCGATCCCGGAACCGCACGGAACATCGGCATCGGTGAGGCAAAGGGGTGGCTGGTCGCATTCATGGATGCCGATTGCGTGGCCGCCCCGGACTGGCTGGAACGGATGGCCGCGGCCCATGAATCATCCTACAATATCGTCGGGGGCATTGTCAGGAACAGCCCTGAAAGCAACAATCTGGTGGGACGCGCCGGCTATATGGCGGAATTCAGGGATTTCCTGCCAGTGAAGGGCAGACAGGAAGTGACCCATATTCCGACTTGCAACATAGCCTATAAAAAACGAATTTTCAGGGAATTCGGTCTGTTTCAAGGAAAATACTATCCCCAGGAAGACCTGATATTCAACAACGATCTGTGTATCCAGGGTGAGAAGATCCTCCTCGACCCGACCATCCAGGTGTGGCACCGTCATCGGGTTAGGCTGGGCGACTTCCTTTATCATCAGTACCGGATAGGGGAGGCTACTTCAAGGGTTTTGCGAACAATTCCATTGGAGGGATCATATATCGCGAAGCGCCCCCCCTTAGCCATCTCTTTGTCACCTTTCATCGCTCTCGTTAAATTTGTGCGGACCCTTCGGGTTTTTCTGCGGTATGACCCTGACTACATTACAGGGCGTCCTTTGGTCCTGCCCGTATTTGCTCTGGGACTGGTCTCCTGGGCAATCGGATTCGCGGGCAACGCTTATGGGGAAATGTTGTTGCCGTGATAAAGGCAAAATAATTTCGGACAAAATAATTCGAGCATAGTCTTTTGTGTTCCAGGCCTCCAATAACCGAACAACGGCAGTCGCGTAGGTGCGAATTCATCACCACATTCAGGGCAATTAGGTCGATGATGTGGGGGTATATCTTCAGCGTCTCCGCACACAAAGCCAGCAAAAGCTGAAAGACAAACAGAGAAATCCCTTTGCGTTCTTTGCGCCTTTGCGGTGAAACCAATGACTGGGCCTATTAAAGTTATCGATATTGAATTATCTCTACCTGTTGCCGATATGCACGGGTTGGACAACTACCGATCCATTCAAGCCCTGGTCCGTCTGTATGGGAGACCGCTTGGATATGTCAAGATGCCTGTTACAGGGGGATGCTGCAGGGCTACCCAGATCATCGAAGCGATTAGGGCCATCCTGCACGCCCGTCTTGCCCGTGAAGGGTTCAGCCCCGGGTTGCCGTGCCATCTAACGCCCGAAGGATGGCTGGTTGACAAGATCTTCGCCGCTCCTTCAATGGAAGACAGGGATCTCTTTCCCCTTGTAACGATTGTGGTATGTACACGGGATCGTGTCACGAATCTGAGGCGTTGTCTGGATGCGATTCAGAGATTGACCTATCCTCGTCTTGATGTACTCATTGTAGATAACGCGCCCCTTAGCGATGCTGCCGAGAGGCTGGTGACAGGAGAATTCCCCGGCGTACGGCATCTTGTTGAACCCCGCCCCGGCCTTGACTGGGCGAGGAATCGGGCCATCATGGAGGCTCAGGGGGATATTATCGCGTTTACAGACGATGATGTGGTGGTTGATGGGGGATGGATTCAGGCTCTTGTGAAGATATTTATCGAAGATCCTGATGTGATGGCGGTCACGGGATTGGTTGTGCCCTATGAACTTGAGACCGAGGCCCAAATCATGTTCGAAATATACGGCGGATTTGGAAAGGGTTTTGAACGAAGAAGGGTCCCCCCCCGTAACGGGACCAAGTGTCACAAACGGTCTCTTCTGGCGGCCGGGGATCTCGGGACCGGCGCCAACATGGCCTTCCGGCGCCCCATTTTCAACAGAATTGGAGGGTTTGATCCGGCCCTGGATATGGGGACGGCAACCGGCGGCGGTGGGGACCTTGAAATCTTTTTCAGGGTGATCCAGGAAGGATATACCCTTGTCTATGAACCCAGCGCCATTGTCAGGCACATCCACCGCCGGGAATATTTCGAACTGAAAGCTCAGATACGGAGTTGGGGGAGTGCCTTTATCGCCTATCTGGTGAGGAGCGCCGTTGCCTATCCGGCCGCGAGGTTCAGGATCTCCTGCTTTGCCATGCGGTGGCTTATCGGCAGACACCTGATTCGTCTGTTAAAAAATCCATCAGATTCCAGTCGCATACCCGTAGATCTCATGCTGGCTGAATTATATGGCTCTCTTGCTGGGGTCATCGCCTATCAGAGGTCCTGTCGCAATATGAAAAGAATCGAAGCGGACTTTTGGGCCGGTCGGGTGACACGCCCGGATTTTAAGGAATCCCATTGAGAACGCCGACAAAAAAGACCTTCAAAACAGTTCGAGACCTCTTTTCTCTCTTCCGTCTCCACCCTTGGGCCATGGCGGTCATTATCGTCCTGGGCGCACTCTCATCCTTGAGCGAAGGTTTTGGGATCAGTCTCTTTATCCCATTTCTGCATGGGTTGGAGCAACCGGCCTTTCGTTCAGATACGGGGATTTGGCTCGTGGATGCACTTGCCAGGCTGTTCAGCCATGTCGCGCCTGAGCACCGCCTCATGGTCATCGCCGCCTGTATCTTTGGTTCTATCCTGTTGAAAGGGCTACTTTCCTTCAGCGCCACCGCACTCTTCGGCTGGATCGATATGCGCATTACCCATCGTCTTCGATCCGCTATTTTTGAACAGGTTTTAACCGTCGAATATGGCTTTATTGAAGCGAGTCCCTCTGGCAGACTGTTCAACACCCTTTCCACGGAGACCTGGCGGACCAGCGACGCCCTTTCAACATTGGTGGATATCATCATTTCTATATGCATGATCACCGTCTATGGGACGCTTCTGCTCCTTATTTCCTGGAAGCTGACGCTGCTGGTCATCATGTTCATGGCCACGGTTTCCATGATTGTTCGATTGCTGACCCGCCACGTGAAAACCCTTAGCACAGATCTTACGCATGCAAACGCCCTGTTTTCCAAACGGATGGTCCAGGCCATCGACGGGATGAAGGTCGTTCGTGCCTTTTGCAGGGAGGCCTATGAGCAGACACGGTTTGACACGGTATCCGGCCGGATCAGCAGGCTGGTCATGAAACTCATTGTTGCCGCGGGCCTTGTGAACCCGGTCTATGAAATCCTGGCCGGGGGACTTCTGGTATATGTCCTCTTCACCACTCTCCAGACCCCGTCGGGATGGGCGCCCCTCCTGGTATTCATCTTTGTCCTCTACAGACTTCAACCCAAAATCAAGGAACTGGATGAACAGCGCGTCAAATTGAGTTCATTGTCCGCTTCTGTTGAGGATGTCATATCGCTGCTGGATTGTACAGCCCCTCCCTCATCAGTTTCGGGAAAGCTCCCCATCAAAAACCTGAAAAGGGGAATCCATTTTGACCGCGTCTTTTTCCATTACGGCAATTCCGAAAGGCCTGCCATCAATAATGTGTCCATGTTCATCGCTGCAGGCAAAACCACGGCCCTTGTGGGTCCATCGGGGGCGGGGAAATCCACGCTCATCAAGCTTATCCTCAGGCTTTATGATCCGACAGCGGGCGAGATCCTGGCCGATGACACTTCTCTTAAGGACTTGGACCTCAGCCTCTGGCGCAGTCATATCGCCCTGGTCAGCCAGGATGTCTATCTCTTCGATGCAACTGTGAAGGAGAATATTGCCTATGGGCGTCTTGATGCGACGACAGAGGAGATCGTGGAAGCAGCCAGGCGGGCCGACGCCCATGGATTTATCTCCCGGCTTCCTAACGGATATGAAACAGAGGTAGGCGAGCGCGGGGTCCGTCTCTCAGGCGGTCAGCAACAGCGCATCGCCATGGCCCGTGCCTTTCTCCGAAATCCGGGAATTCTTATCCTGGACGAGCCCACCAGTGTCCTGGATACCATATCCGAGCACCTGATTCAGGACGCCTTGGAGCTTCTGACGCAACACTGCACGGTCATTATCATTGCTCACCGGCTGTCCACCATCAAGCGGGCCGATCATATTATCGTTCTGGATGAGGGCCATATCTGCGAAGAGGGTGATCTGCGCCACCTCCTGCAACGACGAGGTCTCTTTGCCAGACTCCATGAGATGCAGTTCCCCGGAGACAAGGCATGAAATCTTTAAACAGATCTGGAAGACGATATGCCCTGCTAGATATTGAAACAACCAAGGCCACCCCCCCCTTAGGCCTATCCTCCCACATGTCAGGCGTGGCCGTTCTTGTTCGACGCAAGGGAAGGCCGGTCGACTTTTGGATGGAGGAACTGCCCAAAGAGGTGTGCACGCCGGAGGACCTGATGCGCAGGATAGGTGACAAGAGCGGCCTCCAGACACTCAAAGCATGCATTCGGGACGAATTAAGACCTCCTGTCCGGAGCACACGACTCCCTTCCCTCACCGTGGCCGTCTGCACCAGAGACCGCCCTAAGCGATTGGCGCGGTGTTTGAAATCTCTGTTGAGCATGGAGACTTCCGCCTTTGGCCTTTCCGTCTCAATGGAAATCTTGGTTATTGACAACGCACCCTCTACCAGTGAAACGAGTACTCTGGCAGATTCCCTCCCCGGCGTGAGCTACTTCCTTGAGTCCAGGCCGGGACTCGATTTTGCGCGCAACAGGGCCCTCAAAGAGGCGGGGGGGGACCTCCTGGCGTATGTAGATGACGACGTTATCGCCGACTCAGGCTGGCTGGCAGGCCTCATGGAGGCATGGATGGAACATCCGGATGCGGCGGCTTTCACCGGACAGGTGCTTCCTTACCAGCTGTCCACAAAGGCTCAGATCCTCTTTGAAAAAAGAGGCGGCTTTCGAAGGGGATTTAACACCATACGCTATGCTCAGAAACTGGACGGGCATCCTGCCTATCCCTTTAGCGCCGGAGTATTCGGGACCGGCGCCAACATGGCCTTTCGAACCAGGATACTGAAGCGGCTCAACGGTTTCGATGAGGCCCTTGATACCGGCCCTCCCCTTCCCGCGGCCGGGGATCACGACATCTTTTGCCGACTGATCAGAGGGGGATACTCCATTGTCTACAAGCCTGAATTCCTCGTGTTCCATGAACATCGAAGAGAACTGAAGGCCCTGCTCCGGCAGTACTGGAGCTGGGGATTAGGGGTCATGGCCCTTGCGGGCAAGTGGCAACAGACAGACCCCACACAGTGTCGAAAACTGCGATATCTGATACGGGCCTGGTTCAGTTCCCATCTCCGTGAACTGGCAGGATGCTTTATCGGAAAGGGGCCCATCCCTGTTTACATGGTCCTCGCGGAAATCGCAGGGGGGATCGCTGGTCTCATGGGAGGATATGCTCGATCCGTCAGGCGCATCGAGCGGATTCGGGAGCAATTCCCGTGCGCTCCGAAAGCTCAAAGCCGAAAGCAATGAGAGACGGGCAACGAGCAACGAGTGACGAGTAAACAACTTCACATGACCCGTTTCAAGCCCTGGAAAATTCTTCATGTGGATATGAGCCGGGGGATTTCTTCCCTTTCTTCAGACCTGGGAATCCAAGGGCTTTTTGTAGTTTTCTGGTGGAACAACATCCCGTTGGGACAGCGTTGGATACCGGCAAAACAACTTCCCATGCGTGCGGCCGAGCTGAGAGAGCATGCCTTGGCCGCCATCGGCCCGGCTGTGGGGAGATATCTTCTGGGACGCTCGTTTGAGGCGTCACTCTCAAACAGGTCTCCCGAAGCGTGTATTCCTGATTTTAAGGCCCTGACAGAATTGGAGCAACCTTTGAGTCGGCTTGAGAGACAATTGTCATTGCCGCCAGCCAATGCAACGGGTCCGCCTGTTTCCGTGGTGGTGTGCACCCGAGAGAGACCGGGGCGGCTGAAACGATGTCTTGGTTCTCTTCAGGATCTGAACCCCGTGCCGGGAGAGATATTGGTAGTTGACAATGCCCCCACATCGGGAGCAACACGTCGAATGGTTGCACAGTTTCCTGATATACACTATATCGGTGAACCCAGGCCAGGTCTGGATGTGGCGCGGAACAGGGGGATATGCAAGGCCAGCGGCGATATTGTTGCCTTTACGGATGACGATGCCATGGTCCATCCGGACTGGGTTGCGAGGATCCGCCAGGGGTTCGAAGACCCGGACGTCATGGCGGTCACCGGCCTGACTCTTCCGGCTGAGTTGGAAACCGAGGCCCAGTATCTGTTCGAGACCCATTGGGGGTTTGGAAGGGGCTATGTGCAAAGGGTTTTCGGCACGGCGTATTTCGAAAGGTCACGGTCTCGTGGAGCCCCAGCCTGGGAGATTGGGGCCGGCGCCAATATGGCCTTCAGGCGGAGCGTCTTTAATGAGGTGGGATTGTTTGATGAACGTCTGGATGTGGGCGCGGCCGGGTGCAGCGGCGACTCGGAGATGTGGTATCGAATCCTTGCCCGGGGATGGAAGTGTCTTTATCAACCCACTGCGGTAGTGTACCACTATCACCGAAGGGACATGGGGGACTTGCATCATCAGATCTATAGTTATATGCGCGGTCACGTTGCCGCCCTCCTGATTCAATTCGAAAGGCATCGCGATTGGGGAAATGTGCGTCGCATACTTGTCAGTCTCCCCTGGTACTATGCTGCATTGACCCTCAAGGGAGCGCTGAATGGATTTCCCGGCCGAGAGTCTACCCTGCCGGACGAGATTCGCGGCTGCCTGTCAGGAATCCGCTTTTATCTTTGCAACAGAGGCGCGGAACAATCGATTCGCCCTATAAGACGATCACGCCCGACCGGAAAAGGGGTGTAACCCATGATGCAGAATGTCGCTGAATCAAGGAACATTGAAGATATGGAGTTTCTTCCCGAAGAAGCCTTTATCTTGGAACTCCTCGGCAGGGCATTTGGCGGAGGCAACAAGCCGGCTTCCGTTACAGGGTCTGCAGTCTCGACGATGAATTGGCACAAGGTCTTTGAAACAGCAGTAAAATGGAACATCGCGCCCATGTTGTATCGGCTTATCAAGGACAACCCTAAAATCCTGAGTGAAGCCCATATTCCTGATGTTGCGTTAAAAAGCATGGAAGCGGCCCATATAAAAACCTATATGGTAAACCAGGCAAATTTTTCAGAATTGACTGAGATCGTAAAAGCGCTGACAGCGGCGGATATCCCGGTAATCCTCCTTAAGGGCGCCCATCTCGCCCGATTCGTATACCAGGATATCGGCGTCAGGTGGATGGCGGACATCGACGTCCTGGTCAGGAAAGAAGACCTTGAAAAGGCCGATGGATTATTGGCGAAGATGGGCTACGAATATCCGGACATGGCGCCGGCCGTTTGGGATGACTTTGGAGAAAGGAAGCAAGTTCGTGACAAGGCGGCGGTCCTGGATTGGTACAAAACCGATCATATGCACGGGGTCTATTGCAACCCGAAAGCCATAAAAAGTCTGGAATTGCACTGGGGAATTGCCAGAAACGCCAGTCCATTTGCCGTTGACACGGAAGGATTATGGAAAAGGGCAAGGGCGGAGAAGATGCACGGCGCGACCGTATGGGTGTTGTGTCCGGAAGACCTCCTCCTGCACATTTCCCTCCATGATTCCTATTATCATCACCTGCATCGGTTCGGCTTGAGACCGTGTTGCGATCTTGCAGCCGTTGTTAGCCGTTTTTCCAAGGAGATTGACTGGCGGCGGCTTCGAGGCCGGGCTCGGGAGTGGGGCATCGAGAAATACCTCTATCTGATGCTCCGTCTCTCTCGAGAACTCCTTTGTGCTGATATTCCTGTCGACCTATTGCAGTCCACCCAAGACGAGAGGTGCAGCGACCCGATATTTCTACAGGCCGCGAGACGTCTCCTGGGCAAGGAAATCGACACGCCGGCCTATAAAGGCATTAAGTACCCTATTGAAATCCATATTTTCAATCCCAATGAAGGTCTCTTCCAAAAAATCGGCTTCTTCCTGAAGCGGATACCCATCTCCCGTGAGGAACTTGCGTTTCGCTATGGCCTGCCCGTTTCTTCCACGCGCATCTGGCTCTACCATTTAACCCGCCTCGCCTCCCTCGTTTTCAGCTATTCGAGGATCTACGTCCCCTATTTCTGGTCCCAGTTGAACAGGCGAAACTACCGAGCCCACTACACTCTCGACCTGTGGATCAAATCCCCCACTTCAAGAAAACAGATTCCCCTAAGGTAGGGTCATTCCACCAGATCCATCCGTCAGAAATCATTTCAATGTGCGGTTTGCATCATGGCTTCGCAAAGCTGCGTCTTGACCTTGTATTCCATAGACTCCGGGGCGAATTCTTGGGCAAGGTGAAAATATCTCCGGCTTTCAGGATAGTTCCCCAGCCTGAAATGGCAGACAGCCAGGGAATCGCAGGAGTTGACATCGAAGATAGCGTTTGGGTAGCACATAGACAACCTGTTGAAGTCGCGCTTTTCTCCCCATGATATGAGCCTTTCAAAGAAAGGGATGGCTTCATCATGGCGGCCTTCATCCATCAGAATCCGACCTTTCAGCCAGTAGAGATAGGGATTCTCAGGAAAATACGCTGTCGCCTCTGTCAGCAGATCCTTAACCGGCTGCCCATGTCTGAGCCTCCATTCTATGTAGTAGATGTAGCCATAAACATGGCCGCCCTTCTTATCCCTGGCGATCTCGATTGCTCTTTCCCATGCGTTTTCCGCCTCCATGTGTTTGCACAGGTCCTCATAGACCAAACCCAGATGGCTCCAGGTATAGGCGTTGCCTTCATCCCTCTCTATCTCTTTGAGCAGGAGGGAGAGATTCCTGGCAAGCTTTTTATGTTGATCAAAATCGTAACCTAAATGATCCAGGACAAGATCGCTGAAACCGATTTCCTTTTTATCGGTGGAAATGACGTTTTGAAGCCCATCCCACAGGGTTTCGTGGAAGATACCGTTGAAGCGGATTCGGGGATCATTTCGAAAGAGGCGGATCACCCAATTGCCGGTCCACCCGGTCATGGGGTGCATCAGGACATGGTGGGCGATGTAGGAGGCATTTGTGAGGAATCGCTCAAGTCGTGAATGGGGGATCGGGCGCAGTCTTTCATCTGCATCAACGGAAAGTATCCAGGTTCCTTTGGCATGATCGAGGACCTGGTTTCTGGCCGCCGAGAAATCATCATCCCAGTGGATATGGTAAAGCCTCGCACCGAAGTCACGGGCGATATTCGGGGTTTGATCCGTTGATCCGGTGTCCCCGACAACGATCTCATCCACCACATCCCTGATGGAACGGAGACAGCCTTCCAGGAAACGCGCTTCGTTCCTGACAATCATGCAGGCGGAAACGAATGGATCATTTGTGGGCATTTCACCCACCATTGCCAAATGTTCCTAACTCATCTGCTTGGCGAAGCGGGCGGTGGTCTTTTATCAACAGGCACAGCCACCATGCCTGGGCTGGATGCGTCAAAACCTCCCTTTTCATCAGCCCCCGCCTGACCTGGGCCCAGCCTGACCTTGAGCCCGTCCATTGAGAAGGAGTTGATGACAGGGACGGCAAAAGCCGTTCCAATTGCGACCTTCTTGATAAAATCCCTTCTTTTCTTATCCACGCCTTCCAGAATATCGTCTTCTATGAATCGCTTTTCCATGGCGCCTTATCTCCTTTACGAAGTGTATTAACCAAAATTTCAAGAGCCAAGTCAAGCCAAAACATCCTTTATCAACATGACAGCGCTGTCTAACTCGCCAAGATGAATAATGAAATTGTCGCTTCTATCCACAAGATGGCATAACTCTCCGATCTGAGACTCTGGACTGATGGCAAAATCAGATGATTGCAGAAACAGTTTCTGCACCATCAACCAGTCGGGACACCTCTGAATTTCGGATTGTTCCCCATGTGCGGGTTCCAGGTAAAAGAGACCGTCGACCTTTCCTTTTGTTATCTGCCAGGCAAATCCCGCGTCTGTCGGATCGAAGAAAAAGAACCTCCCCCCGTAATAGGCAGGGTATGAAGTCAACTTGTCACCGATGGGGGCCAATTGAGGCAGCAATGGGAGGGTGCCTTCTTTCAAATGAAATTTTCTTGGAAAGGGCATTCCGTCCCCTTCCTGGAGCAGAACCGTTTCATCTCCATAGACGGCCGCACCTTCAAAAAGAAGCCTCGTAATCAGGGTGGTTTTGCCTGCCCCCTTGTCCCCTACCAGCAGAAAGCGCTTGCCCCTGAAAGCCCCGCTCGCTGCATGGATCTTAATGAATTCCTTCAAATGCCAGGCGACACGGAAATTGATCAGTTCATGAAGATAGAGGGTGATCCATTCCGCATCAGAAGAGGAAATGATCGCTTCTCCTCCCTCAATAACCAGATAATTGCCTCCCCTCTTCTGGATCTCAATCGCCACGGTTCCGGAAACAGGGACGTTTTCGTCTGAATCAACCAGAATATGGTGCAATCTTCGGTCAAGCGTTTTGCAGTTCGTAACCACCTCAATATCTATGCCGATAACGGTACAGGTATGTCTCAATCTGAATTTCAAGCCTCCCTTCGAATTAGCCATATTCCAAAAAACCGGATAAGCTGTCTTCCGAAACAAAAAGAATGAATTCCGATGCCCCCCCGTCCGTTCAATGAAGGAATGGTTCCCGCCGCGGCATCTGACCGGGAAATTTCCTTAGCTCTGCCCGTCGGATTTTTCCGGTTGTGGTCTTGGGAAGCGCTGAGCAAAATGCGATTTCACGCGGGTATTCGTGCTTTCCCACCTTCTGTTTTACAAATTCCTGCAGCTCGTTCTTAAGGTTTTCGCCGGGAGTATAACCTTCACTGAGGACCACGAACGCCTTGGCGATTTCTCCGCGCAAATCATCCGGAATTCCAATTACCCCTACCTCTGCGACAGCGGGATGTTTCATCAAGGTATCCTCTATCCCTGATGGCCCTATTCGGTACCCTGAGAGGTTCAGGAGGTCATCTCTTCTGCCTATAAAGGTAAAATAACCCTCCCTATCCTTAACACCCAAATCGCCGCTGAGCATCCAATTGTTTTTGAACTTGGCCTTTGTTTCCGCTGGGTTTTTCCAATATTGTTTAAAAACATTCGGGTTCCCGTCAGAAGCCCTGACCGCAATTTCGCCGACTTCTAAAGGAGACAATGGATTGCCCTGATCGTCCAAAATTTCGACATCTAATCCAGGGGGCGCCTTTCCGATGTTGTGTTTGTATTCAAAGTATTTTTGGCAATTCATTGTTGTAAACGTGCATTCAGTTTGACCGTAGGTTTCGTGAATAACCACCTGAGGACCAAAGGCCTCCTTCACCCATTCGGGCAGAACATTGCCCAAAGACTCTCCGCCGCTTACCAATACTCTAACTGAGCTCAAATCGAATCTTTGGCCGACATGTTCCAACTGTCGTATCATCCGAAGCGCAGTGGGCGGCATATAAACGATACTCAGCCCGTAAGACTCGATAAGTCTTAAGGCCTTTTCCGGCTGAAATTTCCCCTGCCATGCGTAAGTTAAAACTGGCTTTCCGTAAAAAAGGGCTGGAAATGCCAGATCAAACAGGGGGGCGATCCAGGCAAAATCAGCCGGGCTCCAGAATATATCCCCAGGCCGAATCTCTGCATTTGCGAGCGCGCCATAATGGCCAGAGACATGGAAGATGAAGGAATGTCTGTGGACCACTCCCTTGGGATCGCCTGTTGTCCCTCCTGTGTATGCAATAAGCATATTATCGTCTGAGCGCACCAAAACCGGTTCAAAGTTCGAAGACATGTCACGAATGGCAGGCCAGAATGCCACTTCCCTATCCTGCAAATCCGTCTCGCCCACGACCATGATTTCCTTCAAGGACTTCAAACCTTCTTTGGTTTTCCGCAGGTCGTACAGGACGCTGTTTTCCACAATGGCTATGCTCGCGTCACTGTGTTCGATCCTGAACTTCAGACTGTCTTGACCAAACAGGGTCGTCAAAGGTACCGATACCCCTCCAATCTTCCATGTGGCAATATGGGAAATGATATTCTCTGGTCTTTGAGAAAGACACACGGCCACACGATCTCCCTGACGCAGCCCTCTGCTTCTGAGGTAATTGGCCAACCTGTTGGTATTCCTCTTCAGCTCCCTGAAGGTTATTTCCCCCCTTTTCCCCCTGTGGTCCTCGTGGAAAATAGCCACGGTAGTCCGGTTCTTCGAATGAGCGTCACAAACATAGTACGCAGCATTCATCTTCTCAGGGATTTCCCATTTGAATTTAGCCCGAAGGTCGTCCCAACTCCTCCATTGTCTGCCATAATAATGGTAACAGCTCTTTTGACTAATCTGTCGCACCCTTACACCCAGTCACCGTTAAATTCTCAATTTTCCCTGCGATTATTCTTCCTGCATATATGACGCTTGAGCTCTTTTTTCAACCGATTTATTCCAAACTGCACTTCGACATTCAAGCCAGGGCATTTATGGCACAGTGCCCCGCGATTCCGGTTTCCTGAGACAGGCATTCTGCTCGATTCCGCTTTTCACGCGATAGGTGCCGCATCTCGTTATTCCAAAGAGTTCTTGACGCTATATAGCCGTTTCCCTTATAAATGCCCATCACGAAGGGTTCGTCACCCCAGGGGATGAGAATGGGAGCCGACCCGAATCCCCATCAAGCGTTGACCCAGGAAACATTGTGAGAATTCTGAACGTCAGTGGCCTCACGGAGTCCTTTGGAGATCCCGTCGCCTTGAAGGAAAAAATAACGTGATTCTGCTGGAACTAATTGGGGTTAGCAAATATTTCGGGAATTTGGAGGCGCTGAGAGATATCAGTTGCAGGGTAAGGGAAGGAGAGGTCTTTGGCCTCATCGGTCCTAACGGTGCAGGCAAATCCACGCTGGTAAATCTGATATCCGGAACCCTTTCCTATTCGGTAGGCGACATTCGTTTTCTCGGCAAATCCATTAAAGGACTTAAACCCCATCAGATTGGGCAGTTGGGAATCAGTCGGACATCCCAGGTCGCTCGACCTTTTAATAATATGACCACATTTGAAAATGTAATGGTCGGGGCGCTTTTTGGGAAGAAAAGGAAGCGGAACGGGGTGGGGGTTGCCCGCAGAAAGGCGAGGGAAATTCTTCAAGATCTAGATCTGGCAGGAAGGGGTGAGATGCCGGCCGAGAGTCTGGATATCGTTGAGCGAAAGCGCCTGGAAAATGCCAGGGCCTTGGCCATGCTTCCCAAACTTCTCCTCTTGGATGAGGTGTTGGCCGGTCTCAATCCGGTCGAAATGGATGAGGGCGTGGAGCTGATCAAACGAATTCGGGATTCGGGCGTAACCATTATCGTCATTGAACATGTGATGAAGGCCATTGCCAATGCCTGTGACCGGGTCCTCGTTCTCAACCATGGAAAGACGATCACGGAAGGGGAGCCGGATATGGTCTTAAACCATCCAGATGTGATCGATGCCTACCTGGGGAAACGATATGGAGCGTTTGCAACCTGATTCGACGTTGCATTAGGTTCCGGTTCAGGATTTGCAGTTCAGGCTATTTACCCGAATCCGAGGATAGGACCCCAAACTGGGATCAGCAGAACAGCCTCCAAGATCCTGTCGCCTTAGGGCATAAACAGGATCAAAGGGGTGCGTCTTCTCCCATGGAAGCATGAAAAGATGTGATTGGGAAATATGGAGGATGCTATTTTGAAAACGCGAGCAAGGAGAAATTGGCCATGAGAGATGTCGGTCGTTTGAGTCAAATTGGTTATAGAATTTACGTTTGGGTTTTTATCTGTTGCGCCCCCCTCATCCTCTTATCCATTTCCACGCCTTTGAAAGCGGAAGATGTTATCCGCTTCGGCGCTTCCCTTTCCCTTACCGGGCGCATGGCCACAGAGGGGCGGCTCGTAAAAGACGGATACGACTTCTATGCCAAACACATCAATGAGCGCGGTGGAATTCCCATTAAGGGCAAGAAATACAAGGTACAGATGGTCTATTATGACGATGAGAGCGATCCCAAGACAGCAGCGCGGCTTGTGGAAAAGCTGATTGTGGAAGATGGCATTCATTATCTTCTCGGTCCCTACAGCAGCTCCGCGACCTTTCCGGCAAGCTCGGTCGCGGAGAAATATCGGGTCCCTATGGTCGAGGCCCATGGCGCTGCAACAACCATTTTTGAACGGGGTTACAAGTATGTTTTTGCCACCCTGAATACAGTTGATCAGTACACGGGTGGCATTTTGAACATGGCTGCAGGGTTAAAGAACCCCCCCCGGACCATAGCGCTGATCAATGAAAATGCGCTTTTTCCCCAGTTGGCGATGGATGGAGGGGAGAACCAGGCAAAACAACTTGGAATCAAAATTGTATATAAGGAAAAATATCCTTCCGGCACCAAGGATCTTTCCTCCATGTTAGCGGTCGTTCGGGAAAAGCGCCCTGACATCCTTCTGGCGGGAGGGTATACGGCGGACATGATCCTGTTGGTGAAACAGGCAAAGGAAATGGGCGTCAAGCCAAAGATGTTCGGGCTCATGCTTGGACCAACCCTTCCCGGCTTTGTAAACTCTCTGGGTAAAGATGCCGAATGCCTCTTAGAGCCGATACAGTGGAGTGCCAACATGGCTTGGAAAGACGATGTGTTTGGATGGACGGCCTCCGACTTCGCTCGCATCTTTGAAGAAGATTTCGGCTATGCGCCCGACTACCACCCGCCGCAGTCGGCCGCAGCCTTGCTGGTATACCACCATGCCTTGCAAAAAGTCGGTGTGGCTGATCCCCAAACCGTTCGGGATGCCATAGCAGACACGGATATTATGACATTTTACGGCCCGATTAAATTTAACGATAAAGGGATGAATATAGGAAAATCCATGGCGGTTATTCAGTTGCAAAATGGGAAGCCGGTCGTGGTATATCCGGAGAATGCTGCGCAAGGAGAATTGGTCTACCCGATACCTTACCCGAAATAGGGAAGTTACATAGTGGCGTTATTCTGGCAAGTTCTGATAAACGGGATTCTTTCCGGTGGGCTCTATGCCTGCGCTGCCATAGGCTTCTCCGTCATCTGGGGGGTGATGAATTTGATTAATCTGGCCCACGGGAGCATGATCATACTTGGGGCCTATATCACCTACACAATCACTTCCGCTACCGGTGTCGATCCTTTTTTCACCCTTCCTGTTAGCGGATGCGCCCTCTTCATCCTGGGGTTCCTGATACAGAAATACCTGATTAATCATGTCATCGGAGGTTCGATCTTCATGACATTGATCCTGACCTTTGGTCTGGACCTCCTTCTAATTAATGCCTACCTCCTCCTCTTTTCAGCCGATCTCTGCGCCATTACGCCCTGGTATGCCGGTCTGGGGTGGGAATGGGGCACGGTGAAGGTCCCCTACACCCGTGTGGGGGCTTTTGTCTTTGCAATAGGCCTGACCCTGCTCCTTTCCCTATTCATGAATCGGACAAAATTGGGCAATGCCATCAGAGCCACCGGTTTTGACAAGGATGCGGCATCCTTAGCCGGGGTCGACGTCTTCAAGGTATACGCGATTACCTTTGGCATTGGAGCTGGCATGGCGGGCATGGCCGGCACTTTGATGAGCGTTATTTACTCATTTTCCCCGGTGACCGGGGAGATATTCACCATGAAGGCATTCGTCATTGTGGTTCTGGGGGGTCTCGGCAGCATGCCCGGCGCCATTGTCGGGGGAATCATTTTGGGGCTTGCTGAAAATTTCACTTCCGTTCTGCTTGCTCCGGGGTATAAGGATGCCGTCAGTTTTTTCCTATTGGTGATGATACTGGTACTGAGACCAAGGGGAATTCTGGGGAAACGCTTTTATGCCGAGGTCAGGGATTAGTCCACGGAGGAGGGGTGAGAGAAAGATACATTTTCCTTCTTTGTGTGGCAACCGGGATATCCCTATCCTGCTGTCCCTTTTTTCTGAGCGCCTACTGGCTGCGTATCCTCACCAACATCTTTATGTTTGCCATCGTCGCCGAGGCCCTTAATATAATCGCCGGTTACACGGGTTACCCGGCCTTCGGAAATGTCGTCTTTTTCGGATTGGGCGCCTATAGCACCGGTGTTTTGATGGTAAAATACCACGTCCCTTTTCCCATCACCCTCTTAGCCGGGATCGGGGTTTGCCTGTTGTTCACCCTTCTTTTTGGACTCCCAGTATTACGCTTGAAGGGCCACTATTTTGCCATAGCAACCCTCGGATTAAATGAAGCGACGAAAGCGATAACAGATAACCTGACCGGACTCACCGGAGGCGGCATGGGACTGTCTATCCCCCTGCCTGTGGGGAATGTGGCTTCAACCACCCGGTTTTTTTATTTTCTTTTCCTAGGAACCATGGCGCTCGTTGTCCTTGTTACCTATTTTTTGAGCAGGATCCGGTTTGGATATGCCTGCCGTTCGATCCGCGCCGATGAAGACGTCGCAAAAAGCATGGGCATTAATACGACGAGGATCAAAACCCTGGCTTGGATGATCAGCGCCGGATTCACGGGAATCGCAGGAAGCGCCTACGCATACTGGATGAGCTACATAGAGCCCGCTGCGGTATTTGATATGACCATTTCCATTAAGGCATTTGTCATGTTTCTCCTCGGCGGGTCGGGAACCATCCTGGGGCCAATTGCAGGCGCCTTTTTCGTTGAACTGGCCTCCATTTTTGCCTGGAGCCACTTATTGAACTATCATATGGGGATGTTGGGTTTGATTGTGATCCTGATCCTTCTTTTCATGCCCAGGGGCTTTGTCCCTTTCGTCCGGCAAAAGCTCTCCTTGCCCGCAAGGATAAAGGATGTGGGGAAGGAAAGAGGCGCGTGGCCGGTGAGGCAGGACATGAAGACCCCGTCGTACCGCCTTCAACAGGGAGAGATTCTTTCCCTACATCGTGTGGCCTCAGGCTATAACGGGCTACAGGTGCTATGGGACATCGATCTCTCATTAAAAAAAGGTGAGTGGTTGGCAATCCTGGGACCCAATCACGCCGGGAAATCGACCCTCCTAAAGACCATCGCAGGCTTGACACAGCCCTTTTTTGGGCAAGTCCTTTATCAAGGCACGCCTATCCATGCCTGGCCGGTTCATCGCCGGGTAACCGCTGGGATTTCCTTGGTGCCAGAGGGACGAAGGCTTTTTGCCGGGATGACCGTCAGGGAAAACCTGATGATGGGGGCCTTTTCCAGGGATGCGCCTGCAGAAACCAGAATACGGCTCCAAAGCGTTTTCTCCCTTTTCCCAGTTTTGAAAGAGAGAGAGGATCAGATTGTGGGTACGCTCAGTGGAGGAGAACGCCAGATGTGTGCCATTGGCCGTGCGCTAATGTCCCAACCGAGTTTGTTGCTGGTCGATGAGATGTCTCTGGGTTTGGCTCCAGTGGTCATAGATGCCCTACTGGAGGCATTGGTGACCATCAGGAAGGAAGAGGGCATGACGCTTATGGTCGTCGAGCAGGCCGTACATGCTGCACTGGCATATGCCGATCGGGGGTATATTCTACGGAAAGGCAGGATTGTGAGAAGCGGGAACTCAAATGATCTCCTTCAAGACCCGGGCATTCAAAAGGACTATCTCGGATATGGGGCGTAAGCACCGCGGTCAGAGGGCAGGAATACCTCGGAGGAGAAACAACCTCGGCTTGGCGACGAGCTGCAAACTGTTCCTTTGCCGTTGACGACATTCACATGTTGGCACATGGGTAAGTTCATATTGAGACGATATTTTTGGCTGGTGCGGAATACCTGTCGTTATGACGGGTTTGCTTTTCTGCCGTGGAAATTGGCAGTGGAGGCGCTTTCTCCGTTGGGTTTCCTAAGTTTGGTTAGTCTATACCAAAAGGACCTGACAAAGCCGCTGAAGGCGCCATCTGCTAAGTGTGACTTGACCGTATGCAGAGCACAGGGGGCAGCGGACATCGAGAAGCTCACGACGCTCATATACAACCGGTACTGCCAAGGGGAAAGCAATGAAGATTTCAGGCGTTGGAGAATACAGGCCAAAATCTTTGATCTTTTGCGACGAGGTCATATCTGCTTCTTGGGAAAGATAGGTGGGGCGGTGGTTCACTACAATTGGATCTTTTTTCGCTGGAATGATACCCTTCCGGGATGGTATATTCATCTAAAAGAAGATGAAACCCTCCTGAATGATGCATATACCGTTGAAGCGTGGCGAGGAAGAGCGATTCACACCCTGGTGCAGTATCATATGCTTTTGCACCTGAAAGAGGGTGGGTACCGGCGGGCATATACCTTCGCGTACACAGATAACCGGTCTTCCTTGAAGACCCATGACCGGCTTGGCTGGAAGCGCACCGGGCTTATCCTCCACTTTGTCACCCAGGACGGCAATTGGTCAAGATTATGGCGAATTTATGGGACTCTGGATCCGTTTCTGGCAAGCCACCCCCCATCGGGCAGAATGTGAGATGGGGTATTATCTGATGGGATTGATCGGCTTTAGAAATTATTAGGAGCCAGCCTTAGGAGGCTTAGGCTTTTTGTCTTTAGCAGCATTGGCAACATACCCGCCGCCGCCTGTTGGATCATACCCTCCTCCGGGTTGATCGTATTCGTCTGCCCTCGCCATTTTGGTCCGCAAATCGATCTTAAGTCCTTCCATGGAAAAGGAGTGGATCACTGGCACCGCAAACGCCGTCCCAACGATCACCTTTTTGAGGAAATCCCTCTTTTTCTCGTCAACTTCCTTCAGAATCTTTTCGTCTTCAAATTTCTTTTCCATCACTTGTGGCCACCCTCCTTAACCTTATTTTATTGAACAGACTGACCGGGGGAGAATCGTTCGATGAGTTAGCAGCATGAACCCGTCTGTTGTCCACCACCGCCGCCTCCTCCACCTCCACCACCACCCCCTCCTCCTCCTTTTCCGGCCGAGGAGCCTTCGGTATCATATCCCTTGGGCTGATCATATTCGTCGGCTCTTGCCATTTTGGCTGCGAGTTTGATTTTGAGCCCTTCCATGGAGAAAGAGTTAACGACCGGCACGGCAAACGCCGTTCCAATAATCACTTTCGTGATAAAATCCCTCTTGGCCTCATCCACCTCTTTCAGAATCTTCTCATCTTCAAATTTGTTTTCCACGACAATCACCTGATTTAGAGAACCTGCATAGAGAGGAATTTATAAGGGCAGCAGCCGCAGATCGCCATCCGGGGAAATCAATTCAGGCGCTCCCGGATCGCCTTCACCGCTCCGTCTAACTCGCCAATATGAATGACAAAACTGTCGCTTTTACTTATAAGACTGAACAGATCGGTCATCTGGCCTTCCGGGTTTGCATCAAAATCAGAAGATCGCAGCATCAGGTTCTGCGCCATCTGCCATCTGGGGCATATTTCAGCCCGTGTCTCTCCCCCGTGGTTGGGTAACAGATAAAAGATGGAATCCACATTCCCCCATCTGATCTGCCAGTCAACGCCTGCATCCGAAGGGGCAAAATAGTAGGTCCTCACGCCGTATCCAGGGTATGACGTTAGGGATTTACATATGGAATCCAGTTCGGGGACCAACGGAATCGTTCCCTCCTTCAGATGAAATCTCCTGGGTATAGGGATGACTTCGGCCCCCCGAACCAAAACTCTTTCATCACCGTGAACGGCTATGCCGTCAAAAAGAAGTCTGGTAATCAGGGTAGTCTTCCCAGCCCCTTTTTCCCCGACCAAGAGGAATCGCTTGCCGTCAACAGACCCGCACGCCGCATGGATCTTGACATAATCCTTCATTTGGTGTGAGAGACGAAAATTAACCATCTCATTCACATAAAGGGTGACCCATTCAGCATCCGCAGACGAAATGAGCGTTTCATCCCCCTCCACGATGACATATCGGCCATTTGTCTTGGGAACTTCAATTAAAACGTCTCCGGAAAAGGGCCTCTCTTGCTCGGCGCACACCTTTAGATCGTTCAGCCTACAATAAAGTCTTTCACAATTGGTGACGATCATTACCCTGATCCCGAGGATATCGTATTCGGTTATTAGCTGGATGTTATCAGCCCCTCTTGTTCAAAATTGTTGATGACATCCATCACCTCCTTCTCAGGAGGTTTGTCAAGCCCATAGCCCTTCACTAACAATTCCACCATCTCAGGAACAGAGTGGTTTCCGTCACAGAGTTCCAGGAGGAGCACAGCCGTATGATTCAGAAAGTGGACCCTGTCCGTTTCCCTATGATATACGATGTAACCGTCGTCAGCATCAAATATCTTAAGATTTGGATGTTGCCTTGGGTTTTCAGTCATTTGAGGCCTCTCAAGTCAGGCAAAGGATCATCTCGGTTCTGCCCTCGTCAGTCTTTCCTGAGGCAGCGTAGAGATCGAAGTTTCGGGCGTCAGGGTTTGTGGTTTACTCAAGCCTGAACAGTGGCCGCTAATTTGGTTGAGGCCGTCAGGCCGCCTTGGGGATTTATGTGTCGGCTTTTATCCACTGCGCAATTCGACGATAAAATTTGATTCATGTAAGTTTAATATAACTAAATATTATTACCCTAATGCCATGTTGTCAAGTGCGAGCCACAGTATCCCGTCGCACAGAAATGATCTTTCCCAAAAATCCAGGGACATCACCCTCTGTCGTAATCCATCAATATTTCCTTCCCGGCCTGGATAGACTTGAGAGAAGTGAAGATAAACAGCCAACGGGATTCGTTGGTTGTCCATGTTGCATTCGGATTGTCATGGGAGTGGTTCATGATGCTGGAGATGCCAAGGGGTATGGCATACGTTCGCGCATCGCCCCTAGACCCTCTTGGAAACAGAAATACATAATCCTTTAACGCAGGGTCAAGATTCTCAAAATTCGTCTCTTTAAGTTGGATAAAATGACATTCCTCGAGTATGACGTTGGCCGGTATGTCTCCTGCTGCAAAAACGCCGCGGCCATGAATGGGTGAAGTCCTGACTTCCAGACTTCCGTTCCGAACGAGCCTTTCCCGTTCTTCAAAAACTGCATTCATGACTTTACTCGCCACTTTCTTCGAAAGCCATGTTTGCTTGACGATGGTGCCTACCAGATCTTCCTTTTTCATGTTTCCCAGAAAAACATATAGCCATTCATTAGAAAACAGCCCTGCCTATCCTTTGAAGTCGACCCCACCCACGAGGCAATTTAAAGGGTGGGATGCGTCATAATCCCTTCGGCGGATCCAAATCGCTTGCCGATCTACTCTGTATTCGGACCATAAAGCCATGCGGCTGCCGGCTTGCCCGTGACATCCAGGAATGGGTAGTCCGGGAGCTTCGGGCCGATGGCCACACCCATCACCCCGTCCACATGAGGATCTTCCAGGACAGCCCTGAGCGCAAGGGCATAGGCCTTGTCCGGTCCGTTCAACATGAAAGCCGGCCATATATCCAATGAGTTTCCAAGGGGCATTCACAAGATCTGCGCGGTAATGGCCTACTGTTCCAAGATGCCTGCCTCTCTCAGGATGTTATCGAGGGTTGTCTCCTGATCCTTGTCAAGGGGACGCAACGGGGGGCGCACCGGGCCGCCGTACATGCCGATTCGATCTAAAGCGGCCTTTAATCCGGCGATACCGAACCTGCTGGTGACCGCAGCATTGGCCGCAATCAGGCGTAGCTGGGTATCCCGCGCATGTCTCATCTCCCCCTTTTGAAAGTCGGCGACAATTCCGGCCAGGGCGTGCGGCGCCACGGCCGCGAGGGCCATAACGCCCCCCACAGCTCCGATGCTCAGGGCCGGAAGGAGGAAACTCCCGGAGCCCGCCAGTACCTGAAACCCATCGGCGCTGCGGGAAAACACCTCTGCCATTTTCACAACATTACCGGAACTCTCCTTGAGGCCGATGATCTTAGGGTGATGGGTAAGCTCAATGATCGTCTCTGCACTCAGGTCAATGCCCGTGGAGGCCGGGACATTATAGAGGATGATCGGAATCGGCGAATGATCTGCAATGGTCGTGTAATGGCCCACCAATGCGCGGTGATCCATCCTCGCCTTGTAATAGTGGGGCGTCACCACCATGGCCGCAGGTGCCCCGAAACGGGCTGCCTTTTCCGTAAGTTCAACTGTCTCCCAGGTGGCTTCGCACCCGGTGCCGGCAATGAACAGGTGATCAGGGCCGATGACCTGCCCGGCCGTTTTCCAGATCTCCAGTTTTTCTTCTGTCTTAAGCAAAACGGCCTCGCCGTTGGAACCGAGAACCACCGATCCTCTCAAAGGGGTCTTCTGCCATTTTTTCAGATTAAATGCCAGCTCATCGTGGTCCACCCTCCCCCTGGCATCAAAGGGCGTGGGGATCGGGGGGAAACAGCCTGATAAAGAAATTGATTTTGTCATAAGACACATCCTTATACCGTACCGTTAGATTGCCAGATTCTCTGTTATAAAAAACAAGAAATTTGTTGGCGCTCACAGGTTCCGGGTTGCTGGTTTCTGGTTGCTCGTTAAACCTCTGAACCTCTGAACCCTAAACCTGGCCACCCATTCGGTTGCGGGCGTAGCCCGCGTTAGAGGTTTATTGGGTTCTTTGGGTCTATCGGGTTTGTCGGGTTCAGGACGCTTGGGGTCTGAGGCTGACCAAGGCATGGTGAATGCCTCGCAGTGCCCGTTCTGTGCTGGGATAGACCGGGATTCCCGCATGTTGAAAACGGTCCCGCACCTCCCGTGACACAGCCTCGACGCCGGCCTCGGACAAGAGGTGTGCCCGGTTATCAAACACCATAACCACTTCCTTTCCCGTTTCTCTTTTCAAATGGGTCAGCGGTTCGATAAGTGCCCGGAGATAACTCCCCCTGACCAGGGATTCCGGGCTGTTGATCATGTAAAAAGACATTTCCACCTCAAGGGTTCTCAGGAGCATGACCACAATCAGAATGTCTACCGGCTCCCTGACCACAATCTCTTCACACAGATGGGTAATGGTTTCTACCGGCAGGGCCGGTGATCCGGTATCCAGAGGGTTCATCATGCTGTTGCCCGGGGTGGGGAAAAAACGCCTGAGTTGCTTCCGGGTCTCCTGGCTGAAGACAGGGACCTCCAGGCCCCACCGACTGGCCATATCCGAGCTGAAAACGCCGATGGCCCCGCCGCCCCCCAGAAAGGCTATCCGTGGTCCGATGTTTTTAAGGTAGTCGAGCGCAACCAGGGTATCCAGCATCTCATCAAGCCCTTGAACAGGCGCCGCTCCGGCCTGGCTCAGCACCCCATCCCAGATCCCGGCGCCCCCGGCCATAGAACCGGTATGGCTCCGTGCCGCCCGGCTTCCCAGGGGCGTCAGCCCGGCCTTCCAGACAATTACGGGCTTCTCCCGTGTCGTTTGCCTGAGAACATTCAGAAAACCCCGGCCGTCACGCACACCTTCGACATAGGCAGCGATATAACGGGTTTCCGTATCCTCGGCCAGATATTCAAGGAGGCTGACTGCATCCAGGTCGCAGCCGTTTCCAAAGGAGATTACCTTGCTCAGCCCGATTCCCAGAGAAGGTGCCTCGTGGCCAAGATCCGTGGCCACGCCGCCGCTCTGGGAAATCATGCCGACGGGCCCCGGGTCGTGGGAAAAGTCAAAGCCGGGGAGGAGCGTCAGGCCTCCACGCGGGGCATGAATGCCGAAGCAGTTGGGGCCCACTACCCGGATCCCCTGTGCCGCGATCCCGGCAATCTCAACCTCAAGTGCCGCATCCTCGACCCTCCCTGTCTCGCCAAAACCGGATGAGTGAATCTGTGCGCCCGCCACCCTTCGATTGAGGCAGTCTTTTAAAACACCGGGCACGGCCCTGGCAGGGACCGAGATGGAGGCCAGATCCACCGGGCCGTCGACGTCGCTCAATTCCCTGTAGACCTTTAATCCCGCAATCTCTCCACCCTTCTGCGAAATCGGGTACAAACGTCCCGGATAGCCGTACCGGATATGACTCAACAATATAAATTGTCCGAACGACCCCGGCGTCCCGATCCCCCCGAACAGGGCAAACCCCCGAGGGTTGAATATGCGGTCCAATTGTTGACGTTCCTCAGATGTCATCTTTATCCACGTAAATCCTCAGTCATTTTAAACCACTTCAGGCAATTTCGTACCCTGGTGGCAGGAGGGAGTATAGGGCGGCAGGGCGAGTGTGTCAAATGCAAAACACTTCTCCCTTTTTCCGAATCCATTGACCCCTGTGAGCGACTTTCATGGTATCGATTTGTTGCGGCGTCACAGATGCGCGTCATGGGAATCATTCATATCCCCAACGGATTGCCGGGAATTGCCTGAGGCCGTTTCTTTGGTCTTGACTATAGGATTCAATTGGATTAAACAAATGAGTTCAATTTACTCAGGAAAACCCCTTCGAAGCGAAACTGCCCATATGAACGGAATAGATATGACTACTGGCAAAGCAAGCTCAATCGTAGAAGAGAGAACAAGTAAGGCCGAAAGACTACAGTCCGATGGGGTGAAGCTCTACCCCGCAGGATATGGCATCGACATCACGATCACATCATCCGAGGCAAAAGATCGATTTGAACCCATGGACGCCGAGACCCTGGAACAGGAAGGCCTGTCGTTTACCATGGCCGGGAGAATCATCGCGCGACGGGATTTCGGAAAGGCATCCTTCATCCACTTCAAGGACAGAAAGGGACGGATCCAGGCGTACATCAGAAAAGACAAGGTGAGCCCTGAGGACTTCAACGTATTTAAACTGATGGACATAGGTGATTTCATCGGCCTCAGAGGCAAATTTTTTAAGACTCGGACCGGCGAGCTGACGCTCCTAGCTGATGAACTCACTCTCTTATCCAAGTCCATGCTCCCCCTCCCCGAGAAGTGGCATGGTCTGACGGATGTGGAGACCCGATACCGACAGCGATATCTCGATCTGATCATGAACGACCCCGTAAAAGATGTCTTTGTGTTGCGGAGCCGCATTATCCAGGCCATCCGGGCTTTTTTTGTCGAGAGGGATTTCCTCGAGGTGGAGACGCCTATGATGCAGCCCATACCCGGGGGCGCAACGGCCAGGCCGTTCAAGACCTATCATAACGCACTCGGAATGGATTTGTACCTGAGGGTCGCTCCGGAGCTTTATCTCAAGCGGTTGGTGGTGGGCGGCCTGGAAAGGGTCTTTGAAATCAACCGGAATTTCAGGAATGAGGGGATTTCCATCAAGCATAATCCCGAGTTCACCATGCTGGAGTTTTATATGGCGTATGCCACCTATGAAGACCTGATGTCCCTGACGGAATCTCTCTTTAACGATGTCCTGCGACAGATTTTTGGCCGGACCGTCATCCCATACCAGGGCAAGGATATCGATTTTACGCCCCCTTGGACCAGAATCTCCCTCTTTGACGCGTTAAGAGAGCTGGGAGGGGTCAGCGATGAGATCCTGCAGAAGAGAGCGTATGCCTTTGAGACGGCCTCTCAATATGATATCAACGTGTCCGCCTCGGAGAGCCACGGACAGATTCTGACAAAGCTCTTTGATCACCTGGTGGAACCGCGGCTGATCCATCCCACCTTTGTGACCGGTTATCCCACGGAGGTTTCTCCGCTGTCAAGGCGCAACGACCAAAGCCCGGATATCGTGGACCGCTTCGAGCTCTTCATCGCCGGAAAGGAGATCGCCAACGCCTTCAACGAATTGAATGATCCGGTGGATCAGAGGAAAAGATTCCAGAAACAGGCGGACCTCAGGGATGCGGGGGACAAAGAGGCACAGTTCATGGATACAGACTATGTTACCGCCCTGGAATACGGGTTGCCGCCGACGGCTGGGGAAGGCATCGGGATTGACCGGGTGGTCATGCTCCTGACAGATTCGCCATCCATAAGGGACGTCATTCTCTTTCCCCAGATGAGGACAAAGGCGTAAATTGAGGGATTGAGGAATTAGGGGACTCAGGGATGGAGGTTCTATGTTTGCGACTTTGGGCCAAGGGAGTCCCATGTTGTTTAACCCTCTAAAAAACACTCCTTGCGACTTTGCGTCTTGGCGCGAGACCTTTTTTGGGTTGCGGTTATGCCGCTTTAGGATCATATGTTTGAACTCTTTCTCGGAATAAAATACCTCAAGGCCAAGCGAAAACAGCGGTTCATATCCGTCATTACCATTATTTCCATCCTGGGCGTTATGGTGGGGGTGATGGCCCTTATCGTGGTCCTTTCGGTGATGAACGGCTTTCGGGCGGACCTGATGTCCAAGATCCTGGGGGTCAACTCCCACGTGCTGGTCCTGAACCTGGGCGGCCCTTTCAGCGATTACCGTCAGGTTGAGCAGGATGTCGGCAGGGAAGAAGGGGTCGTTGCCGTTACGCCGTTCATCTTTACCCAGGTTATGCTCAACAATGCGGGGAATGTATCCGGCGCGGTCCTGAGGGGCATCGATCCTGACAGTGCCGGTGCGGTAATCGGCTTTAAAGACATGATCAAAAATGGATCGCTCTCCTCCCTGGCAGGGAACGTGGATGGTTTTCCGGCTATCATCATCGGTAGCGAGCTTGCCAAACGGATAGGTGCCCACGCCGAGAGCGTGGTGACCGTCATCTCGCCGGAGGGGAAATTGACCCCTCTGGGAAGGACCCCGAACACCCAACGCTTCAAGGTCTCGGCCATATTTGATTCGGGCATGTATGAATATGACGCCTCCATGATCTACATCTCCCTGACAGAGGCGCAGAATTTTCTAGCCCTCGGCGACAAGGTTACCGGGATAGAGGTCAGGGTAAAGGACGTCTACCAGGCAGACAGGATAGGGAAGGTCATTCAGGAGCGGCTGGGATATCCCTTCTGGACCAAGGACTGGAAGGTCATGAACCGGAGCCTTTTCTCCGCGCTCAAGCTTGAAAAGCTGACCATGTTTATCATCTTGACGATGATCGTGCTGGTGGGGGCCCTCAATATTATCAGCACCCTCGTCATGGTCGTGATGGAGAAGACAAGGGATGTGGCCATTCTGAGGGCCATGGGCGCTTCTGCCAAGAGCATCATGTCCATCTTTATGTTTCAGGGCCTCCTTGTGGGCGTGGTCGGCACCATCGCCGGCCTCGTGTGTGGCCTGGGCATATGCCAGTTGCTGGCCAAGTACCAATTTATCAGTCTCCCCTCGGATGTGTATTATATATCCAAGCTGCCGGTCCAGGTGGAGGCCGCGGATGTGTCATTTGTTTCCGGGGCCGCAGTGGTCATATCGTTTTTAGCCACCCTGTATCCATCCTGGTACGCCTCCAGATTGAACCCGGTGGAGTCTTTCAGGTATGAATAGCCGGAAGGGCATGGACGTCTCCGTCTCCCCCATGTTGAGGCTTGAGGGTGTGTTCAAGTCTTTTCATCACCATGGGGAGGTTCTCGAGATCCTGAAGGGGATTGATCTGTCGATCCATCCGGGGGACAGCCTGGCGATCATGGGCGCGTCCGGCGTGGGGAAATCGACCCTGCTCAATATCATGGGAAGCCTCGAGCCCCCTTCCAAGGGGGTCGTCCGATTCCGCGATGTCAATATGTATCAAATGGATGAAGGAAGGCTGACACGCCTGAGAAACAGGGAAATCGGTTTTGTGTTTCAATTCCATCATCTACTGCCCGAGCTGAATGCCCTGGAAAACACCTTGATGCCCGCCCTCATTGCAAGGCACTCAAAAAAAACCGCCGTTTCAATGGCCAAGGATGTCCTTCTCAAGGTTGGACTTGAGAAACGGATGATGCACCGTGCCGGTGAACTTTCAGGAGGGGAGCAGCAACGCGTGGCCATCGCAAGGGCCATGATCATGCACCCGAGACTGATACTGGGGGATGAGCCCACCGGGAACCTTGATTGGTTGACGGGGCATGAGATTGCCGACCTCCTTCTGCGTCTCAACCGGGAAGAAGGCGTTGCCATGGTCATTGCCACCCACAACCAGCGACTGGCAGAGAAAATGTCCAAACAAATGGAGCTGATCGATGGACAGATACGGTAAAACAGATTGCATAGCGCAGATCGCAGAGCCCGGCGATTCGACCGCCATGCGCTCCGGGGCCGGCAGGATTATATCCCAGGCGCTGCTGCTCCTGATCGTGTGCGCCTTCCTTGTACCGGGGACAATGGCGGCCGAACCCAAAGAAACCGTAGCCGTTCTGCCCTTTAAGATTCACGCCCGTGGGCCGCTTGATCATCTCCAGTTGGGGCTGCAGAAAACACTCTCCTCTCGGTTGGAAGAAAAGGGCTTACCCATCGTTCCACCCAACGAGATCAACAAATACCCCATCGCCTTTGTGCCGGCTCCCGAAATGACGGAGCTTATCTCCCTGGGGAAACGTCTCAAGACCGACTGGATGATCGTCGGCAGCCTTACGCAGATCGGGAACAAGGCGAGCATCGATTTGAAAGTGATCGACATAACCGGCAAGAAAGCACCCTTTTTTATCTTCCAGGTCTCAGAAGATATCGACGAGGTAGCCGATACGATGAAGCGCCTCGCCGGCAATGTCTTTGATCGTGTCATGGGTGTTCCCGAGATCGATTCGATTCAGGTTGCCGGCAACCGTCGCATCGAAAAGGCGGCCGTTCTGGCCGTGGTCGGCACCAGGGCAGGAGACCGTCTTGACTATGACAGACTCGATAAGGACCTTCGCGATATCTACAAGATGGGTTTCTTTGAAGATGTCAGGATGGAAACCGAGGACGGACCTTCGGGAAAGATCATTACCTTTCATGTAACGGAAAAACCCTCTGTCGGGAAGATCGTATTTGAGGGAAATGATGAGTTTGACGCCGATGACCTGAAGAAGGAGTTGGGAATAAGCCTTTATTCGATCCTGAATCATAACGAAATCAGACAAAGCATTAACCGGCTGAAGGAATTTTACCGGGAAAAGGGCTACTACAATGCCGAGATCGAGGAAACCACCGAAACGATCCCGAACAACGAGGTCATGTTGAAGTATAAGATTCAAGAGCATGACAAGGTTTACATCGAGAAGATTCAATTTGCGGGGAATAAGCATTTTGATGATGATGAGCTGAGGGATCTCATGGAGACCAGTGAGAAATGGTTTCTCTCATGGATCACCAAGGCCGGGATTTTGGACAAGAAGAAACTTGAATTCGATGTCCACAAGTTGACTGCATTTTATCATAACCATGGTTTTATCAAGGCTAAGGTGGGCGAACCAAAGGTCGAGTATGACGACACCATCGAGGGCCTGGTCGTTACGTTGGATATTGTTGAAGGCCATCAATACGGGGTTGACAAGGTTGCCGTCGAGGGGGATTTAATAGAACCTGCTGCCGATCTCCTGAAAAAGGTTCAAATCGGCAAGGAAGAGGCATTTAACCGGGAGGTGGTGCGAAGGGATATCCTGGCGTTGAGGGATGTCTACGCAGACCATGGATACGCCTACGCAGAAATCAAACCGATCGTCAAGGAAAACGACGAAACGTTTCTGGCGGATATCACGTACGTTATCTCCAAGGGGATGAAGGTTCGCTTTGAAAGAATTGCGATTTCGGGAAATACCGTGACGAGAGACAAGGTCATCCGGCGTGAACTGAAAGTCATCGAAGGGGAATATTTCAGCGGACAAGGTCTCAAAGAGAGTACGGCGAACCTGAACCGGCTCGGCTTTTTCGAAGACGTTCAGATGGAGACAAAAAAGGGGAGCCGAGACGACCTGATGAAACTGGACGTCAATGTAAAGGAAAAGGGGACCCGAACCTTCAGCGTGGGCGCCGGTTACAGCTCTGCCTATTCCGGCTTTGTCACATTCGAGGTCGCGGATGAGAATTTCATGGGATACGGGCAGAAACTCCAGGCCTCGGCGATGATCGGCGGAGCGAGCACGCAGTTTGACATACGATTTATCGAGCCATGGCTCTTAGATACGCGGTGGTCCCTCGGGGTGGATCTCTACAAGTGGGACCAGGAATATACGGACTACTCGAGGGACGCCTTGGGCACCGCCCTGAGCCTTGGCTATCCTCTTGATTTTATTGATGACTATACCAGGGCACTGGTAAAATACGATTACGATAATTCAAGGATTTACGATGTAGTGGAAACCTCGGGACCGCTCTACGACATGAAAGGCCGGAATGTCACCAGCAGTGCAACCCTCACCTTCAAACGGGACAGCAGAGACCATCTCTGGAACACGACGAGGGGTTCAATCAACGAGATATCGGGGCAATATGCGGGAATCGGCGGCGACGAGAGATTCACCAAGTACAGGGCCAGGACCGCCTGGTTTTTCCCCATGTTCTGGGAGACGGTGTTCATGGTGCAGGGCCGGTGGGGGTATATCCAAGACAGGGGAAAGCTTTCCGTGTTCCAAAAATTCTTTCTGGGGGGCATCAACACCGTACGGGGGTTTGATTTTGAGAGCATTTCTCCTACAGATGAACAAGGATACCGGGTAGGCGGCACGTCGATGATGTGCTATAATATAGAGTATCGGTTCCCCGTACTCAAAGAGCAGGGGGTCGTGGGGCTCGTGTTTTTCGACGCAGGCAATGTCTATGATACGAACTATGCGACCTCCGCTTCCGAATGGTCCTTCAGCGGGATTAAAAAGTCCGCGGGCGCGGGGGTCAGATGGTATTCCCCGATCGGCCCGCTGAGGCTGGAATATGGGTGGAATCTCGACAGAATCGGGGATGAATCGGCCGGCAGGTGGGAATTCAGCGTAGGGGGGATGTTATAGTCGATGAGTTGTAATTTAACTTCTTGAAAATCATACAATGTGTCGTAATCATGGATCGTTAGGTACCGATTTTCAGTGCTGTGGATCCGGAATGCTGGGAAGGGGAAGCTGAATCACGCCGTACGCGTGACCCATTGGGCGAAGTTCCTGAGCGCTGGATTCCAGGCGGGCGTCGGATGGACAAAGACATTCATCATTGGCCGGTGGACCTTAATGAGTGGTCATGGAGCATCATTTGGCTGTCATTCGTTCTGCTGTCATTCAATCGTCAATATTTAGTGGTAATGGGGGAAAAAATGAAAAGGATTGGTCTTTTATTTGTTTGTTTTTCTGTGCTTTTTTGTTTTCAACATGAGTCTGCCCTGGCCGAAACCGTCAAGGTCGGGGTGCTTAATATGAAGCGCCTTCAGCAGAATTCTGCCAAATTTCAGAAGATCCGAGAGGAACTGAAAGAAAAATTCAACGCCCTACAGAAAAAGCTGGATGCGGAGAGGGCCCAAATATCCAAAATCGAAGAGGAACTGCAGAAACAGAGCATGATGTTGAGCCTGGACGCCAAAGAGGGCAAAGAGATGGAATTGGGGAAAAGGACGCGTCACTACAAGTATATGTATGAAGAAGTCACACAAGAGATGAAAAATGCCGAGTATGAGGCGACGAGAAAGGTGGGGAAAGAGATAGAGAAAATAGTAGAAAAAATCGCCCAAACAGAGGGATACAGCCTCATACTGGAGGAAGGGACAGTGGGTCTGGTATATTACAACAATGCCCTGGACATCACAGACCGGGTAACCAAGGCATACGATGCCGCAAATTGACAGGAGAGAACGGGTCTTGAGCAAGACACTCGATGAGGTCGCCAAGTCTGTGGGCGGGGAGGTCGTCGGGAATAGGGATCTTGTCATTACGGGAATCAACTCCCTGAATGAGGCCGGCCCATCGGAAATCTCCTTTTTTTCCGACCGCCGATACCAGGAAGACCTGCGCAAGACCCGCGCGGGCGCCCTCTTGATCTCCCAGGAGACCGGTTTGTTTGACGGCCCACAGGTCATCGTTCCCCATGTGGAACTGGCATATGCCAGGGTGGCCGCGCTCTTCGCCCCTCCAGTATCGAGATATTTAGGGATCAGTCAAGGAGCCGTCATTCATGAGGAAAGCCGCATCGGAGAGGACGTGTTGGTCTATCCCATGGTGTATGTGGGTCAGGGGGCAGAGGTCGGGGACGGCACCACGCTCTATCCCGGGGTATTTGTGGGCGAGGGTGTAAAGATCGGCAAGAGGTGCCTCGTATATCCCAATGTCACCATTATGAAGGGGTGTATACTCGGAAATGACGTCATCATCCATCCGGGCAGTGTCATCGGCGGGGATGGTTTCGGCTTTGTCCGAGACGGCGCCGTGTCAGTAAAGATCCCCCAGACCGGGATCGTTCAAATCGACGACTGCGTGGAAATCGGGGCCAATAACTGCATTGATCGCGCCGCGCTTGGAAAGACTTGGATCAAGAGAGGGGCAAAAACCGACAATCTGGTGCATATCGCCCACAACGTTGTTATTGGTGAGGACACCATTATCGTGGCTCAGGCAGGGATCTCCGGAAGCTGTCAAATCGGACGCGAGGTCGTTATCGGGGGCCAGGTCGGCATCATTGATCATATCGAAGTGGGAGACAGGGCCATGATCGCCTCCCAGTCCGGCATCGTAAAGTCCATTCATCAGGGTGAGGTCGTTTCAGGCTCCCCGGCGATTTCTCATCGTACGTTTCTCAGGGCTTCTGCACTGATGCCACGGTTGCCCGAATTCCATCAACGTTTGAGAAAATTGGAAAAGCGGTTCGAGGAGGTTGAACCGCGTCCCCCTCGCCCTTCAGGGGCTCCTGCCTCAGGCAAAGGAGCCGAGGGGGCTAGGAAGGAGGAGTAAGGTTGCCCATGCATCTTCCCTTGACCTATGAAGATATTATCAAGATCCTTCCCCACCGGTATCCGTTTCTGTTAGTCGACCGGATTATTGAACTGGAGTTGAACAAGCGGGTGGTCGGGATCAAGAATGTCACCGCCAATGAGCCCTTTTTCCAAGGTCATTTTCCTGAAAATCCGATCATGCCCGGGGTCCTCATCATTGAGGCGATGGCACAGGTGGGAGGCATCCTGGCACGGTTGTCCGTACCCGCTACCCTCGAGCGGAAGGCAAGCGGTTCAATTCTTTTTGTGTCTATGGATGGGGTAAAATTCCGGAGGCCGGTCATGCCCGGCGACCAAATCAGGTTCGAGCTGCTTCCCCTGCGAACGGGGTCCAGGATCTGGAAGATGGCAGGGAAGGCCTCTGTGGAAGGGGAGGTGGCCGCTGAAGCCATTCTGGTGGCTACCATAGGATAAGGGGATTTGCGATTGTCGATTGATGATTAATGATTGAGAGCCCGGAAAACTGTAAAGCGAAATGATAGACCCATGATTGTTGACAACCCAATGAAAATACATCCTTCTGCAGTGGTTAGTTTGAATGCCGAACTTGCCGGCGGGGTTGAGGTAGGCCCTTACTCTGCGGTGGGCGACCATGTTGTTATCGGACAAAACACAGTGATAGGCGCTCACGTGGTGATCGAGGGACATACCCGGATCGGGGAACGAAACCGGATTTATCCCTTTTCCTGTATCGGCACGCCGCCTCAGGATATCGGCTACCAGAACGAAGATACGCGGCTGATCATGGGAAATGACAATGTCGTCAGAGAGTATGTCACCATTAACCGGGCTACCACAAAGGAGGCGTGGGAGACGGTTATCGGCAACAACAACTATCTGATGGCCTACGCCCACGTTGCCCATGACTGTCGGCTGGCAGATCATGTTATATTGACGAATGGCGCCACCCTGGGCGGGCACACCCATATCGAGAATTATGCCATATTGGGGGCCTTTCTGGCAGTTCAGCAATTCGTTCGAATCGGCGCACATGCGTACCTGGGGGCCAAATCAGGGATTGACAGGGATGTCCCCCCCTTTATGATAACGGCCGGGCCACGGGCAAAACTGTATGGCATCAACCAAAAGGGCCTGATTCGACGAGGGTTTTCACAGGAAACCATTGACGTCCTCAAGAAGGCATACAGCATCATCTGGCGCGAAAACAGAAGTTTCAGGGATGGCATCGCACAGGTCAAGAAAGACCTTGAGATCATCCCTGAGCTAAAAACACTGTTGGATTTCCTGGCCAACTCCAAGCGGGGCATTCTGCGGTGAATGTTGTCCTGTTGTGAGGCCCAAAACCACCATATCTTCCAGGTCAAGATAGAACATGGGGAAGAACAGCCGGATCATCGGCCTGATTGCCGGGGGCGGGCAGTTCCCGCTGCTTATTGCAGAGGCCGCCAAAAAGGAGGGAATTCAGGTCATCGCCGTGGCCCACCTTGATGAGACCGACCCGAAACTCTCAGACAGGGTGGATGACATTGTCTGGATAAGATTAGGACAGTTGGGGCAATTGATAAAGGCGTTCAAAACCCGCGGTGTCACGGAAGCCTTGATGGCAGGGACCATCACCAAGAAGCGTATGTTTGAAAATATACGGCCTGACTTGAAGGGGCTATCCATCATGTCGAAGCTCGCCTTTTTTCACGATGATGACATCTTGAGGGCTGTCGCCCAAGAGCTGGCTGGGGAAGGTTTAACGATTATCGGTTCCACCCAGTTTTTGCCCGAACTCATTGCCCCGGAGGGATGTCTCACGGCGAGGCGTCCCAATAAGGCGGAAAAGGAAGATATCCGGTTCGGATGGAAGATGGCCAAGGAGTTGGGGCGTCTGGATATCGGTCAGTGTGTGGTGGTGAGAAAAAAAACCGTCCTGGCCCTTGAAGCAATTGAGGGTACCGATGCAACCATCCTCAGGGGGGGTAAACTGGCTCAGGAAAAGGCCGTTGTTGTGAAGGTGAGCAAACCGGGTCAGGATCTTCGATTCGATGTTCCCTGTGTGGGCCTTGAAACCATACGGACCCTCTCACGGGTAAACGGGGCCGTGCTGGCCGTGGAGGCAGGGAATACCCTATTGTTTGATAAGGCAGAGATGATCGCTCTGGCTGACCTGAAGCGTATCTCCATTGTTTCTCTTCCTGCATCGCCCTGATATAGCTCTATTGCAAGATTGAGAAGCGTTCAGGTCAATGATAGAAGCGTCACTTTTTTCAACGCTTCAATAGTCAGGCGCCAGGTGGGGGGTAGATGCGGAATGATCCGCACATTCAGGGCCTTTAGGCGCACGCTGTGCGAACGAATTCGCACTGTCAGGGACAGGGCCAAGGAAAATGGTTGCACGCCAATAAACGCGCCGATAGATACGGTATCCATATATGGAACAGACAAAACTCAGAATTGCGGTTATCGGCGTTGGGCACCTGGGGGAGTACCATGTGCAGAAGTACAGGGCACATCCAGGGGTCGAACTTGTGGGCGTCGTGGATGTGGTCAGGGATCGCGCCAATGAGATAGCTCAACGTTACAATACAAAAGCCTACGCAGATCACCGGGATATCTTGGACCGGGTCGATGCCGTAAGCTTGGCGGTGACCACCGAGATGCACTTTGAGGTGGCCAAGGATGTTCTGGCAAAAGGGGTGCATATGCTCATCGAGAAGCCTATCACCTATGATCTCAGCGAGGCGGATACCCTCATTCACATGGCCCGCGAACGGGATTTGGTGCTCCAGGTGGGTCTTGTCGAACGGTTTAACCCCGCCATTGTCAAGATGATGCCCATGCTGAACAACCCCCTCTTTGTGGAGTCCCACCGCATGAACCTTTTTACAACAAGGGGGCTTGATGTTGACGTGGTCCTTGACCTGATGATCCACGACCTGGATATCATTCTCCATATGATCCCGTCAGAGGTGAGAGAACTCCACGCCGTCGGTATGCCTGTCATCACCGACAAAACCGACATCGCCAATGCCAGGATCGTTTTTGAAAACGGAACCGCTGCCAATCTGACCGCGAGCCGGGTATCCGGGAAAATGCTGAGGAAGATCCGCGTATTTCAGCCCGACGCCTATATATCTGCCGATTGCGGAAAGAGGCAGCTCACTGTGATCAGCCTTGACAATCAGAAGAAAAATTCCCACAATTTTCCGGAAGTGACCACAAGTAAGGAACAGTATGCTGATTGCGACCCCCTGAATGACGAGATCACCGCGTTTATCAATGCCGTCATCAATAGGTCTGCCCCGGTTGTGACCGGTGAGGATGGGCGAAATGCCTTGAGAATCGCCCTTAATATTATTGATCAGATTGAGAAATGCTGCCAGAATTTTAGCCCCGCTTTCTGATACCAGAGATCATCGGCTGGTACTCATCGTTGCCGGCGAGGCCTCAGCCGACCTGCACGGGTCCAATCTCGTGAAGGCCCTCAAGCGCTCGGAACCCGACATCGCCTTCTGGGGTATCGGGGGCGGCAACATGGCCCAGGCAGGGGTCAGGATACTTGTCTCATCCTCAGATATGGCCGTGGTAGGCTTGACCGAGGTCCTGCACAGGCTTCGCACGATTGTCAAGGCGGCTAACACGATGAAATCTGCACTGAAAAACCTTCATCCGGACCTCTTGATTCTCATTGACTATCCCGATTTCAACCTCTACCTGGCCCGGATGGCCAAGCGGCTGGGTATCCCTGTCTTGTACTACATAAGCCCCCAGGTATGGGCGTGGCGAAGGGGACGGGTAAAAAAGATAGCCAGGCGTGTGGACCGCATGGTGGTCATCCTGCCGTTCGAGGAGTCTTTCTACCGGGAACAAGGCTTGAAGGTTGATTATGTGGGACACCCCCTGCTGGATGAATTTGAATCCAAAGTCCGGGATCGCATCCCTCTGGGCGGGAACCCACCCGAAGGTCCGGCCCCTCAGAGCGAGACCGCAATTCATCATCCGGTCGTCGGGTTGCTTCCGGGAAGCCGGAGGGATGAAATCAGAAATCTCCTCCCTGTTATGATCAGATCCGTGGAGATCCTCAAGACCCGATATCCCCACATCCGATGCCTGCTCCCCTTGGCCAAGACCATTGAACGTGAATATGTCGAGACCTTTGTCCGCGCGACCCCAATGAATATAGAGATAGAGCAAAGCGACGTCTACCGGACACTGGGCCGTTGCCACGTTGCACTGGTGGCCTCCGGCACGGCGACGCTGGATACGGCCATTATGGGAATCCCCATGGTCGTTGTATACAAAGTGGCCCCCTTTTCCTACTGGCTTGGGAGGATGCTGATCAAGGTGCCTTATATCGGATTGGTGAATCTCGTTGCAGGAGAAAGGGTGGTTCCCGAATTGATCCAGAACGACGTGACGCCTGACAGGCTTGCAAATGAGGTCCTCGCGCTCCTCGAAGATGAGGGGGCGCGGAAAACGATGATTGCAAGGCTGAAAGGGATACAAAAGGACCTCGGGAAGGGGGGCGCATCCGAAAAAGCCGCCCGGATCGCCATTGAGATGATGGAATGAACAAAGAGATATCTAATGCGGGACATGCCGGCAACCCAATGAGTGGTCAGGTTTGGGGTTCAGAGGTTCACGGTTCAGAGGTTTAGAGGTTTTACGAACAACCAGAAACCAGCAACCCGGAACGGTGAACCCGGAACCTGTGAGCGCCTACAAATTTCTTGTTTTTTGTGACAGAAGACCAGGGAATAAGGCAATAAATGGCAAAGACAATTTTAGTCGTTGATGATGAAAAGAGCATCCTTCAATCCCTGACCGGTATTCTTTCAGACGAAAGGTTTGAGGTCCTGACTGCCGAAAGCGGGATAGAAGCATTGGATAAAATCAAGGAAGCAACGCCGGATCTGGTCCTTCTGGATATATGGATGCCAGGACTTGATGGCATTGAGACCCTGCAAAAGATCAAGGAGGATTACCCGAACCTCCAGGTGGTCATGATGTCAGGGCACGGCAACATAGAGACTGCGGTAAAGGCAACCAAGATCGGGGCCTATGATTTCGTGGAAAAGCCGCTTTCTTTGGACAAGCTTCTCCTGTCGATCAATAACGCCCTTGAATATTACAGGCTGGAGGAGGAGGTGAGTCTCCTCAAAGAAAGGGAACGGAACAAATATCACATCACTGGCAGCAGCAGGGCCATCATGGAATTGAAGGAGCAGATCAAGATCGTCGCCCCTACCAATGCATGGGTCCTTATTTCGGGTGAAAACGGTACAGGAAAAGAACTTGTTGCCCATACCATCCACCTCTTGAGCCGGCGCAGCCACAAGCCGATCGTCGAGGTAAATTGTGCGGCCATACCCGAAGATCTGATCGAGAGCGAACTTTTCGGGCATGAGAAGGGTGCATTTACCGGGGCCTCCACCATGAGAAAGGGGAAATTCGATTCCGCACATGAAGGGACTATTTTTTTGGATGAAATCGGCGATATGAGCATGAAGGCCCAATCAAAGACCCTTAGGATCTTGCAGGAACAGAAATTTGAGAGGGTCGGGGGAACCAAGACGATTCACGTGGACGTGAGGGTGATCGCCGCAACGAACAAAGACCTCGAAGAAGAAATTGAGAAAGGCACTTTCAGGGATGATCTCTATTTCCGGCTGCATGTCATCCCCATCCGGGTACCCTCTCTCAAGGAACGTATTGAGGATATCCCCAGTCTGGCGAAGGAATTTGTATCGGAATTCTCTCTGACCACGAATATAGAGGCCAAAGAGATCTCGGCCGAGGCCATCTCAATCCTTCAGAGATACGACTGGCCCGGAAACGTCAGAGAATTGAAAAATCTCATTGAAAGGCTCATGATCATGGTGCCCGGTAAGACGATTCAGGTCAAAGATATTCCACTGCCGTATAACCGGGCCTCCGACATGAAGGCAGGTGTTGAATCCAGTTTTGTGTCCGATTCTCTCAAAGAGGCAAAGAGCCAATTCGAGAAGGCATTTATCCAGGCAAAACTGCAGCAGTTCAACGGAAATATCTCTCAGACAGCCGAGGCCATCGGTATCGAAAGAAGCAATCTTCACAAGAAGATAAAGGGGTATCAGCTCGATACGTGCAGGGATGAGGCGTCGTCATGAAGCCTGGGCAAGGCTGGGGCTTACGGAACGAACTTGCTGGATTGGAATTTGATTGAGTATGTCGCCTACAACCGGTTGCATGGAGAGCATAAAAACAAACGGGCAGACTGATTGGGAAGGATGTGGTATTCACCCGTGACCATTCAGTCTGCCTGTTAATCGAGTCTTGGTTCGGGTATCACGTAATCGAAAGAGATACCACTTATACTGTCATTCTGGTGGAGGCGGGGGGAGTCGAACCCCCGTCCGGAAACATTCCGCATAGGCGTCTACATACATAGCCCAATTTTTAAATTTCGCCTCAGGGATCACAATTGGGCAAGGCGTCCAAGAAGCTAACCTGTGTAAAGTTTCGCCTTTCCGTTTCACAGGTGCAACGGATCAGCTAGCCCGCTCGTCGACGTCTTATTCGGTCACGCAGGCTAAGACCGAGAAGACGTTAGCCTATTTTATGCGGCTAAGGCATACGCATAATCGTCTGCGTTTGTGTTAAGCCCACCTGTTTAACGAGCAGCTGGAACCTCGGTATGCAGCCTACACTTCAATTATCCCCGTCGAAGCCGTTTCGCCCCCTCATACGAAGGATATGGATAAAAGTCCGTTGGGTGCTGTTTTCCATCTGTCGATACATATAATAATGGCGGATGACCCCATTGTCAATAATTACTTTTTTTACGGGCCTGATCCATCTCCCGTTTTAATTCCTTTTCCTTCAAAGACCTCCGCTTGTCATATTTCTTCTTTCCCCTTGCCAAGGCAATTTCCACCTTGGCGCGTCCCTTTTTGAAATAAACCTTGGTCGGAATCAGGGAATACCCCTTTATCTCGGTCTTTCCTATCAGACGTCTAATCTCTTTTCTGCTCAACAGAAGCTTTCGGGCCCGGGTGGGATCCAAATCTACACCATGGGCGAATGGATAAGGGGATATGTGCATATTGTATAGAAAAACCTCACCCCACTTCACTTTGGCGTAGCTGTCCACAAGATTGCCCCGCCCCTCCCTGAGAGATTTCACCTCGGCCCCCAAAAGTACCATGCCTGCCTCAATAAACTCATCCAGATAGTATTCATGGCCGGCCTTTTTGTTCTGACAGACCATCTTTACAGCTGAATCCCGAATTGCTGGCATATAAACACCCCTCTCAAATGCCAATCCAAGGCCCTTCGGCCGACATTCGCCTGGTTGTCATTGGACTATCATTGGACAGTGAATCATCGGTCGAATTTGGAATTTGGACTTTGGACGCTTCAGCAGTCCATATTCAATCGTCAAACACCCCTCGTCAATTCAGGAGGTATCCCTTTTCCTCCAGCTCGGGAAATATCTTCCGGGTCCGCTGCAAGATATGGGTCCGCACTTCTTTGGCGGTGTTCAACAACATGATCTTTGCCAGATCTGAACGGGCCTGCTCCATGGGGATCGCCCTTATCATTTTTTTGATGAGAGGGATGGCCCTGGCATTCATACTGAGCCCGTCGAGGCCGATTCCTAACAAAATAGAAATGCAAAGGGGATCTCCTGCCATCTCGCCACACAGGGAAACCTGTATCCCGGCATTTCTTGCCGCCGCAACGACCTGCTGAATCATCCTGAGAATGGCTGGATGAAACGGCTGATACATATAGGCTACATGCTCGTTGACCCTGTCGATAGCGAGGGCGTACTGGATAAGATCATTGGTCCCGATACTGAAAAAATCCACGTTGTGGGCCAGGATATCGGCCATGGCAACGGCTGAAGGGATCTCAACCATAATGCCGACTTCCATGGCTTTATCGTATGGGATATGTTTGCGATCCAGATCGTCCCTGACCTCGTCCAGGATCGCTTTTGCCTCCAACAGTTCTTGCAGACCGGAAATCATCGGGAACATCAATCGGAGAGTGCCGAAGGCGCTCGCCCTGAGGATCGCACGGAGTTGTGTCTTGAATATCTCCGGTTCCCGTAGGCAGAACCGTATGGCCCTCAGACCGAGTGCAGGATTATTTTCCTCTGAGATGGCTATCTCCGAGGCGAATTTATCGCCGCCCAAATCCAAGGTCCGTATGCTGACCGGTGCCGGCCGCATGATCTCCACGACCTCCCGATAGTCTTCAAACAGCTCCTCTTCATCCGGGAAACCCTTTCCTCTGAGATAGAGAAACTCCGTCCTGTATAACCCGATCCCCTCGCCGCCATAATCTTTGGCAGCGGTCACCTCTTCCAAGAACTCGATATTGGCGGTAATGGCGATCCGATGTCCATCAGGGGTCTCTGCCGGAAGATGGCTCATCCTGGCGATGCTGGATTTATATTTCTGGAGCCGGAGTTTCCGTTCCTGATAGAGGATGATGTCGCTGTCTTCAGGATTGATCACGACTACGCCGGAGCCCCCATCGACAATCAGAAGGTCGCCCTCTTGCACCAAGGCAGTCGCGCGTTCAAGGCCAACCACCGCCGGGATTTCGAGGGCCTGCGCCATGATGGCGGTATGGGAGGTCCTCCCTCCAACATCCGTAATAAATCCCATTACTTTTGCGGTATTCAATTCAGTGGTATCCGCCGGGGATAGATCATGGGCAACAATAATTACTCTCTGGTTGATCCTGCTCAGGCTGTGACTGCTATCGCCGGAAAGGGTCCTGAGGAGCCGTTCCGTAACATTCTCGACGTCGCTGATACGTTTGCTGATATAATCGTCGTCAATTTGTTCAAAGATCACTCGGATCTCTTCCAGCGTTTTCTTGAGTGCCCATTCGGCATTTATCTTCTCCCCAAGAATCTTATTGATGGTAGAATCGCGGAGCATGCTGTCCTTGAGAATCATCAGGTGACTGTCCAAAATAAAGGCCTGGTCCTTCACCGTATCCGGCATCTTGTTTTTGAGAGAAACAAATTGGGCCTCCACCGAACGAAGGGCCTCCTCAAATCGTTTGACCTCTCGGTTCAACTGCTCTCCATTGACAAAGCACTGGTAGAGAATCTTGGTCCTTGACCGGTCCACCAGATGGGCCTTGCCGATAACAATGTCGGAGTATACGGGAATTCCCCGCAGTTCCTTTTGCGCGGCTACGGAGTCTTTTTTCATGCCCGCTCTCCGAAATTTCGCTCAAACAGCTCAATCAGCTTTTCCATAAAGCTCTCCGAATCTTGTCCTACAATCCTGGCTTCCATCTCGGTGCCTTTGGGGCATGCTAACGTAAGTATGGACAAAATGCTGGAGCCATCCACCTCCTCGTCATCCTTCCGGAGAAAGAGCCGGGAATCATATTTTTTCCCCAATTCCACTATCTTGGCGGCCGATCGGGCATGAAGCCCCAGGCTGTTCCTGACCTTGAGTCTTTTGATAGACTCCACTCCATCTTCTCCTCCTGTTTGACCTTTTCTGTCAAGGCATGCCTTATATACCTGGCGATAGGCCACTCCTTCTTCCTTGGAGATCTGGGCAGCAATATCCTTGATGCTCATCCGGTTGGCCCTGATCAGTCCCTCGATCCGATTCGAGGCTTCTTCGCTCAATCCCCTGGATGTCTCTTTGGATTCACTCCCTGCGACCACTAATGTAAACTCCCCCCTGATCTTCTCCGGCGTGAGGGAGGCCAAGATATCTCCCGGAGCGCCTCGGTGCACCTCCTCAAACACCTTGGTCATCTCCCTCAGCATGACCATTCGCCTCTCTCCGAATATTTCTTTCAGATCGGCCAACATCGCCTGAATGCGATGCGGGGCCTCATAAAAAACCATGGTACGGGTTTCTGAGGCCAGCCTTTCCAGTTCCTTTTTCCTCTTTCCCGGCTTATTTGACAGAAAGCCCAAAAATAGAAAGCGATCCGTCGGAAGGCCCGATACAGACAGGGCAGCCACCACGGCCGACGGTCCTGGAACAGGCATTACCCGGATGCCCTCCTCAGCCGCCCGGTTGATCAGCCGCACCCCCGGATCAGAAATGCCGGGGGTCCCGGCATCGGTCACAAGGGCAAGGTTCAATCCGGACTTCAGCCGGCGGATGAGCGGTTCCGTCCTTGTGTTATGATTATGCTGGTGATAGCTCGTAAGCGCTGTCTTGGCGCCGTAGCGCTCACAGAGATGCCTTGTGTGAGCGACATTTTCTGCGGCGATCATGTCAACGCTTTTCAGGATCTTCAAGGCCCTCAGGGTAATGTCTTCCAGATTGCCAATGGGTGTGGATACCACATATAGGATTCCATAGGTTTGATGGTGGTCAACAATGGTATCCGGATTTTCCACAGCGGGTCCCGCCTAATAGGCCAGATCAAAGGCATTTTTTATGACTTCGATTTCGGGTTCACCCTGTCCCAGGTTGACAGCGACCACATCGAATCTGGCCTTGATATCGCAACAGTTCTTTGATTTCATATAGGCCAGCGCGACCTTTGAGAGCTGCCGGCGTTTCCTCTCATTAACAGCCTCCTTGGCATAGCCGACGGTCTTTCCCTTTCTGGTTTTGATCTCGATGAAGACCAGGGTGTCGCCATCCCGTGCAATCAGGTCCACCTCACCCAAGGGACAGCGGTAGTTTCGAAGAATGGACCGGTACCCCAGAAGCTTTATCTTCCTGAAGGCCAGTTCTTCCCCAAATGCCCCTAATTCGAGACGTTCCCTTGTCAAGGCTTTTCACCTTTTTTTCGAGCATCTCTCCTGCCGCTCACTTCCCATACAACAGGCTGATGGATTCCTCTTGGGCAGGCCGAAACTGAACATTTTTACACAAAGCCACGGAGCCACAAAGATATTGATCTGGGGGCAATTAATGGGACGTTTGATTTTATTGTGTCTTTGAGAATCCACGTGATTTACGGTTTCCATACCCTTGGGACTGAACCCTGCACCCTGGCCGTGGTGAACCTTTACCCATTTTATTTGTGGGCTTTGTTGCCCTGTTTGATAATAAACTGAAAATTGTGCTCTTTTTGAACTCAACGTCATCTTTCAATCCCGAACGATGTGTTTAAAGGTCAAGCGATGAACCGGGCATGGTCCATACTTCTTCAGGGCTGCAAGGTGTCGAACCGTTCCATAGCCTTTGTTCTTATCAAAACCGTAGATTGGATACATTTCATGGAAGGCCCGCATGATTCTGTCCCGGTACACCTTGGCAAGGATAGAGGCAGCAGAGATGCTGCGACAGATCTGGTCGCCCTTTTTGAGGCATTTTTGAGTGATGGAGACGGGAACCGGGTGGATCCCGTCAACGAGAAGGAACTGCGGTCGAGGGTCAAGGGTCATTACAGCACGCGACATGGCCTCGAGCGAGGCCTTCAGGATATTGAATTCATCAATATACAGGCGCGAAACAACGCCGATGCCCGTTGTTAAGGCCTCACGCTGGATGACAGCAAAGGCCTCTTCTCGATTCCTCGCCGTCATCTGTTTTGAATCTCGAATCCCCGGCAAATCGGGGCTGCCCACAAAAATAACCGCCGCAGCCACAACCGGACCGGCCAGGGGACCTCGACCTGCTTCATCCACCCCGGCGATCAACTGGTATCCGGCCTCCCGGGCCAACCCCTCGTAAAAAAAAGGGGCTCCGGTCAAGGTGTCGGAGCAGTCCGGGAAGAGCCTCAGGTTTTCATAGGGACCCACGTCTACCCGTCTCGCGGACCGGCACCATCCGATCTCCTGAAACGCCACACATCGGCTTCATCAGGTTCGTTTCTCCTTGATTCTGGCAGCCTTTCCTCTCAGGTTTCTGAGATAGTAAAGACGTCCCCTCCGGACCTTTCCCCTCGTGACGACCTCGATCTTGTCTATAACAGGGGAATGCAGCGGAAAGATCCGTTCGACGCCGATATTGTAGGAGACCTTCCTGACGGTAAAGGTGGCGCCGATATTCCCCTTGCACTTACGTATAACAACTCCCTGAAATACCTGAATTCTTTCTTTCTCGCCTTCTTTTATCCTGGCGTGTACCCGAACCGTGTCTCCCGTCTTGAAATCGGGGATATCGACACGCATCTGTTCCTTTTGAAGCGCTTCCATGATATTCATGTCTTTCTCCTCTTTCTGTCATATATCGAGGCAGCGCATCAGCATAGACTTCCTGCGCCCTGCCCGTGCTCAATTTCCTTCTACCCTGCCAATCGGTCAAGGATAATGGCGGCCGCGGTCCTGACGGAAAGGTGATTGTAGCCCCTTTTCCCTGAAACGGGGGCCAACACCCGGTCTGCCTCTCTTATGACCTCTTCATGAAGGCCCCATGCCGTCCCGAATATCAGGGCCACGACCTGATTCTCCCGAATGGCCTGTCTTGCCTCTGCGTAGGATATGGACCGCTCTTTCTGCTCTGTTGCATCTGTCGCGATGGTTATGGGAGGCGCTCCCTCTATTTCATGGATCCGGGCGATTGCCTGCTCGAGACTCTCAACTACAGAAACGCATTCAAGCGCTTCTCTCCGGTGCCGGTTGTATCGGCCCCCATACCCTTCGATCCAGTGCCTTAACACCCGTCTGGCCAGTTCCTGCTGGTCATCAAGAGGGGTAACAATAAAAAACCTCCTGACGTCATACGTCCTGGCCAGCCTGGCCAGGTCATGAATATCCAAGGTGGTTATGGCAGAGGCGATCTTCTCATTGTTCTTATTGTAAACAGGGAAATGAACCAGACCCATGTAGAGACGCACCCTCACGCCTCCTTATAATTCCGTCAGAAGCGCTTTATCCTCTGCCGTCAGCTTGGCCTGTTTAAGCAGGTCAGGTCGCTTTTCGACGGTCCGTCTGAGGGATTCCTTCCTGCGCCACACCCGGATCTTTTCATGATCCCCGGAGAGGAGGATCTCCGGCACTTCCCTTCCCTGGAACGTTCTGGGTCGGGTGTACTGAGGATATTTCAAAAGACCATCCTCAAAAGAATCCTCGATGCTGGACTTTTCACCCCCTAAAACCCCGGGGATCAGGCGGGCCACCGCGTCAATGACCACCATGGCCCCCAGTTCTCCGCCTGTCAGGATATAATCTCCCACCGAAAGTTCCACGTCGATATGGGTCGACAGGATCCTTTCATCGACCCCTTCGTATCGGCCGCAGATCAGGATGATTTGGTCCCACCGGGACATGTCCCATGCCATCGACTGGTCAAAACGTTTACCCTGAGGGCTGAGGAGAATCACCCGACCTATTCCCTTTACCCTGTCGACCGATTGCAGGGCCCGCCAGATGGGCCCCGGTTTCATAATCATGCCGTCGCCGCCCCCGTAAGGGCGGTCATCTGTGATTTTGTGGCTGCCTCTCGCAAAGTCGCGGATATTGACCAGCGTGATATCCACCAGACCCCTGTTAATGGCTCGGCCCAAGACACCCTGTCGCAGGTAGGCCTCGATCATTTCAGGAAACAGGGTGAGAACATCAAACTTCATTCAGGTCTAACAAACCCTCCATGGGCGAAATGGTCATGGTTCCCTTTTCGAGGTCGATCTCTTTCACCACCTCGCATGTGGCCGGGACAAAGATCTCTCCTTTGCCGCGTCCCACCACATAGATCTCATTGTCTCCCGCGGGTATGATCCGGGAGATATCGCCGATGTACTCCCCCGTGTTGTGGAAGACCTTGAGCCCGATCAGTTCGTGCCAGAAATACTCCCCCTCCTCGCGGGGAATGGCCTCAGATGCGACCCAGACTTCCGCTTCTCTCAATTCCTCTGCCTCTTCCAAAGAATTCACTCCCTCAAATTTCATTAAGACAATATTCTTGTGGGGATTTGCGGACAATATCTTGTACGCACGGATGCCTCTCGAAACAGATCTTAAGAAGACTTCCGAGACCTCTCCAAACGATGACTCAGACCGTGCGTAGGACCGGACACGGAGGAGACCGTCCAGCCCATGGGGCCTGAGAACCTTTCCCACCAGGAGTAAATTGCCGGACAAACCGGATGTCAACGCTATTCTATAATCTCCAAAACGGATCGTTTCTTAATCTTTGTGGAGGCTGCGCTGAGAATCGTCCGCATGGCTCGCGCCGTGCGACCCTGCTTGCCGATGACTTTTCCGAGATCTTCCTTGGCTACTTTCAGCTCGATGACGGACGTCTGTTCTCCCTCAATTTCCGTTACGGCCACTTCCTCTGGTTTATCCACGAGCGCTTTCGCAATGTATGAAATCAAATCTTTCATCTCGATCCACCTCCCATCTGATCAGACAGAAACGTCACATCAATTCAACGCTGAATGGGATTGCATCATTCCTTCCTTCTTCAGGAGGGCCTTGGCCGATTCCGAGACGCGCGCCCCTTTTTCAAGCCAGTAACTTACCTTCTCCTGGTGAATCTTCACCACCGCAGGATCTTTCGTGGGATCATAATATCCCAAGATCTCCAAAAATCTTCCATCCCGACGCGCTTGTGAGTCGGCCGCCACCAGACGGTAAAACGGCTTCTTTTTCGCACCCATCCGTGTCATTCGAATTCTAACTGCCATTTGCTCTTATCACCCCCTCGCTTTCGCTGGGGTCCCGGCTAAATCAAGGCCGGGACCTGGTTATATGCCCAATCTTCAGCCAAAAAAAGATGGGATTTCCAATCCACCCTTTTTGGTGAAGCGTTCCATCATCTTCTTTGTTTGTACAAAGTTTTTCAATAGACGATTCACGTCCTGGACGGTCGTCCCACTCCCTCTGGCGATTCTTCGTCTTCTGCTTCCGTTAATTATCTTATGCCTTCGCCGTTCCTCCGGGGTCATGGAGTTGATAATCGCCTCCACCCTGCCCAGCTCCTTTTCATCCGGCTTGAGATTTCCGAGTTTCTTCAACTTGCCCATTCCCGGTATCATCCCCAGGATCTCATCGAGCGAGCCGAGCTTTTTCATCTGCTTCAACTGGGACCGGAAATCCTCAAGATCAAATTCGCTTCGTTTGAGCTTTCTTTCTAACTTCTTGGCCTCTTTTTCATCGAATTCATCCTGGGCCTTCTCGATGAGAGAAAGGATGTCTCCCATGCCCAGGATCTGTGAGGCCATCCTGTCCGGATGAAACGGTTCTAATGCATTGACCTTCTCCCCCACACCCACGAATTTGATCGGTTTGCCTGTAATCGCCTTGATGGAGAGGGCGGCGCCGCCTCTTGCATCTCCTTCCATTTTCGAGAGGATCACACCGGAGATATCCAGCCGCTCATTAAAATCCTTTGCCACGGTGACCGCGTCCTGTCCGGTCATGGCATCAGCGACCAGAAGGATCTCGGCCGGATGCATTTTGGCCTTGATCGTCTCCAGTTCGGCCATCAGGGTCTGATCGATATGGAGGCGGCCGGCCGTATCGATAATCAGGACATCGGCCCCTTCCCTCCCGGCACCGGCCAGTGCATCGATGCATATCTTTTCAGGGCTTTGACCTGGTTCAGTGGGGTAGACCGGGACATCGACCTGCAAACCCAATTTCTTGAGCTGATCCACAGCGGCCGGCCTGTAGACATCTGCAGGGACCAGGTAGGGATGTCTCCCCTGTTTCCGTAAATGCCGGGCCAGCTTGGCGGCTGTTGTTGTTTTGCCCGATCCTTGGAGGCCTACCAACATCAGCACATGGGGGGGCCGTCCTACCAGCTCGAGCCCCATCCGGGTCCCGCCCATCAACCGGCTCAGCTCTTCATTGACAATCTTTACAATCTGCTGGCCAGGCGTTAAACTTTCAAGCACATCCTGTCCGACCGCACGCTCCAGGATGTCCGAAATCAGGTTCTTGACAACCTTGTAGTTGACATCCGCTTCCAAAAGGGCTAAACGCACCTCTTTCAAGGCCTCCTGGACGTTTGTCTCTGTCAGCCTTCCCCGTCCCGTCAACTTCTTGAAGGTGCGATTCAGTTTTTCTGATAAGCTATCAAACATGGGATTTCGGTCTTAATTTTGTAATCGTTTAGTTTATGTCAATTCATTTATTTATGTCAACAAAAATCATCGACATGATGAAACTCGCGGCCAACTGATTATAACTATTAACACATTTTAATGATTTTGCCACTAAAATGTTCGCATGCCCCATAAGCGACGCCGTTTCACCAGGTTCGGTCTCAATTACCCTACGGGTCCCGAAACGGCCGGCTCCATTGAGGAATTCGGCATAAGGGACCAGAGGTCTGAGGTCGGAGGTCAGAAACCCGACAAGCCACTATCTCAGCATCTCTGCATTCCGGCACTTCCGCATCCAACCATCCAGGATCAAGTATCCGGCATCCAGCACCCAGCAATCAGTATCTGCAGCGATCCTTCATTTAAGGGTTGCCAATGGGAAGGATACCCTCTAATATTCAAGCGGCACGTCCGCGTGTGCGGCATGTGCTCATCTCCTGGGGGAAAAGGCGATTCACCATCCATGCAAACGGAAATAACCAGTCGGGGGATTATTCACCCGGTAAGGGGGAAAAGGGATCCCCATCTGGGCCCGGTTGCGCTAATGGTAATGCTTCCTCATGAACTCAAACGGCTTGTCCGGGAGTCCGGGGCGGTGGAAATTCCGTTCAGTGACACGCCCCTCTACAGTCTTTACCGGGTTGAAGGTCCGACTGCCGCGTCCCCCATCGGCCTGGCAGGCCCATTTATTGGCGCCCCCCATGCGGTCATGGGATTAGAAAAACTGATTGTTTTGGGGGCCAGGAGGATCTGGGTACTGGGGTGGTGCGGGTCATTGCAGCCTGATCTGAATATCGGCGGTCTGGTGATTCCTGCCCGGGCCATCTCCGAGGAGGGGACCTCGAAACATTATCCATCGGCAGGGGAGACCCCCAGGGCGGATCCAGGTCTCAATAGCATATTGGCAGGCGCCATCGCCCACAGCAGCCGGGAATCCATGGAGGGGGACATCTGGACCACGGACGCCATCTACCGCGAGACCCCGGAAAAGGTAAGACGTTTTCAGAAACTGGGAGTTCTGGCCGTGGATATGGAGATGTCGGCCCTTCTGACCGTGGCGGCCTATCGTTCATCGGCCCTGACAGCCCTGCTCGTGGTTTCAGATGAACTGTCCGATCTGAAATGGAAGCCGGGCTTCTCCGATCCACGGCTAAAAGAGAGCACACGTCTGGCAGGCGATCTGCTGTTAGATCTTTCCAAGACCTTGGCGGGCTGCAATCCTTCGGAATGAAACAGCGTGTTGACAGGATGATGATAATGACCAACGTGGAAAAAGAAATCGAAGCCCTTCGGGAGACGATTCGGTACCATAACCACCGCTACTATGTTCTGGACGACCCAGAGATATCCGATGCCGAGTATGACAGGCTCTTCAGACGCCTCTTCGATCTGGAACACCAGCATCCTGAACAGGCAACCCCTGATTCACCCACACAGAAGGTGGGGGCGGAACCCCTTGAGACCTTTTCCGAGATAAGACACCGGACCCCTATGCTGAGTCTGGAAAACACCTTCAGTGACCAGGAAATTAGGGATTTTGACGCGCGGGTCAAACGGTTCTTGGGGGACGACTCTCCCATCCAGTATACGGTGGAGCCCAAGATCGATGGTCTGGCCGTGGAACTGGTATATGAAAAGGGGGCCCTCAAGGTGGCCTCGACTCGGGGGGACGGCTTTGTGGGGGAGAACGTCACCCCTAACATTAAGACCATTATGGACATCCCCTTGACGCTGACAAGAAAGAAGAATGGACCGTCTCTCCCTGACCTCCTGGAAGTAAGAGGCGAGGTCTACATGGAACTGGAGCCTTTTAAAGACCTGAACCGGGAGCGGGTTGACAAGGGGCTTCCGCCCTTTGCCAACCCGAGAAATGCAGCAGCCGGTTCTCTGAGGCAGCTTGATCCCAGGGTGACGGCCAAAAGGCCCCTCAGCATGTTCTGTTACGGCTTTGGGACCATGGACAATCTCCCGTGCGAAACCCAGTATGAGCGCATGCTTCAGCTTCAGGAATGGGGCCTTCGGGTCAACCGGCCATACATCCGCATATGTGACGCCCCATCGGAGGTCATCGACTATTGTCGTCATTTGGAGGAAATCCGGCCCCGGTTCCCCTATGAAATCGACGGTGCGGTGATCAAGGTGAACCGGTTGGACCTGCAGGTCCGTTTAGGGCAGAAATCGAGGAGCCCGAGATGGTCCATGGCCTATAAGTTCAAGGCAAGCCAGGAGACCACAACCCTTATCAAGATAGATGTTCAGGTGGGCCGCACCGGCGCCTTGACGCCGGTCGCCCACCTGGAGCCGGTTGAAGTGGCCGGCGTCCTTGTCAGGCGCGCGACGCTCCATAACCAGGAGGAGATTGAAAAAAAAGATATCCGGGAGGGGGACAGGGTTATCGTCCAGCGTGCAGGAGACGTCATACCCGAGGTGGTCAAGTCGATCCCATCCATGCGGACCGGCCGTGAAAAAAAATTCCTGATGCCCTCGCACTGCCCGGTCTGCGGTTCGGATGTCGTGAGAAAGGCGGGGGAGGTGGTCCTGCGATGCCCCAACCCGAACTGCTCGGCTCAGGTAAGGGGATCTTTCAGGCATTTTGTTTCCAAGGGCGCCATGAATATTGACGGACTTGGGGAAAAGACACTGATTCAGTTGATCGAAAAGGACCTGATCCATGAGGAAGCCGACCTGTACGCCCTCACCCTCGACGATCTGCTCAAGTTGGACAAGGTAAAGGAAAAATCAGCAGGCAACCTCCTCGCCGGCATTGAGAAAAGCAAAAAGACCCCTCTGGCCAGGTTTATTTACGCCCTCGGGATTCGGCATGTGGGGGAGTACATTGCCGCCACATTAGCCGAGCATTTTGGAGATATCGAACCGCTCTTACATGCAACAGAGGAAAAACTCCTGGCCATCGACGGAATAGGTCCCCAGATTGCCGAAAGCGTCATCACCTATTTTGATGACCCTCGCAACAGAGAGCGGGTCAACAGGCTTCTAAAGGCCGGGATTGAACTGGAGGCCCCCTCCCTGCCACCGGTCTCACCGGTTGCAGGCAAGACCTTTGTCATCACCGGTACCCTCTCCTCGCTGAAGCGTTCAGAGGCCAAAGAAATCATCTCGGGGCAGGGCGGAAGGCTCGCCTCCTCTGTGGGGCGAGGCGTTGACTACCTGGTGTTCGGCGATTCACCTGGTTCCAAGCTCAAAAATGCTCAGGATCTGGGAATCCCGACCCTGGACGAAGGCGCATTCCTGGCATTGCTGAATGCCTGACGAGGAATTGTGGAATTGAGGAGTTGAGGGATTAAGGGATTGACGGATTAAGGGATTGACGGATTAAGGAATCCGCGCTTGTGAAATCTGCGACTGCACCATGGAACCAATTTTCTTTTGTTATTGGAGGAATCTGCCAAAAAAGAGCCAGTTGCCAAGGGGATCTCAGGGTGATGATTTTGCCATGAGGATTGGTTCCGAAGTTCAGCGTTCACGGTTCAGGATTGGAAAAGAAAACCCAGGCAGAATCAGGGACCCAGCGACTGACATCATTTTCATTCGCGGGCGTGACGGTCCCTTGGCCGTGAGTGTTTGGCGCTGTATCGCCCTTGGCCCCCATAAAGTATCAGGAGATATGATATTGGATACCATCAGGATGCACCTCGTCATTGAGGGCCGTGTCCAGGGCGTATGGTTCAGAGAGTCTACGCGGAGGGAGGCGGTCGCGCTAAAGCTGACCGGATGGGTGAAAAACCGGTCTGACGGGACTGTGGAGGCCTTGATCGAAGGGCCTGAACATGAGGTCAACAGGCTCGTTTCCTGGTGCCGAAAAGGTCCCCCTGCCGCCAGGGTGAGCGGCATCCGCAAGAGGCAAGAGACCTGGCAGGGCGAGTTTGACTCTTTTGATGTCGTTTTTTAGGAGGAATTACGTGCGAATCAGACGGTTTTCACAACTGTTTTTGTTGATCCTTGTGCCCCTTTTTGTTGCTGTTTCGGGCTGCAGTACCGCATCATCCCTGACACGCAAGGTACTTCCGGAATCCTGGGCAAACAAGATCCTGCCGGAGCAACCCAATCTCAAACCGCGTGTCATGGTTTTTCCCCTTGTGGACCAGGCAGGTCTTGGGTCCCAAATAACGGACCAATACAGCAGGCAGTTCTACAATCTCTTGGAGGGATCCCCCCATCTCCTAATCAGTGAACCCCCTGACGGCATGTTTTCATCCCTGGCGATGGAATCCCCCCAGTTCGGGGTGGTCACCCATTCAAGTCTTGTGGATTTTGCTCAGAGCTTGGGGATGAACGATCTCATCCTTGGGGTGTTGAACCCGGTAGAAATCAGCATCCGTAAAACCGGTATATGGCCCTTTGACAAGTGGCGGAAATTATATGGGATTTCCATGGCCGTCAACATCATCGACACCGCAAGCAAGACCCTCCTGTTGACCCATCTGGAATTAGAGGAGTTTCCCGTAAACCTGGACGAAGCAGAGGATGTGGACGAAAAGGCCTTCATTGATGAGGTGTCAACGGAATCATACCCCGAAATGATCAAAAAGGTGGCCGAGATAGTGGTCAGAGAACTGCGCCGGCAACCCTGGACAGGAAGCATCCTGGCGGTGGAGAACGACACCATCATGATCAATGCGGGAAAGGAAGTGGGGCTTGAACCGGGAAAACTCTTTGAGGTGTTTGCCCCAGGGAAATCGATCCCTTCCGGGAGTGGACGAACCATTTTTCTCTTTGGGGAAAAAATCGGAATGCTCAAGGTCAACTCGGTCATGGAAACCCATTCTCTGGCTGAGCCCGTTTCCGGAGGTCCCTTCGAAGCCAAGCAGTTCATAAGGTTCAAACCATAAAAGAAGTGTTTGAAGTGATCTAACGTGAGTAGAAAGAGGATTTAAGTGAATATCGCTTCTATTAATTCCTCAAGTTCTTAATCTGAAAGTCTTCGCTATGGACAAGATCGTTATTGAAGGGGGCAGGCCTTTGACAGGGGCTGTCAGCATCAGCGGGGCCAAGAATGCGGCCCTTCCCGTCATGGCTGCCTGTCTTCTGACCGGCGGCCGGCATCGCCTGGAACGGATCCCCCAACTGAGGGACATTCGGACCCTCCGGGGCATTATGACAGACCTGGGTGCGGCTTTCAGTGAAGATGGGGGCGCTCTTGATGTGAATTCAGACAACCTGACAGGCTATGAGGCCCCCTATGAACTGGTCAAGACCATGCGGGCCTCCATCCTCCTGCTGGGCCCTCTCCTGGCCCGCTGCGGCAGGGCCAGGATCTCCCTGCCTGGAGGATGCGCCATCGGTGCAAGGCCGATCAATCTGCACCTGAAGGCCCTCGTGGCCATGGGGGCCGATATCTATCTGGAGCATGGATACGTCAACGCCCGGGCAAACCGATTGAACGGGGCGAATATCTTTTTTGACATCCCGACAGTGACGGGCACCGAGAATATCATGATGGCTGCTGTCACGGCCCGGGGTCGGACCGTCCTCAAAAATGCGGCGAATGAGCCTGAGGTCCGGGACCTGGCCAATATGCTCCGCTCCATGGGTGCGGACATCCAAGGGGACGGGACCGACACTATTGTTATCCAGGGGGTGGATGGTCTGAGGCCCTGCCAACACGAGATCATCCCCGACAGGATCGAGGCAGGGACCTTTATGATCGGAGCGGCGCTTACCCGGGGAAACATCACCATCGATGCCTGCCTGCCCGGGCATCTGACCTCCCTTGTTGAAAAGCTGAAACTGGCCGGCGCGGTCATCGACACATGGGACCGGAGCATGGGCATACAGGGGCCTGACCGCATCCAGAGCGTTGATGTCAAGACCATGCCCTATCCCGGTTTCCCTACGGATCTTCAGGCCCAGTTCATGACCCTCATGGCCGTTGCGGATGGTTGGAGCATGATCCGCGAAACCATATTTGAGAACCGATTCATTCACGTCAGCGAACTGCGGCGCATGGGCGCGGATATTGAAATTAACGGGAGCCAGGCCCTGGTCAAGGGAAAAGAGCGGCTCCTTTCCGCCCCGGTCATGGCAACCGACCTCAGGGCCAGTGCGTCCCTCGTCCTGGCCGGACTGGTCGCCGAAGGGGGCAGGACCGAGGTGCATCGGATTTATCATTTGGACAGGGGATACGAGGCCATTGAAGATAAATTCAGAGGACTGGGGGCCGCCATATGGCGCGAAAGCGAGTAGCCTGTTTCACCGCCCCCTTGTACCGATGGCCATTTTGTTTGCCGGGGGCATCCTGGCCGGCCATGAAATCCCCTTGCACAGTCACGTTCTCATTGCCGGCCTCTTTTTTCCCATCGCCCTGTTGCTCGTTGCGCTCCTTTTTCTCCCTCCCCGCCTGAGGGGTTATTGCCTTCTTTTCATTTTTTTTCTTGCCGGCGCCCTGTTGAGCCGCGGGAACCCCTCCCCATCCGGGCTGATCCCTTTGGCGAGCCGGAACGGAAAGACGGTGATCGAGGGGACGGTTTTCGATCCGGTCAAGGTCATAGACAGTAGAATCGGACGATTTACCCTCTGTGCCAAGGTCCTGCGCCTTCCTGAACGGGCCATTCCTCTCGACGAAAGGATCGCCGTCACCCTGTATCGGAATCTCCCCGATCTCCAGCCGGGGGACCGGATCCGCTTCCCGGCACGCCTGCGCCTTTTCAAAAATTTCAACAATCCGGGGAATTACGACTACGAAGGGGCCATGAAATCAAAGGGCATTACGTGTGCGGCGAATGTCTCCGATGGAAACCAAATTGAGAAGCTGGGACCCGGCCGCCTTCCCTTTTTTCGAGGCATGGTGGAAGGCCTGCAAAGACCCATTAGAGACTTTTTTCGTGATCGCCTGACACCACGCAATGACGCCCTCTTCCGCGCCCTGATTCTGGGTGAACGACAGGGAATAACGCCCGTCCTGAGAGAACCCTTCAACCAGACCGGCCTGGGTCACCTCCTGGCAGTCTCCGGACTCCATATCGGTTTGGTGGCCGGCGCGGCCTTTTTTCTCTTCAAGTGGCTCCTTTCGCGCTCCTACCGGCTGACCCTCAGCGCAGACGTGCGGAAACTCGCGGCCTTGTTGACGTGTCTCCCCGTCATCGGCTACGCCCTTCTTGCAGGCTTCCAGGTATCCAGCCAGAGGGCCATGATCATGGTCCTTGCCTTTCTGGCGTCCATCCTGGTGGGGCGTGAGAGGGAAGTTTGGTCCACCCTGAGCCTGGCCGGGCTCATTGTCCTCCTTCTCGATCCGAATGCCCTTTTCAGCATTTCCTTTCAGCTCTCCTTCATGGCAGTGATCGGCATCCTATGGCTGGCTCCGGCCATCTTGAACCTTTTTCACCGGTCGGAAAGCATGCTCCCTGAAAGCAAACCGGCACGCAACCGGTTGACCGAGTACTTTTTAGGTCTCGCTGCAGTGAGCGTCGCCGCTACCTTTTTTCTTCTCCCTGTCACCTGCTATTATTTTCACCGAATTCCCCTGGTTTCCATAATGGCAAACCTCACCGTTGTGCCGATACTGGGGATTTGGGTTATACCCCTGGGACTCCTCTCCGCGGCAGCCGTTCCCTTTTCAGAGGGAACTGCCGGGCTCTTTCTCCAGATTGCCTCATGGGGCCTCGACATATTGATGACCATCACAGAGTTCTGGGCCAACCTTCCCTGGTCAAGCGTCTGGATGGTCACGCCCAATCTCTTTGAGATCGTCCTCTTTTACCTCCTCATCTTTTTCGTCTTCTTTTTCAGACGCCTCAGATGGGCAAAGACAGGGCTTGCGGTCGTTGTTGTTCTCATCCTGATGGATGTCGCCTACTGGGTCTATACGGTCCGGTTCAACAGGGACCTCCAGGTGACGTTTCTGGACGTGGGAAATGGGAATGCGGCCCTTGTCTCGTTCCCCGGAGGGAAGAAGATGCTGATAGACGGGGGGGGATTTGCCAGCGGGAGCTTTGATGTGGGGGAGATGGTCGTGGCCCCCTATCTCTGGCATTCAAAGATCCTGCGGGTCGATTACCTGGTCCTGAGCCATCCCCAGGCAGACCATATGAACGGTCTTCGTTTCATTGCCAGATGGTTTCACCCAAAGGAGTTCTGGCATAACGGAGACCCGGTGGAAACCCCAAGTTATAAGGAACTCATGGCGATTGTCGATGCTCGGAAAATCCGGAAGATGCTCCCCGCTGACGTGAGGGGCGAGATTCAGATAAACGGCGTGCGGGTTCAGGTCCTCCATCCCGATCCGGATAGCCGTATTGTTCGGGTCAACGAAGACGGCAAGCAGCTCAACAACAATTCCCTGGTCCTCAAACTTACCTACGGCGACACATCCTTCCTTTTTCCCGGTGACCTGGAAAAGGCCGGCGAGGAGGCCTTGATCGCCCGTGCAGGTCCGATGATCCAGAGCGATATCCTCCTGTCGCCCCACCACGGGAGCAAGACGTCCAGTTCGGAAGAATTTCTTGAACGGGTGAGACCCCGTGTCTGCATCATCTCTTCAGGGGAAAGGACGGTCCCGAATTTTCCCCATGCCAGCGTTCTTAAAAGACTTCGAAGCATCGGCTGCGACGTCTTCCGCATTTCCCTGTCAGGGGCCGTAACCCTAACGGTCCGTCAGGATCGATTGGATATTCGGACAGTTGTCGACGGCAGGCAGCCTCCCCGGAAATTGCTTTACCGGAGGGGGCTGAAATGATATGTGATGCGAAAGGCGCCATCTGAATTGCAAGAACAGTAGCCATGACATTGACTCAGCCCAAGCCATATCCCCCTCCCTGCAAGGACCTGTATATCTATCTGGTCAAAGGGGTATTGAGGGACGACGATGAGGCCCTCCTCGGCAGCGGTTTTCTTGGAAACTGGGTGGAAGCGGAGAGTTCTTTTCTCTTTTTTTCCAAACCTTCGCGCGGCCGGATCACCCGGCTGTTGGCCGCCCGCCCGGTTCTCGAATTGGATGATGAGTTTCATTTCGCTTATGAGGAGTGGCAGGGCGGGGGTCTCGATCCCCTCACGATCGCCCCGTTTCTGATCGTGCCGCCATGGCTGGAAAGGGGTCCGCAGCAGGGTCTCATGACGATCCTCCTGGACCCGGGGGTGGTTTTCGGCAACTGCCATCACCCCACCACTCAGGCCTGTTTAAAGGCCCTCTCCCTCGTTGCCCGAAAAACCCCTTTAGGGCGGGTGCTCGACCTGGGGACCGGCACAGGCATTCTGGCCCTGGCTGCCGCCAGTTTGGGGGCCAGCGAGGTCCTGGCCGTGGACCTGAACCCCCTGTGCGTCAAGACCGCGGCCCGGAACGTGGAGCTGAATGGTTTCACAGGAATCGTTCGTGTGCTGAAGGCGAGGGCTGAGGATGTGGCAGCCGAGCCGGCAAACCTGATCGTCGCCAACATCCATTATGAGGTCATCAAAGGGCTTCTCAAGAAGAACGCCTTCTGTGAAACTGCGAATCTGATTATTTCGGGCCTGATGCGGAGCCAGTACGGAGACATTACCGTCCGGTTGAAAGAATTTGGTTTTCACCTGATCCGTGAATGGGACCACGACATGACCTGGTACACGGTTTTGGCGGGTCGATAATCCTATGATGCGGATGGGTCACAGGATTCCGGTGTGGGGGCCTCTGGCTTCCCGCACCAGAATTCACGTCTCAACGGGTTCAGGCACTGACTATTTCAGGCCGTCTTCCTTCTTGGCCTCTTCCAACTTCAAGCCCCCGATTCTGGGATGGGGCCTGCCGCAATTGGTCACCACAAGGGCGACGACGATCTCATCCGCCTTGGGGGCATCGTCGATTCGGATTGCCATGGCATCGAAGTGGCTCCGAACAAAGGCCGCGTCCTTGTAGTGGGTGGGCACATCGATCTCCGTGCCCATGCCCCCGACCTTTTTGGCCGACGGAATGAGGGCCTTACCTCCCCCCACTGCGTCACGAAAGGGTTTCCCCAGCTTGGGATGCAGGATCGCCCCTGCGTGTTCCCGCTCGCCGTTCTCCCCGACAATGGCACCCTTGCCGTACCCTTCAGCTTCTTCCGGTCGGATCCCCAGGGCCTCCACGGCCATCTTGCCGAGGATCCCTCCGAGCGCCTCCCCGATATCCATCAAAGGGATCAGATCTTCTTCATATCTGCCGGCAAAGGGGTTCTTGATCACCGCAACGGCGGCAGCCCTTTTGCCGGGAGGCGTCATGGGGCGACCCGCTTCGGATAAGATCTGTTCGACGATGGTGACGTATTTCCTGACTTCCATTCCAATTCCCTCCTCTTGTGTGATTTAAAGTTTTCCCGAAAAGGATGCCCTTTTGTCCGGGAATCCATCGATCAGGCATTCTCTGAAAAAATCAGTCATCCCGATCCTGCCGTCAACCACGACACCTGCGCCCAGGATGATCTTTCTTTCCACCAACTCAGCCGCCCTTCTCAGCGCCCGCTGCAATGAAAGGGATCTTGTCTCTTCCTTCAATGGCCCTACCTTGCAGGTGACGGCGATTCCGGGTATATCGGTGGCGGGATCGATCTTTTCTGCGTTCTCTTGAATCACCTGACGGTCTTCCACGAAACTCGCATTGCCCACTGCCGTCGCCGCCGCATCGGCGATGGAAGCCTTCTGGGCGATCACGGTGGCGGCCGAGGCGATTCCTCTTGTGAGACTCCGACCACCCAGACCGCTGGTGGCCACCCCCCAGGAGGCTCGCTCGGATCCGAGCCGGATCACATGGGAAAATTCATGGCTCCGTACATCCTCACGGATCCCCACCGTTGCCGAATTCTCTCCCCGAAGCCGAATGGCGATATCCCCTCCGTTATTGACGATCGCCTTTGTCATCCCCCGGTCGGCCAGATAATCGGCCACCGCATCGGCGATCGTCCCTGCCACGGCAGCCATCGGGGTCAGATCCGCATCCCCGACCGTCAGGGCGCTGCAGACCATTTCCAGGGCCAGGGGTTCTTCAATCTGATTCGGGATGTGTGGGCAGGCGCGACTCAGCTTTTCCCTCCATTGGCCGATTTTCTCCAGGGTTGAGAAGGCGTGTCGGGCCGCATCCACGTTCATCTCCCGCTGGGGAACCCTCCCCACGAAGGAGGAGATGACAAGCCTCATGGGACCCCATTCGGCCATGACATCGCCCTCCTGGAGCACTCGGATGGTCTGCTGGTGCTTAAGGGATCCGGTCAATCCAGAACAACCCCCGGACCCTTGAGGGGAAAAGGCTTCATGGCCTCCATATGGCCGCCCATCTCCTCGTAGTCCCTGAGATCCATGGTGTATTCGACAGGGCAAATTGTCGCGGGAGTAGGCGTCCAATAGAAAATGCCTCCCTTGACCCGCTCCACGTCCACCATGAAGTTGATCCCACCGCCGGGCAGGACATAGGTCGGGGCCCCGCCCACCGTTAGACTGGCCTTGGCGGAATGAACCGCACGGGTCAACTTGACCGGATAACGGGTGACGCCGGCCCGCGCGCTTCCTCCCGTACCTCCCATATATACGGCGGAAACCCTGGAGGGTTCACAGGTGGACGAAATGGCCTCGAGTGCCTCCCTGCTGGCCTCGGTGAGGGGCGCCTCCTGGAATTGCCCATCCTCCCCCAGTTCGAAGAGCCCTGCGTTACGTCCGGTGGTTTCCGTAATCAAGACGCGCATGCCGACTCTGGCCACGACCTCATCCAGGCCCGCGATCACATCCAGGGGATTCGTGATGGACGTACCGCCCCAACCGTTGCCGTGGTCCCCGAAATATCTCCCAGGCGTGCTCATTCTATAACGGAGCCTGATCCCCGAGGGTCTGGCCGCAACAAACCTGCCTGCCGCGTGTTCACTCATCAGACTGGTGATATGGGAGTCGAGAATAATGACCTCATCGGCGGCTGCCACGAGAAGCGGGGCAAAAAGGCCGAGGGTGGCGCTCCCGCAGCCGACTCTCATGGTGTCGGGCCGCATGTCGTTGATGACGGGGGCCTGACCGACCTGGAGTTCCAGCCTGGCCCCTCCCTTAACCTTCAGTTTCACCGGATTTTTGTTGGCGATATCCGTGATGATCCTTGCCACGGCCAGCCCGTCCCTTTCCGTGAGCAGATTGACGCCCCCGATGGAGAGCATCTTGGAGCCGTACTGCTCGGTGGTCACCATCCCCACCTTTCTTTTCCCGACGAGGACATCCGCACCTTCTTCACCCACCGGGATATCCGTATCGATCTTGACCAGAATGCCGCTGTAGCTCAGGGGCGCCTCGGTCACCACCGTCACCACGTCCACGCCTTTCTGTTTGCCCCTGACAATATAGGGCGCTGGCTTGCAGTCCGGATAGGTCGTCCCTGCTCCGATGCCAGTGATCAAGGGTCTCCTGATGGGCTCAGCCGGGTCTGGGCCTACTGCGTCCGCCACGTCCTGCCAGGCGTGAAGGGGGGTAGCCCGAAGGAGTTGTCCATCTACATTTTTGTACCGATGGCAAGCCCCGATCATCCCCGGTCCGATCCGGCAGTTGATGGGACATGCGTCGCAAACGATCGCATGTTCGGGGATCCTCGACTCCATCGACAGTGCCCCCTGCTCGCAGACCTTCAGGCATGCACCGCATTGGGTGCAGGTCTCGTCGATGACGGCCTTTTTATTCGACAGGCGAACCGCGCCGACAGGACAATCCCGCACGCAATACCCGCACCCGATACATTTTTCCGGATCCACATTCATCTGAAACGTCTCTGGTTGCTCGTTACTGTTTGTTAAAGTTCGGAGTTACAAGTTACGAGTCAAGGAAACCCTTTTTTGTCTCTTTGTGGTTCTGTGTCTTTGTGTGAGATATCTTTTGGTTTTGGTTGCGCCGCCTTAGATCATTCTTCAATCACGGGCCCGCCGAAGTTCCTGGTCACGGTGGGTTTCCGTCTTGGAGGCGGCGTATTTCTGCTCGTAGAAACCGCGATGTTTCCATCCACCAGGATCATGGCCACGCCCGGAACATCGCCCGCTTCGATCGCGGCAAGGGCGTCTTCTCCCACGGACCCCATGGGGGCGTCCATGATGACCAGGTCCGCCTCTTTCCCTTCCGCAAGGGTGCCCCGGTTCAGCTTGTAGATGCGCGCCGTGTTCCCGGTGGCCATGCAAATGGCTTCTTCGGCCTTGATGGGGGTCAGACTGGCCAGGTGATTGATGACGCGGAGAACGCCCAGGGGGATCACCCCCGTCCCCGAAGGGGCGTCGTTTCCTATGATCATGCGGTCTAAGGCATTGGCCTTGACACAGAGATTCGCGGCCTCGACGGCCACCTTGGGGTTTCCGCAGTGGACGATCTCAATGGCGAGTTTGGTTTCGTTCACCAGCCTCTCCACCTCCTCGATGGCGACGGCTGTAGGACCGCCGTTGACGTGGGAGGCGATATGCGGATTGGTTTTGATCACCTGATCCGCCGTGACCGTGCTGCTCCCCGGTATGGACGTCCCGCCGGTGTGCATCATCACGGTCATGCCCACCTCTCTGGCCCACTCGACCATGGGTGCGGCATCCTCGGGCTGTTTGATGCTCCCGAGTCCGATTTCACCCACCACACGGACCCCCTCCCTGGCCATTTCCTCAAAATCCTTTTTGACAAGACCCTTCTCAAGGATCAAGGCCCCGCCGAGGACCTTGGCTCCGCCGGGCCTGAAATTGGCCCAGGCCTTGGCCGCCAGGATCGCCAGGGCCTTGGTCCCTGCCGGATCCTTGGGTCTCCCCTGCAGGTGGACCTCTCCGGCGGAAATAAGGGTCGTGACCCCGCCGTGCACCTCGCTCTCGATAAAGCCCATCTGATTCTGACGGGAGGTAAAGTCCCCAAGGATCACATGGCAATGGGAGTCGATGAGGCCTGGGGTCACCGTGGTTCCGTCGCAATCGATGACCGTGTCGCCCTTTTTGGGGGCCAGGTCTTCAAAACGACCGATCCGCTTTATCTTGCCGTCCTCTATGGCGATGGCATCGCCATAGAGAATGGGCATGGAGATATCGCCGCTTACAATGGTTCCAATGTTTTTCAGAATAACGTCCGACATCTTAAACCTCCTTTGGTCTGAATTGTCCTGCCGTGATGCTTGCATGGAGGACCCTTTCCAGACTCCCCGGCAGGGTGTAGATCCTCTCTCCCAGCGCATCGGAAACGGCATTCAGCACGGCCGGGGCCGTGGGGATCAAGGCCGGCTCCCCGACCCCCTTTGCACCATAAGGTCCTGTCGGTTCCGAAGACTCCACGATGATTGGAACCACCTCGGGCATATCGCTGCACGTGGGGATATCGTAGTCGTTCATGGACTGGGTCTTTCCGGGGACATATTCCTCCATGAGGGCAAACCCGATCCCCATGGCCACCCCTCCGCAGATCTGACCGATCACGCCCTCAGGATAGATGGCCTTACCCACGTCGTGGGCAGCAACCACCCGATTGACCTCCACTTCTCCAGTACAGACGTCCACGGTAACCTGGACAAGATGGCATGCAAAGGCATAGGTGGCATAGGGCACGCCCTGGCCTGTTTCAGGGTCCAGGGGTTCGGTGACCGGATCGAAGTATCCCTGCCATTTCAAAGGAAGGCCTTTCTTGTGGGCACGCCTGACCGCCTTCACGAAGGGGACGCTTTTTGCCGGATCATTCCTGTCCCGGATCAGGCCGGCATCAAGGACCAGGGAACGCTTCGGTACCTTTAATAGATCCACGCTCTCGGTCAGGAGGAGATCCGCCAGTTGGTCCGCTGCGTCCTTAACCGCGTTTCCGGAGATATAGGTCTGCCGGCTTGCCGACGTGGCCCCCGCATTGGTCGTCCATCGGGTATCCCCCACAATCGTCCGGATGTGGTCGGGGGCTAACCCGAGCGTCTCCCCGGCGATTTGAGAAAGGACGGACGTGGAGCCCTGACCGATATCCGCGCATCCGGTGTAGAGCGTGACCCTTCCCTCCAGGTCCACCTCGATCTGGGCCGTTGAGGGATTCTGAACGCCCGTATTCCCAATCCCGTACCACATGGCCCCGAGACCGACGCCCCGCTTCTTGAAAGGAGGCGCCGGGGCCGTCCGCCACGCTCCCAGCGCCCTCGAGTAGTAGGGTTCTATGGCATCCAGACACTCCCCGATGCCCACGCTCGCCTGCAATTCCTGCCCCGTGCCGGTCGTGGATCCCTCCCTCAGGGCATTGAGGCGTCTTATTTCAAGGGGATCCATGCCCAATTCCTCTGCGACAAGGTCCATCTGGGATTCCGTGGCAAATGCCATCTGGGGGGCGCCGAATCCCCTCATGGCCCCGGCAAACGGGTTGTTGGTGTAGATGCACAGGGCCTCTACGTCAACACTGGGGACCTCGTAGGGACCCGTGGCATGGACCGCGGCCCTCGAGGCCACGGCAATGCCGTAGGAGCCGTAAGCCCCTGTGTCGCAGAGGATCCTTGTCTGCATGGCCAGGAGCCTCCCCTCCCTGTCCGCGCCGGTCTTCATGTTGATGATGAGGGGGTGCCTCTTGGCTGTTGCCAGGAATGCCTCTTCCCGGGTATAGACATAGCGCACAGGCCGTTTCAGATGATAGAGCGCCAGCCCGATAAAGCCCTGCACGTTGAGATCCAGCTTGGAGCCGAATGCCCCGCCCGTGGCCGCCTGGATGATCCTGACCCTGTCCGGCTCAACCCCCAGGAGGGCGACCACTTCACTGTGATCATAATGGGGATTCTGGGTCGAGGCAAAGATCGTCAGGGTTCCGTCCTCCTCCACATACCCGGCCCCGGCATCCGGTTCCAGATAGGTATGTTCCAGAAAGGAGGTCCTGTAAACCTTCTCCACAACGACCGCACATTGTGAAAAGGCCTTGTTTACTTCTCCCCGCTTGATCTTTCTCGTAAAGAGAAGATTGCCGTTTTCGTGTATCCGCGGGGCGCCTTCTTTCAAGGCCTCTTCCGGGTCGTGAACCACGGGGAGGTCCTCATAGGTCACGATAATGGCATCAAGGGCGCTTTCGGCCGCTTCCTCGCTTTCGACTGCCACAAGGGCAACAGCGTCCCCCACATGGCGGACCTTGTCCGGGACCAGGAGGGGATGATCCTTGTTGATGATTCCGGCGAGGTTCTTTCCCGGAATGTCCGCTGCCGTGAAGATCCTGACTACGCCTTTTAACTTGGCGGCCCGCTCCACATCAATTCGGAGAATTCGCGCATGGGCACGGGTACTCCTCAGGACCTTCAGGGTGAGCGGGTTTTCGAGTTCCAGGTCTGCGCAAAAGATGGGCATTCCCTTCAACCGCTCACGCGCACCGCGACGGGCGAAATTCTTTCCAATGGTTTTCATCGCTTCAATCACACGACTCCCGATTCTCTAACAGGCGAAAAAGGAGACTCACCGCGACCCTCCTTCTATATGCAGCGCTGGCACGAATATCATCGATGGGAGAGATCGCCTGCTGTACCAGGGGGAAGACCTGCCCAAGGGTTTCGGCAGTTAACGGTTTCCCTGTGAGAGACTTTTCCACCTGTGCGGATCTGACCACGGTAGGGGCCACGCTCCCCCATGCCAGGCGTGCGCTCTCGATGATTCCCCTATCGCTCAGGCTGAGCAGGGCCGCCAGGCTTACGATCGAGACGGCCAGGACCTTGCGGTTCCCCACCTTCTCGAATCGGTGCATGCTCATACCAGGGGCTCTCTTCAGCCAGACCCCCCGCAAAATCTCTCCGGCCCCAAGCGCGGTGTGTCCCGGTCCTCGGATGAAATCACGGAGCGGAACCCTTCGCAACGAGGAGGAGGAGATCAGTTCCAATTGGGCATCTTGGGCATAGAGCACCGGGAGGGTATCCCCTGCCGGCGAGGCCCTGCAGATGTTGCCGCCGATGGTGGCCATGTTTCGTATCTGCCTGCTCCCGAAGACCCTGGCCGCGTTTTGAAGGGCAGGGGCAACGCGGGCCACGGCCTCTGAAGCCAAGATCTCCGACAGGGTGACGCCCGCACCGATGCATACTTCGCCTTCTTTTTCCTCGATGCCCTTGAGCTCGGCAAGGCCGGAGATATCCACGAGGCATACCCCTTTCAGCATTCCCGATCGGAGCCCTGCGACCACATCCGTGCCGCCGGCGACGACCCTGGACGTCTTCTCCGTTTCCTTCAAAAAAGCGAGGGCGGCCTCCAGGGTATCCGGTCTCACATAGGCCACATCCTTTTTCATTTCGACTTTTCCTTGCGAAGCCGTTTTGCCCCGTCCTCAACCGCGTCCACAATCTGCTGGTACCCTGTGCACCTGCAAAGATTCCCTGAAATGGCGTCGACAATCTCCCGTCGGTCGGGGTGGGGATTCTCCTTGAGCAGGGCATAACTGCTCATGAGGAATCCGGGGGTACAGAAGCCGCACTGGACCGCATGATGGTCTGCAAAGGACTTCTGAAGCGGATCGAGATCTCCATCCGCCTCCAACCCTTCGACGGTCAAGATCTCCCGCCCATGGATTTGCGCGGCGAGCATGAGACAGGCATTCGCGCTTTTGCCGTCCACCACAATGGTGCAGGCCCCGCATTCTCCGATGCCGCAGCCCTCCTTTGTCCCCTTGAGCAAGAGGCGGTCGCGAATCAACTTCAGGGCCGTTTCGTCCGCCTCGACCTCCAGGGATACCTTTTTCCCGTTAATGGTAAATTCAATCGGGATATGTGTGTTTGGCTTCATGACCCTCGCATCCCTCAGCAAAATGGAATGGCTAACGTGATTACCGGCTCAGAGCCTCCTTTACTTCCGCGGTCTTGACGACCTGAATCCCCTGGGCCTTCATCTCTTCCAGGGCCTTTTGAGTGGTGTCCGGGGCGACCCCCTTGCAGAGGTCCTCCACGACAATAACCTTGTACCCTGCCCGGTCCGCGTCAATGGCCGTTGCCTTTACACAGTAGTCGGTGGCAAGCCCGTACACGACGACCTTCCTTACCATGTTCCTTTTGAGAATCTTGTCCATTTCGGTCTTGGCGCCGCCGTCGTCCTGAAAGCCGGAATAACTGTCATATCGGGAATCCTGCCCTTTCTTTACGATGGCCAGGAACAGGTTGTTATCCACCAGGACCCGGGCATTCTCCGTCCCCTGGATGCAGTGGGGCGGCCAGAGGACCTGAGTCCGTCCCTCGATCTGAATCGCTTCAAAGGGCTTCTTTCCATCGTGATTGGTGAAGAAGGAGACATGATCCCCGGGATGCCAGTCCTGGGTGCCGAAGATCAAAAAGCCCTCCCGGCTGAAGTCGTTGGTAGCCTTGGCCACGGCGTCCACATAGGCCTGATCGGTTCCATTAACCGCCAGCGACCCCTTCTTCAGGGTTGTAAAATCTCCCTGCACATCCACGACGATGGCCCCGATTTTGCCCTCTGAACCGCACTCCGCGCAAGGTATGGTGAAAGGCGCTGATACCAGGCTCCCCAAAAACACGATCACTGCAAAAACGATAATGGTTCTGAACATGGTCCGATCCTCCTTTCCTGTCCGTCAAGGTTTACTTTCAAGCATCCCCTTAAAGACCTTTGAGCCTCTGCAAAACCCCCCTTCGCACGCTGACGAGGGATGAATATCCAGTATCGAGTATCAGGAGACCCGTATCCTGAAAAAGACATCATACCCAGCGCGAAACCACGGTCTTCTCGTCCATGAACAACCGCATGGATGCCATGCGGGACTTGGCGGACCCCACAAAGGATTCCCGCCGGGAACCTAATGGGAAGAAGGCATAGGGCTGGGCCACACCCAGATTGACGGCTACATTGCCCACATTGGCCTCTCGAATGAGTTTCCGGGCGTTCTTCATGCTGCTGGTCATAATGGCGGCCGAGTGGCCGAGATTGGTCTTGGTGTTGATCCACTCGATGGCCTGATCCAGGCTGTCCCCCCTGATCAGGGCCGCCACGGCCCCGAAGGCCTCCTCTTTGGCCATGGGCATATCCACGTTCACATCCTCGAGAATTGTCGGCGCCATGAAGTAACCGTTGGGATAGCCCTCCGCCTTGACCGTCCTTCCGTCGAAGGCCAGTTTGGCGCCATCCTTCAGGGAGTTGTCGATCCAATCCAGGATCTTGTTCTTGCCGCCCCGGGTGGTATAGGGGCCCAGCTCCGCACCTTCGTCAAGGCCGTAACCGAGTCTCATGGCCCTGGCCGCTGCAATGAATTTCTCTTTCACCTCATCGTAGATATCGCCGATGACCACCACATTGTCCACGCCGAGACATCTCTGACCGGTCATGCCGAAACAGGCCCGCAACATCCAGCGAATGGACTCGTCGATGTCGGCATCGGGCATGATGATCACGGCGTTTTTCCCGTTTCCGTTGATGGACGAGGTCTTCAGGAGTCTGCCGCAGGTCTCGAAGAGTTCATGGCCTACCCTGTTGGATCCGATGAAGCCGACCCCTTTGATTTCCGGCTGCTCCAGGATCAGCTTGTTGATCTGGCGTCCGCCATGGACTACATTGATGACGCCTGGAGGAAAACCGGCCTGCTGGGCCACTCTGGATATGGTTTCCGCTGCGACGGGATCCTGTCTGCTCGGACTGACGACCACGGTACATCCGGCAGCCATGGCATAGGGCACAAAGGAAGACCATGCGTGCATGGGAATATTCCCCGGCGTAATGATCAGGAATGCGCCAAGCGGCTCCCAGACCAGATACTGATCGATCCCGTTGGCGAGCTGGTCGATATGTTCGTTTCGCTTGGGCAATCCGTAAAGGGCCGAACAGGCCGATTCGATGTTCTCTATCACGCGACTCACCGAACCCCTTGCTTCACCGATGGTTCTTCCATGGTCCTGGGTCAGGATTCGACACATGTCTTCGTAGTGTTCTTCAAACTTCGCATGCATCCCGAAGAGGAGGCGTCCCCTGTCCCTCAGGGAGACATGCTTCCATGCCTGGAAGGCCTCGTGGGAAGCCTTGACTGCTGAAAGGGCCTCTTCTTTCGTAGCCGTGGGGAATTCAGCGATTACTTCGCCTGTCGCAGGATTGGTAGTCTCGTGAATATCCGTCGATTTGGAGTCGACCCATTCGCCGTTGATAAGGAATTTGAGTTTTCCATAATGTTTCTTTACTTCCGGTAATACTGCCATTAAATAAGCCTCCTTAAATATATTTCGAGTCTTTCGCACTGCATGAAGGGTCGCGTACCCGTCCGTCCGGTCTTCCTTTTTGGAGCCAAACCAAGGTGTTCGTGCTAATGCCGAATCTCTGGTTCGCCTCTGTTTCCCCTGATGAGAGCGCCCGCGAACAGACCCCGGATGGCCTCCCGCTTACCGCGTCATCATGCCCGGCAACAGGAGAGCAATCTTGGGAAAAAGGGTGATCAGTATCACCAGGGCGAGTATGGCAAATAAGAAGGGGATAACTCCCCTGAATATGGTTTCTACCGGGGTATCCTTTGCCACCCCGGCCACAGTAAAGATGTTCAGGCCCATCGGAGGCGTAATCAGACCGGCCTCCATCATGAGCACTGCAATGACGCCGAACCAGATAGGGTCGAACCCCAGGGCGAGGATCACCGGAAAAATCACCGGCAGCGTGAGCACCATCATGGAAATCGCATCCAGGAAACACCCCAGAAAAAGATAGATGGCAATCATGATGGAGTGGATCAGATAGGGGGAAACCTGGAGTCCGGCGACCCATTCGGCCACCCTCATGGGGATGGTGGAAAGGGCGAGAAAGTAGCTGAACATATTGGCGCCGGCCACTAGGATGAGCACCATTACGGATATGCGAACCGCCTCCTGAAGGGCCTCCACGAGGTTCTCCCGATTCAGTTTCCGCTTGACCAGCGCGATCAGGAAAAGGATCGTCGCACCGATGGCACCGGCTTCCGTGGGCGTAAAGAATCCCCCGTAAATACCCCCCATCACCAGGAGAAAGACAAGCAGGGGTTCCCATACCCCCAGAAGTGCCCCAAACTTGTCGCTCCAGGAAACCGGTTCCGGGTTCACCGGGGCGAGGCTGGGGTTTATCTTTACCATGACCACGATGATGACGATATAGGCCAGGGCCAGTAATATCCCTGGAAAGATCCCGGCGATCAAGAGCTTTCCAATGGATTGCTCCGTCAGCATGCCATAAACAATGAACCCGATGCTGGGAGGGATGAGGAATCCCAGGGTTCCCCCTGCTGCAATGCTTCCGGTGGCGAGTCGGGGATGGTAATTGAACCGTTTCATCTCTGGCAGGGCCACCGTCCCCATAGTGGCGGCGGTCGCCACCGAAGACCCGGATACGGCCGCGAATCCGGCACACGCCCCGATCGTGGCGATGCTCAGTCCTCCAGGCAGCCTTCGAAGCCATTTGTCGAATGCGCCGTAAAGGTCCGCGGTCATCCCCGAACTTCCGGCAAATCCGCCCATGACGATAAAGAGCGGAATCACGGTGTAAGGGTAATAAGAAGAAACCTCATAGACCGTTCTCGCAACCATCGGCAAGGCCGCGTCCACACTGGACAGGTAGGTTACCCCAGAAAATCCCACGAACATCATGGCAAACGCAATAGGCATGCCGATAAAGAGGAGGAAGAAGACCAGACACGTTCCGATGATGCCGATAATAACAGGATCCACCATTATCGCCTCGCAAATTTTTTCAGATTGTCTCCGAGTTCTAAAAGCAATTCAAGGAAGAGCAACAGCCCTCCGATAGAAACGAGCAGCCGGAAAGGGAGTTGGGGCACCCTCAGCATATCCGACACGGTCCGTTCCTCCATCCCCACAACCCATCCCTGCCAGGTCATCACGGCGACGATGAACAGGCTCAAGAGCGTGGTAAGCACGTCCAGCCCAATGCCCCATTTTCCCGGAAGCCTCGATACGAGCATGGTGACACGGACATGGCCCCTGACCTGGTGGGTATAGGCGATGCCCAGGAGGATGAATATGGCCAGCATATAGCTTGAGAGTTCCATGGAGCCCGGGATCGGCCGGGACCATACGGCCCGGCCCACCACCTCGCCGCTGGTAAGCAACATCATGGGGATAAGCAAGACCATGCCGATGTAACTTATATAGAGTGTACCGCGTTGGATCGTCTTTCTAAACATCGTTCCAATACCTCGCGATTGTTAGTGCCCTGTTTCTTGGAATCATGGCACAAAAGGCAATAAAAGCATCTTTGCGTGAGCCTGTTTTTCGTCGCCCCCACGTCCCCGCATGGAAATCCATAGCGACCTTTATGCATTGCCACGGAGGACCGGGGGAGCGAAAAACGTCCTTTGAGCCTTCAGCTATCGCGTCGCTGCCGCACTTACTTCCACTCCTCGGGGAAGGCGACGCAGGTGACGCCCAGATCCTGAGAAATTTTGTTGTACTTCAGGACGGTGTCCTTTGCAGGCAGTCCTTTTGCTTCCAGGTCGGCCACCCATTTCTTGGTCACATCCTGGAAACCTGCGAACCAGCGCTTTTCCTGGTCCGGCGTCAAGGCGGTGAGTTCTACGCCCTTGCCTTTGATTTCGTCCACCATGACCTTGTAAACGTCCCGGTTGAGGCCGCCGGTGGTCCTGAAGGGGTTGCCGCACACCTCTTCGATGATCGGCTTCAGGTCGTCGGGGGTTTTTTCCCAGCTTTTTTGATTCATAATCACACCCTCGGATACGCATCCGAAGGTCGCAACCACCCCGTATTTGGCCACTTCGTGCAACTTGAAGGCCAGCACCAGGGGCGGGCAGGTCACCAGGCCGTCAATCGTCCCGGTCTCCAGCGCCAGATATACATCGCCAAGAGGCATAAACACGGGTTCCGCTCCCAGGGACTTGATGTAATGGGTTTGATGTCCGCCTGGAGACCGGATCTTGAGCCCCTTGCAGTCTTCGATGCTTTTCACCGGCTTTCTCGTCCACAGAAAGGCCTGAATACATCCGTTAAGTTCGATCATCTTCACCCCGGGGAACTCCTTTGCCAGGGCTTCCTTGTACATCTGGTTGCCGATATTCACAGCGATGTCCTTGCCGTCCACCCAGGTCGCCAGAGACAGGACATCGGTCAGCGGAAACCTTCCCGGCGTCCATGTGGCCGTGAAATACCCCATGTCGGACAGCCCCTTGGCCACGATATCATAGTGCTCCGGGCCTTTCCCCAGTGCGGCGCCCGCGTAGAGCGTATACGTGATGCGTCCGTCGCTCTTCTTTTTCAACGTCTCGAGCATCGGTTGCCAGACGGTTTTCACTTCTCTGCTTGCAGGTGGATGCCATGTGCTGAATTTCAAATGCATCTTGGACTTCGATTCAGCCCAAACCCCCGCAGGTACGACAAAAAAAGCCAGCAGCACAACGATCAGACAACACAGAAGACCTCTTTTCATAGCCAACCCTCCTTGATGATTTGATGTTAACAAGATGTTACGTTCCCCAATACACGCCTAATCAAAAACCCGGATTCAGGCGACCTTCTCGATGATGCGTCTGCGCGCATCCCAGGACGTCAAGGAAACGTCTCCGTCCCGCCCGCCATTGCCGGTTAAACCCCAAACAAACGCCTCACAACGCCCCCATCCTCTCAAGCAGGCCCAACGACTCCACCAACGACACGCTCGCCCGTGTCTTTCATTGAATACCCGTCTCCCCAATCGCCCGTTGAACGGGTTTCCTCGGCAATGATCTCTTGTACAATATCCAGACCTTTCAAGATATGTTCCCGGGTGATCCGGATCGTGCGCTCCATATTCCCCTCTCTGATGGCGTCGAAGATTTCCTGATGATACGAGAGGGATCCCTTGAGATGCGCTTGGTCCATCAGGGATACGCAACTGAATCGATTCATCTGATGGTGTAGCATTTGAGAGATCTTTTGAAGACGCTGATGGCCGGAGATCTGAAACATAATGTCATGAAATTCCTTGTTGAGGGTCTGATACCGGATGACATCAGGGGGTTCGGACAAGACGCATTTTTCCATCTCGTTAACCACCGCTTCCCAGTTCTGGATATCCCCCTTGGAGATTTTAACAAACGCCAATCTCGTGGCCATTTCATACAGACTGCACTTCAGGGTATAAATCTCCCATGCATCATGCTCGGTGATCGTGGCCACAAAGGCGCCCCGATTGGGCTTCCTCACGATCAATCCCTCTGCCTCCAGGAGCTTCAGCGCCTCCCTGATGGGGGGGCGGCTGATCCCTAAAGACGATGCGATCTCCTGTTCCTTCACCTGCTGCCCGGGATGCAAATCCCCATGAAGGATACGGCCCAGGAGATACTTTCTTACGTTGTCAACGATACTGTGGATCTGCAACATGGATGAAGCCCGCCTGAAAACCCAGTGTTTATTGTCTATTGTCTACAATTTGGACTTTCTATCAAAAATCCCTTCTTTGTCAAGTCAAAAAACAGCAATTTTCATTTTGGAGGTGCATCTCGCTCTCGCTCCCACGCAGAGCGTGGGAATCAGGGTGAGGAGACAATTACAGGAGGCCCTTCCAACCGCTGATACAATCGGAGGAACGCGCGTTTAAATCAGCCTGGAAAAGGGTTGACGGATGTAAGGACCGGGCGCCTGCCGATCAGGCAGATTCCAGGCAATACTTGGAAAAGGCCTCGTCGATGGGGACCGGATAGTTGCCGTTAAAGCAGGCCAGGCAGAGGTCGTTTTCAGGGATGTCAATGGCCTGCTTGAGGGAATCGATGCTCAGATATCCGAGGCTGTCCAGGCCTGCAAAATCGCGGATCTGTTCCACCGATTTCCGGGCCGCGATCAGTTCTCCCTTGGTGGAAAAATCGATCCCGTAGTGGCAGGGAAAACGGTGCGGGGGGCAACTGACGAGCATGTGGACCTCTCTGGCCCCGATCCTTCGCAGGGTCTGGACCCGGCTTCGGGCCGTGGTGCCCCGGATGATGGAGTCCTCCATGATGATGACCCGCTGGCCCTTCAGGAGCTCCCTGACCGGGTTGAGCTTTACCTTGACCCCGAAATCGCGCATGTTCTGGGATGGCTGAATAAAGGTCCTCCCCACGTAATGGTTTCGGATCATCCCCATCTCAAAGGGAATCCCCGATGCCTGGGCATACCCGATGGCCGCATAATTCCCTGAATCGGGAAAGGGCATGACCAGGTCCGCCTCGATCGGATATTCTTTGGCCAGCAGTTCCCCCTGACGCTTCCGGAACATGTACACATTCTGGCCGAACACCCGGCTGTCGGGTCTCGCGAAATAGATCAGCTCAAAAATGCACTGGCTCATGTGCGACGGGATGCCCGAGGGAACGGTCTTGAGTCCCTGGTCATCGATGATGACGATCTCGCCTGGCTCGATCTCCCGAATGAATTCCGCCTCCACCAGGTCGAGGGCGCAGGTCTCGGAGGCCACGACATACCCGCTGTTGAGCCTTCCCAGGCAGAGGGGCCTGAAACCGTTGGGGTCCTTGGCCGCAATCAGGCCCTTTTCGGTCATGACCACCATGGAGTATGCCCCCCGCATTTGCATCATGGCCTGGATCATGGCCTGTTCCAGCCCCATCCTGTAATGCCGGGCAATGAGATGAAGCACCACCTCGCTGTCCATGGTGGTCTGAAAGATGGATCCGCTGTCCTCCAGTTTCGACCGGATCTGCCTGGCATTCAGGATGTTGCCGTTATGGGCCACGGCAAAGGACTGGCCGGAATACTGGACCCTGAAGGGCTGGGCATTCACCAGGAGAGAAGAACCGGTGGTGGAATAGCGGACGTGTCCCAGGGCGATGTGGCCCGGCAACCTGTTGAGGGTCTCTTCGGTGAAGACCTCCGGCACCAGACCCATGGCCTTGTGTTCACAAATGCGGGTCCCGTCCGATACCACAATCCCGGTGCTCTCCTGGCCCCGGTGCTGGAGGGCATAGAGGCCGAAATAGGCCATCTTGGCCGCTTCTTCATGCCCGTACACGGCAAAGACCCCGCACTCGTCTTTGGGTCGGCCGGGACGCTTTTCGATCGGTTCGGTGCTGCTTATCTGATTCATGACTGGTTGCCCGTTGCTGGTTGCTGGATACTGGTTGGTAGATGCGCGTTGCTTACCCTCTCACGTTCTCATCTTCTGATCTTCTGCCATCTGCTGGGTCTCGCTTTCAGCTTCGAGCTTCCCACCTCAGGCCTTGCTCCCTGCTCCCTGCGCCTTACGCCTCCCCATGATATTCCTGCAACGTCCTTACCTCAAGTTCGCCCTCGATCATGGCCTCCACGGCCAGGGCCGTGGCCGTGGCCCCGGACAGGGTGGTGGTGTAGGGGATATTGAATGCCAGGGCCGCATTCCTTATGGAGAAGGACTCGGTCACGGCCTTCTTGCTCCCCGTGGTGTTGATCACCAGGGCGATCTCGCCATTCTTGATCATGTCCACCACGTGCGGTCTTCCCTCCCGCACCTTGTTCACCCGCCTGCTGGGGATCCGATGGTGCTGCAGAAATTTTGAAGTCCCGCCGGTGGCCACGATCTCAAATCCCAGGCTGTGAAAACGGGAGGCCGTGTAGAGCATCGACTTTTTATCGTCATCCTTCACGCTGATAAAGACGGTGCCGGAGAGAGGGAGGCGCTGCCCGGCCGCCAGTTGGGCCTTGGCAAAGGCCAGGCCGAAGGACCGGTCGATGCCCATGACCTCGCCGGTCGATTTCATCTCGGGCCCCAGGATCGTATCCACACCGGGGAACCGTGCAAAGGGAAAGACCGACTCCTTAACGGAGATGTGATCCGGCATGATCTCCTCGACCAGACCCAGGTCCTTCAATTTCTCGCCCAGGATGACCCGGGTGGCCAGCTTTGCCAGGGAAATGCCGGTCGCCTTGCTGACAAAGGGGACGGTTCTGGAACCTCTCGGGTTGACCTCCAGGATATAGACAAGTCCGCCTTTGACCGCATACTGGATGTTCATGAGCCCCACCACATTCAATTCACGGGCAAGGGCCTTTGTCTGCGCCTTGATCTGCTCCAGGATATCGCTGGACAGGGAGATGGCCGGGAGGACGCAGGCGCTGTCCCCGCTGTGGATCCCTGCCTCCTCGATATGCTCCATGATCCCGGCCACCACGGTATCGGTACCATCCGAGATGGCATCCACGTCGATCTCGGTGGCCGCCTCCAGGAAGCTGTCGATGAGGATCGGTTTTCCGGGAGAGACCTGAACGGCCTCCCCCATATAGAACTCAAGGCCCTTCCGGTCATAGACGATCTCCATGGCCCGGCCCCCCAGGACGAACGAGGGCCTGACCACCACCGGGTAACCGATCCGCTCGGCCACCCGGATGGCCTCCTTCTTGTTGGTGGCCGTGCCGTTTGCCGGCTGGAGGATCTCCAGTTTCCTGAGGAGTTTTTGGAAGTGCTCCCGGTCCTCTGCCCGATCAATGTTCTCCGGGCTGGTTCCCAGGATTGGGACCCCGGCCTGGCTCAGGGCCCCCGCAATGTTGAGGGGGGTCTGGCCCCCGAACTGAACAATCACCCCCTCCGGCCGCTCCTGTTCCACGATGTGCAGGACATCCTCCACGGTCAGGGGCTCGAAATAAAGCTTATCTGAGGTGTCATAATCAGTGCTCACGGTCTCGGGATTGCTGTTGACCATGATGCTCTCAATCCCCATCTCCCTGAGGGCCATGGAGGCCTGCACGCAGCAGTAGTCAAACTCGATCCCCTGGCCGATCCGGTTGGGCCCTCCGCCCAGAATGATGACCTTCCTTCTGCCGGAGGTCTGAATCTCGTTTTCCTGCTCATAGGTGGAATAGTAGTAAGGGGTGTAGGCCTCGAATTCGGCTGCGCAGGTGTCAACCGACTTGTACACGGGCACGACCCCCTTGGCCTTCCGGATGTCCCTGATGTCCTGCTCCTCCCGGTCGAACATGGCCGCGATCTGCATATCGGAAAAACCAGAGGCCTTCACCTTTCTCAAAAAATCGGCGTCCCACGCATCCGGCCCATTTCCCTCCCTGGCCGTCTCCTTCAGCCGATGGTGCATCTTCTGGATATCTTGGATATGGAAGAGAAACCAGGGATCGATCCGGGTCAGCTCGTAAATCCGGTCGATGGAAAATCCACGGGCCAGGGCCTCGTAGATATAAAAGAGGCGATTTGAATTGGGGTGGATCAGCCTATCCTCGATCTGATGACGGTCCGGACGGGGCCTGCGCGTGCGGCTGCCGTCCCTCCCCATGCCGAACCGCCCGATCTCGAGGGACCGGACCGCCTTCTGGAGAGCCTCCTTGAAGGTCCGGCCGATGGCCATGGTCTCGCCCACCGATTTCATAGAGGTGGTCAGGAGGTCTCGGGTCCCGTGAAACTTCTCAAAGGTCCATCGGGGCACCTTGACCACGCAATAGTCGATGGTCGGCTCGAACGCGGCCAGGGTTTCCCGGGTGATGTCGTTGGGGATCTCGTCCAGGGTGTATCCGACCGCCAGCTTGGCCGCTATCTTGGCGATGGGGAATCCCGTGGCCTTGGAGGCCAGGGCAGAACTCCGGGACACCCTCGGATTCATCTCGATCACCACCATATCGCCCATTTGCGGATGGATGGCGAACTGGATGTTGGAGCCACCGGTCTCCACCCCGATTTCCCGGATAATGGCGATGGCCGCGTCTCTCATTTGCTGGTATTCCCGGTCCGACAGGGTCTGGGCCGGGGCCACGGTAATGCTGTCCCCCGTATGGACCCCCATGGGGTCGACATTCTCGATGGAGCAGATGATGACCACATTGTCGTTAAAATCCCGCATGACCTCCAGTTCATACTCTTTCCACCCCAGGAGGGATTGCTCCATGATGATCTCGTGGATCATGCTGGCATCCAGGCCGATCCGGGCGATCTGCTCCATCTCCTCCCGGTTGTAGGCCACCCCGCTCCCGAAACCGCCCAGGGTGAAGCTGGCCCGGATGATGACCGGGTAGCCGATCTGTTCGGCCACGGCCCTGGCCTCGGCCATGTTCCTGGCAATGCCACTCTCAGGGACCCTGAGCCCGATCCGGGTCATGGCGTCTCGAAACTGCTCCCTGTCCTCGGCCTTGTGGATGACCGGGATGGAGGCGCCGATCATCTCAACGTTCAGATCTTCCAGGATTCCGGTCCTGGCCACGCCGATAGCCGTATTGAGGCCGGTCTGGCCGCCCAGGGTCGGCAGGATGGCCTGGGGACGCTCCCGTTCGATGATCCTGGCCACGATTTCGGGAGTGATCGGTTCAATATAGGTGCGGTGGGCCGTCTCCGGGTCGGTCATGATGGTGGCGGGGTTGCTGTTGACCAGGACGATCTCGTACCCCTCCTCCTTCAGTGCCTTGCACGCCTGGGTCCCTGAATAGTCGAATTCGCACGCCTGCCCGATGACAATAGGACCGGAGCCGATGATGAGGATCTTATGGATGTCGGTACGTTTGGGCATGGGCGGTTGCTGGTTCCTGGATATTGGTTCCTGGATGCTTGATACTGGCTGATAGCTCATGGCTGATGGCTAAAACTTAACAGCTCAACAGCTCAAAACTGCTTGCTCCTTGAAGGCTTACCCTCTCACCTTCTCACCTTCTGCCATTTGCCGGGTCTCGCTTTGGCCTTTCCCCTCACTCCTTGCTCCCTGCTCCTTGCTCCTTGCGTCTCACGCCTTGCCCCTCTTCGCCATCTCCACAAACCTGTCGAACAGATACCCTGCGTCGTGTGGGCCTGGCGAGGCCTCGGGGTGGTACTGGACAGAGAAGATCGGGAGCTTTTTGTGAACCAGCCCCTCCACGGTGTTGTCATTGAGGTTCATATGGCTGATCTCGATGTCCGGGTTGTTGAGGGCGTCCATATTTACACAGAAGCCATGATTCTGAGACGTAATCTCCACCCGGCCGGTGGCAAGGTCCTTGACCGGCTGGTTGGCCCCGTGATGGCCGAACTTGAGTTTAAAGGTCTTCCCCCCGAGGGCCAGGCCGATCAGTTGATGGCCCAGGCAGATCCCGAAGATGGGTCTGCGGCCCATCTGATCGCGGATCATATCCACGGCATAGGTGACCGGGGCCGGATCTCCGGGGCCGTTGCTCAGGAAGAGCCCGTCCGGGGCCAGCCGGTCAATGGTATTGCTGTCCGTATCAGCAGGAAGGACCAGGATGGTGCAGCCCCTCTGCTCCAGGGATCGGAGGATATTATATTTGATGCCGTAATCCATGGCCGCGATTCGCAAAGGCCCTGTTTCTTCAGGCCACTGGAAGCCCTCGAGCCCGGTTGCGATAGGGGACAGACTGCTGTCTTGCCACAGCATCGGTTCGCTGCATGTGACCGCTTTGGCTAGGTCGAGGCCCGTCATGTCCGGGGACAGCCGGGCTTTTTCCACCAGGGAATCGCGATCCAGATCACGTGTTGAGAGGGCGGCCTTCATGGCCCCCCGCGCCCGGATATGCCGGGTGAGGGCCCGGGTGTCGATTCCTTGGACCCCTGGAATGCCAGCCTCCTTGAGGTAATCGGCCAGGCCCTTTTCTGATCTATAATTGCTGGGATATTCCTGGTACTCCTTTACCAGGAGCGCCCTCACCTGTATCCGGTCAGACTCCACATCCTCGTGGTTCACCCCGTAGCTGCCGATCAGGGGATAGGTCATGGTCACCATCTGGCCGCAGTAGGAGGGATCGGTCAGGATCTCCTGATACCCGGACATGCTGGTATTGAAGACCACCTCGCCCACGGCTTCACAATGACCGGTAAAGGAGCGGCCGTGAAACAGGGTGCCGTCTTCGAGTGCGAGCAGGGTGTACATAACAGGCGTTAGGCTCAAGGCGCAAGATGTAGGTTTTAGTCGAAAGGCGCAAGGCGCAAGGAGCAGAGACCAGGGGGCCCTTTGCGCTGTCGCCGCATCTCAAATCTCAAATCCTGGAATTCACACATCCAGTTTCCGCCATCATTATCCAGCATCCATTATCCATTATCCAGTATCCGTCATCCAGCCCCATCACCACCTCATCCGGACCTTCACCCCCCTGTCATGAAGGGCGTCCTTGATCTCCCTGATGGAGAAGGTGTTGTAGTGGACGATAGAGGCCACCAGTGCGGCATCGGCCTTCCCCTTTGTGAGCACTTCGTAAATATGGTCGATGCTCCCCGCGCCGCCCGAGGCGATCACCGGGATGGATACATTCTCGGATATGAGGGCGGTCAGGGTCAGTTCATAACCGTCCTGGGTGCCGTCTGCATCGATGGAGTTGAGGCAGATTTCACCGGCCCCAAGGGCCTCCGCCCGCTTGGCCCAGGCCAGGGCGTCCAGACCCGTATCGGTCCGGCCCCCGTTGATGACCATCTCGTAGCCGGACGGGATCGCGTCAGAGGGCGTTACCCGTTTCACGTCCATGCCGAGGACAATGCACTGACTGCCGAAAGACTCCGCCCCCCGGGAAATGATCTCAGGGTCCTTGACCGCTGCCGAGTTGACGCTGACCTTTTCTGCCCCGGCTAAGAGGACCTTTCGCATGTCCTCTAAGGACCGTATCCCCCCACCCACGGAAAAGGGGATGAAGATCGCTTCGGCCACCCGGCTCACCACGTCGATCATAATATCCCGGCCTTCATTCGAGGCGGTGATATCGTAGAACACGATCTCGTCGGCCCCCTCATGATAATAATAGCGGCCCATGTCCACCGGGTCCCCGATATCCACGTTCTCTTTGAACCGGATCCCCTTGGTGGTTTTTCCGTTCCGCACATCCAGGCAGGGGATGATCCGTTTACTCAGCATGGTTGCCGTCCCATTCGCAGAAGGTCTTCAATATCCGGAGGCCCGGCCTGCCGCTCTTTTCCGGATGAAACTGCATGGCGATGAGGTTCCTCCTGCCGATGACCGAGGGAAACCGGATCCCGTAGTCGGTTGTGCCGATGATATGGTCTTCGGATGCGGGGGCTGGATAATATGCGTGCACAAAGTAGAATTCGTCTCCCGGCCCAATCCCTTTTAAGACCGGATGCTTCCTTGCGTGCGTTACCCCGTTCCATCCCATATGCGGGATCTTGAGGCGTCCGTGGTCAGGGGAGGGGAGGGGAACCGGGAAGGATTTGGCCTCTCCGGCCATGAGTCCCAGACAGGCGGCATGGTCCTCGTCGCTCCTCTCCAGGATAATCTGGGCCCCGAGGCATATGCCCAAAAAAGGCTTTCCCTCCTCAAGCACCTGGCCCAACACCCAATCCAGACCGAGTCCTCTCAGGTCGGCCATGGCCCGTCCTGCGGCCCCGACCCCCGGGAAAACGACCCTGTCCGCCGTCAGGATTTCGTCCCTGTCGTGTGTAATTCGGCACGCAAACCCCAGGCCCCGGAGGGCACGCTCCACGCTTCTGAGGTTTCCCGCCTTATAGTCGATGATTGCAATCATGGGGTGTCAGTTAATGGTTGATGGTTAATCGTTAATGGTTATCGGGTTTCCTTTTTTACTCTTCACTCTTCATTTTTCATTCTTCATTCCCAATTCTTCATTGTCCCGCTGCGATCAGCCGATCCCTGATTTCTGCGACCCTGTTGTCCTCATAGATTTTCTGACCGCCGGCATCCTTGACATAAAAGACGCCCCGAAGCCTTTCTTCATCGCTGTTGACCTTGGCGAACCGGATGTTGAGGCCCAGAGAGAAGATCTGTTTTGCCAGGGTGTAGGCCAGGCCCACGCTCGTGGGATAATTGATCTCGATCACCGTAAAAAAATCAGAGGCCTCGTTGTCCACCTTAACCTTCCTGGGCACAGGGCTGTGATAGGCCTGCGTATAGAGGGACTGTCCCTTTTCCCGTATGAGGTCGTCCAACGGGAGCCGGTCTTCCAGTGCCAGCCGGACGTCGTTCAATGTCTTTTCCCATCGCTCTGCCTCTCGGTACCGGTCCACCGGGTTGGTCACCTCGTAGATGTCGAATGCCAGCCCACTTTTCAGGGTGAAGATATGAGCCGACAGGATCTGGATGTTGTTGAGCGTCAGGACCCCCACCATCTTGCTGTAGAGACCCGGCCGGTCGTAGGTGCATTGAATGATGCGGGTGACTGGGGCATCGGCCACCCGCTGCAGGACCCATGCGTGCCTCTCTGAACCCAGGGTCAGGGCCATGCGGAGGTGGTGGACCATGTCCTCCAATGCGGCGCTCAGGAAGTACCGGGAGGATACCTGGTCCATCAGCTTCAGGACCTCCCCCCCAGGGAATTCCGGACGCAATGCCTCCAAAAGGGCCTTTCGCTTGTCCGCGATCTCCTGGGTGGCGTCGGGTGATGCCAGAAGGCCCCGGTCCAAAATGCGCCGCACCTTTACAAACAATTCGGTCAACAGCATGATCTTCCAGTCGCTCCGGGCCATGGGCCCGGTGGCAAAGCTGTCGGCCACGGTGAGAAGAAAGAGCATCTTGAGGCGTTCCTTGTCCTGGATGGCCTGGGCCACCTGGACCGAGGTCTTCTCGTCGCTCAGGTCCCGTCGTTGCGACACGTTGACCATCAACAGGTGGTTTTTGACCAGAAAGGGAACCGCATGGAGGGCCTCACCGGTCACACCGAGTCGCTGAAGTATCCGCACGATCATCTTGCCCCCCTTCTCTGCATGATCCCTGTTCTCCCCTTTGGCGATATCATGGAGGAGGGCGGCCAGGTAAAGACAATCCTGGCATTCGATCCTGTCGAAGGCCTTCTTGAGGAGGGGCCATTGCCGGTCGTACGCCCCCTGTGAGATCTCATTGATCACCTCCACGGCCCTGAGAGAGTGGAGGTCCACGGTCATGACATGGTAGTAGCCGAACTGGGGGAGGTTCCTGATCTCGCTGAATTCCGGAATAAAGAGGGTGATGAGTCCGATCTCGAGGGCCAGCCTGACGATCTTCGAGTTCCGGGGCCTCAGGAGGATCTCCAGGAAGCGTGCCTTTGCCTCGGGCGAATTCACCAGATCCTGTCCCCTTTGGGCGATCATCTCTTCCGCTTCCCAGATAAAGCCGGAACCCAAAAAGAGGCCCCGTTCATTGGCCTCCTTCAGGGCATGCAGGATGATCACAGGGTCCTTTTCAAAGAGCGATCCTTCCTTCAGGACGATGTTACCCTTTACGACCTGGAATTCCTCTCGAAGTTGGTCCGAGGTCTCTTCTGTGGGACCGGGGTCGATCATATCCAGGCTCTTTGCCAGGAATTCATCGTGGCGGTACCGGACCCGGTTCAGGTGGAGATAAAGGTCCCTCATGAGCCTTTCAGGACCCGAGATATGAGGCCCGTCCGCATAACCCAGGTCTTTGGCGATCCGGTTCTGAAAGGAGAGGAACAGTCGGTCGTCCTTTCGTTTCGCCAGGAGATGGAGCCGGTTGCGGACATTCAGAAGAAAACTCCTGGAAACAGCCAGTTCGTCCAGGCTCACATGGCTGAAGACCGCAAACCGCTTGATCTCTTTCAGATGCCCGCATCGAAAATAGGTCCTTGCCATCCAGTCCATGAGATGGAGGTCCCGAAGGCCGCCCAGACCCTCCTTGAGGTCAGGTTCCACAAAGTGATCTTCGCTCCCGTATTTTTCGGCCCGTTCCTCTCTCGAGATGAGGAACCTGCTTAGCAAGGCGGGCTGTTCCCTCTGGATGCGCGACCAGAAGGCATCTTGAAAGAGCTGGTAAAACGACCTTGATCCAAGGAGGAACCGGCTGTCTAAAAGGGAAGTGAATACCCTGAAATCGGTGACGGCCAGCCGAATGCATTCCCGATAGGTCAGGATGGAATGCCCCACCTCCAGTTTGGCGTCCCAAAGGGGATAAATGGCCCGGGGGATGACCCCTTTCATCTCGTCCGACAACTTCCCCTGGTGAATCACCATCAGGTCCACATCCGAACGGAGACAGAGTTCACGCCTCCCATACCCGCCCAGGGCCAGGACGGTGAGACCTCCGTCCGCCTCTTCGCCCCCGTTTTCTCTGAACCCGGCCTCGAAAAAGAGGGACCGGACGAATTGATCCATCAGGTCGGCATACCTGCAGACCGCCTCCTGTCCGGAAAGGCGATCAAGCTCTGTCTTTATGAAGGATTCTCTTGCATCAAGGAAATCCGCGACGATTTTTTGTGAACCATCCAAGACGTATAACCGGTTATCGGTTCAGAGGTTCAGGGTTGAAAAACCTGGGTTCTGCATGATGACGACTCAAGTGTTTCCCGCTGAAAGGCGGGATTCGGCGTTCAGTGTTCGGTGTTCCGGGTTGCTGGTTGCGGGTTAACCCCTTAACCTAAAACCCTGAACCCAGAACCTTGGAACCCCCTATATCGCGTCCCTGTCCTCTTCGCCGGTCCGAATGCGGATCGCCTTTTCCACGGGCATGACAAATATCTTCCCGTCCCCGATCTCTCCGGTATGGGCGTTCTGTTTAATGACGTCCACCACCCTGGGGACGATATCCGACGACACCACCACCTCTATCCGGATCTTGGGAAGGAAATCGACCACATACTCTGCCCCCCGGTAGATCTCCTTGTGTCCCTTCTGCCGGCCGAAGCCTTTTACCTCCGTGATAGTGATCCCGCTGACGCCCAGCTTCAATATGGCGTCTTTCACGTCATCCAATTTAAACGGCTTGATAATCGCTTCGATCTTTTTCATCATTCGCTTTCTCCGTACTCCTCCAAACCATCTTTTTTGGCCTCAGCCGTATGACGAGGCCTTACCGTTCGATAGACCGCCAACGGGTCCCTCACCTCTCCCTCCACCGACAGGAGATCCTGTTCAATGGAGATCCCGAACAATCGCTCATTTTCCCTGAGATAGGGGAGGATCAGGTCCCAGTCCTTTGCCTCGATCCCCACGATCTCTCCCCCGTTAAGCTGCTCTTCATTGACGAGGCTGAAGGGATCCCGGATAAATATGGCCCCGCCCGAGGCCAGTGAAAAGAGATTGGCCCCCGGATAGGGCGTCGCCTGGGGCCGCACCGCTCCCTGATCGTCAAAGGTCACGCCGTTTAAGACCACAAATCCCCCACCGTTATGGGGGTCGCCCGCCATGAAGGATTCGGCCAGATAGTCCAGGCAGGTCCCGTTGATGACCACCCGGGGCCGGCCTACGCCATTGATGAGGGGCCGACCGGCCGCATTTCCCATGACATAGACCTCGCCCCCCTTGGCCCCGTACATGAAGGTCTGGCCCGTATCTCCGTAGATGATCATCTTTCCGGATTTCATGATCTGGCCCAACTGGTCCTGGGCGTCTCCATGGACATGGATGGTGATCCCGTCGATTCCTGATCCCAAATAATCGCCCGAACTCCCGTAGATATCGATACGCACTCCGCCCGTATCCGGCCCGAGACCGCATCCATGGAACCGCTGTCCCTTGAGCCCGAACACGATAAACCGGCGCCATCCCCGGAAAAAGGCCTCGGCCAAGAGCCGGCTGTCGCAGTGATCTCCCTCAGGGGGAAAGAGGGATGCATCGATGACCAGGACCCTTTCATCATAGGAAGGTCCCCTGAAAAACTGACGGGTTTCCCAGTCGATGAGGCGATAGGCGGAGGTCCGGTCCTCCCTCGCCAGTGAAGGGAAGTAACGGAATATCGCCTCCAGGGTCTGCTGAACCATCTGCAGGATGGATCGGCGCTTCTTGTCATAGGTCGGATATCGCAGGTCCAGAAGCCGGGTCAGGGCCTCCAGGGCCACCTCGAAATGGGCATCTCCTTTAAGTGCCCACCCCTTGATCTCTTTGAGACACTCCATCAGGTCTGCAAAATCCCAGCCCGGGATCCCGCCCCTTACGTATTCGTAGAGGAGGCCTGCCCTCTGGAGTTCGAAAAATCGCGAAATATCAAAGCGGTCCTTCTCTTCATCGCCTGCCAGAAGGTAATAGACCTGGCCCGGCAGGTAGGCGGACTGGCCCTCCGGGAGCGTGATCGGTCTGTCGAACTTGTCCACGCAGGTGAGCCTTCGCTCCAGGGGATCGCCCCCCTGAACATCCAGGTTGAAGATGAAGGCCCCGCCATCCGTATAGCTCCCGCCCCGGGCGTTCCAGCATCGGTCTGCCACCGTCCCCACGCGGGGGTCTTCCGCGGCCAGGCTCTTGAGCGTGGCGTCGATGGCCTGTTTTTCCGAGCAGATCAGACCCACCTGCACCTGGCCGTCGTGAAGGGCAAAGACCTGGGGCCTCAGCATCCCCGTATCGGTGATCCCGATCAACTGGAGCCGGTTCTGCTCCGTGTCGTTCCGGGCGATGATGAAGAACCAGGGCCCGTCCGGCGACCCATGCACATGGGCGGCCTGAATCGCCCGATAGATACGCTGCCGCTCGGGCGATAACTGGTCGAAATCCCGCTCCATGGTGGGGGCCAGGGCTTCGATCACATATTCCAGCGGATATCGGTAGGTCCGGCTGTAGAGATCAAAGAGCAATGCAGAGACCTCGGTATCCGTAAGAAAGAGGGGGTAGATATTCTTCTGCCTCAGGTATTCGGCCACCGAGTGGTAGTTGGCAAAATCGCCGTTGTGGACCAGGGCCTCGTTGAGCCCGATAAAGGGATGGGCCCCGGCAGGGTGCCAGACCCGCCCCTTGGTGGGATACCGCTGATGGGCAATCCAGATATGGGCCTTGAAATTGTCGAGCTTATAGTACTGCACCACCTGCTCGGCATAGCCCACGATTTTCAAGATAAAGAAATTCCTGCCGTGGGAGAGGACAAAGGCCTGCTGCTTGCCGTAGGCGTCATAGTAGGTCTTGTTGATCTTGAAGCTGTTCTGATAAATAAACTCGTCCTCGGCCCTCCGTTGGTCGATCCCTTCCAGGCCGTTTTCCGATCTGAATCGGTTCAGGATATCGGGCCGGACTCGGACAAAGTAGCGGAAGACCTCGGGCGGCCTGACATCCAGGCCCCGGATGTCCCGGTAATCATCCACATGGGGAATCCGCTCCGAGAAATTCACATGGAAAAAAGGGTCGATAAAGCGCTCTTCCAGGTCGTCGGTCACGCCCTCTTCCAGTGCGGCGATCTGGAGGATATAGTCCTCATCCAGGGCCTCACGCGTGACTCCCATCATTCGAGGGTCAAACCCCATGGCCGCAATCCCGCCCCCGCGGCCGTTTCCCCGGTTGTGCATCTGCCGCGACGGCTCGAAAATATGCTTTCCCCGCACCGGGATGCTGCATGCAAACCCGGTCACCCCGCACCCCCCCTCGGCCTCGGTCTCGAAACGGGGCCTCGAGGGAAGGTCCGCCACCAGAGGCTGCCTCGATTGGATGATTTGGGTTATGAATTGGTCTTTGTTCATTCCACTATCCTGATCCTATTGACTGGCCTCTAAAGTGACCCAAAGGACAGAAGAGACCTAAAAAAATCGTCTGCTGATCGTCCGCCTCAACTTCAGACACCTATAACTTCCCACTCCAAACTCCAAACTTCAAACTTTAATCACTTCTCTTCAGGTAATCCAGATGCACCAGGCAATCGGTGCGGCCTACCAGCTCGGTGAGGCTGCGCATGCCTATCTTTTTGAGTATGCGTATTAATTCCCTGCGCCATGCCAGAAACATATTGATAATCCGCCGGGTCCCCCACTCCACTTCCACGAGATTCAGCAACTCCGGGTCGGTGGTGGCGATCCCCCTGGCACAGCCCCTGCCGCTCTCGCAGTTGTGGCACCGGATGCATTCCAAGGCCACCAGGTCTGCGGTCCCGGTACAGATCCCGTCGGCACCCAATGCGATAATCTTGACCATATCGTGCGGGGTCCGTATCCCGCCGCTGGCGATGACGGTGATTTTGTCCCTCACCCCTTCTTCCTGAAGGAAGCGGTGGACCTTGGGAACGGCATATTCGAGGGGCATGGCGATATTCTTCTTGGCAATGTCCGGGGCCGCGCCCGTGCCCCCGTAGCTCCCGTCCAGATGGATGATATGGGCCCCGGCATAGTAGCTCCCCACCGCCACCATATCCACATCCGTGGGGGTGGAGACCTTGACGGAGACTAGGGCCTTGGGATTGATGGCCTTGATCCAGTCCACGTGCTTTTTGTGGTCTTCCACCGAATAGACGCTGTGGAACGGAAACGGAGAGAAGAGGGGATAACCCGCCACGGCCTCCCGCATACGGGCCACGCCCGGGGTCACCTTATCCCCGAGAAGATGTCCGCCTAAGCCCGGTTTGGCCCCCTGGGCATACTTGAATTCGACAATCCGGACCCGCTGGATGGTCTCCTCCCGCACGCCGAACAGCCCGGTGGCGACTTGAGTAATGACGTTACGGTCATAGGGCTTCAGCTCGTCGGGATATCCCCCTTCGCCGGTACAGCAGAAGGTCCCCAGGGCAGTGGCCGCCTTGATGCGGCTGAGCATGGTATGGATGCTGACCGAGCCGTAGGACATGCCGCCCCCGTAAAAGGGGACCTCGATCCGGATCCGGTGGGCCGTGTCGTTTCTCCGGTTGAGGACGACCCCTATATCCGGATCATCGCTGTCCTCAACACTATCGGCCGCCTTTTTCCGAGACACGATTCGAAGCTTGTCAAATCCGCCCCCGGAACCCCCGATGCGGTACTCCAGTCCCTTGGGAGGGACTTGGCCCAGCTCGGCCATGTGCCAGGTGCTGACCAAAAGATCCGGGGTCCAGCGAAGGTCCCCCATCACGTCGAAATCGGGGTTTCGTCGAATCGACAGGGCATTCACCGGGCATGCCTCATAACACGGATTGCTGCACTCGGGCCCGACACACCGGTCATGCCGTGCGATGAGGACCTTCCCTCGATTGATCCCATGCACCCCGTAGGGACACAGCTCCACGCACTTGCCGCAGGCGATGCAATCGTTCGTTCGGTGAAGCCGGTACTTTCCGATGGGATTCCTGAATCGGGACGGGGCGGGGATCACCTTCGGCAACTGAAATGGTTCTGAACTATTCAATGTCGCATCCCTCCTCGATATCCCCCATGGCGCTGAAGGTATCCCTCTCCAGTTCCTCGAAAAACATGGCCCTTCCCGCTTCGCCGCGCAACCGGCGGGCGTCCCGAATCCCCATGGCCCCCATCATCTCCAAAAGCTGATTGTGCCAGGCTCCTATGAGATTCACCACCCGGGAAGCGGTCCAGTCGGCCGTGGCGTCCTCGATATCCACAGGACACGAGAGACCCTTGGTACATCTTCGGCACATGCGGCATTCCAGGGCGATCAGGATGGGAAAGTCGATCAAGACTCCGTCTGCGCCGCAGATGATCGACTTTGCAACATGCTCTGCCATGGAAATCCCGCCGCTCGCTAAAAGGGTGATGCCGTCCCGAACATTCTCCTGCACCAGTCTCTGGTGGACTGACCGAATCCCGTCCTTGAGCCAGGCCTGGTCGTCATCCTGAAATCTGCCGTTTACGGTCCCTTCCAGATGAATTATGGAAATGCCGGCGCGGACCAGTGAGAGGACAGTGTCGGCCATCCCGTGGGTCATGGGCATCCGTACCGAGAGTAGGGAAGGTCTATCCAGGGAAGTGAAACTCTCGGCGACCTTCTCACATCCCTCGGCCCAGGGTACCTCCGCCACCCTTACCCCCGACGGCATCGGCCCTTGCGGGCTGGTCCCGTCCGCGATTGCGGGAAGGAGTGCGGGATAAAAATCCCCGAGGGAGTTATCCAACATCTCATAGGGCAGGGAGAAGAGGGTCCCCAGCTGTTTGGCGGCCATGGCCCACCCTGCCACCGTTTCAGTGCCCATGGCCCCGAAGGAGGGCATCCTCAGGATAATGGGAAGGGGGATATCCACCACCCGGGGGACCTCCCCGTCCAGGCCGCCATGCTCATTAAAGGAAACATAGCTCGGTGTCTTTCCCAGGTCGATGGCGGTGCTGATATATTCGCGGCCATGGATCCCGTCCCGGGTCGGCCGGACGATCTCGGACATGTCGGTCCACATGGCATCGAAGCCCGGCCCGCTAAACGGTCCGGGGTATCCGGCACCGGACACCGGGATCTTTCCGGTTTGGGCCTGAGACCAGAGGCTGGCGATGATGTCCGGGGTCCACCAGGCATCGCCTATGGCCTGGTACTCAGGGTTCAGGGACTTGTGGATCAGTTCCCTGGGACAGCTCTGAACACACCGGAGACAGTTCATGCACTGGTTGTCGATGGAATCGATCATCTGCACCGCGTCAATCCCCCGGCGGTCGTACACGCCGTACACGCACTGCTTCTTGACGCAGACCGCGCACTTGAGACACCCCTCTTCCCAGGCGATGATACCGGACCGTGTGATGGGTTTGAACCGGTGGGGGACCGTTGATGTATGGATGGCGTATTTTGCCGGCATATCCAGATCCTCTATCCCTTATCGATCTCGGGCCTTGGAAGGAGGCCCGCCCCTTCTGCGATCGCTCCCACGGCCGCTTCCCATTCAATGGCCATAATGTGGACCCCCCGGACTCCCTGAAGCTCTTTGAGTCTCGTTATGGTCTCCACGCAGATACGGATACCCTCTTCGCGCTGCTTTTCCTTGGGAACCCCTTCCATCCGTGTGATGATCTCATCCGGGATATCCATGCCCGAGACACGCTCCTTCATGTACCGGGCCATGCCTGCGGATTTGAGCGGCGTGACGCCCCCTATGATGTACGCCTTTTCCGTAAGTCCCCTGTCCACGGCCATGGAGAGCCAGGTCTCGAACCGATCCAGGTTGTAGATGCACTGGGTCTGGATAAAATCGGCCCCGGCCTTAATCTTCTTTGCGAGCCGCGTCACCCGGAATCCTAAAGGATCGGCAAAGGGGTTGGCTGCTGCCCCGATAAAGACGTCGGGGGCCTTGTCTAAAGGTTCTCCGCCCAAGATGAGGCCCTCGTCTCGCATCCCCTTCACCACCTGCAGAAACTGAATGGAGTCCAGGTCGAACACCCCGACGCACCCGGGCTGGTTCCCGAACCGCTGGTGATCACCCGAGAGGCAGAGGACATTATGGATGCCCAGGGCGGACGCCCCGAGGATATCTGACTGAAGCGCAATCCGGTTGCGGTCCCTCACCACCATCTGCAGCACAGGGTCGAGTCCGGCATGCTTGAGGAGGGCGCAGGCCGCAAGGCTCGACATGCGCACGATGGCGGTCTGGTTGTCGGTCACATTCACCGCATCCACCTTGCCATGCAGGAGTTCCGCCTTTTTCAGGACGGCCTCCGCATTCGCGCCCTTGGGCGGTCCGCATTCGGCAGTGACTGCAAATCCTCCCTGGTTCAGGACCTTCTTGAGTCGGCTTTCCGTGCTCACGTCTGCTGATCCTCCCTGATAATCTTTCTGGGGCCGCTCCCCTGCTTTCGGGCCCAGTTCTTGGGCGGGTAGATCTCCTCCAGTCTGTGGAGTTCCCCGAATTGCGTCAGCCGGTCGATAATCAACTGCCAGGCGCAGGGGATGTCCGGGTTCACCTCGCAACGGCCGTCAACCGATCCGCCGCACGGCCCGTTTAGAATCTGTTTGGAACAGCGGGCCAGTGGACAAATGCCCCCGAAATAGTAGAGCATGCAGTCGCCGCAGCCCAGGCAGTTCTCCACCCAGTATCCCTGGTCTTTGGTCTCGCCTAAGAATTCGGTGTTGAGGGCCGGGATGATGGGAATTTCCTGATACATCTCGGAGACCGCCTGGACCCCGGCCCCGCAGCCCAAGGAGAGGACAGCATCATACTCCCCGATCATATCATCCAGGGGAAGGATGAACTCCTCGACGCACTGGCGGTCCACCGTCTTTTCGTGGATCAGGACCTCTTCGTCGTGGATCCGGGCGGCCATTCGAAGGGCGGATGCCAGCATGGCGGTCTCCTTTTCACCGCCGGCCGCGCACTCGGCCACGCAGGACCCGCAGCCCAGGGCCAGGACCCGTTTATACGGGGCCAGCATACCCCTGATCTCATCCATGGGCTTCTGTTCTGCTGTTATCATAACCAGTCTCTCCTTTTCTCGCATGCGAACGTCTCGTTCGCAGGGCGCTTCAGAGCAGGCGAAGGCCCCATCTGAGAGATTTTGTCAAATATTTCCGCTGCATGCTGAGCAAGCGTTTTTGGGACCTCTTTCGATCCGATGACAATTCCCACCCGCTCCGGCTCCAGGCCGATCGACAGAATCATCTCCCGGGTCCGCTCCACGCGCCTTTTCGCACGGAGATTCCCCTCGAAATAACGGCATACCCCTTCTGGGCAGGTGATCAGGTAGGCGGCATCCGCCATCTCTTCCAGTGCCCGCAACAGGTGAACCGGTTCGAGTCTCCCGCTGCACGGCAGGGGAAAGAGGCGGATCTGTTCGCTATGTGCCTTCTCGATGGCCTGCCGGTGGGTTTCGCTGCTCTCCGGGACATTCCGGCAGTAAAAGAGCGCCAGGGTGCGTTTCCTTGAATCTGTCATTCCCAGATCGGGTCCTTTCTGTCAGGGGCCTTAGCCCCGTAAGGTCCTCACACCATCAGTGCCTGGTGTTGTGTCACGGAAAACAAGACGGTCCCCATAGCACCGTAGGTCCGTTACATTGCCTCACACAAAGCCACAGAGACCACAAAGAAGAGGGCATTTTCGGGGTTACAATGAAATACCTCTGTGTTCTTTGTGTCTCTGTGTGATCATTTTCTGGTCTACGGCCGTCTGGTCGTTTTAGAACATGAAAATCTGATGGCTGTCGGGGTTTTTCCCGAAGCAGGTGATATCGTCCACCTTGTTGACCTCAGGTCCGCGGCAGATGGCATAGAGGGCACGTTCTATCCCGATGCCGCCCCCGTAGGTTTCCGGAAAGGCAGGCCTTCCCTGTTTGTCCTTCTTGGATGCGATCATCAAAAAAGGTCCATAGCCCCCCAGCTCATCGATATTTTTGATGTTCCCTTCAAATATGACCGGCCTTGCCGGGATGATGCCGTTATCCAGTAGCCTTTCCACGATCGGTTCATAAAGCCATTCCCGCACGGCCCCGGAAAGGACCTCGAGGGCGGGGGTCTGCTCCCCGGTATCTCGAAGGATGCTCTTGGCGCAGATGTCATAGTTGTAAATCATCGGAGAGGTCACCTCCGACAGGGTGACCTTTCCCTCGGGACGGAGATAGGGGTACACCAGATCGTAATTTTCTCGCAGGAGCCCGGTGATCCAGAAAAAGGTCGACTGGATCTCTTTCCCGACAGCCTGTTCATATCCCCTTCCGTATTTCTTTTTGCTCTCGTCGCACCTGAAACGGGGGAAGGGCTGGCGGGGAACCTCGATGGCCACCCCGAGTCTTTTAAGGTCTTCGTCGTTTTTCTCCACCAGCTGGGTCATGGCATGGACGATCATTCGCTCAAAGAGGTCCATCCCCTTTTCCATATCCTCGGCCAGTATCTTGCTGACCCTTTTAGGGTCCTTCAGGTACGATTCCAGATCGATCCCACGGTTTCTTCGTACCTCCAGGTCCATCTGGCTGAAATCGATCAGGTACTTGCCCCGCTGCCTACGGTCGGGACTCTCGATCTCCAGCCGGATGTTGGGGGAATCCACGAACACGCCCTTGATCCTGGGATGGTGACACGACAGAAACTTGGAGTAGATCATGCTGTGCGTCATCACGTACCGCTGGCCCTTGTAATTGATATTGGGGGTATGTTCCACATCGTGGGCCAAGGGGTCGGTCACGGGGCTCAACTGAACCCTTTCCAGATTGAAAAGCCCCTCATCCGCCAGGAACTGGTGCATGGCCGTTACGAACGTGGTCCGCAGTGCCATGGCCGAATAGAGCGCATCGCTTTTCCATTTATTGTAATAGTACGTGTCCAGATATTCTTCAAAGCTGGATCCGGCTTCCTTCAAAGCGGCCTGGAAACCGAATAGACTCTGGCCGATAACCGACATAGAATCATCCTTCATGGCTATTTATTCCCCCTTTGCAAAGTCTGGAGTGACGAGTTTGAAGTGCCTAAGATTAAACTCCCCACTCCGCACCTCACACTCCAAACTTGATGTTGTCCTGTGCCTTGCGCCTACAGTTTCGGCAGATACGTATCGATTTCGAACTGGCTCACGTGCGTCCGGTATTTGTCCCACTCGATCTTCTTGTTTTCAATGAATTTGTTGAACACATGTTCGCCTAAGATCCGCTTCACCAGTTCGCTCTTTTCCGTTGCCAGGATCCCCGCGTAGAGGTTTCCCGGCAGGTCGGTAATCCCGTGGGCCTTTCGCTCGGCCGGATTCATCTCGAAGATATCTTCTTCCACCGGGGCCGGCAACTCATATTTCTTTTCTACGCCTTCCAGGCCTGCGCCCAACATCACGGCAAACGCAAGGTAGGGGTTGCAGGCAGGGTCAGGAGATCTGAACTCCATGCGGGTGGCCTTTTCCTTGCCCGGCTTGTACATGGGCACCCGGATCATGGCCGAACGGTTTCTCCTGGCCCATGACACGTAGACCGGGGCCTCATAGCCCGGCACCAATCTTTTGTAGGAATTGACCCACTGATTGCACACCGCGGTGATCTCCGGGGCGTGGCGCATCAGGCCTGCAATGTAGTGCTTGGCCATCTGAGAGAGGTTGTATTTGTCATTGGAATCATAAAAGGCATTTTTGTCGCCCTGGAAGAGGGATTGATGGACATGCATCCCGCTTCCATTCTCCCCGAAGATCGGCTTGGGCATAAATGTCGCATAGACGCCGTGCTTCCTTGCGATTTCCTTTACCACCAGTCGATAGGTCATGGTGTTGTCGGCCATCTTGAGGGCACTCTGATAGCGAAGATCGATCTCGTGCTGGCTCGGGGCTACCTCATGGTGGCTGTATTCCACCTGAATACCCATGGACTGGAGCGCAAAGATCGTATCCCGCCTCAAGTTGCTTCCCATATCCAGGGGCCTCGAATCAAAGTATCCCCCCGCATCCAGGACCTCTGTGCATGTGTCGTCCTTGAAATAGAAGTATTCCAGCTCAGGTCCTACATAGTAGGTGAAGCCCTTGTCTTCCACTTTCTTCAGGAGCCGTTTCAGGACATATCTCGGGTCTCCCTCATAAGGCGTGCCGTCGGGGTTGAGGATATCGCAAAACATCCTGGCCACCGGCCGCTCATCGCTCCGCCACGGCACCAACTGAAACGTGGTCGGATCGGGTTTGGCAATCATGTCGCTCTCCTCGATCCTGGCAAATCCCTGAATTGAAGAGCCGTCAAAACCCATCCCCTCGGTGAGGCCTTCATCCAGTTCGGACGGCGTAATGGCAAAGCTCTTGAGCACTCCGAGTACATCGGTAAACCAGTACTGAATGAAGCTGATGTCCTTTTCCTCAACAATCCGTTTTACATCCTCTACGGTCTGACACTCCATGGCGTTTCCTCCTTCTCCCCCCGGACCCTGCCGTGCAGGACCCCGATCCTGTTTGTGAAGTTTCATGATGTTTCCAAAGCCTTCCCATCTTTCACAGAGCATTTCTGCAAACCCAGTGCCAATTAGGGAGATTGCCTGCCAAGTAGTTGGTTTTTCATTTGTTTACCCTGGGTGTCCCAGAAAAGAAATTGGGGATGGAAATACATTTATGTAGTTTCTTAGGATACGATAAAACAGAAATGTCGTTTTGCCCAGTGCCTTATCCCCACCCAGAGAGATCAGCGGATTCCCAAATTTTCAGCATTACGGGTCAGGTAGATCAACCGGACTTTCTCCACTTTTCATTCTTCAATTCCCAATCTAATCCCTACTCCACGGTCACGCTCTTTGCCAGATTCCTCGGCTTGTCGATGTCACGGTTGAGAAACTTGGCGCAGTAGTAGGCCAGGAGCTGGCAGGGGATCACCGTGAGGATGGGGTTGAGGAAATCGAGGGTAGGTGGGATCTCGATGATATCGTCCGCTATGTCTCTCACCTTGTCGTCTCCTTCTGTGGCGATGGCGATCACCGGACCCTTTCGGCTCTTGATCTCGTGGATATTGCTGAGCATTTTTTCGTGCATCTCATCCTGGGGGATGACGGCCACCGTAGGCATTTCGGGATTGATCAGGGCAATGGGGCCGTGTTTCATCTCCCCTGCCGCATACCCTTCTGCATGGATATAGGAGACCTCCTTGAGCTTCAAGGCCCCTTCCAGCGCAATCGGATAGTTATATTTCCTCCCCAAAAACAGCCAGTTGGTGCAGCGACAATACTTCTCTGAAATGGCCTCGATATGGTTGGCCTGGGCCAGCACCTTCTGTATCAAACCGGGGAGGGCCTCGAGGGCTCGAATGGCCTGGACCCCCTCCGTCAGAGAAAGATTCTGATGACGGCCCAACAGGAGGGCCAGGAGGGTCAGGATGGTCAATTGCGAGGTGAAATTCTTGGTGGAGGCCACGCCGATTTCAGGCCCGGCATGGTTGTAGATGCCGGCCTCCGTTTCCCTTGAAATGGAACTCCCCACCACGTTGATCACCCCGAGGAGGCGGGCCCCCTTCCGCTTGGCCTCCTTGATGGCCGCGAGGGTGTCGGCGGTCTCCCCTGACTGGCTGATGGCCACGATAAACGTGTTGGGCGGGAAGTTGAGTTTCCGGTAGCGGAACTCCGAGCCAAGACCCACCTCCGTATCGATCTCGGTCAGTCGCTCAAAGATGTATTTTCCCACACTGGCGGCGTAATAGGAGGTCCCGCAGGCTACCAGGACCATGTGCCGCGACTGCTTGAGACTCTCCCATACCGGCATGATCCCCCCCAGTTTCGGGACCCCCTCTCCCGGCTCCAGCCTCCCCCGGATCGCGTTCTCGATGGCCGCCGGCTGTTCATAGATCTCCTTGAGCATGAAATGGGGAAACCCGTTCAGTTCCGCGTCCTCTGCACGCCACTCCACGGTCTCGGTGTTCCGCTGGACCGGCGTGGCCTGGGCCGTGGAGATGGAAAACCCGTCGGCCGTCACGGTCCCCAGTTCATTTTCCTCCAAATGGACCACCTTGTTGGTGTACCGAACCATGGCCGCCACATCCGAGGCAACGAAGTGGCCGTCATCGCTAACGCCTATGATCAACGGGCTCCCCCGTCGGGCCACGACGATCTGGCCGGGGGTCTGCCGATGAATCACGCCGATGCCGAAGGTCCCCTCCACCTGGGCCATGGTCTTTCGGACCGCGTCGCTGAGATCGCCGTTGAAATGGAGCGCGATCAGGTGGGCCAGGACCTCGGTATCGGTCTCGGACCTGAAGACGATCCCGTCTCTTTCCAGCTTCTTTTTGAGGGCATGGTAGTTTTCGACGATCCCGTTATGTATGACAAATACGTTCTCGTCCCGGTCCCGCTGGGGATGAGCGTTTTCCTCTGAAGGCCTCCCGTGGGTGGCCCATCGGGTATGGGCGATGCCGGCCGTGCCCCTCATCTCAAGGTCGTTCACGTGATGGGCCAATTCTGCAATCTTTCCCACGGCCCGCTCCCAGTGAATGGTTTCACCGTCCTGAACAGCCAGGCCCGCGGAGTCATACCCTCGATATTCGAGTCTCTTCAATCCTTCAAGCAGTATCGGCTTTGCCGGTTTCCGCCCCACGTAGCACACAATCCCACACATACCAAGATCTCCTTAATCTCTTTGTTGCGATATGAACCGGAGCATAATCATTTGCCAAAAGATATACAACCCAAAACTTGATATTTCCCCTCCTCCGCATGTCGGGCCCGGTCTTTGATTGCAACCGTTGTCACTATTGACCTTATATGGTATGGTATTTTGAAGCGCGATCTGTATGCCGCCCCAATTTTCACCGGCGGCGCTTGCAGGGACCTTCCGGGGGTGGGTGTACTGAAACCGTGAAGATTCGGTGGTTCAGACAGGAAACCGACTATTCCGTCGTTAAAAAGAGCCAGAGGTCAAACCATGCCTACCGGCGCGTGCGGGATCAACTGTGACGTGTGCAAATTGCGTCTTTTAGGGCTTTGTTCCTCCTGTGGCCCGGGGAGAAGCCCGGAGGCGCAGCGAAAGCTTGCCGCCCAGAAGGCCGCCTTTGGGGGGACCTGCACGATTCTGGCCTGTGCGGCCATGAACCGGATCGGCTACTGTCTGAGAGACTGCCACGCCTTTCCCTGCGAGAACTTCAGCGCCGGGCCATACCCGTTCAGCGAGGCCTTTTTGTCCATGCAGGACCGCAGGCTGGACAGTGGGCCCCCTCCCCTGGATCATAATGATAGACCGATTCGCGTTCCTTCTGAATTCTGGGAATCGTTGAGTGCCCGGGATACGAACACCCTGCTCAATCTGACCCTGTTTGAGCGTCACCCCTCTGGAGGCCTGGCCTTTCGTTTTCTTCGGGAAAACATTCTGGTGGACATGGAAAATGCATGTCTGAAAAAACAGGCGGGGAACGATTGGAAAAATGCCGACAATCCCCTCCTCGAATTAGTTACCCTTCTCTATCTCAACCGTGTGAGTTCCCTTCATCCTCTGGGCAGGGATATCGTGGGCGTCAAGGACCTCAAGGAGGCCCACTACTTCAAGGGGCGGCATGAACTGCGGCTGGCTCCGCTCCTGGAGCGGTACGGGGAGGACCATGATGGGTTTGAAGCAACGGCCGCCTATTGCCAGGGAGAGGCCCTCGACATGGCAGACGTGGCCTACCGGTTCCTCCCCTTTCCGAGGGTGCCGCTCTACTACCTTCTTTGGAAGGGGGATAAGGAATTTTCACCCAAGATCTCGGTCCTCTTCGACCGCTCCATCGAGGAGAGCTTCTCAGCCTCCGGCATACGGGGGCTGGTCAATTTGGTCTCCTTTGCCCTTCTGAAAGGCCCCCGAAGGAAGTTTGACGAGTGAGTAACGTGTGGCGCTCCAGAAAGACACTGTGGTTGCGCGAACAAAGCCCCGCGCCCGGACTATCATTTCAAAAAACATGAAACGATATCTCGACAAGATGGGATTATTTTTTTATTATAATGACATAATTATTTCACAGTATTGACCAATCGTTTCATGGCGCTATCTAACCAGGCTATCATTGACTACATCGCTTCCAGCATTCCTTTCTTTGCAGGTTGAGGACGACAAGGAGAGTGGTTTTTCCGGATGCGCACCGGAGGCGGTGCGGCGCACTTAAGACCCTGCTCGCAGCCCGGCGAAACGTTGAAGCCTGCATCGTGCTTTGCGAGCAGACCGAGTTCGAAACCAAGGACTGCAAGACCATCGCCGAGATATACCGGCGCCGGATACGCCCTGATGATGCGCTCCAATCAGCCTGGGCCGATTTGAGGCGACTCCCTATTCCAAATACCGCCGTGTCGGTAATTTTGCATAGCCCCATCCAAATCGTATCAAAGGCGTATCAAGGCAGACCCGAGGGGCAGAGAGAATGCAACATAATCCCTAAGGTCACCGGAACCCCGTTTCTCCAAATGAGAGGAGAAAGGGGTTTCGTATTTTGTGGTCCATGGAGAGTCCCATTTGAAAGGTGGCGTCTGGAGCCAGACGATTTTGACAACCTGGACTGCGTCTCCGGCATCATGATCCCTACGCCTCAGTGGGTGCTCAGGGGAAACAGGGTTTGGAAAATTACTTGAAGCGGACAATGGGCGGGCACATCAATGAACCGGGGGGGCCAAAGAGTACGCCCACCGACTAAGAGATGGCGGCATGCTGAAGGATTACCGACCCAGCCGTCCCAATCACCCACTCCACAGCGACAATGGTGAGGAAACGGCTTGCCGAGGCTATGGCGCCGATGATGGCGCAGGCCAGGTAGCTCCCCGGAAATCCTGAACAGAGTATCCCCCCTAAGGTATCACGTGCCATGGGGCCGATCATCCCGCCCCAGGCCATTCTCATACATGATTGCGCAACTTGAGCGCCGTGGGATGGGGATTCAGATAGGTCTGTTGACTCAGGTAGGGTTCCTGATATTTTCGGACATAGTGATTGAACAGGGTGATCGGGACAATCAGGGGGGTGAGACCCTGATAATAGCTGGAGATGACCTCAAGCAGTTCCTGTTTTTCATCTGAAGAGAGAACCTTCTTGAAATATCCCATCATGTGCTGGAGCACATTGACATGCTTTTTGACGCTTGGCTTCAGCCCCAACGCCTCCAGGAGCTGGACTTCATACCTGCGGTAGAGGTCGGCTGAAGGCAGCCCCTTCCCCTCGGCCACCAGTTTTCCCATATACCGGTAATGCTGCTGACTGTGGGAGAGGAGGAGAAGCTTGTTCGCGGTATGGAACAGGACGAGCCTGCCGATGGTTTTCTTGCCGTTCAGAGCTTCGCGCCAGCGCTTTAGAGCGAATATGCTTTCGATAAAATTCTCCCTAAGCCTTGGATCATGGAGCCTGCCTTCGTCCTCGACCGGCAAGAGCGGGAAGTGCGTCTTGAATGCCTGAGCGAAGAGCCCCACGCCCCGCATGACCGGCATCCCACTTTCCGTGTAGACCTTGACCCGTTCCATGCCGCTGGAAGGGGACTTGCTCTTGAAGATAAAGCCGCACAGGTCCTCTTTTTCCAACTCACGAACCCGTTGGCGAGCCCATGCGAGCATTCGGTCTGTCAGGTCCACCTTGGTTCGAACCGTGACCAGCCTTGGAGATTCAGGGTCGCCCTCGAGACGCATCGCCTCCCTCGGGACGCCGAGGCCGCATTCCACCTCCGGGCAGACCGGCACGAACTCGACGTATGCTCCCAGGGTGTCCCGGATAAAGTGATCCAGCTTGTGCCCCCCGTCAAAGCGGACGCTGTCTCCCATCAGACACTGACTGACACCCAGTCGAATCCGTTCTTCCATGCCGGCTTCTTATCCTCCTTTGGTTGCTAAGATCCTTGGATCATCCTGCACACAATGTAAATATAACCGATTGACAGGATATACTTAATGACAGATGATCGCAATCGGCAATTTTCATTCTGCTTTTCGCAGCGATACGATCCGTTGTAGTGGGGCCGTTAGGCACTGAAAAATCGCCTGACGGCGACACTACGACGGGATATGTGGCATCATCAATCGCAAATGAGAATTGCTGGATCGCAATTCTATGTTCATGCGGCATTCAGGCCTAAGCCTTTTGTGGACCCTCGGATTATGGGGCAATTATGTCCGATTTGCCTCATCTCCTTTATTCATTGGGTGGTTTGTGATATAAGCCACCCAGTAAACCGAACAGGAGAATAGATGCAATGGGAAATGATACGCTGGAGAAGATGAAATCACTGGTGCGAGGCCATGACACCTGCGTCCTGGCCACTGTGTCCGAGGGACGGCCCCACTGCTCCCTCATGGCCTATGCTGCGGATGATGCGTGCGGGGAGATCTATATGGTCACCCCTCGCGTTACCACCAAATACAGGAATCTGATGGAAAATCCTCTTGTCAGCCTTCTTATTGACACGAGGGCGGACCATCTCGGCAAGAGACCGCCTGACGCACGGGCCCTGACCATTGAAGGAGAGTTCCGGCCAATTCATGACAGGGAAAAACGTCTGTCGGCCGATGCCAGTCTGACGGCGGCCCACCCCTATTTGAGGGATTTCATGGACAGTGAAGACGCAGAGGTATTTTCCGTGAAGGTGACCTCCTTTCTGCTCCTGGAAGGGCTGTCGGATGCGTATTTTGAGGAGGTTTGAGGCATCGGTCACAAGGCGCAAGGCGTGAGGCGCAAGGGAAAAGGCGAAGCATAGACAGGCAGTGTCTGGGTTGCTGACCCTATGCGTCATTCTGGTTTAAAGGACTTATTCAATCAACAATCACAAATCGACAGTCATAAATCCCATGATGAGCTCTGTACCTGATTTGCGGGTTCGAAAAGGGAACCGCGGCCCGGTTGATGCCGGGGGCCGCTTTGTCCTCTACTGGATGATCGCCAATCGCCGGGCCCGATGGAATTACAGCTTGGATCGCGCCATTGACTGGGCCGTAGCGCTTGGCAAACCCCTGGTGGTCCTGGAGGCCCTCCGGTGCGGGTATGACTGGGCCAGCGACCGGTTTCACCATTTCATCCTGCGGGGCATGGCGGACAATGCGCAACGGTTCAGGGTATCCACGGTCCTGTATTATCCTTACGTGGAACCTTCAGCCGGTGCAGGGAGGGGACTTCTGGAGACCCTGGCCAGTGAGGCATGTGTGGTAATCACAGACGACTTTCCTGCCTTCTTTCTTCCCAGAATGATCGCTTCAGCGTCTGCAAAAACAGCAGTACTCATGGAACTGGTTGATGCCAACGGGCTCCTTCCCATGCGTGCCGCAGACCGGGTGTTCCCGACGGCCTATGCCTTCCGGCGATTCCTTCAGAAGACGCTTCCCCAATATCTGCCGGAACACCCCCGTCCCTTTCCCCTGAGAGGACTGCACCTGCCGCGACTTGAGGCGATCCCCAGGCATGTGCGGAATAAATGGCCCCCGGCAGATTCTGGCATCCTGAGCGGCACGGCAAAGTCCCTGGCCCGATTGCCCATAGATCATCAGGTCGGCGTTGTTCAGGGCGAGGGAGGGTCCCGGACGGCAGAGCAAAGGCTCCGGGTATTTCTGGAAAGGCGCATTGCGGTCTACGACCGGGACCGGAATTTACCGGGTGTGGAGGCGACCAGCGGGCTCTCCCCCTACCTCCATTTCGGCCACATCTCTGTCCACCAGATCTTCCACGGGATCATGAGCAAAGAAAACTGGTTTTTCGATCGCATCTCGCCCCGGGCCGACGGCGGCCGGTCGGGCTGGTGGGGCATGAGCGCACCGGCCGAGGCCTTTCTGGATCAGCTCGTCACCTGGCGGGAACTGGGGTTCAATATGTGCTGGCAGCGTAAGGATTATGCCCAATATGAATCCCTCCCGTCCTGGGCATTGAGGACCCTGGCCGACCACGAGACGGACGATCGACCCTGGCTCTACCCCCTGGAGAGGCTGGCATCAGGCCAGACCCATGACCCCTTGTGGAACGCGGCCCAGACCCAACTGGCCCGGGAGGGCCGCATCCACAACTACCTGCGCATGCTGTGGGGGAAAAAGATCCTTCAGTGGACGGCCCACCCTATAGAGGCCCTTGACATCATGATCGAGTTGAACAATCGTTACGCCCTGGACGGCCGGGATCCTAATTCCTATTCCGGGGTCTTCTGGATCCTGGGTCGCTACGACAGGGCTTGGGGGCCGGAGCGACCCGTATTCGGCAAAATCCGTTACATGAGTTCGAAAAACACGGATCGAAAATTCGACGTAGGCGGCTACGTCGAGAGATATTCAAGCGATGCGTTAGCCACAGAGCAGCGGCTCAACGACATTACTGCTCCATTCTGAAAGGAGGACCTGGCAATGAAGATCTTTATAACCGGCGGCACCGGGTTTGTGGGCACGACCTTGACGCAGCATCTCGTCGAGCAGGGTCACCAAGTGACTATTTTGACGCGGAAAGCGCCTTCAGAAGCCGCTCAGGCAACGGGACAGGGCGTGTCCTATCTGGAGGGAGATCCAACGCTGCGGGGGACATGGCAGAAAAGTGTTCCGCAGCACGATGTCATCGTCAATCTGGCCGGGGCATCCATCTTCAGAAAGTGGGATCGAGAGTCCAAAGAGGTCATCCGGGACAGCCGGATCCTGACAACGACACATTTGGTGGAGGCCCTGTCCGACGGGGTGAAAAAGAAAACGACCCTGCTCAGCACCTCTGCCGTGGGGTATTATGGCTTCCACGGAGACGAGTCGTTGGACGAAGAAAGCCCTGCTGGAAATGATTTTTTGGCATCCGTAACCCGTGAGTGGGAGGCGGCGGCGAGCCGTGCCGAGGACTTTGGGGCAAGGGTTGTCGTCTGCAGGTTCGGGATTGTACTGGGAAAAAGCGGCGGCGCCCTCGGCGAGATGAAACCCTTGTTCCAGAAAGGGTTAGGGAGCCCCTTAGGGAGCGGCAATCAGTGGGTTTCATGGATACATGAAAAGGACCTAGTGAGTATTTATCTATTTCTGATGGCGACAAACAACCTCTCGGGTCCCATCAACTGCACAGCCCCTGAGCCGGTCAGGAACAGGGACCTGACCCACGCACTGGGAAAGGCCATGGGAAGGCCCACCCTGCTGCCCGCGGTGCCCGGTTTTGTCGTTAAAATGGTAAAAGGAGAGTTCGGTTCCGTCCTTTTAGAGGGACAGCGAGTTTTTCCGAAAAAGCTTTTAACGTATGGATTTCGATTTCAATTTTCTAATATTGAGGCGGCCCTGAAGGATCTTGTTTGAGGTGTTCAGACGCCCCAAGGTCCGAAGGTTTATCGGAACATCGGTATTTACTATTGTCTCATTTATTGATACATAACGGCCATGGACGAAGAATCGTTTTGACAGAATCCTTTCCATGCCTTATAAGGGTTGCTCCGGTTTCGGGGGCCTTTGAGGGGGGCAACCTTCAGGCATCACGAAGGTCATGGTGGAACCTGATGCTGAAACGTGATATGGCATGGCGGTCTGTCCACGAACCCGTAGCTGCGGATAGGACCTTCGTCGATCCGATCAAGAATACCGGCATACGCAAACAGAAAGAAAGGGTAGAAAATGGCATCAAAAGCGAAAGAAGCGAGGTTGGAACAGAGGCATTACTGGGATGAGCAGTTGGAGCAGCGACTGTCTCTATTGACAGAGAAAGGACTTGACGCGGATGCGATTTCCAGGGATACCACGGTCAGAAAATTTCGCGCCAAGATCAGAGAAACCAGGCAGCGGTTGAGAGCCATCGAAGGGAAAGAGAAGAAGGCAGAGGAGATGGCCAGGATCAAGGCAGAGAAGCTGGCTGCGCCGAAAAAGGAGAAACCGAGCAAAAAGAAGGTGGTTGAGGAACAGGCTGCCGAGAGCAAGCGGCAGCAGAAAAAGAAAAAGAAAAAAGAGGGCCAGAACAAGGAATCCGAGTAATCAACCGTCTGACAGGGCATTACCGTGTGGGGGTGCGGGTTTTTCAATCGTCAATCCAGAGAGACCTCCCAAGGGGGTGGCTTCCGGCCACCCTGCTGGCCAGGGCGTCGGGGCTGAAAGGCAGCTTCCTGAACAGTTTCTCCTGAACCTGTCTGCAGAGAGAAAAATTCTCTATGATGGCCCGGCTCATTTGCTCCCGGCCCCTGCTGTATCGTTCGATGATATAGGCAAGACGTTCGTTCAGGCCGACAACCTGATCATGTTTGACCCGCTTGTCGGCATAAAATACGATCTCCTTTTCAGAGAAGCTATCGTTTAAGTCATAGTCTTTTAATCTTACATGCTCTGCAACAATAGCGGCAATTTCGTCGAGATGGTTATTTAGACAGATCTGTCTCCCCAACTCGGAATGGTCCTGACCCGTTTGAAGGGAAGCGGTTTTCCCGATGTCATGGAGGAGTGCCCCGGCCGTGGTGATTTCGACAGATATATCGATTCGTTCCTCCCGGAGATGTTGAGCGATCAGGCGGGCCACCTTTGCCACAACCACGGAGTGGGCCCTGATATTATTTAACATCCGATAGGCATCCATGAGCTGATAGCATTCTTGAATTGAAGGAACCATTTCCGCACCTCTGTCCAAAGCTCCCGAACCATATCAGCCATTTGTCCTTCTTTCAACTGAAAACCGATGGGAAAGGAGGGGCAAAACAGAGGGTCTTTAACGGATCCAGGGGGATGTTGACAAAGGATTCTGTTTTGTTTAAGGTCACCGAATAGCGTCTCAGCCACGGGGGTCCGCACCACTTTTTTCTCGTAAGCGTTCACAGGTTCCGGGTTCATAGACCCTAATGACGCACACCATGCGTCTCCCAAGTCACGCCCTCAGGCGTGACGGGCACGGAAAGGGGGTGTCGGCCATTTCTGATTTTTCACAAAATAGCGGCAGGATAACCACATTCCATATCCTCCGGCAAGAGCGGAAGCACCTGAAGGCCCAGCTCAGGCTTCATTCCAAGTGGAAGAAAACGGTGCTGGTGGTTCCGCTCCTCGCCAGCGAGTACACCGACCCGGCCAATCATGCCACTTTCCAGCGGATACTCAGGCAATTGAAGGACATGAGGTATTTGTCTAAAATCATTTTTGGTCTGGACAAGGCGACTCAGGAAGAGGCCTTTGCGCTGAAGGATCTGATAGAGAGACATGAAATCAAAAACTATCTAATTCAATGGAACGACGGTCCGGGCTACACAGCCATCTACCATACGCTCAATGAGGCGGGGTTCAACATCAGTGAACCGGGCAAGGGAAAGAACATGTTCCTGAGTTTCGGCATCGCCATCGCCCTGGGGGCCGAGTCGGTCGGATTGCTCGATGCGGACATCCGTACCTTCAGGCGCGTTCAACTGGACAGACTTTTCTATCCGGTTGTCGTCTTGAACTATGATTTCTCAAAGGCCTATTACGCCCGAATCATGGACAACCGGTTGTATGGTCGCGTCAAGCGGCTTCTCCTGGACCCCCTCCTTATCGCTCTCAAACGAAAATTTACCGAGACCGAGGAGCAGAAGATGTTGAATCTGATCCAGTTTCTATTGGACTTCAACTATCAGCTCTCCGGGGAAGTGGCGTTTCATGTGGATCTTTTAAAGCGGATGCGCTTTGCCACCAACTGGGGCGTGGAGATATTCACCCTGATTGAGGTCTACCGCAAGGCCTCCTCTCCCGCCCAGGTCATGTTTTCCAAAGAGCCGTTCGACCACAAGCATCAGGATGCCTCGCCCCAAGACCGTACCAAAGGCCTCAACCGCATGGCGATCGATATCGTCACGACGCTGATGAATGCCCTTGTCATCGAAGAGGGTCTCGAGATATCCGATACCTTTTTTAGAGACCTGGCAGTCACTTACCAAGCGGTAGCCGAGGAACAGGTGAAGAAATATTCGGATGATTCAGGTTTCAGCGATTTGGACTATGATCGGGATGGAGAAGAATACCTGATAAAGCATGTCTTCCGAAATTCCGTCCTGCAGGCGGGTGAAATGCTCACTTCTCCATACCGGATGACGGAAAAGTTCTTGAGATTTGTCAACACGCATTCCGAGTTTAAACCGTTTTTGGACAACGGCCTGGCACAGACCATTCTGGATGTGGAGCAAAAGACGGAAAAGTGGGTGTTTGAAACGCCTCAAACGGTCTCGTGGGAGCGGGTATCCAATAAGTTGCCCCGGATTTTTTATGATCTGATCGAAGTCGTTGAAAGTGAAAAAAGACGTTTTTCTTGATGGCGCAGCAGGGTCTTCTGCTGATGAACCTTGTACATCGCCTTGCATATCCATGGGATCAAACCCCCCTTTTTACCTTGTTTTCACCGACTTGGACGGTACACTCCTGGATCATGACACCTACGGATGGGAGGCGGCCATCCCGGCCCTTGAATACTGCCGAACAAGGGGGACGCCGGTTATCATTGTATCGAGCAAGACCCGGTCAGAAATAGATGCCCTGCGCAGGAAGCTGTCCCTCAGTGCGCCCTTTATTTCCGAGAACGGGGGAGGCATATTTTTTCCAAAAGAGACATTCCCTGATCCTCCCCCTGGATCTTTTTCTGCTGAAGCCGCGGCAGGACCTGCGGGGTTGCCCACCGGGTCTGCCGCGGGCACAGAGACGGGTCTGTGGGGAATATCTCTCGGTGTCCCATATGCCCGGTTGATCCAGGCCCTTGGGGATATCCGCCATGAATTAAAATGGGACATCAAGGGGTTTTCGGATATGGGGCCTGACGAGATTTCGCGCCTGACAGGCCTCGACAAGGGGGATGCCCAATGCGCCGCCATGCGTGAGTACGACGAGCCGTTCATCATCCTGGGGAATGAACCCGGAGACTTGACCCCACTATACCGGGCGGCAGAAAATAGGGGGCTTCTGATCACATCGGGCGGGCGATTCTATCACCTTCAGGGTAAAAATGACAAGGCAAAGGGGATGGAACGTGTCACGGCGTGGTACAGGGCGCATTACAAAGATGTCGTGGCCATTGCCCTAGGCGACAGCCCCAATGATTTTGCCATGCTTGAGCGTGCGGATATTCCCGTGTTGATCCGTTCCCGACGAACGTTTCCAGGTCTGAAACGTCGAATCCCAAGGCTCAAGATCTCTGATCAGTTCGGTCCGGCAGGGTGGAATTCAGCCCTATTTGGCATCTTGAGCCAGAATGGAGAGAAGGTCCATGAATGAACGCTTTGAAAGAGAAGTGAACCCGGAAAACATCAAAAAGGCTGAATTGGTGGTTTGTATCCCTTCTTATAACGAGGCCGACGCCATCAGCTATCCGGTTACCCAGGCGGATCTGGGATTAGATCAGTATTTCAGTGACATGGATACGGTCATCATCAATTGCGACAACAATTCCCCTGACAACACCCGCCAGGCGTTTCTGGATACCCGGACCCGGGCGCCCAAGATCTACCTTTCCACCGAACCTGGCATCAAGGGAAAAGGGAATAATTTCAAAAATCTCTTTGAAAAGGTGGTTGAACTGAAGGCCAAGGCGGTGGTAGTCGTTGATGCGGACCTCAAAAGCATCACGCCCGAATGGATCAGGCATCTGGGCAAGCCCCTGCTCCAGGGGTTTTCTTATGTGGCCCCCCTTTACATCCGGCATAAATATGACGGCACCATTACGAACGGGATTGCGTATCCCATGACAAGGGCCCTGTACGGACGAAGGGTCCGGCAGCCGATCGGCGGCGACTTCGGCTTCAGCGGCAAGCTGGGCCAGGTGTATCTGGACAGCGCCTCGTGGAATGAGTCCGTGGCCAATTTCGGGATTGATATCTGGATGACCACCCTGGCCATCAATCAAAAGGTTCAGATATGCCAGGCGTTTTTGGGACGTCCCAAGATTCACCGGACCAAGGATCCGGGGTCTGATCTGGGCCCTATGTTCAGGCAGGTGGTAGGCACCATCTTTTGCCTAATGAAAGAATTTGACGCGTTCTGGACAAAGGTCAAATACAGCAGGCCCACGGCCATATTCGGATTTGGTCTTGGCGAGGTGGAGATGCCTCCCAAGGTGGATGTGGACACGGACAATCTGCTTCATCAGTTTCACCAAGGTTTTGACCGATTCAGCCATATATGGGAGCAGATCCTTACCGCCGATGTATACCGGAAGCTCAAAGAGATCGGGGGGCTCAAGGAGCGGGAGTTCAATTTCCCCACCGATCTGTGGGCCCGCGTACTCTTTGATACCGCGGTCTCATATGGAATGGCGCGTATTGAACCCGATGAGATCATGGATTCCCTGATCCCCCTCTATTTCGGGAGGACCCTCTCCTTTGTAAAGCGGACCCGGAAGATGTCCATCAAACAAGCCGAAGAAGCCATTGAAAATGATTGCGAGACCTTTGAAATGACCAAACCCTATCTGCTCCAACAATGGAACAAGAGAAGGGCAAGCAAATGATGAAGTCAGGAATTGCACCCATAAAAATTTTTTTATCACACAAAGCCACAAAGACCGCAGAGAAAAAACATAACGCAAAAGATGATGAATTCTCCGTGCCTCTGTGTCTCCGTGTGAGACCCTGTGAGGAGACGTAAATGCCGAAACGCGACGATATCAAGCGAGTGATGATTATCAGTTCAGGGCCGATCATTATCGGGCAGGCCTGCGAGTTTGACTATTCCGGGACCCAGGCATGCAAGGCCTTGCGAAAGCTGGGCTACGAAATTGTTTTAGCCAACTCCAACCCTGCAACGATCATGACCGATCCCGGGATGGCCGAGGCCACCTATATTGAACCGCTCAACCTGCAGGCCATGGAGGAGATCATTGAAAAGGAGAGGCCGGATGCGCTCCTTCCCAATCTCGGCGGTCAGTCCGGACTGAATCTCGCCTCGGAATTGGCCCGGACCGGGGTCCTTGATAAATACAACGTCAAGATCATCGGGGTGGAAGTGGATGCCATCAAGCGGGGCGAAGACCGAATTGCCTTCAAGGAGACCATGAATCGTCTGGGGATCGATATGCCCAGGAGTGAGCCGGCCTTCAGCGTCGAGGAGGCTGAAAGGATCGCGGATACCCTGGGCTACCCGGTGGTGATCCGGCCTGCGTACACCATGGGGGGAACCGGGGGCGGTCTGGTCTACAATGTAGAGGAATTGCAGGTCATCGCCAGCCGGGGAATTTCCGCAAGCCTCGTAGGCCAGATCCTGGTGGAAGAGTCGGTCCTGGGTTGGGAAGAACTGGAGCTCGAGGTGGTTCGGGATGCAAAGAACCGGATGATCACGGTCTGCTTTATCGAGAACGTGGATGCCATGGGGGTCCACACGGGGGACTCATTCTGCACGGCCCCGATGCTGACCATCGATCCCGAACTCCAAAAGAAGCTCCAGAAATATTCCTATGACATTGTCGAGGCCATCAAGGTGATCGGCGGCACCAATATCCAGTTCGCACACGACCCGGAGACCGGGAGAATCGTGGTGATCGAAATCAACCCCAGGACATCCCGATCTTCGGCCCTGGCCTCCAAGGCTACCGGTTTCCCCATCGCGCTCATATCCGCCATGTTGGCCGGCGGCATGACGCTGGATGAGATCCCCTACTGGAGAGAAGGAACCCTGGACAAGTATACCCCCTGGGGAGACTACGTGGTGGTCAAGTTTGCCCGGTGGGCCTTTGAGAAGTTCGAGGGGAGTCTGGACCGCTTAGGCACCCAGATGCGTGCCGTGGGCGAGGTGATGAGCATCGGCAAGACCTACAAAGAGGCCCTCCAGAAGGCCATTCGATCCCTGGAAAACGGCCGGTACGGTCTTGGTTTTGCAAAAGACTTTCACAGAAAATCTCTGGATGACCTCCTCGACCTGTTGGCCGAGCCCTCCAGTGAGCGGCAGTTCATCATGTATGAGGCCATCCGAAAGGGGGCCGACATCGATGCCCTTCACGCCAAGACCCATATCAAGCGCTGGTTTATCCTACAGATGAAGGAACTGGTGGATCTGGAAGAGAAGATCCTTGAGCACAAGGGAGGCGCGCTCCCCGACAATCTGCTGGCGCAGGCCAAGAAGGATGGGTTCTCGGACCGTTACCTGTCGCAGATCCTCCGGATCCCGGAAAAGAACATTCGGGAGAGGCGCAAGGCCCTGGGGATGGTGGAAGGATGGGAGCCGGTTCCGGTGAGCGGGGTGGAAAATGCCGCCTATTATTTTTCCACCTATAACGCCCCGGATCAGGTGAGTTCCAGCGACAGGCGGAAGGTCATGGTCCTGGGGGGCGGTCCCAACCGGATCGGTCAGGGGATCGAGTTCGACTACTGCTGTGTGCATGCGGCCTTCGCCCTGCGAGACGAGGGGGTTGAGTCGATCATGGTCAATTGCAATCCCGAGACCGTATCCACCGACTACGATACCTCGGACAAGCTCTACTTCGAGCCTCTCACCGTGGAAGATGTTCTGAGCATCTATGAAAAGGAAAGGCCGGAGGGGGTTATTGTCCAGTTCGGGGGCCAGACACCCCTCAATATAGCGAAGGAATTGGCCGAGGCAGGGGTGAATATCCTCGGCACATCGCCCGAGGCGATCGATCTTGCCGAGGACCGGGACCGGTTTCGCCTGAAGATGCGAAAGCTGGGCATTCCCCAGCCGGAATCGGGCATGGCCAGCACCCTGGAGGAGGCCCTGAAGATTGCGGAGCGGATCGGATATCCGCTGATGGTCAGGCCGTCCTATGTATTGGGGGGCCGCGCCATGGAGGTGATCCATGATGAGGAGATGCTGCGGCACTATGTGGCCGCGGCCGTGGATGTGAGTCCTGAGCGGCCCATCCTGATCGACAAATTTTTAGAGAATGCCATCGAGGCCGAGGCGGATGCCATATCGGACGGGACCGATGCCTTTGTCCCCGCAGTCATGGAGCATATCGAGCTGGCCGGGGTTCATTCGGGCGATTCGGCCTGCGTGATACCTCCTATCAGCATCCCGACCAAACACCTCGACACCATTTATGAATATACCCGGAAGATTGCAGTGGAGCTGAAGGTGATCGGGTTGATGAATATCCAGTATGCCATTGCCGACGATACGGTCTATATCCTAGAGGCCAATCCCCGTGCATCCCGAACGGTTCCCCTGGTTTCGAAGGTGTGCAATATCTCCATGGCACGAATTGCGACCCAGTTGATGTTGGGTAAGAAACTGGGGGACCTCGACATCCGGCCCAAAAATATTCCCCATTTCGGGGTCAAGGAGGCCGTGTTCCCGTTTAACATGTTCCCGGAAGTGGATCCGCTTCTGGGTCCTGAAATGCGGTCCACCGGGGAGGTGCTGGGAATGGCCGACTCCTTCGGACTGGCCTACTTCAAGGCCCAGGAGGCCACCCAACTCATGCTCCCGTCTGAAGGAACGGTCCTGATTACGGTTTCCGAGGCGGATCGGCCTGCGGTCCTGGAGGTGGCAAGACAATTCAGCAGACTGGGCTTCAAGATCAAAGCCACGAATGGCACCCACAGGTTCCTGGCCGAATGCGGGATCGATTCCAGCAGCATCCTCAAGATGCACGAAGGCCGGCCTAACATCGTGGACGGGATCAAGAACAATGAAATCCATCTGGTTGTCAACACGCCCAGCGGTAAGTTGAGCAAGCATGACGATTCCTACATACGGAAGGCGGCCATCAAATACAAGGTCCCTTACATTACGACCATTGCGGCCGCCCTTGCCGCTACGCGGGGCATTGCAAAGGTCCGCGAAGGCCATGGCGGAGTAAAGTCGCTCCAGAGCTACCACCTGGATATCAAATAGGGGAATTCAAATGGACGGTATTGTTGGACTCTACAGCCTCGATGATCGTGAATTGGTGAGCAAGGCCTTTTTCGCCACAGGCGCCTGTCAGCACAGGGGCAAGGCCAGTACCGGTCTGGCCGTGGCCAACGGAAGGGGGATTCACATCCATAAAGGGCTGGGCAGGATCGCCGAGGTCATCGATTATCATGTCATCCGGACATTCCAGCACCTGGAGCCGGTGGCCGCCATCGGAAACATCGGTTACACCAAACGCAGAATACCTGAAAAGATGAATGTTGAGCCGATCGAGATCCGCCCCAAAAGGGGTTCCCAGCTTGATGTTGTCCTGACCATGGACGGATATCTCATCAAGGAGGACGATATCAAGGCTGAGCTGGAACCGGATTACCGCTTTGAAACCAACAACAAAACAGAGATCGTCGGCGCACTGCTCCACAAATATTTGTCGCAGGAAGGGATCCGGTTCGAGGCAGGCAGACGACTTGTGGACCGAATGGATGGAAGGGGAACCTTCGCCCTGACGGCCCTGATCCACGACGGGAAAGAGGCCTATCTGGTAGCCCTGAATGATGATAAGGCGTTTGAGCCCTTTTGTTACGCCGTCGTTGACGGCGCCTTCGTCGTATGTTCGGAATCATGCTCCCACAGACGGCTGGGAGGAACCTCCACAAGAGAATATGATGGCGCGGAGATGACCATCTGTTCATCCAGGGGGATCGAAACGAAGCGACTGGTGGAACGCGATATGATGCCTGACATCTTCCAGGCGGTCTATTTCGGCAATGTGGCCTCCCTCTTCCGGGGAAAGGAGATATTCCAGATCCGGAGGGAACTAGGGGTGGAATTGACCCGGCATTACCCATCCTCCAGGGCGGATGTGGTCATCCCCAATCCCGAATCGGGCTGGGGTGTCAGTGTTGGCATTGCAGAAGGTCTGAAAAAAAATCTGTATCCTGCCCTCATCAAGCTTCCCCAGGCTGTCCGCACCTTCCAAGAGGGGGTGCGGATGGCCAGATCCCAGGAGGTGGGGCTGAAGTTCGGGGGTGTGGATTCCCTCCTGAAGGGGAAGAATATCGCCATGGGAGACGACAGCATCGTCAGGGGGACTGTGAGCGAGGGGGGGTCGGTCTGGGTGGCCTACAATGCCGGCGCCAAGTTCCTTGAGTTCTGGGTATCCTACGGTGCGATGCTCTTTCCTTCTTTCAAGGAGTGGCACCGGGGCATTGAGTGCCTTCAGGAACTGGCGGTTCAGAGGGCATTTAAGGGGAGTAATCCCTATGACAAGACCCTCGATGAGATCAATGGAGCCGTGGCTCGGCTCATCGGCGTCGATGAGGTCAAATACAACGTCATCGAAAGGGTTCGAAGGGTTACGGGCGACGGGTCTTTCCAGGCCTTGGACGCAAGCTATCCGATCGTGGAGGCATTTTGGCCTGATTGGCTCAAGAAAGAGGTGGACACGTTTCATCGTTGCAGGGGCAGTTTGCGTGAGACGTGATACTGGATGCTGGATACTCGATGCTCGATAGTCAATACGCAATTCGAGAGATGAGTTCTTGGAAAAGCGCTCTCCCGCTGCCGGGCGATCCCCATCCATCATCCAGTATCCAGAATCGAGCATACAGAAACCAGGATCCAGAAACCAGGATCCAGTAACCAGCATGAATCTCATCTTTGACAAAAACAGCGCCGGATTTTATGAATCGTGGCGCCGGTCGTCACAGAACCGGACCATCGAAAGATCGATGACATCGGTGATCCGGTCCGTCCTTGATCCTATACCGGGAGAAAGGATCCTTGATATCGGCTGTGGCGACGGGAACCATCTTCTCATGTTCAACAAACTGGGCCTGGATGTCACCGGCGTTGACGCCTCTGTTGACATGGTGGAAGCAGCGAGGTCCCGGTTGGGGCCGCGGTCCGCCATCAAGTTGGGAATGGCCGAGGATCTGCCCTTTGACGATAATGAGTTTGATCTGGCGGTTTTTATCCATACGCTGGAGTTTTTGGACAACCCTCTCCCGGCCTTGCGGGAGGCAGGAAGAGTCGCCCGGAGAAAGGTCTTCATCGGCGTCCTGAACAGCCTTTCGTGGAACGGTATCCTGAAAAGATTTCAGGGTTATTTCGGCGATCCCCTTTTTGGCCAGGCCACCTTCTACAACCTGTGGCAGATCAAATCCATGCTCCAGTTAGCATATGGCGACGTGCCTATTTCCTGGGAAAGCATTCGGATCGTCCCTTCCTTTCTGGAAGAGACGGCCCCTTTTGGAAAAGAAATCGTGGGCGGGAGGCATTCTCCCTTCGGGTTTTTCCTGGGACTTGCGGCTACCATGGTATACCGGGTTCACACAGACAACCTCCCCCTTAAGGTGAGGCTGAAAACAGCGGGGCAGTCATTGTTTCCGGCGCGGACCCTCGAAGACCTAAAGCAGAGTAAATGACCCTAAGAAGGGCCTTGTCGCCCCCGCGCATGCCAATGGAGAATGAAGAAAAAGATTGGAGCATGGATTCCCGTTTAAGAAGGAACCCTCTAAAAAGGTTTTTGTTCAAAGGAGCGCATATAGATGAAAGAAGCTTCTCTCTATGAAAGACTGGAGGGTGAAAAGGTTCGTTGTCTCTTGTGCAATCACAGGTGCCTAATCAAGAGTGGGGCAAGGGGGATCTGCGGGGTTCGGGAAAATCGTGCCGGGACCCTCATCAGTCTTGTGTACGGGAAGATCATTGCCCGCCATTGCGATCCGATTGAAAAAAAACCGTTGTTTCACTTTCTTCCGGGTACGCGTTCCTATTCCATCGCCACAGTAGGGTGCAATTTCAGATGCACCTTTTGCCAGAACGCGGACATCTCTCAGATGCCCTCGGACAGGAACCGGATCATGGGGGAGGATATGACCCCGGAAGAGATCATCGGACCGGCCCTGAATTGCCGGGCCGCGTCCATCTCCTATACCTATACCGAACCGACCATTTATTTTGAGACCGCCCTTGAAACAGCGCAGGCCGCAGTTGCAGAGGGGATGAAAAACGTGTTTGTGTCCAACGGCTACATGACCAGGGATTGCCTTGAGGCGATCCATCCACATCTCCACGCCGCGAATGTGGACCTCAAGGCATTCAATGACAGGTTCTATAAGGAACAGTGCGGCGCCAGGCTGAAACCTGTCCTGAACACCATAGAAGTGATGCGGGAAATGGGGATATGGCTGGAAGTGACGACGCTTCTGATCCCCGGGTTGAACGATGCGCAGGAAGAACTCAAGGACCTGGCCCTTTTTCTGGCGGATGTTGACCCCGGCATCCCCTGGCATATCAGCCGGTTTCACCCCACCTACCGGTTAGTGGACCGGCCCGTGACGCCGGTCGAGACCATCCGGCGCGCCAGGGATCTCGGTTATGAGGCCGGATTGCAGTATGTCTACACCGGAAATATCCCAGGGGATGAGGGTGAAAACACCTTCTGCCACAACTGCCGAGTGCCCTTGATCGACCGTATGGGGTTTCAGGTGAACAGGAACCGAATCACGGATGGCCGATGCCCCGAGTGCGGCGCCAAAATTCCCGGCGTCTGGGTTAAGAGCGCTTAAATACCGGCAAGACACGGATTGATTTTCCTGGCGCCCGGTGATATCCTTAAAATTCTGAGGAGGGCTTCAAAGGTTCTTCTTAGGACCCCCGCTGAATCGATCAATTGGCCTTCTTCTGTTCGGCGGGGGTTTGCTATTCCTAATCGTTCACAGGTCCAGAGTTCAACGTTCAAAGGTTTAAGAGTTCCCGTTGCTCAATTAAGTGTGCTCGTTGCTTGTTGCCCGTCGCGTCAAAGCGTAGATCTCCAGGATGCGGGATTGCTGGACGTTAGACATCCGACGTTCGTCCTTTGAAACGGTCTTGCCTGATCTGACTGGCCCCGGCCGGAGGCGATGCTCGCGTGAAATGGGTCTTTTTGTTGCGCTTCCTGGAATTGACGATTGAGGATCAACAACCTTCAAGCCGCTTTGGAGGCCAAGCACATCTGAACCCCTGAACCCTTGAACCCTGAAACTTTGAACTATCCTGGGAGATTCGGAATGAAGAAAGAAGACGAGCTTGCCCTCAAGGTTACGAAAGAAATCGTGATCAAATTCATTGAGGTGGGAAGATTGACCGTCAACTCATTTGACGAGGCATGGGAAAATATCTACCGGTCGGTAACCCGCACTCTGAAGGGAGACGACCCCGCGGATTAATATCTCACGTCCACCAGGAACAGCCCCTGGGGAGGGGCCTTGACCCCGGCCGCCCGCCGGTCTTTCAAGGATACGATCTCCTTGAAGCGGTGGGGACCCATTTTTCCCAGACCCGCTTCCACCACCGTTCCCACGATGTTTCGCACCATATGTCTCAAGAAGCCGTCCGCCTCGACGACAATCCGCAGACGTCCATTCAGAGGGCCATGGAGTTCTGCGGTCAAGACCGACCTGACCGGGTCGGTGTTGCTGCTCCCCGACGACCGGAACGAAGAGAAGTCATGTGAGCCCCTCAGGTGAGACAGGCAGACCTCCATCGCCTCCACGTTCAGGGGGGGCCTGATGTGCCATATGAAATTGCGCTGGAAGATATCAGGGGTTTCGCTGTTCAATATCCGGTATTCATAGATTTTGCTCTTAGCGCTGTATCGGGAATGAAAATCGATCGGGACCCAGCCTGCATCTTTGACGAAAATATCGTCGGGGAGGAGGGAGTTCAGGCCTTTCTGCAATGATTGAGGGGGAATGGAGGATCGGGTGACAAAATTGCAGACCTGATTCAGGGCATGGACCCCTGCATCGGTCCTCCCCGATGCGATGAGGGTGTGAGACGCTCCGGTCATCACCCGGATCCGGTCTTCCATGACCTCCTGGAGGGTCATCGCGTTTTTCTGACGCTGCCACCCATGGTATCGAGTCCCGTCATAGGCCACGATGAGCCTGATGTTTTTGTGATCCATGATGCCAAAAGAAAGGGGAATCCGGACTGGATTCCCCTCTTGTCTGTCCCATCGAAATGAGCGGTGTTTAACGCTTGGAATACTGGAACCGGGCCCTTGCACCGGGCTGACCGTATTTTTTTCGCTCCTTCATCCTTGAATCTCTGGTCAGAAATCCCGCCTTCTTGAGGATTTCCCTCAGCCCTGAATCCAGGTCGACCAAGGCCCTGCTTATTCCGTGTCTTATGGCCCCGGCCTGTCCGGAAGGGCCGCCCCCGTTGACGTTGATAGAAATATTAAATTTGTTCAGCAGATCGGTGAGAACGAGGGGCTCCAGGACGGTCGCCCTGTCCGCTTCCCGATCCAGGTATTGGTCAGCAGGCTTTTTATTGATGGTTATCTCGCCCGTTCCCGGCTTCATCCAGACCCTGGCCACGGCTGTTTTTCTCTTGCCTGTAGCGTGAAGTAATCCCTCTGCCATTTAAATCTCCAATGCCTCCAGTTGTTGAGCCTGATGCGGGTGTTCTGATCCGGTATATATCTTCAGCTTCTTCAATTGACGTCGTCCCAGGCTGTTTTTGGGGAGCATGCCTCTTACTGCAAACCGCAAGACATCCTCCGGTTTCTTTTCAAGCAACTTCTTGGCCGAAATCTGTTTCAGGCCGCCTAAATAGCCGCTGTGCCGGTAATAGATCTTCTTGTCCCATTTCTTCCCGGTGAGAGAGACCTTATCCGCATTGATGACGACCACAAAATCACCCGTGTCGGCGTGCGGCGTGAAGATGGCCTTATGTTTTCCCCTCAGGCGCACCGCGATCTGGGTCGCAAGCCTTCCCAGGATCTTGCTTTCAGCGTCTACCAGAAACCATTTTTTCTGGACTTCCTGTTCTTTAGCAACAAATGTCTTCATAATATGCATCCTGTCTTTCAAGAAATGAAAAAGAATATCTAATTTAATTTTATCCGCTTGTCAAGCCATTTCTAAAAAAAATCTATTGACAAGGGGTGACGATCCTGATAAAAAACCGCCATTCGAGATGGCGCCCGTAGCTCAGTTGGATAGAGCGCCGGGCTTCGAACCCGTAGGTCGCAGGTTCGAGTCCTGCCGGGCGCGCCATTTACATACCGCCAAGATTTTGTGGGCCTGTAGCTCAGTTGGCAGAGCAGTTGACTCTTAATCAATTGGTCGAAGGTTCGAGCCCTTCCAGGCCCACCAACGAAATCAAGGACTTATGGCATATCGCCAAAAAGTCCTTTCTGTTTTTTGCCCCAGTTGGGTCAAATGGAGTTCGCTCTTGCCGGTCCGGAGGCGCAACATGTCCCGCCCCACACCGGACTTCAGATTTGGATTTTATGACGGATCGAAGAGGAATTCAATACATAAAGATAAGAAAAATCGACCGCGATCGTCAATTACGGAGAAGGAAGACCCCTTAGACCCTCCCTTTATTTTCCACTTCTTATGGATTTGATAAAGCCCAGGCCCAACCCACACACCAGGATGAGAACGACGATTGCGGTGATCACCTCTGGAACCATTATCCGTCTCCTTATGATATGAAAGCATGTTCTATCCGATTCATCGGGTCGCTCTATAATCCATATATCGGCGGATTTTTCAATTTCCCCAGTTTTTTTTGACACGTGACGAAGATTTTCAGGCCGTAAACCGAAGAGTTCGAAGAGGGCCGTTCAGAAAGGCAAGAATTCGCAGCGAGCGCATCTCTGTTGCTTGGTGGGGAGTTAGGAGCCGGAAGACGAACAGAATAGACACATGATTTTAAGAGTCGGAGGATGGAAAATGACAATTGGGCTAAAGAAGGTGAAGATGATCCTATCGGTTCTCTTGGTGCTGACGAGCATGTGTATGACATCCTGCTCGGAATTGCGTTCCGAATTCGATCCCCACGCATGGCGATACCAGCCTTACAGAGACATGCCTCCAAGCTGGGAGAACGACATGGGACGTCCCGGTCCTGAATACGGTGGAGAAGATATGTTCGGAGATTCGTGGTAACGGACATGAGGTCATCACATGCCTTTGGAAGATGGGTCGGCCAGGGGCGTACAATATATGGGTGGGAGCCGCCATCCGCAGTTATGCTATATGATGCTCAAGCCTTGCACCCTTCATTCAAAAAATCTTGTTGCAGCCTTTTACAAAGAGATCCCCACGGACCTGGCACCTCCCCGTCTGGAACGCGAAGGGGTGCGAAACCTGAGTATAATGGCTAATCCACTCTCATGGCAAAAACAGAGGTGTTGTTCACCGGCGGTTCCGGCCGGACCCTGCCGCATTCCCTGAACAGTGCAGGAAGATCGAACGCGGATCCCACATCGAAGAGACTGCGCAGGCCTTTTTCGTAGATCCGGTATGCAATCATTTGACGAGGCTTGAGAATACTTGCAAGATGGTTGAATATCTCTGCCTTTGGCAGGGCATCCGCCCCCACCATAATGAGCCTCAATGGTGCCTTCAGGGGGAGTGCAAAGTGGTTTCCGCAGAAAATCTGGATGCGACGTTCCAGGCCCAATTTTCGGATCACCGCTTTCGAAAGGGTCGCATGCCGTTTGTCCTGCTCAATTCCGATCCCCTCAATCCCGTACTGCCTCGACAGACAGATGAGACTCAGCGGCAAGGGGCCGCTCCCCAAAAAAACGACCCTGTCTCCGGACTGAAGGCCCGCTCCTTTATATTCCATGCGGGCCAAGGTCACGTAATTGGGATAATAGACGAATTGATCGAGACAGGCCCACGGATCGGAAACGGGCATCATGGACTCCGCGAACTGGATCTCCAGCCTCAGAATGTTTTGTCGCTTCACCCGTGAAATGCGCGCAATAGATGGCCCGAGATCGACATCCGCAATGAGCCTCCGGACCACCTCATCCGCCACGGGGGCCGCGGCCAGGCGGTTCAGTCCATTCAGGTGGGCGCCATAGACCTCATTGGGTGCGTTTTCTATCTGATCCTCTGTCAGATTCTGAAGCGCGGCATCCACTTGAAGCAGCTCCGTCTTAATGGCCTGAAATTGGGAGTCCATCACTTGGCCAACTCGGCAAAGACTGTGGTGTTGTTGACCCGGCCCGTGGGGAATACATTTTTGAGGATGCGGAACCCCTTGACGTCGTCCTCACTTACAGGCGCATACAGGACGGCCCGCATACCGGTATAGGTCCTGTAGATGACGGGAATAGGGTTGTCCTTTTCCATCAAAATATGTCGCAGATATCGAAAGATCCTCTCTTTTGGTTCTGCCAAGGCTGCAACCAGGACCGCATCCCACTCCAGGTCCCGGAGCAGGGAATCATCTCCATGAACGATCTCAATATCCTTCTCCAGGCCTAGGGACCGGATCACGGCTCTGGAGGCATCGACACATGCTGTGGACGACTCCAGGCCCAGAGACCGGATCTGATAAAACCGATTCATGAGGATCAGGCTCATGGGCACGGGGCCGCAGCCCACGAAGGCCAGTCTTCTGGAAGGCAGATCCGGCAGGGTCTCCGCCTGTGTTCGGATCAGGGATTCATATCGGGGATAGAGGGGAAACGCGCCGAGGGTCTCCCAGGGGTCTTGGGAGGCGATGAGTTGTTGTGCCAGGTGCATCTCATGGATGGCGAAAAACGTGGCATAATAGGCCCGGATCAACGGCAGCACGGCCCTGATCTCCGCCTCTTCGAGGATCAGTCCTGCCAGATGGGCGCCCACCCCGAGGTGGGCCAGATCGTCTAAAAGCTGATACATGCGGTAGAGTTCGTCCGGGAGGAGACTCTCAAGCATCTCCTGCGTATATTTCCGTATCCTTTCGGCAAAGGCCAGGATATGGGGTTTGATGATGTTAAGGCTGTTTTGACAGTCCTTGCAGCAGCCTAAAAAATTGTGTTCCTTCAGTTCGTGTTCATGAAAGTAGTTGACATCATGCATAAATGGCATCCTCACCGAAGCGGGTTTAGTCCCCGGCAGATTCAGGGTCCCGGTTTATCCAAGCTATCAGGCTATCACTATTTTTTGCCCTCGACAATAAAAAACCCGGGACTCATACATCGGACAGGCATTGCCCTGTCTCCCCGGACCGGGCAGGTTCCCTGCTGTTTGAGCCTTGAGAGCCTTCTCCTTTAGCGATTGCCACGATGATTGTTTTGCGATACGATTGCCGAAAAGGATGACAGAAGAATCCATCCCTTGCTCTTGAGGATATTACTCTGGGGAGAAATACGGGTTTGAGAAGACCTCTATCTCCACAATCCAAAGTTAACGTAATATACGGATTTTATTAGATGCATAAATTCCAGGCCGTTATTCCGACGAAAGCCGGAATCCAATGTCGTTTCAATACGGTTAATGTTCTGGATGCCGGATCAAGTCCGGTACGACGAGAGAACTTTGGACTCTCAAGATCTCTATGGAAGCAGGTAAAAGATGACATTGCGTAAAGGCGACATCATTGAACTCCCCATCGAAAGAATGGCCTATGGCGGCAGGGGGATCGGCTGGTTGGACGGGTTGGTGGTCTTTGTTCAGGGCGGGATTCCGGGCGACCGCATTTCGGCCAGGATCTACAGGAAAAAGCGGGATTACGCCGAGGCAGGCATGGTGGAACTCCTCTCCGCGTCCCCTGACCGGGAGGTGGCCCCGTGCCCCTATTTCGGATACTGCGGCGGGTGCCAGTGGCAGCACGTGGTCTATGAGAAGCAGTTGGCCTACAAGAGGGAGCACGTGCAGGAGAGCCTCGACCATATCGGGGGCCTGAAACAGGTGACGGTTCATCCTGTCATCCCTTCTGAAAAGATTTTGTCTTACAGAAACAAGATGGAATTTACCTTTTCCGACAGGCGGTGGTACCTCCCTGACCAGTTGGATATGCGGAATCAGGAGGGGGATTTCGCCCTGGGGCTCCATGTGCCCGGGGCCTTTCAGAAGGTCATTGATATTGAGGCGTGTCTTCTTCAGGATGAAATGGGTAACCGGATCATGGACCTGGTGAGGCAATATGCCAGGGACTCCGGGATCCCGGTCTATGGTCTCAAGACCCATCAAGGTTTCTGGCGTTACCTGACGATCCGCCATTCCGGGGCATGGGATGAATGGATGGTCAATATCGTCACATCGGAAGAGCGGCAGGATCTGATTCAGCCCCTGGCCGATCTCCTGGCCGGGGGGGGTGAACGGGTTGCGACCGTCATCAACAACATCAACAGCCGGGGGGCATCTATCGCCGTAGGGGAGAGGGAAAGCATCCTTTTCGGGGATGGGTATATTAATGACAAGATAGGCCCTTTTAACTTCAGAATCTCGGCAAACTCCTTTTTCCAGACCAATTCCAGGGGAGCCGAACGGTTGTACGAAACCGTGGTTCGGTATGCGGACCTGCGGGGGTCTGAAACGGTGCTCGATCTGTACAGCGGCACCGGGACCATCCCCCTTTTTATGGCAGACAGGGTCCGGAGCGTCACCGGGATAGAGATCAGCGGGAGCGCCACATCGGACGCTGCCATGAACGCCAGGAACAACGGGATCGACAACTGCCGGTTCATATGCGGGGACATCAGGGGAAAATTAGGGGAAATAACGGATGCGCCGGATCTCCTCATCATCGATCCGCCCAGGGCAGGCATGCACAAAGACGTATTGGCGCAGGCCATGGCGTTATCGCCAGAGAAAATTGTCTATATCTCATGCAATCCCGCTACGCTGGCCAGGGACCTGGGCCTCATGACCACCTCGTATGATGTGCTGGAAATCCAGCCGGTTGACATGTTCCCCCACACCTATCATATTGAGGCCGTTGCCAAACTGGCGCTCAAGAGGTGATAGGTGTGAACTCATGGCTGATACGGCTCTTGAGATAATGTCTTCAGGGGGCAGGCATCTGCTTCAAAGAAAAGAGCCTGAAGTCCATTGAGGCGACATACGGGTCTCCGGATCCTGCATATCTATATGAAATTACGACATGTTGTGTACGCAATCAGGCATCCGGGATCCAGGATCAGTCAGACATCGCCTCCGCAGACGCCTTGGAAGTAGCGAAAAGAAATGACCAAGAAGAAAATGATTGACAAAGGTCCTTCTGATAAATATTATTAATAGGTTTTGATTAAGAGCATCCGTCTCTATAAAATTTGGGAAGGCAAAGGGGGTGAATTTTAAATGATCGGAAGTTTCTCAGTTCAGGGCTATGCCGTAAGGGCTTCCGGTCTCAATCGATCCACGATAACCCCCGGAACCAGTGAGTGCTTGAAACCCTTATTTATTATTCAAGAGATATCATCCGATGTTTATATGACCATCGCATGATACGTCGCGCCAACAGTGGCGGATTCGTTTTTTAGGGCAGCGAAAAGCATCTCAGGTATAAGCGAGGTGCTTTTTTTGTTTCTGGAATACAACAAACGACCGCACCACGATGCATATTCCGTGTTTTGCGGGACAATCAAACAATAGAAAGGTTGTGTAAATTATGAAAGTGGTTGTTCGTGACAATCAAATCGAAAAGGCCATCAAAGACCTTAAGCGAAAGTTGACCAAAGAGGGGTTCTTTTCCGAGATCAAGGAGAGGCGTTTCTATGATAAACCCAGCGTCCAGAAGAAGAAGAAACAGGCCAAGGCGGCCAAGAGACGCCGCAAACGGGTCAAGCGGTTTTAGCCTTTGATTCACAATTCCCGGGACATTGTTTTTCCCTTGACAAAGAGCGGAGCAGTTAGGTAAATACGCAAAAGCTGTTGGCCCCTTAGTCAATTAACCTTAAACCCGATGTAAGAGGCTTAACAATCATGAAAAATCCAGCGAATCCCTCCAAAAGGCCTTCTCAAAGCGGGGACACCTCTTCTCCTGCCGGTTTTTTCCCAAAATGGTTGAATATTAACGTTGCGGTTCAGGATGTCGGTTTTTTTCTTGTAGGACTGATTGCCGCCTTGATTGTGGGGTGGGTCATCTTTCCCGCGGTACTCTATTCCAAGCAGGCGCAACCCATCAATTTCAATCATGCGTTGCATCTGAACCCGGATACAGGCATAGAAGGGGAAACAAAGGAAGAGCGGTGTCTGTACTGTCATGAGTTCCGTGAAGACGGAACCTTCGTCGGCATCCCGAAGCTCGGGAAGTGCACCGAATGCCATGACGACCCTGAATCCCCCCTTGGAGAAACCCCCGAAGAAAAGGACTTCCTGAAACGATATGTCGAAACTGAAGAACAGATCCCATGGCTCGTCTATTCAAAACAGCCCGACTGCGTCTATTTCAGCCATATCGCGCACGTCAATATGGGGGAAATCGCATGCAATACCTGTCACGGGGACTTTGCCGACAATGAAAAACTCCCCTTGTATTTTGAAAACCGGTTGACCGGGTACAGCAGGGATATCTGGGGTAAACGCATCTCCGGTTTCTATTGGAACAAGAAGCCGTCGGATCGTATGAAGATGGATGACTGCGCTGACTGCCACACCAGGATGGGACAGGAACAGAACAACGCCTGTTTTGTATGTCATAAATAAGGGGAAGATGACTATGAAATTAACCAGAAGAAACTTCATCGCATCTGTTGTCGGCGGGGTGGTGGGCATTCAGGTAACCCCGCTTCCCTGGAAGTTTACGGATGATGTCGCCATATGGACCCAGAACTGGCCGTGGGTGCCTGTTCCGCCCACCGGCGAATTCTCTGAGTTCAGTTCTGTATGCAATCTGTGCCCCGGGGGATGCGGCATTTCGGTTCGAAAAGTGGAAGACCGGGCTGTAAAGATCGAGGGCCGGACAGACTACCCGGTCAACGAAGGCGGAATTTGCCCGGTCGGCATGGGCGGGCTGCAGTTGCTCTACGATGAATCCCTGAGGTTCACCGGACCCATGAAGCGGGTGGGGATGAGAGGCTCGGGTGAATTTCAAAGCATCAGTTGGCGCGATGCCTTTGGTATCGCAGCAGGCAGGATTTCCGCTCTCCGGAAGGCGGGCAGGCCAGAGGCGATTGCCGCTGTGGACGGCAACCGTGAGGGCTCTACCGTATCGGTCCTGATTGAACGTCTCATGAAGGCGGTGGGCAGCCCCAACTACGTGAGACCCCCCTCCCTGTCGGATACATACCGCATAGGGAATATCGTGATGCAGGGGAGAGATGCTCCCGTTGCTTATGACCTTGAAAATTCCGATCTTGTAGTGAGCTTCGGCTGCGGCCTTCTCGAGGGCTGGGGTGCCCCCGGCAGGGTCATGAATGCATGGGGCATGTGGCACGAAGGCAATCCGTCAAAGCGAAAGACACGGATCGTTCAGGTGGAGTCTCGTGCATCCAACACCGCCTCAAAGGCGGATTTGTGGGTGGCGCCAAGACCCGGAACCGATGCTGCACTGGCCCTGGGCATCGCCCATGTGATCATTCGTTCAGGCAAATACGATGCCGGGTTTGTGACCGAGCACACCTTTGGGTTTGATGACTGGCAGTCGCTGGACGGGATGGCACACACCGGTTTTAAGACGCTGGTTCTCAAAAACTATTCTCCTGAGAGGGTATCGCAAATAACAGGGGTGCGGCCCGAAGTGATTGTCAAACTGGCCGCGACGTTTATGCGCGCAAAGGCCCCGATTGCCATTTACGGCAGGGGCAAGAATGAGCTGAACGGCAGCCTGTATGAGTTTATGGCCGTTCAGAGTCTGAATGCCTTGAAAGGCAGGATCAATAGTCCAGGAGGCGTGCTTCTGCCTGATCCGCTTCCCCTCAGTCCTCTACCTGATGTTGAATACGACGATATTGCAGGCCGAGGTCTTAAAAAGCCAAGACTGGACCGGGCGGGGACCAAGGCGTACCCATTCACCCAAAGTCTAATCCATAATTTTGCGGACGCCATTATCCGCAGTCCCAAATCGCCGATTGACACGCTTCTGGTATTTTCGGCCAATCCGGCATTCACCCTTCCTGACGCGGGCGCGTTCAAAAACGCGTTGACAAGAATCCCTTTTATCGTCAGTTTTTCCCCATACAGGGATGAGACAGCCAATATGGCGGACCTGATTCTCCCGGACTGCACCTATCTTGAAAAAATGGATGACATTGTCTGGCCCGTCGGCCTGCAATATCCCTTCTACGGCCTGTCAAAGCCGGTTGTCGAACCCATTTACGACACCCGGAACTGTGGGGATACGGTCATCGAATTGTCCAATGGCATCGGTGGGTCGGTGAAATCGGCCTTTCCGTGGGAAGGTTTCGAGGATGTGCTGAAGGAGCGTGCAAAGGGCCTTTATGACGCCGGCAATGGGTTGATCAATTTTAATCCTGTGGCGCCTGCCTGGAAACCGCAGAAACCGGGATCCGGTTCAGAGTCGGGCTACAAGTCTTTTGATGAGATGTGGGAGAAGCTGGCGGCCGGGGGCCTCTGGTATAGCCCGGTGGGCCAAGCAAGAGACTGGTCAGGACTTTTCAAGACACCCAGCGGTCAATTCGAATTCTACAGCCAGCGCATTGAAAAGGCGATTCAGACGGCATCGGCCAAGGATTTGCGAATTGCGGCCCGGGGCGATGAGGCCTGCATGGCTCACTATCAGGCACCAACAGGAGGAGATCGCTCTGCGTATCCGCTTACGATGCTCCCGTACGAAATGATCAATCTGGCCAGTGGTTGGATACCGAGCCCGCCGTTCCTGTACAAGACCATCTTTGAGACTCAGCTTTTGAAGGACATCTCCTTTGCAGCGGTCAATCCGAAAACGGCTGCGAAATACGGGCTCAAACAGGGTGACCTGGCGGCTGTCCAGTCGCCGGTTGGAGCGGTGCAGGCACGCATCGATCTTTTTGAAGGGGCTATGCCCGACATTGTCTACATGCCCCTCGGTTTTGGCCACACCGGTTACGACGAGTTCCTGAAGGAAAAGGGCGTCAACCCCAATGCCATTGTCCAGGCAGGAGAAGACGCAGTCAGCGGCTACCCGGTCTGGTGGAATACGCCCGTGAAATTGGTGAAGGTATGAAGCCGGATGCCGGATGTCCCAACTGTTGAATCCCGTTTTAAAGCGGGAAACCTCTGAACCTTTGAACCTTGAACCCATGAAGAGCACGAGGTTGGAGTGAGGTAACTCATGAAAAAAGAAAGTGACCACGGAAAGCCCAGACACAAGTATGGCATGGTCATCGATCTGGACAAGTGCACCGGGTGCGGGACATGCATGGTCGCCTGTGCCGCCGAAAACAATGTTTCCGTACGGCCTGACCAGTCTGACAAGGAACGCACCCTCACCTGGATGCGTCTTTACAGGATTACCAACGGAAAAGAGTTCCCTGATACCGAGGTCAGTTATTTTCCCAGGCCCTGCATGCATTGCGACCATCACCCCCCCTGCGTTTCGGTTTGTGTCGCGACCGCCACGAAGCTGGATTTTCATACGGGGATCGTCAGTCAGATATATACCCGATGCATCGGTTGCCGGTACTGCCAGGCGGCCTGTCCTTACGGGGCCAGGTATTTCAATTGGTGGGACGCATATTTTCCGAAGGGCAAGGGTCTTGACCGGTACCTCTCTCCGGAGGTGTCTCCCCGAATGCGGGGCGTGGTGGAAAAATGCACCTTCTGTCACCACCGGTTGATGCGGGCAAAAAGCCAGGCCTATGCCGAAGAGAGGCGGGAAATTGAAGAGGATGAGTACCAGACCGCCTGCACACAGGCCTGTCCGGCCCAGGCCATCACCTTCGGGGATCTGAATAACCCAGGGCACAAGGTCTCCACGCTCATCAAACACCCGTTCACGTTCAGACTATTGGAACGGATCGGCACGGAACCCAAGGTCTATTATCATTCCAGCAGGGATTGGGTACGCAAATTGGGCGACAACTTCCTGCCCGGCGAATACCAACCCGTGGTCAACAGAACCTGGATGGAAGAAGAGTGGTCCACCAAGCCGGGACGCGATACGTTTTAGCCTTTAAATCTCAGGAGGATGCGTAATGGATTCCGCATTGTTACCGCACGGAGTTAAGAGATGTTCCCCGTGGGCGTTTTTCTTCTGGACCCTGCCGTGGGTAGCCCTCTTGGCGTGGGGCGGCCTGTCGGCCTTTCTCTGCCTATGGAAGGGATTGAACCAGACGAACATGAGCAATGTCTTTGCCTTTGCCCTTTGGATCGTATTTGATCTGGCCGTGATCGCCCTTGGTGCAGGCGCCTTTTTTACCGGGTTTTTGACCTATATCATCGGGAAAAAGGAGTTGAAAAACATCATCAACACAGCGGTGATCATCGGTTTCATCTGCTATTCGGGCGCCATGGCCATGCTGGGCATCGATATCGGTCAACCGATCCGGGGCTGGTTTATTTTCTGGCACGCCAACATCCATTCCATGCTGGTGGAGGTGTCTTTTTGCATCACCTGCTACCTGATGGTCCTGGCCATCGAGTTCATCCCCATCATTCTGGAAAACCGGAAGCTGGAAGAGATCAAGGAGCTGAGGCTTTTCGGACATAACCTCCATGAAGTTATGGCTGTCTTTGCCGCAACGGGCACCTTTCTGTCGTTTTTTCACCAGGGATCTTTAGGCGGCATGTTCGGGGTGATGTATGCCAGGCCTTTTGCAGCCAGGGAAGGCTTTTATATCTGGCCGTGGACATTTTTCCTGTTTGTCCTCTCCGCCATTGCCTGCGGTCCCCTCTTCACCATCCTCTGCACCAAACTGACGGAATTGTTGACCCGCAAAAAACTGGTCCCCGACAGCGCCATCCAGCTCCTTGCAAAGATCTCGGCATGGCTCCTTTCACTCTATATGGTATTGAAGATCTTTGATTACTTAGGCTGGATGTACGGCGTTGTCCCGAGGGCGGGCCTGACGTTCGAGAGCTTTTTCAGAGAAGGGCCATACGGCATTTGGATGGTGGTGTGCGAAATGATACTCTGCGGCATCCTCCCCGCCATTATCCTCATGACGCCACAGGGAAGGAAGAACCAGGGCTGGCTCATCTTTGCCGCCCTGTTGACCTGCATCGGGGTTGTGTTGAACCGCTTCCTGTTTATTATTGTCGCCCTGGCCATTCCCGTCATGCCGTTTGACAAGTTCTGGAGCTACCTTCCCACATGGCAGGAATGGGGCATCGGACTGGCCGTCGTGGGTTATGGATTCCTGGTCTTCTCATTGGCCTACAGGTACTTACCCGTGTTCCCCAAGGAAAGGGAGCTGAACCCCGTCCCAGAATCTTAGGAGATCAGAATAGGGGTCGGATTCTACAAGGAGAGATACCATGACACCGTTTTCATTTGAATGGCAGTGGAACATTGAGTACCTGATATTTTTCGGGCTCCTCTATATTGCGCTGGGCATTATCGGCTTAGGCATTACCGTCACCGTGATAAAGACCGGACTGCAGGCCTTGGGTTTTATGCGAGAACGGCATTTCCATTAGATGAAATTACCGGATTCAGGGATTCGGGAATTTTGAGATTTCTGAGTCCCTGAATCTGTTTTCTGCAATCGGATGCGGTTTTGCAGATCTTGTCAAATTCCCCTTCACAGAACCGGGTGCGGCCCATATCCAAATCGAAGGTTTTCTTCATTCACTTCCCAAATTCGCAAATCCCTCAATCGCGGGAATTCACCGCCGGAACTACGAGTTGACACAACCCCACGGTGTTGTTAACATCTTGCCCTTAGGATAGGGGCCCTAACGCTCGGACACAATGAATGATGCGGTCCCCTTGAGGTATTTAATTTGATTATGAAAATATGCAAGACTAACTCCGCAACCCGCGACCCGCAACCCGAAATCCGTTACCATGCCTGTCTATGAGTATCAGGCCCTTGACAGGGCGGGGAAGAACAGGAGCGGAATCATTGACGCCGACAGCCCCATGGCGGCACGCCAGAAGCTGAGGGGGTTCGGCGTCTTCCCCACAGCACTGAAAGAGACATCAAGCGCTCTGAAGGAAAAGGCCCCGGGTCATCCATCCGTCTTAACCTTTTTCAAGCGGGTCAAGCCCGGAGAGATTTCCGCTGCTACGCGGCAATTGGCTATTCTGTTGGGCGCGGGAATCACGCTCGTCTCTTCTTTGGACGCCCTCATTTCACAGGTTCCCAACCCCCTCTTGAAAAAGATCCTGGCCCAGACAAAAGAATCGGTGAATGAGGGAAACAGCCTGGCCGTTTCATTGGCTCAGCACCAAAGGATTTTTTCCGAGATCTATGTCAATATGGTGAAGGCCGGGGAGGAATCCGGCTCGCTCGACCTGGTCCTCCACCGGTTGGCCGAGCTGACCGAGCATCAACAGGCCTTGAGGGGGCGGTTGAAGGCGGCCCTGGCATATCCGGTTTTTATGATCTTCATCGGGATCCTTGTCCTCTTTTTCCTGATTACCTTTATCGTCCCCAATATCACAAAGATATTCGATGATATGCACCAGATCCTGCCGCTTCCTACCCTGATGCTCATCGGGGCCAGCAATTTTTTCAAATCTTTCTGGTGGCTGATGGCGGGGGGATTCGCAGCCGGGCTTTTTCTGATACAGAGATTTATCCGGACGCTTAGGGGGAGACGTCTGTGGGACCGGATCAAACTCGGGGCCCCTTTGATCGGTTCACTCAACACCAAGTCCGCAATGGCGCGCTTTTCGAGGACGCTGGGCAGTCTGCTTCAGAACGGCGTTCCGCTTCTCTCGGCCCTGGGGATCGTTAGAAACATCGTCAACAACACACGCATCGCCGAGGCTATTGACGATGCTATAGGCGATATTCAGTCAGGGAGGGGCCTTGCGGTCTCTCTTTCCAAAAGCCGCTGGTTCCCGCCTATCGCCATACAGATGATCTCTGCAGGAGAACAGAGCGGGGAGGTCGAGGCTATGCTCAACAAAATCGCCGATATTTTTGAAGGGGAAGTGGAGTCACAGGCCCTCGCCATGACCTCCATGCTCGAACCGGTCATGATCCTGGCTATGGGCGTGACCGTAGGGTTTATCGTTATCTCCATCCTTCTCCCTATCTTCGAGATGAACCAGATGATACGGTGAAGCCTTGCATCAACCATGGAGGATTCCTCCGTGTTGTGCTAATATGAATGGATGATATCGAAAAAGGTTAGAATGAACGGGTTGTTGAGCACTATCCTCAGCACCAACCGGTTATAATAAGTTGGCATTCCTAAATTCATGAATCCGTGCAAAAGGGGCCTTTTACACGGGCATCTCAATTGAAATGGACGCCTTGGTTTTTTTGGACACGAGTGGGGGGAAGAATGTTTGAACAAGAAAGGGGCAGCGCCGGTTTTACCTTGATTGAACTGATGGTGGTCATCGTAATCCTTGGAATTCTGGCGGGCCTGATTATTCCGAGGATCATGGGGCGGCCTGAGGAGGCCAGACAGATGAAGGCCCAGGTCCAGATCGAGAGCATAGAGACCGCGCTCAGACTATACAAATTGGATAACGGGTCGTACCCTTCCACGGAACAGGGCCTTCAGGCACTTGTGGAAGCTCCCACAGTGGGTGAACTCCCAAGGGCCTGGCGGGAGGGAGGTTATCTGGAAAAGGGGAAGGTTCCCAGGGATCCATGGGGCAATGAATACGTCTATCTGAGCCCCGGCGTCCATGGGGATTACGATCTTTCCTCCTATGGCGGCGACGGGCAACCGGGTGGAGAGGATAAGGACAAGGATATCAATAGCTGGGACCTGGATTAGAGGGTCTGTGGTCAGGGTTCCGGGATCGGAGATCGGAGGCGGGAATCAGAATGACCACCCAGGGACGCCTCCGTAGAACGGGGCCGGCGATGTTCCTCGACAAGAAGGGGTATACCCTCATCGAACTCATCGTGGTGATTGTGATGATCGGCATTATCCTCACCTTCGCTGCCCCCCGACTGAGAAATGCCTTGCTCAACGACCCGATGAAGAGCGTTGCCCGCAAAATGGTCGGCATCATCCACAATCTGAGAAACGAGGCCGTTCGGGAACAACAGGCCTATACGCTCCATTTTGACCTGAATTCCAACAAATTCTGGACAACCTGGGCCTCAATGACCGTCGAGGAACAGGCCCTGGCCCGGGAGCAGGCCCCCTCCCTCCCCAACGATGTGCGTATCCGTGATGTCTGGATAAAAGGGGAAGGAAAGCTCACCGAAGGAGAGGCCGCGATCCTCTTCACTCCAAGGGGGTATACCCTGGTGTCGGCTGTTCACCTCCGTTCGCGAGACGGCAGGGAAATTACCCTGGAGCTGAGTCCTTTCATCAGCAAGGTAAATATCATCGACACATATGTGGAATTTGATTAAGGAATTGGGGGATTGAACCATCTGTGTCGATTTGTGAGATGTGAGAAGGAGAGGGGTGAACGCCACTTTCTAAGGCTCATGATTGTGATCTCGCAAAAAGCCAGAAACATCGGAATACGGGGGATTGTTCGCATTGCTAACAATTTCCAATAATTCCCAATTCCTAAATTCCTCAATCCCTAAATTCATGTAAAACGGACTTTTTACATGGGGACCCAATTTCAAATTTCAAATTTCAAATTTCAGGCACCCCCAGGCTTCACCCTTCTGGAGGTGATGATCGCCTTGGCCGTTATCTCGATTGCCCTCATGGCGCTTCTCGGTTCCCAGTCGCAGGGCCTCTCCCTGGCCAACGAATCGCGATTCAACACCACCGCCAGTCTCCTGGCCCAGGGAAAAATGGCCGAGATCGAGGCCCTCACGGATCAGCAGGATCTGGCCTCTGACTCGGGGAATTTTGGAGATGAATTTCGTGACTACGCCTGGCAGGTGTCAATACACGACGTCACATTTGAAGGAGCGGGCAAGATCTCGGACCGTCTCAAACGCATCGATCTGGAGGTCCGTTATATGCAGGACAACCGTTATCGGTATCAACTCAGGCTGTACCGGTTCTTTCAGTGAGGGGTCGGAGGCTATTGGGTTAGTGCTTAGAATTTCGGACGCCCATTTTTTTGACAGTTAATCGGCAATCGGCAATCCAGCGGGGAATCCATCAGGAGAAATGTCTAAAGTTTAGAGAACGAGCTATCCCGCATACTGGGGGATCTGCGCGTCGTACAGAACAGCGTTCAATATTTTGTATCCGGTGTTCAACATGGAAAAGGCACCCGAGGCAGGAAATCAGAGGACGCAGGGAGGCTTCACCCTCCTGGAGATCCTTATCGCCATATTCATATTCGCCCTGATTGTCTCGGCCGTCCTTACGGCCTATAGAGGGACCCTGAACATTATTGATGAGACCGAATCCCAGGGAAACATCTACCAGATGGCCCGGATTGCCATGGAGCGGATTACCGGGGATCTGGCGTCAGCGTATTTTCCTGAAACGACCCGGTCTTCCGAGGCCGATCAGACATCACCCGAACCCGCTTTCTTTCAGGGAGAGAAAACGTACATGGAAGACCTTCGTTGCGGGCAGCTGCGGTTTCTATCCCTTGCACATTTGACCTTTTCGGATGAAAAACCACTCGTCGAACCTGCCGAGATAGCCTATTATGGGGCAAGAGGCATTGACGGCGATGTATTCGACCTGTACCGCTCCGACACATCGCTCACCCACGAAAGGCCCGAGTCCGGGACCGGCGGATCGCTCCTGTGCAAAGGTCTTTCATCCATCGATTTCATCTACTATGATGCGGAAGGCGAATCCCACGAAAACTGGGATTCGGACGAAGGCCCCTCAAAGGGGAAAATCCCTTCACGGGTGTCGATCCTGATGGAATTTCCGAACCGGACAGATCCGGAACGACCCTTTAGATTCATGACCGGCATTGCGATTCCGATGGGGGGATGAGCTGGAATTGATGATCGATGATTGTCGATGGACGATTGGCCAATGACTAGGAGTTCAGGAGGATCGGCCAGGGGATGACGCTGCTTTTCAAAGACAACAGGGGCTTTGCCTTGATCCTCACGATTCTCATCATCAGCCTTCTCGTTGTAGTGACGCTCCAGTTCAACAACGCCATGTGGGCAGGCCTGTATTCATCTGCAAATCTCCGTGACGGCATCAGGCTCGGCCTCATTGCCCGGTCGGGAGTTCACTGCGCCATGGCCGTTCTCTCTGAAGATGCGTCTTCAAGCAGTTCGGATTCCCTCCGGGAGGCCTGGGCCCAATCGAAAGAACTCTCCCTCAATTCTGTTGGGTTGTTTGAGCAGGGCCGTTTTCAGGTGGAGATATCTGATCTTTCCGGAAAAATATCCATCAACCGGCTGATCAATGAGGATGGAGAATACAATGAAACACGGAAAATGTTCCTTACGAGATTCCTGAGCCTGGAACGGTTTGGGCTTGAACCGGAAGCGGTCGGAAATCTCATCGATGCGATAAAGGACTGGATTGATGCGGACGATGAGGTGACGCGGTTCGGGGCGGAAAACGGGTATTACCAGTCCCTGGAAACCCCCTATGCATGCGGGAACAAACCCATGGATTCTCTGGACCCGTTGCGCCTTGTCAAAGGGATGACCGACACGCTTTTTTTCGGTAACGACGATACGGGGGCCGGCATTTCAGGCTACCTGACGGTTTACGGAGACGGCAGGATCAATATCAACACGGCCGGTCCCCTGGTCTTGCGAGCCCTTTCAGACGATATCGACACAGAGATGGTCCGGGACATGATGGACTATCGTTTGGATGAGAAAAATGATCTGACCGACCCCGGATGGTATCAAAAGATCACGGGAATGGGTCATGTGACGATCGATCCCGATCTGATCAAGACCTCGAGCGACTACTTCGAAGTCCAGTCCGCAGGCATGGTCGAGGCCGAGTCTATGAGCAGACAGGTGATCACCGTTGTCAAGAGGGGAGAGGGATCCTCCATTCAGATAGTGGCATGGAAAGTCGAATAATGCACGGCAATATCACGGGAATCGAGATAAGCGCTGAACACATTACAGCCGTCCGGACGGCAGGCGGTCTGAACGGGCGCCGGATCCTTGCATGTATCCGAATTCCTGTCGGCAAGGAGGGGCTGGAACATGCCCTCGGATCTCTTGCCGGGTCCATGGACCTGAGAAATGACACATGTCTCGTCACCATCCCGGAAGTGCATGTTTCTTTCAGAAACGTCCCCATGCCTTTCAAGGATGTGAGAAAGATCCGGCAGGCCCTCCCTTTTGAAATGGAGAACATGCTCCCCTCTTCTGTTGAGGACCTGCTCATCGATTTCATCGTAACAGACAACCCTGCCGGAAGCGGGGTCCTGGCCGCATCGGTGCGGAGGGAGGTTATCTCGGATTATTTAGGGTCGCTTCAGTCCAACGGGATCGATCCGGAGGTATTGGAGGTGAGGGGCGCGTCACTGGCCTCGTGGGTATTGAGCCAGGCAGGGACCCCTGATAACATCCTTGTATTGGAAGTGGGTGAAAAAGGGAATACCCTGGTTCTTTGTTTGAATGGACGGATCAGCCTGGTCCGCTCATTCCTTGCCGTCTCGGTTCCTTTCCCCTTGCCACTCCCGACAGACGGCGAGGCCGACAACCGGAAAGCCCTCCCCCCCGCGGATCTCGAGTCCTTTTTCAAGTCCATGTGCATCGCCGTTCACAATACTGTGCATGCCTTCACTTCCCGGTCAAAGATCCCGGATCGGCCGGAGAAGCTTTTTTTTACCGGAGAAGCGGCCCAGACCCCCGGATCTGCAGACCTGTTGAGCCGGTTTCTGGGCATGCCGGCCGAACCGATTGACGTCAGCCAGGACAAAAAAATCCGAATGGAGGGAGGCATCGCGGGAGACTGGTCGCCGGCCCTGATGAACGGCGCCCTTTCTCTGGCCCTGCGCAATATGGGAAAGGAGGGAGGATTCAACCTCCGGAGAGATGAATTCAGCCCGGAAAGGCGATATCGGAGTATCCGGAAGGCGATTCCGAAACTCGCCGTCTTTTTCTTTTTGATCTTTTCTTTTCTGGCGGCCGATATGATGATCGACTACTATTCCCTGGAAAAGGAGTATAGGGCACTGGACCGGGAGATCACCGCGGTCTTCCGGCAGACCCTCCCCCAGGTGACCCGGATCGTTGATCCGGTCCAGCAGTTGAGGGTGAGCGTTGAGCAGATGAAGCGATCGTCCGCATCAAGCCCCGCTGCCGGTTCATCGGATACGGTCCTCGGCCTGCTACAGGAGATTTCTAAGCGCATCCCCCCGACGGTCCCTGTGCATGTCCATCGCATGGTGGTGGATCCGGAGACCATAAGGATCTCCGGCAGAACGAATGCATTCAACGAGGTTGACAGGATAAAAAATGAACTGGCGGCAGCGAAGCGTTTCGGTCCGGTGAATATCACATCCGCCAACCTGGATCGTTCAGGCAACAAGGTCCAGTTTGAGATAACCATCGAGCGTAAACGGTGAGGACTGAGGATTCCAGAATTATGGGATTGAGGGATCCAGGAATTGAGAATGTTGGAATGCAGAAATTTAGGGATTGAAATCTCCGGAATCTGTTGAGCAGGAAATCTTCGAACCATGAAATTAGGAAGAAGAGAAAAACTGTCTGTTTCCCTGGGCGGAGGGTTCATAGCCCTCTTTCTCATTGTCCAGTTCATTGTCTTTCCTTTTTTGGATAAACGGGAGGCCATGAAACGGGGCATTGAGGCAAAATGGAGCGGGTTGAAAGAAATCAGGATGCTGAAGACTGAATATGAGGCCTACCGGAAGGGGGCTCTGGGGATGCAGAGCCATCTCGCGAGGCGCGAAAAAGGCTTTACCCTGTTTTCTTTTTTGGAACAGGCGGCAGGCACGGCAGGAGTCAAGGACCATATCAAGTATATGAAGCCGTCGGACGCCCCGGGAGACGGCCGGCTCAAGGAGTCAATGGTTGAGATGAAGCTCGACAGAATCAATCTAAAGCAACTGGTGGACTATCTCTACCTGATCGAGTCGCCGGAACAGGTCGTCAGCATCAAGAGGCTTTCCATCACGGACGCCAAGGGGGCCGCCGGATACCTGGATGCCGTCATGCAGGTCTTGACGATTGTGGATTCATAGACGGAAATGACATGATGTTCCTTCGCTTCAGGCATTACAGGCACTTGACACTTCAGCCGCTTAACCGGATACACAATCCATGGTGAACGCTCTCTCGAAACATGGGAAATGGATCGGATATGTGATCTACACCGTCCTCCTGACAACCGGGCTATTGTATTCCCGGTTTCCATCAGATAAAATCCAGGCCTATCTGGTATCCGAGGCCGCAAATATAGATCCCCCGATGGTTCTCTCCCTGAAGGCGGTTCGGCCCGGTTTTCCTCCGGGTGTCCATCTTATGGACGCGCGGATCTCACTCGGGAAGATGCCTCAGCAGGACCTGCTGCGGGCCGACACTATTTCCATTACGTTAGCAGCGTGGGCCTTTCTGTCCGGTACCCCTCGATACGACTTTGATGCCCATGCCTACAACGGCGACATAGAGGGCCATGTTCGCTTCGAGGCATACGCAACGGATGCCCCCTTTATAACCTCTATCAGGCTCAAGGACATTCATATCGGTGGTCATCCCTATCTTGCGCCCCTTGTGGGCCGGGAGGTGTCCGGGGTCCTGGGCGGGGCCGTTCATTATGCCGGGCATCAAAATAGACTCATTGACGGCGCCGGTCAGGGGACGATCGTCATATGTAATGGGGACGTCAAGCTGTTACAACCGATCCTGGGCCTTGACTCCCTGAGCTTCGACCGGTTTTCCATGGAAATGGCCCTGAAGGACCGAAAGGTTACCCTGAATCGCGTTCAACTCGAGGGAAAAACTATTCGAGGGGAATTATTAGGGGCCATTGCATTGAATACGGACCTGTCCAGAAGCAGGCTTGACCTGAAGGGAACCCTGGAACCCCTTGGCGGGCTCTTTGGAAATTCCAAGGGAGATGCAGCCGCCTTCAGTTTCCTGAGACAGGGGCTCAAGAAACTGAAGCGTTCCTTTGTAATCCAGGGGACCTTTAAAAATCCGGTGTTCAGGTTCATTTAGAAGAGGGATTGAGAAATCGAAAATGCCGGGATGCCGGGATTAGGGGTTTTGTTGAGCTATGGCGACATTTATGAAGCAGCATCTGTATAATATTGTGCTTAACCTCGCTGCCCTTTCAGCCCTCAGCTACCTCGGCGTGGATATTTTTTACAAGACCCTCTCTTTCCAACTCACCGACATCCGGGCCTCGCAGACGGCAGAGGTAACCTTCCCGAAGAGGGTCCATCAGGAACGGCCCCTGTTGAAACACTTTGACGTGATTGTTGATCGAAATATATTTGGCGCTGCTGAGACCACAGCCGGCGATGTGAAAACGAGCGAGATCGAGAAAGAAGATATCGAGGCCCTCGAACCGACCACCCTCAACATCGCGCTCTTGGGGACGGTTACAGGTCCTGAAGAAAACGCGCGTGCCGTGATTGAGGATTCCGCAAGGAAAACACAGGGCCTCTACAGTGTGGGAGATGCCATCCAGAATGCGGTGATCCGGAAAATAGTGCGAGGAAAGGTCGTCTTGCGTGTTGGGGAAAAAGATGAAGTCCTGTCGATGGATGCGCCTGAATCAGGTGCGGGAAGGCATGCTTCGGTCGGGCCGACCCTCCGTGGCGACACCGTAACGTTAGCCCGATCGGACATCCATACATCCCTCCAGAATATCAACGAGCTGTTAACCCAGGCACGTATTCGGCCCTATCTCAAGGACGGAAAAGCGGAGGGATTTATCCTCAGTTATATCAAGGCCGATTCGTTCTTTACCCAGTTGGGACTCCAACGGGGAGACATTGTCAAGAGCATCAACAGCAAGCCGATCAATACACCCGAGGATGCTTTCTCATTTTACAAGGCCGTAGAATCAGGCGATCCCCTGTCCATGGAAATCCTTCGCGGGGGTCAGCCCCGGACCATCCATTACCAGTTCAAATGAGGGGGACCTTCATTATGGTTGTCTTTATCCTCTAAGGCAAGACGCCCCCCTTGCCGCCGATGATCTACCGGTCCCGGCCGAAGCTGCTTTGGAACAGGTCGTCGATGGCTTGGCGGCCGTCTTCGGTAAGGTAGCGGGTTCCGGTGCCGGCGAAGGTCTCGTGTCCCAGTATCGGCTTTTCAGCCACCCAGGCATTGTTTTTCCAGGCGTACCAGGCCTTCCGGTCCTGGTCGTAGACGTTCAGGGGGCGGTTGAAGAGCTTGGCCAGTTCGACGCCCCAGCCGGTGCCCCCCTTGACAGTGTTGTCCGGCTGTATCCAGCCTACGACGATGACGTGGAACCCGTTGTTGACCACGTGGAAAATGACCTGGATGACCTTGCGGATCTTTTCGGCCTTGGAAAACGTGCGTCCCAGTCGGGTCGAGACGATTTCCATGCTGACGTTGCCCTTGTCGAGTTCTTCAGGGCTCAGCACCCGAATGCCTCGCGTCCGCTCCGGGGCATGCCCCGCATAAGAAAAGTTGACCTCGGTCAGGCCCCAAACCTCGGCCAGGCGGCCGAACTCGGCCTCTGCGCCTTTGTGTCCGCCGCTGTACAGAGTGATATTCGAAGGATTTTCCATGGGTATCTCCTTATTAATGGTTTCCGGGCGGCCTTTCAGAACCCGGTTCTCCCCTGCGAACCGTCACGGCCGACAGGGCGAAACAAAACACCTCGTCGACAATCGACGAGGTGTATGTTTTAAAATAAGGTCTTCGGGGGTAAATTGCAACCAGCCTGGCTGTTTTCTTATTTTTATGAGGGTCGATGTTGTGTCATAAGAAGGCCAGGCCCCGTGATCGCCGCCTGAGATGATGCAACTCCGATGAACCACTTGATTCCTCAGACCCATCGTCTTGATGTTCCGGTGCTGGCTATCTTTGCCCGTTGACATTCAATTTGAGGGGAAGCAAGTAAAATAGGTGAGATAAAACACGGTTGGTTCGAGAGGAACACGCTGATGCGTTTTCCGCGTCTCACATCCATGTTACGCGTTGGGCGGAGGCTACAGGGAAGCATGGCAAGAAGGTATTTTGAAGATATCACGGAAGGTGAACGCCTTCATTGTCAGGACGTTGCCATGACCCGGGAGGAGATCATTGGATTCGCGAAGAGATTCGATCCCCAGCCGTTTCATACAGATGAGAATGTTGCAAGGGAATCTTTTTTCGGCGGTCTTATCGCCTCCTCCCTCCACACCCTTTCCGCCTGTACCCGCGCAGTGGTGGAGGCGGAGGGCGACACAGCCATTCTGAGTGGCGTCGGCATGGATGAGGTCAAGATGTTCAATCCGGTGAGACCGGGCGATGTCCTTTCTGTAGAGGCCCGGTGGGTTGACCTTAAACGATCCGAGAGTAAACGGGGCATCGGTTTTGCCGGAATCCGGTGCAAGGTTTCCAATCAGAAGGGGGAGCCGGTTATTGAATATGGCTATCGGTACCTGTTGGCCTGCCGTGATGCGTCCCAGCCCTGCGGACCGTTGGGGAACCGCGTTGAACATACTGGAGGAGACCTTCTCAAGGATTAACCTATGACTCCACAGGACTTTTAAGGGGTGCGACAAGGGAGGAGCGCATGTATAAGATACATCCCATCGTCATGGGAACCAAGATTTTTGACAAGAGCATGATGACCTATCAATGGGGGACGGGTGAGGAATATACCATTCCCATCTACGCCTGGTATCTGGAGGGCGGGGACCGGAAGATCCTCGTGGATACGGGCGAGATGAGCCCGGTTCAATCAGAGGCCAGGGAACGGGCGATCCACGGCAGAATCTATACCTTTGAAGAAGGGCTGGCCCGGTGGGACCTGAGCCCCAAGGATATCGACATGGTCATCCACACCCATCTCCACAACGACCATTGTGAAAACGACTATAAGTGTGAAAATGCGGAGATCTACGTCCACCAAAAGGAGATGGAAACCATCCACCATCCCCACCCCCTGGATTACCGCTACCTGGTGGATTATATCGAAGATGTGGAGGAAAACGGGCAGATCCGAACCATCGGCGGGGACACGGAAATCGCGCCTGGCATCGTTGCCGTTCATACGCCCGTCCATACGGAGGGCGGCTTAACCCTTTTGATCGACACGCCGGCCGGCAAGGCGGTCATCACGGGTTTCTGCGTGATTCAAGAGAATTTCAATCCGCCCATACAGATCAAGGCCATGGAAATGGAGGTGATTCCTCCCGGGACCCCTGTCAACGTATATGAGGCCTACGACATCATGATGAAGATCAAGGCGGCAGGGGATATCCTGATCCCCCTTCATGAACCGGCATTCGCGGCAATAGATACGATCTCTTGACCATAAGAGGAGGCGTGCATCAGAGAAAATGAGGCCTATGACAGCGGGAATGGGAGTCTGAAGACCAGGTTAGGCAGTATGCCGAAAAGGATGACCAGGGCGGCCAGGCATGCGCCCCAGAACACGCTGAAAAAGGGGTGGGAAACGGGGGACGGGGTCTGATCCGGCGCCTCTTGTGTGTAGGCGTGGCGCACGAGGTTGAGATAGTAATAAATGGAAATGGCCACATTGACGGCCGCGACCACGACCAGCCAGTTGTATCCGTGTTCCCAGGCCGCGGTCAGGAGAAAGAGCTTTCCCATGAACCCGGCCGTGGGCGGCAGACCCACTAGGGCCACGGCCCCTACGGCCAGGACGAGGGCCAGGCCGGGGGAGCTCTCATAAAGGCCGTTGAGGTCGTTTAGTTTCAGGTTCCCACCGTCCGCTGCCAGCCTGCACACCACCCAGAAGCAGGCGAAATTCATCAGCACATAGACAAAAATATAGAAGGCCGCGGCCGCCATTCCCTCGGCTGTTCCCGGCACTAGGCCGATCACCACATAACCTGCGTGGGCAATGGCCGAATACCCCAACAGACGCTTGATGTCTTTTTGAATGAGCGCGGCCAGGTTTCCGTAGGTGATGGAGACAGCCGCCAGCACGGCCAGGATGGTGGTGATCTCCAGGCCCGGCGTGAGCAGGGCAGCGAATCGGATCAGGATCGCCGCGGCCCCCACCTTGGGGAGGGTGGCGATGTAGGCAGCGGTCTCGTTGCTCGCCCCCTGGTACACGTCGGGGGCCCAGAAGTGAAAGGGAAACAGGGCCAGTTTGAAAAAAATGGTGCAGAGAAAGAGGGTCAGCCCTGCCACGGCCATGGGGGCCTGGGACCAGGCCCATGGTTTCTGTGCCAGTTCGGCCAGATAGCTGGTGTGCTGGCCTGCCAGGATGTAGGAGAATCCCAAGAGGCCGATGGCCGTGGCCCCGGCCCCGGAGAAAATATATTTGATGCCTGCCTCGGCCGCATCCCTGTCCTCGGACCGGAGCGGTACCAGAGGAAAGAGGCTGAAGGAAGCCACCTCCAGAGCCAGAATCATGCTGATCAGCTCCACGGTGGAAGAGAGGAGCATGAGTCCCCACGAGGAGAGGGCCAGAAAGAGGAAGTATTCGGTTTCCTTGTCCTGATCCAGGGTCGGCTGACGCACGGCATTGAGCACCGACACCGCAAAACCGAGGGAAATGGTCATCTTGAAAAACTGGGAGAGACTGTCTATCTCATAGGACCCTGTGAAGAGGACCCCTCTTGAGTGTAACGACAGCATTGACACGGCAACGCCGATCCCGGCCATCCAGGGGAGCCACCGGACAGCTCGGGGCATCCGGCTTCCCTGGGCAAGGACCTGTACAAACAGGATGGCAATGAGGAAGAGCTGGTACAGCTCGGGGATCACCAACTCAGCTTTGAATTCCACGGTCACTTCCCAGGCCTCCCTTGAGGTTGTGTCTTGACGACCGCCTCAGTGAGCGGCGCTGCCCTTGCCCGCGGCGAGACCTGTACGGAGATCTCCTGGGTCTTGAGCCCCGTCATCAGATGGGTTAGGGTCGGATTCATGACCTTGAAAAAGAGGGCGGGCGCCAGACCTATGTAGAGGACCAGGAATGCCAGTGGCAGGAGAGAAACCCATTCCCGCATCCTGAGGTCGTGCCACTCCCTGGGGCTTGCCGGTGCGCCCCAGGCCATTTTTTGCGTCAGGCGGAGCATGTAGGCCGAGGCCAGAAGCGCCCCCGGAACCGTCGATGCGCCCACCCAGAGGTTCCTCTCAAAGGCGGCCGTCAATATCAGGAATTCGCCCACAAAGTTGTTGGTCCCCGGAAAGGCGAAGCTCGAAAAGGCCATGAGCCCCCAGAAGCCCATAAAGGCGGGGAGATATCTGCCCAAGCCCTGGTTGTCGGCCACCTCCCGGCTGTGGCTTCGTTCGTAAACGGCCCCCACCATCATGAAGAGGGCGCCTGTGGTAATCCCATGGTTGAGCATCTGGAATAAGGCCCCCTGGCTCCCTCGGAGGTTGAGGGCAAAGATCCCCAGGGTGACAAAGCCCATGTGGCCGATGGACGAGTAGGCGATGATCTTCTTTATGTCGGTCTGGCCCAGGGCCACGGCTCCGCCGTACAGGATGGATGCAATGGAGAGGGCTATCATCATGGGGGCGAAGCTCTGGCTGGCCTCGGGGGCCAGGGGGAGACAGAACCGGAGAAACCCGTAGGTCCCCATCTTGAGGAGGATGGCGGCCAGGATTATGCTCCCCGCGGCCGGGGCCTCCACGTGGGCGGCCGGGAGCCAGGTATGGAAGGGAACCATGGGGACCTTGACCGCAAAGGCAAGGGCCATGGCCAGAAAGGTCCAGCACTGAAAATCGTGGGAAAAGGTCCGGGTCATGAGTTCGGGAACCGAAAAGGTCCCCCCTTCGACGCGAAAGGCGATGATGGCCACCAGGAGGAGGGTGCTCCCGGCCACGGTGTAGAGGACAAACTTGAGGGAGGCGTACTGGCGCTGCGGCCCTCCCCAAACAGCAACGAGGAGATACATGGGGATAAGGATCGCCTCCCAGAAGAGATAGAAGAGGACCAGATCCAGGGCCGAGAAGACCCCCACGCAGGCGGATGACAGAAAGAGGAGGCAGAAATGAAACTCCTTGACGCGCCGGGAGATGTAGGACCAAGAGGAGAGGATGCACAGGGGAAAGATGATCAGGGTCAGCCCGACCATGAGGACACTGATCCCGTCCAGTCCCACATGGTAATAGACCCCCCAGTCAGGGGCCCAGGGGAGTTGTTCCACAAACTGAAACGCCGGGGTGTCGAGACTGAAACCAAAAAGGGGAAAGGCCAAAAGGAGTTCCACGATGGAGATCGCAAGGGAAAAGACCCGTACATGGTGCGATTGTCGGATAAAAAAGAGCCCCAGGCATCCCAGGATGGGAAAGCCGATGAGGATGGTAAGTACTGGAAGATGAGTTCCCTGCATGACCGCCTCGTTACAGCCAGAACCAGATCAGGGCAAAGAGAACCATTGCCACGAAGACCATCCAGGCCAGTTGATCCTGGAGCCTGCCCGGCTGCATCCTGGCTGCCACGCTCCCCACTACCCGTACCCCTTGGGCCGCGCCGTCCACCACCCGGTCGATTCCTTTCCGGTCGAACCATCCGGCCCCGGTGGCAAGGCCTAAAAGGCCGCGCAGGACCACCGCCCGGTAGACCTCGGACCATTGGGCGTCGATAAAGGCCAGGGGCTTGCAGATCAGGCACACCACCCCGCTTGCGGCCATTCGGTAGAGCAGATCCGCGTCCGGGGTGCGTGCGCGCCGGGGCCGCAGGAAGCGCCGGATGGAATAGAACCCGAGTAGGACAAGGACTAACAGGATCAGTGCAATGAAAATGTTCCAGGGAGCGTAGGGATGATACTGCGCCGGAAAGGGGAGGAGCCGGTAAAGGCTCCCCGGAAGTATCCCCTGGATCAAACAGAGGGCCGATCCCATGCCCAGGGCCGCGACCCTATTGCCGGCCGGGAGAGCGGGCCAACCTGTCTCCACAGCTGATCCGGTCCCCCAGGCCGCGTTGACAAGCCGCAGGCATGCGGCTGCAAAACCCCCTAAAAGCGCCATGGACAGAAGCATGGCGATAAAGGGTCGTCCTCCTTCCCTGGCCCCGTGAAGGATCATGGGCGTGCTGACAAAGCCGTTTAAGAGGGGCGCGGCCGAGATGGAAAGGGCCCCGATCAGATAGGCGATCATGACCAGGGGGAGAGCCTTTCCCGCCCTTCCCGCGCTCAAAAGATCTTCCTTTCCAGAGGCCGCGACCAGGCATCCCGCGGCCATGAAGAGGAGGCCGTTTGAAAAGGTGTGGGACCAGGCCAGGGCCAGTGCCCCGTTCAGGGTCATGGCTGTCCCCATGCCGATCCCGGCCAGCATGCACCCGATCTGGGAGACCATGAGATACGCGAGCATCTGCCGAAGATCCCTTTCGAGCAGGGCGTAGATCATGCCGTAAAGGGCCGTGACGGTCCCCAGGATCGTCAGGATCTCGAGGCCGGGAAAACACCGGATCAGGGCATAGACCGCGGTCTTGGCGGTGAATACGGAGAGGAACACGGTTCCCGGAACGGTGGCAGCGGCACAGGCCTCGGTCAGCCAGGCGTGAAAGGGAACGACCGCGGCGGTGATGCAGAAGCCCGTGAGGATCATCCAGTCGTAGTGGCGCATCAGGGCCGCGTCTGCCGGATCGAAGCCAAAGCTCCCCACCGCATCATATCGAAGGAGGATGCCTGCCAGGAGAAACAGACTCCCGATGGTGAGCACCATCAGGTAGCTGAAACCGGCAGTGCCGGATCGATCGGTCCGGTTGAGCCAAACGAGAAAGACAGAAGAGACCGTCATGAGTTGCCAGAAGATGAAAAAAGACCAGTAGTCCCGGGCCAGGATCGCGCCGAAGGCACAGGCCATGTAAACGAGGGATGCGATGTGATGGGCCTTTTCCGTCACATGAAAGGCGTAGAGGGTGCAGATGAGCGACTCCACCGCGAAGAACCCGGCAAACAGGAGGGAAAGACGATCCACCCTCCCGAGGACAAGGTCTTGGCCCAGATAGGGGACCCGCCAGTGACTCCCCTGATCCAGGTTCACCATCAGCACCAGGGCCGCAATGGGCGGGATGAAAAGGAGCCACCGCCATATCCGGCCCCGCACAAAGAGGAGGAGGAAGGCCAGTGCCATGAAGCCTGTCCCCGGATGGAGAAAGATGCTGGATAACGGATAGCCCATCCTCAAAATCTCCCGAACACGTCCACGAAGTTTAAAAAGGCCTGGGGATAGATCCCCAAAAGGAGCGAGATAACGGCCGCGGCCATCATGGGGATGACCATGGTGCGGGGGGCCTCGGCGATGCGACTGCTATCCATTCCATCGACCGGGGGAAGGAAGAAAGCCTTGTATACGACCGGTCCCAGATAGGCCACGTTCAGGAGGGAGGTCAGCAGGATGACCCCGATGAAGAACGTCATTCCCGCATCCACGGCCCCGGTCACCATATAGAATTTGCTCACGAACCCGGCCACCGGGGGGAGCCCCATAAATGAGAGGCTAGCCAGGGCAAAGGCCCCGAAGGTCCAGGGCATGCGCCTTCCCAGTCCCTGCATGAGCCGGATGCTCCGGGTGCCCGTGGCCACGAACACGGCCCCGGCCGCAAAAAAGAGGGTGATCTTGGGAAAGGCATGGTGGGCGATAAACGAGATCCCCCCCTCCATGCTGTCCGGGGTCAGCATGGCCACCCCCATAACGATAAAGGAGAGTTCGCTGACCGTGGAGTAGGCGATCCGGGCCTTGATGTCGTCCTTGGTCATGGCGATGAGGGCCGCGACAACCACGGTGAATGCGGCCACACAGGCGGTGGGGAGCCCCAGTCCCAGGGTCCCCATGGCGTCCAAGCCGAAACAAGAGAGGATGATCCGGCAGATGGAAAAGACCCCTGCCTTGACCACGGCCACCGCGTGAAGGAGGGCCGAGACCGGTGTGGGGGCCACCATGGCCGAGGGGAGCCAGTTGTGGAGCGGCATGATTGCGGCCTTGGCCAGCCCGGCAAGGAAGAGGACATAGGCGGCGGTTACAAGACCCGGATGGGCCTCCGGAGGAAAGATCCCGTGCCGGATGTCTCCAAGCCGGAAGTCAAGGGTCCCGCAGAGTATATAGGTCAAAACCAGGGCAGGGAGAAAAAAGAGTTTGGAACTCCCCACCAGATAGACCAGGTACTTGCGGCCCCCGGCATAGCCCTCCTCGTCCTGGTGGTGGGCCACCAGCGGGTAGGTGACTATGGTGATGATCTCGTAGAAGAGATAGAGGGTCAGGACATTGCCTGAAAAGGCCACGCCTTGGGCCCCGAAGATGGCGGCCCCGAAACAGACATAATAGCGCGTCTGGGCATGCTCTTTCAGTGTCCGCATATAGCCGATGCTGTAGCTGGTGGCGAATATCCACAAAAACGAGGAGACAATGGCAAAGACCATGCTGAGCCCATCTGCGCACAAAGAGATGGTGATGCCGGGGAGGATATGGAACAAGGTGAAATGATAGATGGTCCCCCTGAGGATAGCGGGGGCCATGAAAAGGACCGCCAGAAAGGTGAGGCTGCTCAACACAAAGGAGGCGGCCTCTCGCCGGTTTGGATTTTTTCCCAGGAGGCGGATGACAAAGGGCGAGGCAAAGGCAATGGCCACCGGGAGGAGGGGCCGCAGGCTGCTGATGACGTGGGGATCAGGCGTCATCGGGTTAGCCCCTTAATTGCGAGACGTCGCCGGCGTCTGCGGTGTGAAAGCGCTTGACCACGATCAGGACAATGGCCAGGATCAGGGCGGCCTCGGCCGCGGCCAGGCCCATGACAAACAGGGTCCCCAACTGGCCCAAGGTGGGGTCGGCCGGGGTGAGCTGGGCCGCCGCCACAATGGAAAGCCCGGCCCCGTTCAGCATCAGCTCCAGGGAGATGATCATCCCCACCAAGGTCCTCCGCCATACGAGACCGCCGATCCCCACGGCCAGCATGAAAAGACCCACCATCTGATACAGGGCCAGCGGGTTCATTTTTCCCCCCACTTGTGCCAGGCCAGGAGCACGGTCCCGGCCATGGCAATGAAAAGGGCCGCGGAGATGAGTTCAAAGGGGAGGAGATAATGGTACAGCATCCCCTTTCCTAACATGGCAGGCCCGACATTCTCGGGGATGGGAAAACTTAGGGGCGGATGCTTCAGGATCACCGCTAACAGGATGAGGCCGGGCGCGAGCATGGCCAGTATGGCCTGGAGCCCTCTGCGGAACGGGTGGGGCCGGGGCGCGGTTCCGGCAGAGCCCGGCCGGGTGAACATGATCGCAAAAAAGATGAGGACAGAGACTCCGCCCACATAAATGAAAATCTGCATGAAGGCGATAAAGGGGGCGGCCAAGAGGAGATACATCCCGGCCACCCCGAACATGGCGGCCACCAGACCCACCAGGGCACGGACGAGGCTGGATGCGGCAACGGCAATCAACGAACCCCCCATAATCATGAAGGCGTAGAGGCCAAAGGCGACTTTTGCCATAAGTTCCATGGGGTACCCCCGGAGGAAGTGACTAAAGCGAGTTAAAGTTGAAAATGCCAAAAATGACTCATCGCAAAATAATTTAGGACAAAATAATCATAGGCGAACACTATGAAACCCTTCATCTGGAGTTTAGGCGTAAGCCTTTTATTGATCATCAGATTGTTGGCTGATTATCCTTCCTGTCTCCTATGTTTTCTGTGCTTCGGCGAATTGTTCAAGAAAATTAAAAATGAAGGCCTTTTTGTCCGTGCCTGCCAGGTACGCGCGGTTGGAAAACCTGAGGGCGTGCACCGGGCAGTTTTCCACGCACAGCCCGCACAGGCTGCACAGGGTATAGTCGTAAATGAACCGGGATGGTCCTTTTGGGGACTCTTTCGGAGCGGCCTTCTCGTCAGTTACTCCATCTTTATCCGGCGAATTGGGTGTCGGGTCCTCGGCCTTCTTCTGTTTTTCCACCAAGATGCATCCCCCCGGGCAGACCATGACGCACGTCATGCAGGCAATGCACCGGGGCCTTTCGGGATCATCCGGGTTGGGCGCCAGCTCGACGGGTCCCCGGAAAGATGCCAGGTTCTCCACGGTCTGGCGGGGGTAGTGGACCGTCACCTGTGGCTTAAAAAAATAGGAACCTGTCACCTTGAGTCCCACCACCAGGCTCCACAATCCCGCCACATCATCCCAGATCTGTTTCAGAGCACCCGCCATATGATTCGCTGTCGTGAAGTTGTCATGAAGTTGTTTTCAGTTCCCCATGTTCCGTGTTCCGAGATCCGTGTTCCGAGATCCGTGTTCCGAGATCCGTGTTCCGAGTTCACAAGTTTCTATTGGCAAATTCACCCCCCTCACACCTTCATCAAAAACGCCGTAACCATGAGATTCAGCAGGCTGATGGGGAGGAGCCACTTCCAGTTGAGGTTGAGGAGCTGGTCGAACCTGAGTCGGGGATAGGTCCACCGGAGGCCCATCATGAGGAGCAGGAGGAGATAGACCTTGATCAGGAACCACCAGAGGCCCGGTACGACCGGCCCCTGCCACCCCCCCAGAAAGAGGGCCGTGGCCACGCTGCATACCACCATCATCTCGGCGTATTCGGCCAGAAAGAAGAGGCCGAAGCCCATGCCCGTATATTCCGTATGATAGCCCGCAGTCAGCTCGCTTTCCGCCTCGGGGAGATCAAAGGGGGCCCGGTTGGTCTCGGCCACCGAACAGATGAAATAGACGAAAAAGGCCACGGGCTGAGCAAATAGATTCCACTCCCAGGGCCAGGTCCCCTGGCGGGTCACGATCTCGGAGAGATTCAGGCTGCCGGTCATGAGCGCCACCGCTAAAAGGGACATGAAAAGGGGGACCTCGTAGCCCACGGACTGGGCCACGGACCGGGCCGCGCCGAGTAGCGCCCATTTATTGTGGGAACCCCACCCGGCCATGCACACGGCCAGGACGTTCATGCCGGAGAAGGCCAAAATGAGGAGGAGGCCCAGGTTGGCATGCGAACCTGTCAGAATCGGGCCGAAGGGGATGGGAACAAACATGGGAAGGATGGGTGCAAAGGCGATGACAGGGGCCAGCCAGAAGAGGATCGCATCGGATCCAGAGGGTCGGGAGGGCTGCTTACCGAGGAGTTTGAGCGCGTCCGCCAAGGTCTGCAACATGCCGTGAGGTCCCACCTCAAACGGTCCCGGCCGCCTCTGGATATGGCCCGCCACCTTCCGTTCCAGGTAGACCAGGAACATGGCGTTGACCGACACAAACAGGGCGATGGCCACCACGCCGATAATGATGCGTACAAACGGGAGCAGCTCCAGAGGCATATGGTATGCCTCAATCCTCTCCACAGATTCCCATATCCGATTCATAGGATGTAAGTCATTATCTAATTATTTTAAGAGCCCCCCAGCACTAAATGGTTATTTATCTTCAATGTATGCTGTGAGGCCTTCCCTGATATAAACGTCTACGCTCTTTTTTTCCGAATCTGCTTTAGAACGTATTGCGTCAGCGACGCGTTCAGGCAACATTATTGATAGAGTAACATATCTATCAAGCGCATCGTGAAATTCTTCGGATTCGTAAACAGAGAAATTCCCATAGTCGAGTAGATTTCCCATGCTTTTAAAATAGTCCAAAAATTGACGCAGTTTGTCATATGCTTTGTTATATTGTCCTTCTATGTCTTCGATTATTGGAAGCCGAAAGTTATATGCCGTTTCATTCATTGCAATTTTAAGCCGCCCAAGTTCAACCTTGAAAAACTCTTTCTTCCCATATACTCTATACTCAGACAGTCTATCATGAATAAAGACTTCTGCTTCGCTGGGCTTGTAGACTTTTATCGCAGCCACTATTTCAAAGGGCGATGGGATACTGGTTTGAGAGGATAGTTCCTTAGCCCTTTCTTGGGGATCTTTTCGTGTCATGCCAATTTTATAAATTCCTGCGCCAAAACTCTCATTCTTTAATGCATAAACAAAACCACTATCAGACATTCCCAATCTCCTTCATGCATTGCCATAATGGCGGTCATCAAATGAAGGGCGGCCATATGGCCAATGCGGTCCATGGTGAGGTTAAGCCGCGCCTTCATTGATATTCCTTAGCTTTTGCTCGTAAATAATAACCATCAGCCAGGGATTCGTGTGCGTACAAATGTGAATGTCAGCCGGGTCGTCGATCATGAGGGGTACTTCGCCATGTTTGAAGGGGGGTACCGCCCAGACATGATAATAAACGGTACTCGGTAAAATGCGATTGTCCATATAAAGGACACTATCTACTGGAGAATCGTCGAATATTGTAAATTCGAACCTCTCTATGACTTCATTGGAAATTTTGGTTGTGGCACTCTGGATCAATATTGGCTCCGGTATATTGGGCAATGGCGGCTTGCGGTCAAGCTCGTGGGTAATGCTGTTCAGTTTCCAGTGAAATTCCCCATCAGTATGGTAAGAAGTATGCACATTACCAGGCCCTCCGAACGCAACATAGATTCCAGTTTTTCTGAGAGTAACCCACAGGAACTTCCTTTGGATTCTTCCATTCGTGACAAGGCATAAGAGTCTGTATGGTTCAAAGGCATCATATGCCGTCTTCTGTGGCAGCTCAGCACCAACCTCCACCAATATCTTGGTGTCTTTAGGTATAGGTATTCGATTCATGTTCGTTACAAACGGCTTAACAAGTTAGTATGCAGTTTCTGGATAATCCCTACCGATAATTCTTGGTTGACGCTGAGAAGTCCAAGTTTTTGCAGTTCGCTAACTGGATAGCTTGAAAAATCAGGGGATACCCAGAATTCCGGATAAGCTGTTGTACTGAAAACCTCCAGCTTTTCACGCCCTTTGCTTTTACCTGTCGATCTCCGGGATGACCAGGTCCAGGCTCCCCAGGATGGAAACCGCATCGGAGAAGAGGGTTCCTCGGGCCAGTTCGGCAAAGAGGCTCAGGTTGGAGAAGCTGGGGGACCGGAGCTTGACGCGATAGGGTTTGCGGCCCCCGTCGCTGACCACATAGACCCCGATCTTTCCCCGTGCGCCTTCCACGGCAAAATAGGCCTCCCCCCTGGGGGGCGCCCATCTCGGTTTGGGGGCGCCTTTTGCCAAAACATCGCCGTCCGGGAGGTGGGCCACGGCCTGTTCCACGATGGCGAGGCTCTCCCTGATTTCGGCCATTCGGACCCTATACCTCCCCATGGCGTCCCCATCCGGATCAACGGGGATATGGAATTGGAACCGGTCATAGACCGAGTAGGGCTCGGCCCGGCGCACATCATAGGGCGCGTTGGATCCCCGGACCACCGGCCCGGTGGCCCCGTATTGTTGGCACATCTCAAGGGGAAGGATGCCGACCCCTTCACACCGCCTGCGGAAAATGATGTTTTTGGTGACCAGATCGTCATACATGGGGAGACGGTCCCGCATATGGCTTACGAAGGCACGGCATCCATCGAGGAATCCATCCGTAACGTCTGCCGCCACCCCGCCAATCCTGAAGAAGCTGTAAGTGAGTCGCGAGCCGGTCAGGTCCTGGAGGAGATCCAGGATCATCTCCCGGTCCTCGAACCCGTACATGATGGGGGTAAAGGCCCCCAGGTCCAGGAGGTAGGCCCCCCACCAGACAAGGTGCGAGGAGATGCGGTTCAGTTCGGATGCAATCACACGGATATACTCGGCCCGTTCCGGGGCCTGGATGCCGGCGAGACGTTCCACGGCCCCCACATAGGCCCAGTTCCAGGCCATGGCGTTCAAATAGTCCACCCGTCCCATGTTGGGGATATACTGGACCCAGGTCCGCGTCTCGGCCATTTTTTCGTGCATGCGGTGGATGTAGCCGATCACCGGCTCGGCCGAGAGGATATATTCGCCGTCCAGTTTAAGGATGATCCGAAGGACCCCATGGGTGGAGGGGTGCTGGGGCCCCATGTTGAGGGTCAGGGTGTCGGGGGACAGGGATTCTATCGAATACCCGGCGCCCATAACTCTCAGGGAATCCGGCATGTCCACTGCCGCCATACCCATGGATGTATCCTCATCGCTCGTCACAGGATTACGCATTGTCAACCACTTGCTTCGCTATCTCTTGCTGGAACAGGGTGAAGTCAGGGTTCCTGTCCAGGATCTCCCCCGGAATCAGCAGATCATTCAGGGAGGCCCTCTGACCCTCCTCCTTTATCAGCGGGTAACCATCCAAATCATCCGGCACCAGGATTGGTCTCAGGTCGGGGTGTCCGATGAAGCCGATGCCGAAAAAATCGTGGCATTCCCGCTCATGCCATGCGGCCCCACTGAAAACAGGGCTGATGGAGGGGATCTCAGGCCTTTCATGAAGGACGGTTACATGCAGGACCACACGGCCCGGCCGGGTGAAGTGGTCGAAATGATACACGGCAACCAGCCCCTCCGCGCTGTCCATACCGGCGATGTCTTCCAGGAAGAACCCTTCTTCCCAGAGGCGTTTGGCTACCGCTTCCAATTCCTCCGGCAAGAGAAACACGGACCAGACTTTCCCGGTGCTGCCGTCATTCGCCCTGGCCCGGCACTGGACCTTCAGTTCGTTCATCCATTCCGGATTCATCGGCCACCCGCCTCCGATGCCTCAGGCCACCAGCGCCTCCCCGTGATCTTTTCCTGAAGCTGGAACAATCCCTCCAGCAAAGCCTCGGGACGGGGGGGACACCCGGGGACATAGACATCCACCGGGATGATCTGATCCACCCCCTCCACAATGGCGTACTGCCCCTCGAATTTGAAAGGCCCCCCTGAAATGGCGCAGTTGCCCATGGCAATGACCCACTTGCGGGCCGGCATCTGTTCATAAAGGAGTTCAATGGAGGGGGCCATCTTTTTGGTAACGGTCCCGGCCACGATCATCAGGTCGGACTGGCGGGGCGAGGGCCGGAATACTTCGGCCCCGAATCGGGCAATGTCGAACCGGGCCATGCCCGCGGCCATCATCTCAATGGCGCAGCAGGCCAGGCCGAAGGTCATGGGCCACAGGGACATGGAACGGCACACATCCATGATCTTCTCGGCCAGTTCCAACCGAAGGAGGGGGGGATCCACCGGACGCCCGGCCGGGGTTATGATATCTTTTTGGGCCACCTGAATACGCCTTTTGCCCAGAAATAGAGGACCGCCAGGGCAAGGGTCGAGAGAAAGACAAACAACTTGACAAAAGCCCCCATGCCGATTGCATCCGAGTAGAACAGCGCCACTGGAAAGAGGTACAGGACATCCACCTCAAAGGCCAGGAAGACCAGGGCGTAGACATAGTAGTTGATGTGAAAGCTGGCCTTGGCCTCCCCCAAGGGGGCGATGCCGCACTCGTAAGGCGTTTTCATGCGGTCGTCTTTTGCCCTGGGAGATATGAGATAGGCCGTGGTCAGCGCGGCCCCGGCCATGAGAAATCCTGCGGCAAAAAAGATCAGAATTGCCATGTGGAGCCAATTGAAGACCATGAGTCCACCCCGTTGAGGATTGCCTGGAGGTATTCTTGGAAATGGAAGAGCATATTATCAGAGGAGTGTGTTTTTGCAAGCTGTTTTTCCCACCGCCCTCAAACCGGGGACATACCGTATGACCCAGGATATGAGGGCAAGGCAAGCGATTACAGGGAGACCTGTCAAGGCCTTTTGCGCGTGACCGGCGGAAGGCACTGTATTAAGGCCGAAAGCCTTGGAAACGAAAAATGTCCTGACAGGTCTTCCCCCATGATCAAATACAGGGCAACTTCCCTGTTGACATAACAGTTTCCTTTTTCTAAAGTTTTCTCATGGGTCACTTCTTTAAAGCCTGGTGCAGCGAGGAACCCGCAACCAGTGAGGAGCAACGCGAACGCCTGAACCTCCAAACCTCTCAACTTTGAACCTGAAGTTTCACGTGAAGGGATCGTCAGAATGCGTAAGACAGCTATTGTGAAGGATGAAAGGTACCTGGATCATCTGCCGGGGAAATGGCATCCCGAGAGCCCCGAACGGTTGAGCGCCATCTATTCCATGCTGAATGGGAGTGATATGGAGGGGGTTTTCGTGGATTTGCCCGCGAGACGGGCTACGAGGGATGAACTCCTGCGAATCCACTCCGCCCGGCATGTGGACATGATCCTGGCTACGGCCGGAAAGGGACCCCGGTCCCTGGACCCCGATACAGCGGTCTCCGAGGGATCGTGCGAGGCCGCCCTCCTGGCGGCCGGGGGTGTCTGCGAGGCCGTATCTGCCGTGGTATCCGGAGAGATGGACAATGCCTTTGCCCTGGTAAGGCCGCCGGGCCACCACGCAGAGCAGGACCGGGCCATGGGTTTTTGCCTCTTCAACAATCTGGCGGTCGGAGCGAGACATGCCCAGGCATCCCATGGTATAAAACGGGTACTGGTGGTGGACTGGGACCTGCATCACGGCAACGGGACCCAGCATTCCTTTGAAGATGATTCGTCCGTCCTCTACTTTTCAACCCACCAGTATCCCTATTATCCGGGCAGCGGCGCGTCCGAACAGATCGGGAGGGGGAGCGGAGACGGCTTTACCGTCAATGTGCCGCTCTCCTCCGGGAAGAGCGACGGGGAGTATTCAGCGATATTCGATCGGATACTGAAACCTATCGCCCTGGAGTTTGATCCCGAACTGATCCTGGTGTCGGCAGGGTTTGATATCCATGGAGATGATCCGCTGGGCGGGATGCGGGTGACATCAGAGGGCTTTGCGAGGTTGACGCGAACGCTCATGGATATTGGCGACGTCTGCTGCAGCGGGAGGGTGGTCATGACCCTTGAAGGGGGCTATGATTTGAAGGGGCTCGGCAGCTCGGTCAGGGCGGTCATCAGGGAAATGGCGGGCGTTTCGGACCCCCTTCCTGAACACGCCCTGACCCGTTCGGAAGAGGAGGCGGTCGATAGAATCGTGGCCACGGCGGCCAGGGTTCACGGCAGTTTCTGGAAGGATCTGACCCGGATGAACCGGAAACTTGAAAAGTGAAGACGGCATATTGAATATTGTAACGGTTCACAGGTCCTGGGTTTCCCGCTGCAGCGGGATTCAAGCTTGGGAACAAATGCAGCATTGACCACCCTGTTCTTCAATTTTCGATCCTCAATTCTCAATCTTCAATTCAACAGCATGGGCACCAGCGGACGATTCGGGGAATACGGTGAACAGAAGCGTGCGGACCGGCTGAGGCAGGCCCGGAACAGACCTTCAATCGGCACGTCTGTGGGGAAACGGCCCGCTTCAGATGCCTTGCATCGCGGGAAGCGACCGATCCGGAAGGCCCGAATCGACATCCGGCCTGCCGAGGTATCGGATGCGGTGTTTATCCAGTCACTCAGCCGGAAGGCCTTCCGGCAGTATGGTCCCTATGAAGACCTGCTGCCGAACTGGTTTTTATCGGGCATCGGCGCCACGGTTGTGGCTGTTGTGGGGAAGAGGGTCGCCGGGTACGTCATGCTGGAGCGAATCGGCGGCGAGGCCGCTTCGCCCCGGGTGTCCGAGCTGCTGGCCATTGCGGTGGAACCCTGGGCGCGAAATCGCGGCGTGGGGGACCGGCTCATGGGTGAAATCATCAGAAAGGCGGAGGAACGGTTTGTGGAGAGGCTGGTGCTCCACACGGCCGTTGATAATCTTACCGGTCAGGCGCTTTTCCGAAAGCATGGCTTTGTCGTATATGGGATCGAGAAGGGATTCTACCCGGAAGGCCAAGATGCGCTGGTGATGCAGAGAAATACCGAATAAATAAGTGCAACTGGAGGAGAAGATGTCTTTTAAGGGGACCCTAAATTTCAGAGTTCCGATTTTCGTTAAGCTCGCCGCTCTCTCGGCCTTCCTTATTTTTCTTGTAATCTCAACGAGTACCTATTTGATACTGGGAAAGCAGAAGGAACAATTCACCCAGGAGTTGATGAATCTGGGAGAAAACATGGTCCGGATTGCCGCCAACAATTCCGCGGATAAGCTGTTAGGGGAGGAAGAACTGGATCTGTTTAGGCTTGTCAATGATATCTCGGAAAACGAGCATATCGTCTATGCCTTGATAACGGATAGAAAGGGTGTTATTCGGTCCCACTCGAACATTGACAACGTCGGCAAGGTATACGCGCCTCCCAATGAGGTGGTTTTCCAAGAGAATGGAAACGATACGAGAATCGGTAGGTTCCTTGAGGGTGGCGAAGAAAGATTTTATTTTGAGAGCCCGATCTCTTATCAGGGATTGACTATCGGCAGGGCCTATCTTGTTATTTCTCAGAAAATGATTCTCGAGAGCATCCGTCATGCGAAGGGCTATGTGCTTGTTATTACATTCATAATCATTGTTGTAGGGATTCTTTTAAGTGTTGTATTCGGCATCTATTTTTCAAGGCCTATAAGGAAATTGCAGGAAAGTACCCGAGCAGTGGGTAAGGGTGATTTTGATCAACGGATTCATATCGAACGGAATGACGAACTGGGGGATCTTGCCTCGGCCTTTAATGAGATGGCCCAAGGCCTCTCAGAGAGAGAAAAGATCCGTGAGACCTTTGGGAAGTATGTGACTCCGGAGATCAGAGACGAGATCCTTTCAGGTCGGATTCCCTTTGATGGAGAAAGGAGAATCGCTACGCTTCTTTTCTCTGATCTTCGCGATTTCACCCCTTATGTTGAAGGAAACACTCCCGAAGAGGTCATTAAGGGATTGAGATCCTACTTTACCGCGATGCAGAAGGCCATCAGCAGAAACAAAGGGCTTGTGCTTCAATATGTCGGCGATGAAATTGAAACCGTGTTCGGTGTGCCTCTGATATATGAAGATCATGCTCAAAAGGCTATTATGGCTGCGCTTGAGATGAGGGCGGTCCTTGAAGAATTGAATACGGTTAGGACAGCAGAAGGGCTCACCCCGTTCAGACATGGGATCGGGATCCACACCGGGATAGTCTTGGCCGGAAATACCGGGAGTGAAGATCGGCTGTCTTACACACTTATCGGAGAAACGGTCAATCTGGCTTCAAGAATTCAGGGGCTTACAAAACAAATCAAGTGTGATATCCTTGCAAGTGAAGAAACCGTAGTGCGTCTTACGGGGGATTTTCGTGTGGAAAAGGAGCCGCCCCAGATGGTCAAAGGGTATTCCAAACCGATCACTGTGTACCGGGTCGTTGGATAATGGCGATCGAAACCTTGAAGGATGAGGATTCAACGTACAGGGTCTTTTTGTTTAGGTTCGTGGCACTGGAACTTACAGCAGAGGTTCTATATGGGAACTAAAGATGCGTTGGACGATATGCGTGGGCGGAGGGAAATCATTTATCTGGCTATCGGTTTCTGGGTCCTCTTCTTGTCGTCCTGTGTCACCACGGGATCAACCCCTGGCGGAACGGATACAACGGCCCCCGACACGACCTATGAAAAACCGGCGCTATTTCAATCGAAGGATTATGTTATTTGTGAGTTGACAGGGGGCGAAACGCCGGAAAGCCTGGCCCAGAGGTTTCTGGGTGATTCAAGAAGGGGGTGGGTCATAACGGAGAACAATCCGGGCATACCCTATGAGAAAGGGCAACGGATTATTGTCCCTTTAAAAGAGGAGAGGAGGGGCGGACTCACTGCGGATGGGTACCAGAAGGTGCCGATCCTTGTTTATCACACCTTTGCGGAAAACTGCAAGTCCAGCCTGTGCCTCCCCCGGCAGGTTTTTGATAAACAGATGGCCTACTTGAAAGAGAGAGGATACCATGTGATTCCATTGAGCGACCTCATCGGTTTTCTGGAATTCAGGACCGCTTTGCCCGAGAAAGCGGTAGTTATAACAATCGACGACGGTTATAGGTCGGTTTATGATATCGCATTTCCCATCCTGAGAAAATACGGTTTTACTGCAACCCTCTTCGTATATATGGATTTTATGGGAATTCCCGGGAGTTCAGTAACCTGGGAGCAGCTCAAAGAGATGAAAGAAAACGGTTTTGAAGTGGGTTCCCACACGGTGTCCCATTGCAACCTTACCAAAAAACACGAAGATGAGACCGAACGGGCCTATCTGGAGAGAATAGAGAAGGAGCTGGTTTTGTCAAAAAGGATTATGGACGAAAAGCTGCATCAGGATACCATTTCCCTTGCGTTTCCCTATGGCGCCTATAGTCAGGAGGTGTTAGACCTCTGTGAAAAGGCAGGCTATCGACTCTGTTTATCGGTAAAAAGAGGGGGCAATCCGTTCTTTGCTTCTCCTCTGGCCCTGGGAAGGAGTCAGCTATTGGAACGGGATATGGACTATTTTGTCAAAAATTTGGACACATTTCATGATGTTTCTCTAAGGTGAAGCAATGTTGGAGAAATTCCCGCTCTTTATCGTTCTGGCTTGTTTTGCAGCGTGGGTCAATGGGTGCGCAGTCCCTGTGAAGGATGATCGCCCTGAGCGTCCTGACACGGCCGACCTGGTACATGCCTATGTTCAAGCCGGAAAAGATCATGAGTCGGCGGGAGAATGGCTTGCCGCCCTGAAGAATTTCAAGCTTGCCATGACAGTCGATCCCGACAATAAGGAGGCTTTCAGTGGATGTAATCGTTTGGAACGTGAAATACGATCTTCTGCCGAAAAGCGTTATGACGCCGGGCTGAGTCTTCAAGAGAAAGGGAAATATGCCCTGGCAAGAAAGGAATTCCTGGCAGCATTAAGACTGTATCCCGATCATGAAAAGGCACGGGAGATGATAACCGCCAAAAAGCGGGTAGTGATACGGGGACATATCGTCCACACGGTAAAACCTGGAGAAACCCTGTCAGAATTGGCCGCGCGTTACTATGGAGATTACCGAAAATTCGCGATGATTGCTCAGTACAATAATCTCGGTGACTCTGCAACGCTTCGTGTCGGCCAAGAGCTTAAAATCCCTGAAGGCCTCACGGCAACTTCGGTGGATTCAAAGGAGGTTGCCGAGGAAGAAGGCTTAACGAAAAGCGCGCCGGAACTTCAGGCCTTGGGAAATGATATTGCCGAGTCTGGGGACGAAGGACCGACTGAAGAGAGCGAATGGGCACTGAAAGAAGTTGAAATGGAACAGGTCGCCATATATCGCGACCACGGGATCGAACTCTTCAATGACAAGGCGTATCAGAAAGCCATCATTGAATTCAATAAGGTTCTGGCCTCAAACCCCGATGACAGTGTTGCATCGGATTATCTTTACAAATGTCATTTCCATCAGTCCATGGATCTTTATGAGAAGCAGGAGTACCTGGCAGCAAGAGATGGATTCAGGGCGAGTCTCAAGTATAGGGGCGACTGCCGACAGTGTCACACATACATGAATAACTGCGAAAATTTCTATAAGAAAATGCATTACACGAAAGGGATGCAGTTCTATCATAAGGAGCAGCTCGAGGAGGCCATCAGGGAGTGGGAGTTAGTGAGAAAGGAGGACCCGGACTACAAGAAAGTGAATTATTTAATCAATAAAGCTCGCAGCATCCAGAAAAAAATGAATGAACTGAAATCTAAAGAGGCAGGGGAGTAGGCGGGCAATCAAGTTTTGTAAATGAGGGTTCCGGGCCCGATGCTCTTTTCACCGAATTTGTCGCAGATTTGATCCAGGGCCGTGTTCAATTCCTTCCGCTTGAGGGATGCCCTGTCCGGTCCGAAGAGGAGAAGCTGGGCGTCGTTGTGAGGGGATGTGAGCTGGCTCAGGGACACGCCCATGAGCCGTACCGGCCTTCTGCCCACCTCGGTTTTTCCGAGGAGACGACAGGCGATGGTGTATATTTCTGCGCTGTCGTCCACCGGTTCGGGAAGTGTGGCGGTCCGTGTGATCTGTGTGAAATCGGCATATTTCACCTTCAACGAAACGGTCCGACCGCTGACGCCCGCGCGACGCATCCGGCGGGCAACCCTGTCCGCCAGGGAGAGGACCTCTTGCCTGGCCTGATCCGGGTCGAGGATATCCTTGTCAAAGGTCTCTTCATGTCCTATCGATTTTGCTTCATTTTCTGGTATCACCTCCCTTTCGTCGATTCCCATGGCGAGGCAATGCATGGCGACGCCGTGCTTCCCGAGGGTCTTTTCCAGCACTGCAACGGGCATCTGCCTCAGGTCCTGAAATGTTCGCACCCCAAGCCGGTTCAAGGCCTGTTGGGTAGCCCTCCCCACACCCCACATCTTATTGACAGGCAAGGGATCCAGGAATTCTCGAACCCTGTCTGAAGGCACCACCGTCAGCCCGTCAGGCTTATCCATATCAGAGGCGATTTTGGCGACAAATTTTGAAGGGGCCACACCGGCCGAGACCGTCAGGCCGGTCTCATTGAGCACCTTCTGCTTGATTTTGCAGGCGATCTCTTGCGGCTGACCCGCAAGCCGCTCCACGCCTGTGACATCCAGGAAGGCTTCATCGATGGAGAGGGGTTCCACCAAAGGAGTGAAAGAATGAAAAATTTCGAATATCTGTCTTGACACCTCTTTGTATCGCGACATCCTGACAGGGAGAAAGATTCCATGGCGGCAGAGACGCATCGCTCTTGCCATGGGCTGGGCGGAATGGACGCCGAATTTCCGGGCCTCATAGGAGGCGGATGACACGACACCCCTTTCCCTGCCGCCCCCCACAATGACGGGTTTCCCCTTCATTTCAGGGTGATCCCGCACCTCGACGGCCGGATAAAAGGCGTCCATGTCCAGATGAATGATGGATTTTTGTTCGGTCTGAGATACCATAATCGGAATGCCGCCTCTGTTCCTCACGAATAAGGACCGAAGGTCAAAAGTCTGAGATCAGAGGTCAGAAAAGCCACCATCCCGATCATCCTGTTCATTCACCCATCCGGTTTCAAATTTTCAACCATCAACCATGAGCCATCAGCTATAAGCCACCCCATCAGGGCCGTTCAGCCAGCAGCACCCTGATCTCCTGATGGCGGCCGTCCCTCACAATGTGTAGGGTCAGCGTCTCTCCCACCCGCATCCCGTTGATCTGTCTGACCAGTTGCTCCATGTTTGAGATCCGATTCTCATCAATCGCAGTGATGATGTCGCCCCCTAACCGGAATCGGACCCCGCCGAAGGCCACCTCCCGGTTCCCCCCCCGTAGACCCGCCTGATCGGCAGGTCCCGCTCGAATGACCTGAACCAGCAGCACCCCCTCGGGTACACCAAGGCCAAGACCCTCTGAGATGTCGCGCGTGATGGAGACGCCCGAGATCCCGAGCCATGGCCTGGCCACCTTGCCGGAGGTGATCAACTGGGTGGCAACCTCCTTTGCCAGGTTGATGGGGATGGCGAAGCCGATCCCCTGATACCCTCCCGAGACGCTGAAAATAGCCGTATTGACGCCGATCACGTCCCCATTGGAATTGAGGAGGGGGCCCCCGGAATTTCCCGGATTAATAGCTGCATCCGTCTGTATCAGGTCGTCCAACTGTTTACCGTCCCCAGTCCGGATGCTCCGGCCGAGGGCGCTGACGATGCCGGTGGTGAGGGTATGGGTCAGGCCGAAGGGGTTCCCGATGGCAATCGCCTTCTGGCCCGGACGGATGGACCCTGAGTTCCCTAACCGGGCAACGGCATTGACTTCCCGGGGCGGAATCCGGATGACCGCCAGGTCGGATCCGGGATCGCGGCCCACGAGGGTGGCCTGGATCTTTTTCCCATCGGCCATGGTAACGGTGATCTTCTGGGCGTTGGCCACCACATGGTTGTTGGTCAGGATATAGCCCCGGTTGTCGATGACAAACCCGGAGCCCTGTCCCTGCTGTGGAATGATTTCCATCCAGAAGTTCATGCCGAGGGTGGTGGTGGCGATGTTGACGACTGCCGGATGGACCGTTTCAAAGACATCGATATTGATTTGTTCGTCCGCAGAAACAATCACCGACCTGGATTTCGCGCCGGATTCAGGCGCGTTAAAGTCGAGGGATTGAGCCGTGGGCCGAGAGTCAAAGAATCGTGAGGGTTCATCCTTCCTAAACCACAGAAAGGCCAAGAGGACGATGACCCCGATTAATATGAGTTTGGTTCTGTCCGTTGTCATTAAACCTGATCCCCCGGAAGACACCGATCTTGCCGGCAAGCCGTGAAAGCGCGGAACGCCCTTTTGCCGGTCACATTCACGATTACACGTCCGATATCTTTCCGTCAACCCAAAAACCTGCGTTCCCCTTTCCCTGCGTACCTCTTTGAAGCGCCAAACACGAAACGTGTCAATGGCAAAATGGGATTTGCTGGAGACCTGCCTTACTTTGTTGACATCGACAGGTGCATTTGTTAAAAAATCAAATTATTTTTGTGACCTTACTTAATGAGGAGTCGGGAGATATTATTTTGAGGTGAAAGGAGCACGTGAAATGGAAGCATTAACCCCTTTGTATGAAGTGAATGAGGCCCTGGTAGCCATGGGCGCCGAAAAGCTGAATCTCTGCATGCAGTGCGGCATGTGTGCGGGATCGTGTCCGTGGCGCATTGTTGACGGGCCCTTTAACATCCGGAGATTGATACGGATGGCGCAGTTGGGCGTTGAGGGATATGAATCGGATGATATCCTGTATGGTTGCACCACCTGCAACAAGTGCGTCCTGAAGTGCCCCCGGGGCGTTACCATCATTGACGTGGTCCGGGCGATGCGGGCCATGATCGCTGAAACAGGGGCCATTCCGAGCGTGTTGAGGACGGCTACAGGGAGTGTGCACAGCAATGGGAATCCCTGGTCCGAGCCGAGAGAGAAACGGACGTCATGGCTGCAGGGACTGGATGTGCCGGTATTTGGAGAAGGAACCGAATATTTTTTCTTTGTATGCTGTACCTCCGCCTATGACGTGCGGAGCCAGAATATTGCCAAGTCCATGGTCAAGGTCCTCTCCGCCGCTGGGCTCAGCTTCGGCGTTATCGGTGAAGAGGAAAACTGTTGTTCCGAATCGGTCCGGAAGATGGGGGATGAGACCCTTTTCGCCAATATAGCGGAAAAAAACATAAAACTCTATAAGGAGAAGGGCGTCAAAAAAATCATCGCCACCTCGCCTCACTGCTACACCACCTTCACAAAGGAATATCCTGAATTGGGTGGAGAATACGAGGTGCTCCATTACACCCAGTTGCTGGCACGCCTGCTGGAAGAGGGAAGGCTGAAGCTGTCGAAGATCCTGGACAAAAAGGTCACCTACCACGATCCCTGCTATCTCGGCAGGCACAATGATATCTATGATGAACCCCGGGCCTTGATTTCGGCGGTCACCGGGGGCAATCTGGTGGAGATGAAGCGGATCCGGAAGGAAAGCCTCTGCTGCGGGGCCGGAGGAGGACGGCTTTGGATGGAGACCAAGCCGGAATGGCGGTTTTCAGACCTGCGAATCCATGAGGCGTGCGAGACCGGCGCGCCCATTCTGGCCACGGCATGTCCCTACTGCATCTCGATGTTGGAAGACAGCCGCAAGACCGTGAACAAGGAAGATGAGATCGAGATCAAAGACATCTCCGAATTGATTGCAGAGGCACTTTAGCCCATCAGCCGTTATCGCAAAAAGTCCTGCCCGGGAGCAGGGCTTTTTGCCTGCCTCGTTGAACCGTTTGCATCGGTGTGTTGAACCGGGGCGATCCTCCACCTTTGAAGGCAGACCCTGATGAAAATAGCCTATCTGGACTGTTTTTCCGGTATCAGCGGCGATATGTTCCTGGGCGCCCTGCTCGATGCAGGCCTGTCCTTTGATCAGTTAAAAGAAGGGATTTCAAGACTCCCTTTGACCGGTTATCGGATCGAGACCCGACCGGAGGGACGGCACCAGATCTTTGGGACCCGGTTTTCGGTTGTGGTGGAAGAGGGCCTGCATTCCCATCGGGACCTGAAGCTGATCCGGACGTTGATCCGGCAGGCGGACCTGCCTGTGACGGTTCGGGAAAAAAGCATAGGGATATTTGAATCCCTTGCCCGGGTGGAAGGAGAAATACATAACCGGCCCGCCGAGGAGGTCCATTTTCATGAGGTGGGGGCCGTGGATTCCATTGTCGATATCGTAGGGACCGTATACGGCCTTGAATGTCTCAATGTCGGTAAGATCTTTGCCTCGCCATTGCCTTTGGGGTCGGGTTTTACACAGAGCGCCCATGGAACCATACCGGTGCCGGCCCCGGCCACACTCGGCCTTTTAAAAGGGATCCCCCTGATGGGTGGAGGGACCCCCCATGAAATGGTAACCCCCACGGGCGCGGCCCTGATCCGGGGGTTGGCCGACTCATTCGGGCCGATGCCACCCATGACCCTTGACACGATCGGCTATGGTGTGGGGAGCAGAGATCTGCCCGACAGGCCCAATCTGCTGCGTATCCTCATGGGCAGGGATCGGCCGGGAGATGCGACAGAAACCGTTGTGGTCCTTGAGACCAATGTGGACGACACCAGCCCTGAATGGCTGGGATTCCTCATGGAACGGCTTTTGGATGCGGGGGCCCTGGATGTGATCTTTATCCCGGTCCAGATGAAGAAGGGCCGGCCGGGCGTGCAGATCCAGGTCGTCGGCACCCCTGATCAGGGGGACCTTCTGATGGCGATTCTCATGGAGGAGACCACCACATTGGGCGTCCGGTTCCGTTACAGCCAGCGGAAGGTGCTCCCGAGATCCTTTAAAGAGGTGGACACCCCCTGGGGTCGGATCCGGGTTAAGACGGTCGTTCAGAGAGACGGCCGTCCGCTCCTGGCGCCTGAATACGAGGCATGCAGGGAAATCGCCTTGAGATGCCATATCCCCCTGCGGGAGGTGTATCAGTGGATCGCGGGCCTCAACAGGGAGGCCTCGGAACCCGCTTGATGTCGCGCGCTCAACCTGAGAATTTGTCGGTCCCCGATGCCTTCAGGCAGACCGGGTTCAATGGGAAGGCGGCGATCATCCTTTCCACGTGGTTCGGCTCAGGACTGATGCCGAGGGCATCCGGCACATTCGGGACCCTGGCCGCCATTCCCCTGATCCTGATCGGTCGTCTGGGCACGGGGTGGTCTGCTGTCGCACTGGCTGTCGTGACGCTGAGCGCGTTCTGGGCCTCGCAGCGGACCCTGGAACTGTTAGGGAGAGAAGACCCCTCTGAGGTGGTCATCGACGAAGCAGCCGGTTTTGCCGCAACCATGTTTTCGCTGCCCCTTACATGGGAAAGCGTGGCCCTGGGATTCATCTTTTTCAGGCTCTTCGACGTTGTGAAGCCTTGGCCGGTCCGACAGGCGGAACGTCTCAAGGGGGGGCTTGGGATCGTCATGGATGATCTCCTGGCAGGGGTCTATGCCCACCTGTGTTTGAGAGGCATCCTGTGGGTGGGGAGTTGATGGGGCAATCTGGGGATTAAGGGATTGAGGAATTCAGGGATTCGGAATTCGCATAACCGCTCAGCACGAAGGATAGAACTCAATAGCCAGTGCGTTTTCTCTTTTTAAGACATTATCAGACTTGAAATATCTCCATGCACGGTGAAATCATAACCATAGGCAATGAACTGACCTCAGGGAGGACCCCCGATCTCAATTCAAGATATGCCGCGGGGAGGCTGACGGCCTCCGGCTTGAATGTCATCCGGATTACGTCTGTGGGAGATGACGCAACGATGGCCGCCGATGCTCTGAAAAGGGCCTCGATTTCATCCCAGTTCGTGATCGTCACAGGGGGGTTGGGTTCCACCGAGGACGACATGACCTGCAAGATCGCGGCGGAGGCGCTGGATCGGCCGCTCTGCCTCGATCACCGGATGCTACGGAAGATCAGGGAGTACGTGGAGGCCAGGGGGATCGAAATGACGCCTCCCTTTGAGAAGATGGCCTTCATGCCGGAGGGCGCCCGGATGATCCATCCCAAGGGCGCTGTCTGCGGGTTTTCCCTTGTTGAAAAGGATATTCGCTTCTACTTTCTGCCGGGCGTTCCCGACGAGATGCGCCATATCTTGGACGCCTTTGTCCTTCCGGAACTCCTGAGCCTGCATGAAAGGCCTCCGGTGATGCAGCAGCGACTCCTGAAACTATATGGTCTTGATGAGCCGCGTATCGCCGATATCTTTTCGGAACTTCTGCATACTTCAGGCGATGCGGTGCTCGGGTTTTATCCGCAGTTCCCGGAAAACCACATTACCATCAGCCTGCGCGGGAAGGACGAGCCGGTGGTCACGGCGGCCCTGAACAAGGTGGAACGTGATATCATGGCACTTGTCGGTCCTTATGTCTTTGCCACAGGCAATCAAGAGATGGAGGATGTGGTGGGCCGCCTCCTCAGCCACACCCGGAAGACCCTGTCCGTTGCGGAGTCGTGCACAGGGGGATTGATCGGGCATCGGTTGACGAATGTGGCAGGGAGTTCCAGCTATTTCCAGGGCGGGGTTGTTTCCTACAGCAATGAATCCAAGGCCGATATCCTCCATGTGGATCCAAAGACCCTTGAAAGGCATGGGGCCGTGAGCGCCCCGACCGTGGAGGAAATGGCCTGGGGGATCCGAAAACAGATGAAGAGCGATTTGGGCCTTGCTGTCACAGGGATTGCCGGACCCGACGGCGGGACCCGTGAGAAACCGGTGGGTACCGTGTATATCGGACTGGACAGCGCCGACGGGACGGTTTCGAGGAGATACCGCTTCCGGGGGCGGCGGAAACAGGTGAAACTGAACACCTCGACCATGGCGCTGGATTGGGTCAGAAGGCATCTGAATGGAGATACGTTCCTTCCTGGCATTTGAACTCCCCCCGGAGATTCGGGAGATGCTTTCTGTCGTATCCGACGATGGCCGGACCTTGCCCCTGAATGTCCGATGGATTCGCGTCGCCAACATTCACCTTACGGTCGTGTTTATGGGGGATGTCCGGGAAGATCAGATCGGTTCGATCGGAGAGGTCGTGGGCAGCATATGCCAGGGTCATGCGCCGTTCCGTATTCAGGCGATGGGGGCCGGTCTGTTTGGCAGCTGGCGAAACCCGAGGGTCCTCTGGGTCGGGCTGGGGGGGGAGACGGACCGCATGTCCGGTTTCAGAGACGTTTTGCAGAAAGGCCTGGCGCCATTCGGGATAAAGGAGGAAAAGCGGCCGTTCAGGCCCCACCTGACGCTCGGGCGGTTCCGAAAGGGCGCCAAGGCCGGTCCGAGTCTGGATGACCTGTTGTCGAAATATCAGGACCTGAACGGTCCCGGATGTCTGTTGAGAGAGCTTGTCTTGTTTAAAAGTGATCTGAGGCCCGGGGGGGCCGAGTATACCAAATTGGGCGTGTGGCCGTTAAGGGGATAGATGTGTTGCGGGCAACCCCTTGACATACGCAATCGAAAATCGAAAATGGATAATAGAAAATGGGGGGTCCTATGGAACGAGATCGGGCGATTGAACAGGCCGTTTCCCAGATAGAGAAACAGTTTGGCCGGGGGTCTATCATGAAACTGGGTGATGAAAGCTTCTTGGACATACCCTCCATCTCCACAGGGTCCCTTGCCCTCGACCTGGCCCTCGGTGTTGGCGGCGTTCCTCGGGGCAGGGTGATTGAAATCTATGGTCCCGAGTCGTCGGGCAAGACGACCCTGGCCCTTCACGTCGCTGCCGAGGCCCAGGCAAAGGGGGGGATGGTTGCCTTTATCGATGCGGAACACGCCCTCGACGTCACCTATGCCAGAAATTTGGGGGTGGATGTGGACAGCCTGCTGGTATCTCAGCCGGATACGGGCGAGCAGGCATTGGATATCGCCGAGATACTCGTCAGGAGCGGCGGCATTGACGTCCTGATCATCGACTCTGTGGCGGCCCTCGTCCCAAAGGCCGAGATCGAGGGGGAAATGGGCGATCACCATGTGGGCCTTCAGGCCAGGCTCATGTCGCAGGCCCTCAGAAAACTGACGGCAACCATCAGCAAGTCCAAGACCTCCGTCATCTTCATCAACCAGATCCGGATGAAGATCGGGGTCATGTTCGGCAACCCCGAGACCACCACCGGGGGGAATGCGCTCAAGTTTTATTCGAGCCAGCGCTTGGACATCCGCCGCATCGGGGCCATCAAGGAGGGTGACCAGGTGATCGGGAACCGGACCCGGGTTAAAGTGGTAAAGAACAAGGTGGCGCCTCCCTTCAAGGAGGCCGAGTTTGACATCATCTACGGGGAGGGCATTTCAAAGGATGGAGATATCCTGGACATGGGCGCTTCCCTGGGCATTATTGAAAAGAGCGGGGCCTGGTACTCCTTCGGGGAAGACCGGATCGGACAGGGGCGGCAGAATGTCAAGCGATTCCTGTCGGAAAACAAGGATATCCGGGACAAAATTGCGGACCTCATCCGGGAACGTACAGGGCTCAAGAAGGTGGTGGAGGAAAAAGAGGAGAAGGTGGATCAATGAATTTCAGGGAAATCAGGAAGGCTTTTCTGGACTACTTCAGGGCCCGTGGTCACCGGATCGTTGACAGTTCGTCGCTGGTCCCGCGAGATGACCCCACGCTGCTGTTCACCAATGCGGGGATGGTCCAGTTCAAGGGCGCTTTTTTGGGCGAGGAGAACCTGGGATATACGCGGGCGGCCACATCACAGAAGTGCATGCGCGCCGGGGGCAAGCACAATGATCTTGAAAATGTCGGATACACGCCGAGGCATCATACCTTTTTCGAGATGTTGGGAAATTTTTCCTTTGGCGATTACTTCAAAGAAGAGTCGATTGAATGGGGGTGGGCACTGCTGACCGAGGGATATCGACTCCCGGCCGAACGGCTCCACGTCTCCGTGTATAAGGACGATGACGAGGCCTACAGGATCTGGGAGGAAAAGATCGGGATCCCGGCGGAAAGGATCGTGAGGTTGGGGGAAAAGGATAATTTCTGGGCCATGGGAGATACCGGACCCTGCGGGCCCTGCTCAGAGATCCATATCGATCAGGGTCCGGCTGCAGGATGCGGACGGCCCGACTGCGCCACCGGCTGTGACTGCAACCGGTATCTGGAGATCTGGAACCTGGTATTTACCCAGTTTCAGCGTGCCCCGGACGGAGCCCTGACGCCCCTTCCGAGACCCAACATCGACACAGGGATGGGGTTGGAGAGGATCACCGCGGTTGTTCAGGGGGTGACCTCTAATTATGATACGGACCTGTTCAGGGATATCATCGGTCGCATACAGGAGTTATCACAGAAGTCATATGGGATGCATGAGAAACAGGATGTGGCCTTCCGGGTGATTGCGGATCACGCCCGGGCCGTCGCATTTCTGATCGGCGACGGGATCATTCCTTCCAACGAAGGGCGAGGATATGTCCTGAGGCGGATTATCCGCAGGGCCCTCCGTTTTGGGCAGGTACTGGACCTGAAGGGGCCGTTTCTTCGGTCCGTGTGCGGCAAGGTCATCGATGTCATGGAGGAGGATTATAGTGAGCTGATACGGGGAAAGAGCTTGATTGAGGGGGTGGTGGAGAACGAGGAAAGACGCTTTGCCGACACCCTCAACTACAGCATGCGGGTGCTGAATGAACAGATAGAGGAAATGAAGGCAAAGGGACTCCATACCATCCCCGGTGAGGTGGCCTTCAAGCTGTATGACACCTATGGGCTCTCTCTCGATATTGTGGAGGATGTGGCGCGCGACGAACACCTGACCGTGGATACGGATGGCTATCGCCGGTCCATGTCCAGGCAAAAGGCCCTTTCACAGGAATCGTGGAAGGGAAGCGGAGAGGCGGAAATCCCCGAGGTTCTACGAGGACTTTTGGCGCGTGGCCTTGCCACCCGCTTTCTGGGATATGATCGCCTCGAATCGGAACCGGCGGTCATTGCCCTGGTGGCGGGCGGAAAAGAGGTCCGGTCGGTCACGGCCGGGGAAGAGGCCGAGGTGGTGTTGGATCAGACCCCCTTCTACGGAGAGTCGGGGGGTCAGACCGGAGATTCCGGATGGATTCAGACCCAGACGGCAAGATTTCGGGTGATGCACACCTTCAAGTCCGGGACCGACCTTTTCGTCCACAAGGGCCGTCTCGAGACCGGCCATATGGCGGTCGGGGATAGGGCCCGGGCAGCGGTGGACCTTGAAAAACGAAGGGCCACGGCCAATAACCATACGGCCACTCACCTCCTTCATGCGGCCCTCAGGGAGGTATTGGGCGATCATGTGAAACAGGCGGGATCTCTGGTCGCTGCAGACAGGCTCCGGTTCGACTTCAGTCATTTTACGCAGGTGTCTTTGGAAAAGATCGAGGAGATCGAACGTCTGGTCAACCGGCATATCCGAGACAATCTGCCCCTCCGGACCCAGGTGATGTCAAAGGATGAGGCCATGAAAACCGGTGCCATGGCCATCTTTGAAGAGAAATATGGCGATACGGTCAGGCTGGTCACCATCGGGGACGGGATCAGCAGGGAGCTGTGCGGGGGGACCCATACGGAACGGACCGGAAATATCGGCCTGTTCCGTATTGTCAGTGAAGGGGCCGTGGCCGCCAATATGCGTCGGATCGAGGCCCTGACAGGCGAAGCGGCCTTTGAGTATACCCTGAAGAAAGACCATGAGCTGAGGACCGCGGCCTTGCTTCTCAAGACAACGCCTGACCAGGTGGGCGATAAGATCGAACGGATGGTTAGGACCCTGAAAGAGAAGGAGAGGGCGGTCGAATCCCTCACGGCGAAACTTCTTACCAATCGATCAGAGGACCTCCTTGCCGGGACCCGTGAAATCAGAGGCGTTCGGTCAATCGCCCGGGAGGTGGAGGCCGGTTCCCCAAAAGAGCTTCGGGAATGGGCCGATCGAGTGAAAGACAAGCTCGGTTCGGGCATTGTCCTGTTGGGCGCAAGGACAGAGGAAAAGGCGATGCTGATCTGTCTGGTAACTCATGATTTAAAGGGATCGTTTCATGCGGGCGAGATTATCCGGCAGGTGTCGGCCATGGTGGGGGGAAAAGGCGGCGGACGTCCGGATATGGCTCAGGGCGGGGGGGATCGACCGGAAAAACTGAGTGAGGCCCTCGAGACCTTGTATGGGCTAATCGAAAATAGTATAAATAGAATGGGTTAACCGGCCCCACCAGGACATGTCCCCTTCTCCTTTTTCGGCTATTTTTTCCTTGCAGATCTTGATCTTCTCAAGGGCCGAGTAGTACTGACCTACGTCGGGATAGTGTTCGATCAGATACAGATACCGGTTCATGGCCGGCCGGTATTTTCCCATCCTTAAGTAAAAATTGCCCACATAGGCTTCATGTTCGGCCAGTTTTATATAGCACTCCCGCACCTTCCGGCGGGCCTTTTCGGCATAGGGGCTCCTCCGGTACATCTTGATGAGCCGCTCGAAGTCCTCCTGTGCCTTCCGGGTATAGGACTGGTCCCTGTCGATGGTGCTCACCCTCCTGAAATTGCACATCCCTTTCTGGAACATGACGTAGGGGATACTGGGATTCCTGGGATGGAGTTTTTCAAACTCCGTATATCCGTCGTAGGCCTCATCGAAAAGCTCTTTTTCGTACTGCGCGTCGGCCATCTTGAGTTCGGCCTCGGTGGCGAATTTACTATACGGATAGCGGTCCTTTATCTTCTGAAACATCTCGGCCGCCGCGGAAAAGTTTCCGTCGTTAAATTCCTCCATCCCATCGGCCATGAGTTCGGCAGGGGTCAGTTCTTCCTCCCCTCCAAAGATGCTGTGCCACAGGGCGCATCCGTTCAACAGGAGGAGCATGCAGATCCCCGCAAGCAATTGAGGGATCCATCTGGTAGGTCTGGCAGGCGGCATTATGTCACGTTTTCAAGGTATCTTTCTGCGGCAAAGGCTGCTGTCGCGCCTTCCCCGACAGCGGTGGATATCTGACGAAGGAGTTTGGATCGGATATCGCCGGCGGCAAATACCCCCGGCACAGAGGTCTTCAGGTCATTGTCGGTCACGACAAAACCGTAGCTGTCCAGTTCCAGCAGACCCTTTAGCAGGTCATTGTTCGGGTCGTAGCCGACGAAAACGAAAACGCCATCCACCGGAAGCCGGGACAGGTCGCCTGATTTCACATGTTTCAGCTCTATCTCCTCCACCCCTGCCTCCCCGAGGATCCGAAGGGGGATGGTATCCCATACGAATGCGATTTTTTGCTGTGCAAGTGCCCGTTCCTGAAGCAGCTTTGTGGCCCTCAACGCGTTTCGGCGATGTACCAGATGGACCTTCCTGGCGAAGCGGGTCAGGTACAATGCCTCCTCTACGGCCGTATCGCCGCCGCCGATGACCGCCACTTCCCGGTCTCGGTAAAAGGGCCCGTCGCACGTGGCGCAATAGGAAACCCCCTTGCCTGTCAGGCGCTCTTCCCCTTCGATTGCCAGCTTACGCGGCATGGCGCCGGTGGTCAAGATCAGGCTTCGGGACTCCAGAGTCCCCTTCTCCGTGACCACCTCCTTCTTCTCCGGGGAGAGATGGAGTCGGATGACCTCCTGGTTCTGGATGGTGAGGCCGAAGTTTTCCGCCTGGCGCCTCATCAGGTCCATCAACTCAAAACCGGAGATCCCGTCGGGGAAACCGGGGTAATTTTCCACCGTATCGGTGAGCAGTACCTGGCCGCCGGGGCTGAGCTTCTCCAGCAACAGGGTTTTCAGGCGTGACCTCGCAGCGTAAAGGCCGGCGGTCAGACCCGCTGGACCACCACCGATAATGATTAAATCTTCCATAGCATATTCAACATATTCCAAACAAAAACCCCGTCTTCTTCATTTCGTCAGGGTCGGGGTTTTGATATGAAATGATTACAACAGTTTTTTTAACTCCTTCTCGATATCGGCCTTGGGCATTGCGCCAACGATGGTATGGGCCACTTTGCCTTTCTTGAAAAGAATGAGCGTCGGGATGCTGCGGATGCCGAATTTGGCAGGGGTTTCACGGTTCTCATCCACGTCCATTTTGGCAATTTTTATTTTGCCCTCATATTCCTTTGCCAATGCCTCAACGGTCGGCCCGACCATTTTACACGGACCGCACCATTCGGCCCAAAAATCAACCATCGCGGGCATGTCTGCCTGAACAATCTCCTTGTCAAAATCTGCATCCGATACGTGCAACAGATCGGCCATTCTTTGTCTCCTTTCAACTCAATGTTACCAGGCGATTCCGGATAAACCTAATAAGCGTTTCTATTCCTGTGAACCCATTCAAAGGTCCATGGGTTCAACCCCTATATTGTAGCGCCCTCCACCCTCACTCCGGAGCTTTCCACATGACGATCCCGGTCTCTTCGATTTCCGGAGGCGGCGTTCAAGGTACAGATAACCTCCTTTCCCCTGAACGCATCTCTTGAAAAAGAGACAAAATCGAGTCTGAGGTTTCGCCCCAATTGAAGGTTTTTGTGCGCTGACACATTTACACGGCGGGTTCTTCCAGCAGTTTATTCAGATTCTTTATGATTGTCACCGGTACCGGTCCGGAGTTGGCATAAAGGTTTAGGACCTGATGGGAGACCTTTATCTTCTGCTCCACCGTGTCCCAGCCGATTCCCTTTTCTTCCAGTTGTTTCATAAGGTTGATAAGCTCTTCAGAATTCATGGTCATCCTCCCTATTTTTTTTTGGGTGGGTTTAGGTCGGGGGGGTAGATGAACTTGGGATCTATCTCATACGTCCACGGGAGCCCCCACCTCTGCCATCCATAATGTCGTCTATGGTTAAACCCATAGATCTTATTCCGTTTTGCAAGCTGCCGATAGAATTTATGCTTATTGCTGTCTGAAAAGAAGGGGAATTCAGGCCCTTCAAAACCGTTCTCTACGTCATAGACCTTCTTGAAACCGGCATTTAAAAGTTCCTTTGCCGCAAGTTCGCTCCGCAGGCCGCTCCGGGAGATAATAAGGAGGTTGTCTGTGTTTTTGAAAACCTGGCTGATTTCCTTGATAAAATCCTTATTTTTGATGTTAATGGGATATTCGTATGAATCATTGATTTTGATCAGTTCTGTGCTCATGAGCATAAAAGGAAACAGATATGCATTGATAGGATGCCCCACTAACTGATACTCTTCCCGGGTCCTGACATCAATCAGGTAGGTGTCAGGGACCGTATTAAGCATGTCATAGGCTTCGATGCACAGGATCTTTTTTGGTTCCTGCGCAAGCCCGCTGTTGGAGAACCAGAGGAGCAAACCGATGCTGAATAAACAACCTGCTAAGACTAAAGGAATCTTTCTGTTCATACGATTGTCTCTTCTGCTTTTTTGTCTGGCAACCGGCCCGTCCTCCGAAGCGGACGGACATATACTGAGCGCAACGCCTCGAGATTCAAGAAACACTTGAGTTTAAACCAATAATCCAGTACCGTATGTTTGTCAATGAAAAATCGGCGATGTTGAGACAATTCAACGCGCCCAATATCCAGGGCGCTACGTTCAGGGGCATGTGCCCTGTTACAGGAGGGAGTATTCGTCATGGCTATGAGTAATGTCTATTTTTGCAGTCTCAGGACCTCTATGAAGGAAAATCTCCCAGCCAAATTGAGGCGGCTTATGGAAACTGCCGGTTTGAGCAGCATCGTTGGGGCCAGGAACCTGGTCGCCATCAAGCTCCATTTCGGCGAAAAGGGGAATGCCGCTTTTATCCGGCCTATCCTGATCCGGCCGATCGTGGACGCGGTCAAGGATCTGGGGGCAGCTCCCTTTCTGACCGATGCAAATACGCTGTATGCCGGTACACGGGGGGACAGCGTTTCTCACCTCATAACGGCCATGGAGAACGGATTTGCCTATTCAGTGGTCAACGCGCCCCTCATCATTGCTGACGGGATCCGGGGCGCCTCCTTTGCCCCGGTCAGGATTGAGCGGGAGATCATAAAGACCGCCTACGTCGGAAGGGAGATCGCTGAGGCCGATGTCTTGATCAGTGCGGCCCATTTCAAAGGGCACGAACTGTCCGGTTTCGGTGGAACCATCAAAAATGTGGGGATGGGATGTGCGGCCAGGAAAGGGAAGCTTGAACAGCACTCGGATCTGTCGCCCAAGGTCAACAAGAAGAAATGCATCGGCTGCGGAGAGTGTGTGAGCCACTGTGCGCAGAAGGGCATATCCCTGGATGAAGGAAAGGCGGGCATTGATCCCGAAAAATGCGTGGGTTGCGGCGAATGCATTCTGATCTGCCCGAACGGCGCCATTGATGTCCAGTGGAATGCCGATATCCCGATGTTCCAGAAGAAGATGGCGGAATACACATGGGCTGTGTTGAAGGGGAAGAAGGAGAAGTCCCTTTTCCTGAACTTTCTGACCAATATTTCTCCGGCCTGCGACTGCTACGGTCATAATGACGCCCCTTTGGTCCCCGATATCGGCATCCTGGCGTCCAGAGATCCTGTGGCCATTGATCAGGCCTCGGTGGATCTGGTGAATCAGCAGGTCGGTACTGCAGGGTCGTGCCTCACGGGGTGCAGGGGGTCGGGTGAGGACAAATTCAAAGGGATATATCCCAAGGTGGACTGGGCTGTTCAGCTTGAACATGCAGAGCAGATAGGCCTTGGGCACCGAAAATACGATCTGGTCACGATTTGATTTTCATCAAAACGGTTTCAAGTACCGATATCGGCAAGTAGTCGACTCGCTGAGGGGTTCAGCAGGAAAATAAATATTTTAAATCAATACGTTAGGGCTTAAAAGCCGATGGCCTCCAATCTTGCCGTAAACGATGCAACTCCTCAGAATAACACGCATTTGGCCGCTCGATCCATCGATGAGGTCTACAGGCAGGGTGAGAGGTCTCTTTTGATTGACGAAACGCTTTCGCCGGACTATAAGAGACGCCAGTTTAGCCGAAGGGATGTTGCTTCTACGGATACTGCCGTGACAAAAAAACCGGAGTTAAAGGGATGCAGTGCCATGAAAAAGGATACGCTGATAAAGATTCTTCAAAAAGTCCTGGAAACAGATGCGAAACTTGATTTCTTGAAGAAATTGGAAGAGAAAGAGATTGAGACGCTGGTGGCCTGTGTCAGAGACAAAGTGGATCAGGGATGACCAGGATGAAAGAATGGAATGTTGGCAGACTCCTGGAGGTCTCAGGAAGCTACTGGCAGGCATGCACCTTACATGCAGGCGTCAAACTGGGCGTTTTTTCGATCATCGAGGCCGGCGATGGGACCGCTGAAAAAATAGCCGGACATCTCCCCTCTGACGGGAGAGGGATGGCGGTGCTTCTGAATGCCCTTGCAGCCATGAAGCTGATTGAGAAGACCGGGGACCGATATGTCAACAGCCCATTCAGCAGGACCTTTCTGGTTAAAGATTCTCCTCAATATATCGGTTACATGGTGATGCATCACCATCACCTGGTGGAGGCATGGGCACGCCTGGATCAGGCGGTCCTATCGGGAAGGCCTGTACGTGAAAGGCGCCACTCGGACCATGAGGAGCGGGAGAGCTTCCTTATGGGGATGTTCAACATGGCCATGGGAATCGCCCCCCGTCTGTCAGGAGTCATCAATCTGAAGGGGAGGCGCCGTCTCCTTGATCTGGGGGGCGGTCCGGGGACCTATGCCATCCATTTCTGCCTTGCCAATCCCGGTCTGAACGCGGCAATAGCTGATCTCCCTACCTCCAGGCCGTTTGCAGAAAAGACCATTTCCCGATTCGCTCTCTCGGACCGGATAACCTTTGTCCCCTGCAATTACCTCCAGGATGATATCCCCGGAAATTACGATGTCGCATGGCTGTCCCATGTCCTTCACGGCGATGGGCCTGATGAGTGCCAGATGATCATCCGTAAGGCGGTTTCGACCCTGGTTCCGGGCGGAGTCATGCTGATCCACGATTTTATCCTGAATGACACGTCCGACGGGCCGCTTTTCCCAGCCATTTTTTCCCTCAATATGCTGGTCAATACAGACAAGGGCCGTTCCTATACCGATGGCCAGATTCGAGACATGATGGCAAAGGCCGGCCTGGGCCAGATCAGGCGGCTTCCGTTTGAAGGCCCCAACGCCTCGGGGATTCTGTCCGGGATTCTCTGATACGGAAGGTGCAAGGCGCGAGGCGTTAGGCATACGGTTTTTACCTGGAAATAAGTATGCCCCCATGTAATCGTCCAACCCTCCCAAAACATCCCCCAATCCCTGAATCCCTAAATTCCTCAATCCTCCAATTCCTCAATCCTCACCCCACAGCACCTCTTCCCTGTAAAAGTCACGTTCCATTCTTTTTTTAGAGTCCTCAAACCCCTGGATCCAGGAATCAACCCGCTCCTCCCCATAGGCCGACTTCCAGGCGGCCACGATGACATCCACCGGGACGTCCGCATAGTTCCCGTGGTCCGCCACATATTCCATAAACAGCTCTTGTTTCAAATTGAAGGGTTGGAAGAGGGAGTCATGGAGGCCATTAAACTCGAGGGGGGCCACATGGTGGCGCTCACATAATCCCCTGTTGAAGGCCGGGGTTGCCTTAACCCACCTGTTTTTCAGGAAGAACTCCACATATCCGTGGAAAACAAAGAGATCAGAGCCCATGAAATCGAGTAGCTGCCGGGTGGCCAGGTGATTTTTGACGTCGGCAAATCCTACCCTCGCAGGGATCCCACAGGCCCTCCCTGCGGCGCAAAGCAGGGCAGCCTTGCAAACGCAGTAGCCCCGGCCGCTTCTAAGAATATTGCTGGCCCGGTAATGTTCCGGGAGATAGAATGGATAGTAGGGGTCATACCAGATGCCGTCACGGACGGCGTAATAGAGTTTTACGGCCTGTTCAATCGTATCGCGCGTATCTCCTGTGGTTGTCGCGGCATAATCTTTGATGGCGGGGTGATCGCTGTCAATAATAGGGGTCGGGGTCAGGTATTTCGGGTCGATTAGGTCCATGGATGCAGCTCCTCGTTTGCATGTGTCGCTAAGATAGCGTCCTATTCATTAAAAAACGCCTATTGGGTCCCGGTTCGGCGTCGCCATTTTTTGCTTGACACATAGTTACGATGTAGCTAAATTGTAACCACATCTTTTCCTGATTTTCATTAACAAAAATGGCAAATTACCATTGGTATCAGTCGGTTACTGTCTATTATCCAGCTGCTGGGATTGGGAGCAGAGCTTAACAGAAATGCCCGAAGAAAAGAAACTTAAAAAAGAGAAAAACGTCACGTCGGGCGCAGGCCGAGGCAAGGTCAAGCTGGAGGTGTACGGTGAAGAGATGGTCGAAAAGGTCGTGAGGCAGAGCGGTAACAGCGGTCGCGTTTACCTTCCACCTGACTGGGTGGGGTGTCGGGTCAAAATCATCAGACTTAATTAGCCAAGTTGAAATTTTTATGGATGAACTGGTCGAAAATCTGGAGATCCGGAGGATTCAGGTCGGGGACGCCGCCGATATCAGCAAGATCCAGTCGGCGATTACCCAGTCTCCTGCAACCATTGATTTCAGACACATTATTGAAGACCAGATACGAAAAGGCGAAGATGCCAGTTTTGTGGCCGTGATCCGCGGGAAGGTGGTCGGCTACATGATCAGCTACATTGTGTTCGGCGGCTTCGGTCTTGAAAAGGGGGCCTGGATCGCAACCCTGGGTGTCGACCCCAAATTTATGGGACAGGGCATCGGCAAGAAACTGGCAGAGGCGATATTGGCGGTATACCGGGAAAAGGGGATTAAAGATATATATACCACTGTCCGGTGGGATTCTGTTGACCTCCTGTCTTTTTTTAAGACACTGGGATTTGACCGGAGTAACTTCATTAATCTCAGGAAAGACTTGGAGGGTTAGTCGTCTCTCCGGTGCTGGCCATCGGCCCCCGGGGCAGAAACGGGGCGGTTCAGATCAATTCCATTTGTTCCATCCCGGTCCATCCGGACAGCTTTGAAAGTGAGGTCGCTTGCGTTGTCAAGCGGCAGACCACGGAGCCAGGTAATTGAGAAGGGGTAAAAAATGAGGTATGCAGAGACAGGATTTAATCTGGAAATTGATCTCACCCGGGGAAACATCGAGAGGGTGGAAACAGACCCGATAGATACCGAACTGTATCTGGGCGGGTTGGGAACAAATGCCAAGATATTGTGGGATCGGGTCCCCCCGGAAGTGGAACCCTTTTCTCCAGACAATTTGCTGATATTCAGCGCCGGTCTCCTGTGCGGCACGCCTGCGACGGGATGCAATCGAACCATTGTTTCCACCATTTCGCCTCAGACCCAGCTGATGGCCTTTTCCATGATGGGGGGATTCTGGGCCCCGGAATTGAAGTATGCCGGTTACGACAAGGTGATCCTTCGGGGCAAGTCCCCGAATCTGGTCTATATCTGGATCAACAACGACAAGGTGGAAATACGGGACGCCTCTCATTTGAAGGGGAAGGGCGCGGTTGAAACCGCAGAACTCATTCAGCAGGAGCTGAAGGAGCCAAGGGCCCAGGTGGCGGCCATCGGGCTGGCAGGCGAAAACAGGGTCTACTTCGCCTCCATCGAGCAGGGGAGGTCCAGCGCCAGCCGGGGCGGCATCGGGGCCGTAATGGGAGATAAAGGGGTCAAGGCGATCGTCGTCCGTGGGACCAAGGACATCAACGTTGCTCGGCCTGCAGAATTTTTGGAACTCTGCAACGAAGTGCTGGAGTACATCAAGTGGCGAAATGAACATCCGGTCCCGGGGGTCATGCCCATCTTGGCCGGACTCGGGTCGCCGCAGGAGATGAAGGTCCACGACGAGAAGTGGCACACCGAGAATTTTATGTGGGGCAATTCCCGCGTCCGCAGAAAGGATTTCTGGAACGAAGAGATCGCAACGGAGTGGGCCCAGACGTTGGATACCATGCGGACGCGGTTGATCAGTTGCTATAACTGTCCGATGACATGCGGAGCCACAATTTCTCCTCCGGGTCTTCCCACTTACATGATGAAATGTTTCTCCAAACTGACCTATACCATGGCAGCCTTCGCAGACCTGGAATTCGGTCTGGGCATCGCTCAGAGTGCGACAGAATATGGGGTGGACGGATTTTCGACCCCGCAGGTGATGGCCTTCGCCCTTGAACTCTATGAGGAGGGCATCTTAACCGACGATGATTTTCCCGGCATGCCGGCCGATAATGAGGGAAGATTCTACTGGCTCCTCGACCGGATTGTTCGTCGGGAAGGGATAGGAGATGTCCTGGCCAATGGGACCTACTGGGCGGCCAAACAGATCGGCAAGGGCGCGGAGGCCTATGCCCACAATACCATCAAGAAACATGAGCAGCTCCCTCTCAAACTGTCCATGCTGAATCCCATTTACTTTCTCATGTATGCTACCGGTGAGAAGATCAACATTACCCAGATTGAAGGGCAGTTCCCCCAGGCGCCTTTTTTCACGATGGAAGAGAGGGAGGCCTTTGTAAAGGATTGGTTCCAGGTCCCTGACGATAAGTTCAAGCAGATCCTGTTGGACTGGGAACCCCGTGGAGAAAAATCCATGCCCTTTTACCCGACGCCCGAGATGTGCTGTGATATTGTTGACTGGCAGGAGCGGATGCACTACATCGACGACGCCCTCGGCATGTGCGCCGGGTTGTCGTCATTTCCCCTGAAGCCCCCCTATCATATCCACAATTATCCGAAATTTATCTCTGCGGGGGCCGGCATAGAAATGGATGAAGAAAAATTGACCCAGGCCGTTCGAAGATACCGGACGTTGGTGAGGGCGAACAATACCCGAAGAGGGATGCGGAGGAAAGACGAAAAGCCGCCGGCGGACCATTGGAAAAAACGATTTCCCGAGCTTGAAGAGAAGCTCCTCGATACGTACTACCAGCTCAAGGGATGGAATCATCAGGGGATTCCTGCCCAGGAGACCTTGCATGAACTGGGTTTGGATTACGTATTTGAAGACTTTGAAAAGAGGGGGATCTATTCAGAAAATGGAGACGCCCCCGCACGGGAGACCTCGGCGGAAAAGGATAAGGAGGCATAGCCGTGGGCGAGAAAAAAAAGAAGATCGTTAAGACCATCAAGATAGATGCCGACAAATGCAACGGGTGCCGGGCCTGCGAAGTTATATGCTCGGCCTTTCACGCTCAGCCCAAGTACAGCAGCAATAATCCGGCCAGATCCCGGATCCGGATCATTCGTTACCCGCTCAAGGACATCTATGTCCCCGTATATGCGGGCGAGTACACGGCAGCCGAATGTATGGGAAGAGACAAATATGTCCTTGACGGGAAGGAATACGAGGAGTGCGCCTTCTGCAGGGCCTCCTGTCCATCCAGGGATATCTTCAAAGAGCCCGACTCCGGCCTTCCGCTGAAGTGCGATATGTGTGAGGGCGAAGAGGAGCCCCTGTGCGTGAAGTGGTGCCTGGTGGATGCCCTGACCTATGAAGAAAGGGAAGAAGACGTCGAAGAGGCGGAAGAACCGAAGGAACTGGATATCGGGTTGGATTCACTGGCCCAGAAGTATGGGGTGCAAGAACTCATGGATGCTGTTGAGCGGATGTCGATGAAGGCGTAGACCATTCAGTCCGAGGAAGAGGATCAGGAAATATTGTGGAGAATGTAGCCGATTACAAAGAGATCGTGGATGTCATCAAGGCGAGCGGCGGAGACGCCTTCAAGAGATGCTTCCAATGCGGATTGTGCGATGTGGTGTGTCCGTGGAATCGGGTGCGGACCTTCAGCATGCGCAAGCTCGTCCGGCAGGCGACCTTCGGCATGACGGATATTGAAAATGAGGATATATGGCGGTGCACCACCTGCGGAAGGTGCCCTCAGCACTGCCCTAGGGACGTCCAGCAGATCGAATCCGGGGTTGCTTTACGGAGGATCGCCACGGAATATGGCGTTTTTCCCAAGGGGGTTCAGCCAGTCCGAACCGTTAGAGGAAGCTTGGTGGGCGAAGGGAACACCCTGGGTGAAGAACGGGCAAAGCGGGGGGATTGGGCCAAGGGTCTTTCCGTAGCGACGTTTGCCGAGGGGATGGATATCCTGTACTTCCCCGGCTGCTATCCCAGCTATGACCCCAGATTGAAAAAAGTGGCTGTTGCCACGGCCAGTATCCTTAACAAGGCAGGGGTGGATTTCGGGATCCTGGGAGCCAAGGAAAATTGCTGCGGGGAAAGCATCCGCAAAACGGGCGACGAGGAGGTGTTCAAACGTCTGGCACGGGAAAACATCAAGGCCTTCGTCGATAATGGGGTGAAAAAGATCATTGTCTCTTCACCCCATTGCTACCATACATTTAAAAATGAGTACCCCGATTTTATGGTAAACTTTGAGGTCATCCATATGTCCCAGCTCCTGTTCAAGCTGATTCAGGAGGGAAGGCTTGAGCTGAAAGGCGAATATGGCAAGAAGGTAACCTACCATGATCCGTGTTATCTGGGCCGGCATAACGGCATCTATGATGAACCCCGGGGGGTCCTTGCCAGCGTACCCGGTTTACAGTTGAATGAAATGCCGGACTGTCGGGTGGACAGTCTCTGTTGCGGCGGCGGCGGCGGCAGGGTCTGGATGGAGACGCAGAAGGGCGAGCGGTTCTCCGACCTCAGAATCGAACAGGCGATGGGGGTCGGGGCCGAGATCCTGGCGACCGCCTGCCCTTACTGCATTACCATGTTCGAAGACAGCAGAATCACCATGGGGATGGACGAAAAGATCGAGATCAAGGACATCACAGAGATTATTGCAGAAGTGATTTAGCGTTGGAATTGAGGGATTCGGGGATTCAGGGATTCGGGGATTACTGAATTGAGAATCCTTGTTTTCGACAAATTCGATCTGATAAAGGCGGATAGAAGTGGAAACAGAACTGCTGAAAGAAGAGGTTCAAAAACTTCGGGAAGGTCGCGGAGAGGGCCATTTTGGAGACATCATGGTTGTCGGCGGCGGGATCAGCGGCATTCAGGCCTCGCTTGATCTGGCCATTGCGGGTTTCAAGGTCTACCTGGTGGAGAAAGGGCCTGCCATCGGCGGTCACATGGCCCAGCTCGACAAGACCTACCCCACCAATGACTGCTCCATGTGAATCCTCTCTCCCAAACTGGTCGAGGTCGGCCGGCATCCGAATATAGAGGTTCTCACCTATACCGAAGTGGAGAGGGCAGAGGGGGAGGCAGGGAATTTTAAGATAACCCTGATCAGGAAGCCCAGATACATTAATGAAGACAAGTGTACGGGGTGCGGCACCTGTGTTGAATATTGCCCGGTCCAGTACCCTGATCCATTCAATCAGGAGATATCCCAGAACAAGGCCGTCCACATATACTTCGCACAGGCCATTCCCCTTATCTCGTATATTGATGAAAGCTGCCTTTACCTGAAAGAAAAGAAGTGCCGCATCTGCGAGGCGGTCTGTCAGAATGACGCCATCAATCTGGAGCAACAGCCGAAGAAGATGGAGATAAACGTAGGCGCGATTCTGTTGTCTCCAGGCTATGAACCCTTCGACCCCAAGCTGAAGGGCGACTATGGCTACGGAAGGTATGCAAACGTGGTCACGAGCCTTGATTTCGAGCGGCTCCTGTGCGCCACTGGACCCTACGAGGGGGATATCCTGAGGGCGTCCGACAAAAAGCATCCCCATAAGATCGCCTGGATTCAATGCGTGGGTTCCAGAAGGGTGACCCCGGGCGATAACAGCTATTGTTCCGCGGTCTGCTGCACCTACACCCAGAAACAGGTGATCCTGGCAAAAGACCATGATGCAGAGGCCGAGTGCACCATATTCCACAACGATATCCGCTCGTACGGAAAGGATTTTGAACCCTACTACCAGAGGACGGAGCAACTCCCCGGGATTCGGTTTATCAGAAGCTATACATCCGTGGTGAGAGAAATCCCGGAGACCAAAAATCTCGTGGTGCGGTATTCGACCCCGGACGAGGGCGTCAAAGAGGAAGAATTCGATTTGGTGGTGTTGTCCGTCGGATTGAATCCCCCTGCCGACGCAAAGGCCCTGGCGGATCAGTTCGGGATCGACCTCAATGCACACGGATTTTGTCAGGCCGATCCTTCCAATCTGATGGAGACCTCCAGACCCGGGGTCTTTGTGAGCGGGGCCTTCCAAGGCCCCATGGATATCCCTGAGTCGGTCTTTACCGCCAGCGGGGCCGGGGCCCAATGCGGCGAATTCCTGGATTACCGTCGGGGGAAACTGACCCGAGAGAGGATTTATCCGCCGGAAAAGGATGTCTCCGGCGAGGAGCCTCGAATCGGCGTTTTTGTGTGTCATTGCGGCGCCAATATCGGAAGGATCGTCAATGTTCCCGCCACAGTGGAATATGCCTTGACCTTGCCCCATGTTGTTTATGCCCAGGAACAGCTCTTTTCATGTGCGACCAATTCGGCCAAAGAAATCACCGACATGATCCAGGAAAAAGGACTCAACCGGGTGGTGGTGGCCGCCTGCTCGCCCCGGACCCTTGAGCCGTTGTTCCGGGACACCCTGCGAGAGGCGGGGATCAACCAGTACTTCTACGAAATGGCCAATATCAGGGAGCACGACTCCTGGGTCCACACCAAAGAACCGGAGGATGCCACCCGTAAGGCACAGGACATCGTCCGCATGTCTGTCGCCCGATGCGCCCTGCTGGAGCCCTTGCAGGAAATCGATCTGCCGGTCAACAAGACGGCACTGGTAGTGGGCGGCGGCATCGCAGGCATGACGTGCGCCCTCTCCATCGCCGACCAGGGACATGAGGTTCATCTGGTGGAAAAGGACAAAGACCTGGGGGGCATGGCCAGGAGAATCCAAACCACGCTCGAAGGGTTAGATGTCCAGGCCTATCTGCGCAATCTGGTGCGCAAGGTCTATCAGCACCTCCTGATCCATGTCTATACGGACGCCGTTATCACGGAGGCCACCGGCTATGTGGGGAACTTTGTTACCCGGGTTAAATCGGACAGGGGTGTCGGGGAAATCAAGCATGGCGCCACCATTATTGCCATCGGCGCAGATCAGTACCAACCCACAGAATATCTTTATGGCGAAGATGAATGGGTCGTGACCCAACTGGAGTTAGGGGAGCGAATTGCCATAGCGGACGAAAAGATCCTCAACTCCAAATGTCTGGTGATGATCCAGTGCGTCGGCTGCCGGAACGAGGAACGGAATTACTGCAGCCGAATATGCTGCAGTCAGGCCGTCAACAATGCCCTGAAACTCAAGGAAATCAATCCGGAGATGGATATCTACATCCTCTTTCGGGACATGAGGACCTACGGGTTTCGGGAGGACTATTACCGGGATGCCTCGAACAAGGACGTCAAGTTTATTCGGTGGGAGCCCGAGGACAAACCGAAGGTGGCGGCGACGACGGCGGAAGGAAGGCCTGTCTTGAGGGTCACCGTCAACGATCCCATCCTGGGCGAGGAACTCGCCATCGATGCCGACGCTATTGCCCTGGCCGCCGCAATCATCCCCCCGGCTGACAACCAGGACATTGCCCAACTGTTCAAGGTCTCCCTGGGACCGGACCAATTCTTCAAAGAGGCCCATGTCAAATTGAGACCTGTCGAGTTCAGTGCGGAGGGCATCTATCTGTGCGGAACGGCCCACTACCCGAAGCATATACCGGAGGCGATCAACCAGGCCTATGGGGCCGCAGGCCGGGCCTTAACCCTCCTCTCGCATGATATTGTCACCGTGTCGGGGTCTGTCTGCGAGGTGGATGAGAAAAAATGCATGGGGTGCGGAGCGTGCATCGAGGCCTGCACCTATGGCGCCATCGAGTTTCAAGACACCCGACAGGGAAAGAAGGCGGTGGTGAACCCTGTGATCTGCAAAGGAGACGGCCTCTGCAATGCCAAGTGCCCGACAGGGGCCATCAGGCTCAAGCACTTTACCGATGAGGAGATCATGAGCGAGATCGATGCGGTGGGGCCAAAGGAAAAGATCCTGCCGCAATTGGATATGGCGGTTGGAGACATATAGGAATATTCGGAACAGGGCCGGGATTGCCGACAAAGGAGTTATAACCCAATGAGTGCGGGAGTTAAATTCAAACCTAAGATATTGGGCTTTGTATGTCACTGGTGAGCATACGGGGCTGCTGACCTGGCTGGAGTTTCCAGACTGCAATATACAACAGACGTCAGACTCATTCGCGTTATGTGTTCCGGCAGGGTCGACCCTGAATTCGTCTTCAGGGCCTTCGCCAACGGACAAGACGGAGTATTTATCGGCGGGTGCCGGCTGAATGAATGCAATTATGTCACGCATGGAAATTACCATGCACTCAACACGGCGCTCTTATGTAAGAGAATCATGGAATATATCGGGTTGAACCCGGAAAGGTTGAACATCCGGTTTATGTCTGCCGGCGACGGGATACTCTTCGCCGAACACATGAATGACTTCGGCAAGAAGGTGAAGGCCTTAGGACCTCTGGGGGTAAGCGAGGGAATCGACAGGAATGAATTGAAATCCAGACTCAAGGACGTCGCAAGGCTAATCCCTTATATTAAGATAGCGAAAAGAGAGAAGCTGGGCTCTCGCCTCACCAATAAGGAAGACCATGATGGGCTTTTCACCGCCAATGAGGTGGAAAGCCTTTTCCGAGAGGTTCCTTCATACTACATCGATCCCGATAGATGCCAGGCATGTATGACGTGCTTCAGGAGATGCCCCGTGGAGGCGATCGACGGCGGAAAGAACCGGATCCATGTCATCGATCAGGACAGATGCATTAAGTGCGGCACCTGCCTGGAGGTCTGTCCTCCCAAGTTTGGTGCGTTGACGCGGATCGTCGGCGGTCCCGTGCCGCCGCCTATTCCTGAGGAGAAGCGGACGATCGCAAGAAAGAGCAAGAAAGAAGAGAGCACTTAACCCCTTTTTCACTCAAATTTACCCGAAAGGAGACCCCATGAACGAGACCGTCATTAAGATCAGGCTCATGAAGGCGGAAGATTTCGACGCCGTGGTTGGAATCGATGCGAAAATTCTGAAGGTCTCCAGAGCGGAATATTATGAAGTGAAGTTTGAAAAGCTTTTCAAAACCAGGGATTATCTCCCCGCTTCCCTTGTGGCGGAAAGAGAAGATGGGACATTAGTGGGGTTTGTCATGGGGGAGATTTATATGGGGGAATATGGTATTTTTCAGGAAGAGGCCCGACTGGATACCATCGGCGTGGATCCCGGGTTCCAGCATCAAGGTGTCGGTGAGCAGTTGATTCATGAATTCATGGACCATCTGAGAAGCCTCGGCGTTCAGAAGGTCAACACCCTGGTGGACTGGAATAATTCCAATCTGATCCGATTCTTCAGCGCGAACCGATTCAGCCCGTCTACAACCATTAACCTGGAACGAAGCCTTTGATGGCGGCGAGCTGATATCCCCAGCCCTAAGATCTCCCCGTGAAGGTTGTCCTGCCTGCCATTCCGAATATCCAAAGAAGGCTTACGCCGCGTGATTTCTTCAAAATGCCCGGCGAACAATGACAGATCAAGAAAACGGGATTCTTCCCGTCAAAATATTTCGTCTGCCGACTTACCTTTTTCCTGGTCTTCATTTTCCGAACGTGCCAGCAGCTGTTCCAAGCGGTTGGTGAAGACAATCAGCATGTGGTACTCAGGCTCGTCATACCGCCCGATCATCCGGGCAATGACAAACACATCCTTATCTTTATGCCAACTCAAGGACCAGCTTTTTCCTTCTGAAATGGGAATCTTCTGCGGCGGGCCATACTTGTCTTTCACGGTCTCGATGAGTTCGGGTATTTCATTTTTTGCGATCATTTTGACTAAAAGCGGACAACCGGATGCATGCTCGTAAACAAACTCAACATAGTCAAAAACGGTGTTTCGCTGCCGGGTATTTCGAAACGTCAGCTTGGTGGCCGGATATTCTTTTCTCACCACATCGTTGATGTTGAGCCGCCGGTTCAACGTCGCCAGATCCGGATAGTAGGTCTTCAGGAATTCCGTGTTTTTTAATTCGAGATTTATGGTGCTGTTGCGATCGATTGCATCGGAGCCCAGAACGGCTTTGAGACGGTCGCGTACTTCAGAATCCATTACGGTATTGGCACCGATGTTCATAAACTGGAACGATTCCGGAACGTCTGGGATATGGACAGGTCCATTTTCCTGTTTTCCGCATCCGCAGAAAGCAAGCCAAACCATATAGGAGAAAAAAAGCCATTTAAGATGATTCAAACTACTTGGCAGCATGGTATCGACCCAATCGCGTACTTTGACGTTGTGATAATGCCCGCATCTTTTTCAGGCGCGCCTCTAATGTGACACGGGAACCGGCAAAATTCAAGCATAGAAAAACAGGGATGCCATTGATTTTCCGGATCTTCAACTCCCATTTCCCCCCCATGTGGCCTTGGGCGCCCGTCACGATTCAACCCAGGGCCTGATGGGGCCTCTGACTTCAGATGGGTTTCTTCAGGGCCTTTTCCATTTCCTTGGGATCGGTGATAGGGGCCTGACATGCATACCGGCGGCAGACATAGGCCGTTGCCTTTCCATCTTTAGGGATCATATCCTTTACAAACGGGGCCAGGGCCGATAGCCTGCGCCTGTTTTCATCCCCGGAAACGAGAAGCACCGCTTGATGGGGCAGAAACTGCCGATGGATACAGGTCACCATGGTCCGGGTATCCTCTTCCGAGAGATCTCCGGCAATGACCACTTCCCGTGCAGGACCGATCACGAGATCGAGGGCCTGCAACAGCTGGGTATGGGCCGCGGGATATTCGTCCACCTGGGCGGCAAACGTTTGAAGAAGGGCATCCGCTTTCTCTTCCAGCATGGTATCCCCGGAGAGTCTTGCGAGTCGAAGCAGGTTTAATGCGGCCACGGAATTGCCAGAGGGAAGGGCGCCGTCTTGAACATCCTTGACCCGGGTAATGAGGGTTTCGTTTTCCATGCCCGTGAAAAATAATCCACCGTGCGCCTGATCCCAGAAGAGTTCCAGCATGGAGCGGGTAAGCGTCATTGCGTGCTCCAGATAGGTTGGATCAAAGGCGGTTTCATAGGCCTCCACCAGTGCCCACACCAGGAAGGCATAGTCGTCCAGGTAGCCGGGATGAGCCGCTTCGCCCTCCCTGTATCGGCGCAGCAGACGGCCGTCCTTTATCCGCAATGTATTGAGGAGGAAGGTGAGGGCCGTTTGAGCGGCATTCAGGTAGGCCTCCTCTCCCAAGGCCCTGTATCCCTTCAGAAGGGCGGCGATCATGAGTCCGTTCCAGGACGTCAGGATTTTATCGTCCTTAAGGGGATGAATACGCTTCTCCCTTGCCAGGAAAAGCCGCTCCCTGGCATCCTGCAGGATGGATTCCAGCCCTTGTTCATCGATCCGATGGCGCCTTGCAAAGGAAGGAACAGAGACGGCAATGTGAGGAATGCTTCGGTTTCCTTCGAAGTTGCCGCCCTCGCGTATATCGTAGAAGCTGCAGAAAATATCGGCCGGTTCCTTTCCCAAAATGTCCCGGACCTCCTGTGGCGTCCAGAGGTAAAAGAGTCCTTCCTTGCCCTCGCTGTCCGCATCTTCGGCCGAGTAAAAGGCGCCCTCCGGAGCGGTCATGTCCCGAAGCACATAGGCGAACACCTCCCGGGCCACCCGGGCATAGAACGGCTTTTCGGTAACCTGGTAGGCTTCAATGTAGGCCATGGCCAGCAGGGCCTGATCATAGAGCATTTTTTCGAAGTGGGGTGCGAACCATTTCTCATCCACGGCGTAACGATGAAAACCGAAACCGATCTGGTCGAAGATACCTCCCCGGCGCATGGACTCAAGCGTCTTTTCCACCATCTCCAACTCGAGAGCATCCCCCCTTCGCCGGTTGCGTCGAAGGAGAAAAGTGAGTTGATGGGGGGTGGGGAATTTTGGCGCCCCTCCGAATCCTCCCCACTGCGGATCAAAGGTTCGGGCCAGCTGCTGCCCTGCCTTTTGCAGGGTCTCGACGCTCAGGGGTTTCCCGGAGGAAGTCGCTCGGGAAAATTTTTGAATATGATCGGTGATCTGATTCCCCGTGATCAGGAGGCGGTCTCTGTCATTTTTCCACAAGTTGGAGATTTTTAGGAGTAATTCGGGAAAACCGATAAGCCCCATGCGGGGGGCTTTTGGGAAATAGGTTCCTGCGAAAAAGGGATGCCGCTGCGGGGTGAGGAAAACCGACAAAGGCCATCCGCCCTGGCCGGTGAGGGCCTGGCATACGGACATATAGATCTTGTCCACATCCGGGCGCTCTTCGCGATCCACCTTGATGGAGATGAAGTGGTCGTTGAGGATCCGGGCTGTCTCCGGGTCTTCAAAGGACTCGTGGGCCATGACGTGGCACCAGTGGCAGGTGGCATAGCCGATGGATAAAAAGATGGGTTTATCCTCTTCCTTTGCCTTATGAAAGGCTTCCTTTCCCCAGGGATACCATTGCACTGGGTTTTCGGCGTGCTGGAGCAGATAGGGGCTTTTTTCATGTATGAGGGCGTTTTGGGAAGTGCCAAGTGGATGGTTCATGCTCATCCTCCATAAGTGATGGGTGAACGTTTCAGGGTCCTACTGCCGCCGCGGACATTTCTCTTCTCTCCGATCCGCCGGAAAGAAAAGGGTCCGGAAAAGGAACCCCCGGACCCTGTAATTTTCAGGGCGCAAAGGCCCCGGATCAGGCGTTGGCTGCCAGAGGCAGATCCAATTCGCATTTTTCAGGGCAGAGGGCTTGTTCCAGGGCATCTTCGATCCTTTCCACAAACACAATGTTCAGATCCTCCCGCACCTCTTGGGGAAGCTCCTCCAAGTCTTTTTCATTGCGCTTCGGCAGGATAACGGTTTTGAGACCCGCACGATGCGCGGCAAGCAGCTTCATCTTAACGCCCCCCACGGGGAGGACCCGACCCCGAAGGGTCACCTCTCCGGTAAGCCCCACATCGCTGCGGACAGGCCGGCCGCTGCAGAGGCTGATAACGGCCATGACCATGGCGAGCCCCGCAGAGGGACCGTCTTTGGGAGTCGCGCCCGCGGGTACGTGCACGTGGATATCGGCGGTCCTGAAAAGAGACAGGTCCAGCTGTAAGGACTTGATCTTGGATCGAACGTAGCTGTGGGCGATCTGCGCGCTCTCCTTCATCACGTCCCCTAACTGGCCCGTCAGGGTCAGCCGGCCCTTGCCGTTCATAAGAGTGGCCTCCACAAACAGGATGTCTCCCCCTACGGGCGTGACGGCCAACCCTGTGGCAATCCCAGGTATTTCAATGAGTTCGGACAATTCCGATTCAAATCGTTCCTTCTTCAGAGAGGACCTGACCACTCCGGGGGTCACATGGATGTGATGGATCCGGCCCTCGGCGATTTGGACCGCCCCTTTACGGCATACGGCCCCGATATTTCTCTCCAGATTGCGCACGCCGGCTTCACGGGTATAATCCTGAACGATCTTTCGGATGGCATCGTCTTCAAAATCCATCTCCCCTTTCCTGAGGCCGTTAACCTTCAATTGACGGGGTACCAGGTATTTCTGAGCAATATGAAGCTTCTCGTATTCCGTGTATCCATCCAGTTGGATGACCTCCATCCGATCCCGCAAAGGGGACGGGATCGTTTCAAGCTGATTGGCCGTGGTGATAAACATCACGTCGCTGAGATCGAAATCCACATCGAGGTAGTGGTCGCGGAAGGCGTGGTTTTGGGCCGGATCGAGGACCTCCAGCAGGGCGCTGCTTGGATCGCCTCGCCAGTCGTTGCCGACCTTGTCCACCTCATCCAGCATGAAGACCGGATTGCGGGTTCCGGCGCGCTTAATGGCCTGGATAATACGTCCGGGCATGGCGCCGATATAGGTCCTCCGGTGACCGCGGATTTCCGCCTCGTCCCGCATGCCGCCCAGGCTCATCCGTGTGAAGCGACGACCCAGGGCCCGGGCGACGCTCTGACCCAGACTGGTCTTGCCGACCCCCGGGGGTCCCGCAAAGCAGAGAATGGCGCCCATACCTTCGGTTTTTTGCGCTTGGCTTTTCTCCTCACCCGGCTGGTCTGAACGCTCCTCGATCAACTTGCGGACCGCCAGGTATTCAATAATGCGTTCCTTGACTTCTTCCAGGTCGTAGTGGTCTTCATCAAGGACCGTGCGTGCATACTGAGTATCCATCTGGTCTTCACTCGAATGGGTCCAGGGAAGTTCCAGAAGCCAGTCCAGATACGTCTTAATGAGGGAGTGTTCAGGTGCCTGGGAGGACATGTTCTTCAGGCGTCCGAGTTCCCTTTCCGCCTCCTTCATGGCCTCCGGAGGCAACCCCGCCTCCTTGAGTTTTTCCACGTACTCATCGGAGACCGAAGCGCCATCCGCGCCTTCTCCCAATTCCTTCTGGATTGCCTTAAGCTGTTGGCGCAAATAGTAATCTCTTTGGGCCTTGTCCATTTCTTCATGGGCCTCAGAACGTATCTTTCTGTTCAGGGTCATGACTTCCTTTTCCCTGGAAAGATGTGTGACCAGCATCCGCAATTTGTCCTTCATGTCGTGTGTTTCGAGCAGGACCTGGCCCTTTTTGACTTCCAGGTTCACGGTAGCCGCTACAATGTAGATTAACTGGCCGGGCTCCTTTAGGTGATGGAGAAACTTGCCCACCTCTTTGGGCAGATTGGGGGAAAGGTCTATGATTTCTTCGGTCACCTCTTGAAGGCTGCGCATCAGGGCGTCCATCTCAACATCCTGTACCACGGTCTCGGGGGCCTCTACAACATGCGCCCTGAGATAGGGGGTAGTGGCGATCCAGCGGTCGATCCGGAAGCGCTCGATCCCCCTGACGACGATCTGCAGGGTATCTCCCGACTCCTGGACGATCCGCTCGATCTTTGCGAGGGTTCCCACCTCGTAGGTTTGCCCGGGGTTGGGTTCCTCGATCGCCCCGTCTCTCGATGCGACCAGACCGATAATCCCATCGCCTTCGGCTGCCTTTTCAATCAGCTTGACGGATCGTCGCACCCCCACAATCAAGGGCATCACCGAATATGGATACGCCACGGTGTTCCTCAATGGAAGTATGGAGATGTCACGGGGCAGCATTAAGCTCTTATCTTCTTGATTGCATTGCATATCTGAATCCTCCCTGGTTTCCCGTTATATATCGATGGCAGTGATAATGGGAAAATAGCGTCATCGCGTTATGTGTTAAACCCGACGGGTTTACATAATAAAATAATGTCGGTTACTCCAATGTAAAGGCCGAGACGCCATATCCTGATAGGGTAGGTGTTCCGAGGTTCCGGGTTTGACGTTTAAGGTCAGGGACAAGTGTACACGATTAAAGATCAAATCGCAGGTAACAGGGCGCTCCTCTGGCAAACATACATCCATTCGGTCGCCTATCCTCTGATTAGAGATGCGCAACCGGTTTTCGCTTATGGGATGTACGCCTCCAAAGCCGTATCAGGCGGCCCAGAAAGCAACTGCTGAACCTTCGTCTATAGAAGTGGATCAGGTGATCATGGACATCGGCCGGCCCGCTGACCTGTTGTTTGTCGGAGTAGGCAGGCGGCCCTCTGTGGACAGGGGTGTCCTCTATGTGGACCTGGGCACCCTGGATACAGGAATGGAAGGGGTTTATACAGCAGGCGATGTCGTCTCCATGCCCGGGGCGATCATCCGTGCCATTGCCACACCACGCTATAGGTTTTGATAGGGGTGTGAATCCCTTTCACCTCGATATCCCCTATCTCTTCGACCTCAACGGCTTCTTTCAGCATGTGGCATGTCCTCTGACTAATCAGGATCTGTCCGGGACCGGCGGCAGTTTCCAGGCGTGAGGCCACATTGACCTGACTGCCAATCACCGTATAGTCGCTGTACGCGTCGGAGCCCACATTGCCCACCGTCGCATACCCGCTGTTGATGCCGATCCCCACCCCCAATCGGTGCCCATATCGGTTCCATTCATCCGACAGGTCAGAGACCTTTCTCTGCATGTCCATGGCCATGCGGACGGCCCTATCCGCATGATCGTCCATCGGGATCGGATCACCAAAGAAGATGAGGAGGCCGTCACCCACAATCTTATTTAGTGTCCCATCGTAATCATGGACAATGCGGATCATTTCCGAGTGGTATGTGCTCAGAAGCTGAAATAGTTCCTCCGGCTCCAGGTTGTCGGTGAGAGATGAAAACCCCCTGATATCGGTGAAGACCACGGTCATCATCTTTCTCTGGGGTTCTGTCCACAACGTATCTTCGCTGCTCAGGATCTTCTCTGCAAGTTTGGGGGAGAGGTAACGGCGCAGTTGATTATGTCTTTCCAAGTCGATGACCTGGGCCTTGACCTTTGCCTCGAGGTTCCTGTTCATGAGGAGCAGTTCCTGCTGGGCCTCGCGAAGTTCCAAGGTGCGTCTTTCAACCCTGTTTTCCAGCTCCCTGTTGATTTCGTCCAGGCGGGCCTTGGCATCCATCAATTCAGAAAGGGTGCTTTCGAGTTTCACATAAGCCTGATTCCTGGATGCCATGCTCTTTCTGAGCTGGTTGATGGTTTCCACCAGTTCCTCCCCTGAATCCCGATGGGTGTTGCGTATCCGGAATATCTGGGACAGACCGCGGAAAACGGATAGACGATCATATGAAACATCCAGGATGAAGTAGGGCGCCATAAAGATTTCACCTGCCGTGAAGAGGAGTCGGTCGCCTAGCCGAAGTGTCTCTGTTATGAGGATGGCCTTTCTTTGATTATTGGGAACCGCATCGGAACCCGTCGGGATCTCGGCATATTTTCCCAAGAAGACCTCCTTGCCGTTTATCACCTCCGGGGCGAGAAGAACCCTCTTCCCGACGATGAGACGGCCATCCCTGCCCGGCGTCTTGAGGGTCATGACGTCCGCCTCGATCCTGACATCCAGCCGGTATGGCGTGAATTCCGGGTCCTGATTAAATAGGACTTCAGGATCATAAGGGAGCAAGGGCTGCCGGATGACGGCAGGGGCCAGGCCCCAGATGGTCGGAATGGATGAAAGAATGCCCCGGAGGTAAGGATCGCCGATGTAATCCCCATTCGGGTCAAAATCATTGTGAAACTCGACTTTTAAAAGTGTCCTGACCTTTCTGGAATCCGGGTCGTAGGCGGGCGGGGAAATAACTTCGATCTCTTTGGTATCGTCAAAATTCTTATTAAAAAAGGGGAGCCGTTGATACCCATCGTCGGGAGTGGCAAAGACCCGTACAAAGTAGTGGAACCGTCCCCATGAACGAAGCCTTGCCGACGAAGCGCCGCAGTTGAAAAAGAAATCGGTCTCTCCAACCAGATCTTTTGCCTTCCTGAATACACGCGCAAAGTTGTCGTAGGTGGTCCATTCATCTTCGTTCAGGAAGAAATCCTCTGCGGAAAGATATTCATCGCGGGGATAGGAGAGTCCATCGAACAGGGATGGGTGACTACCGATCCTGTTTTTGACATAGGCGGCGATGATTCTGATATTTCGATTACTGATACAGTCAGGACGGCTCATGGCTCAAACCCGGGACACGGAGAAACCAAAACGGGGCATTGGACCAAATCGGCTTATCATATCCTCAATCGCGAAAAGTAACAAGGACCTTTGTGATTGAATCCATTTTATCGCTTGACAAAGGGGGCGGGTGTTATAAAATAGAAGCCATTATACGGGACGTGGCGCAGCCTGGAAGCGCACCTGAATGGGGTTCAGGGGGTCCGGGGTTCAAATCCCCGCGTCCCGACCAGTAAAATCAAGCACTTAGGGGTACCTCCTGAGTGCTTTTTTTATGGTTTTTGGGCTCTGTGACCCCTATGTGACCCCCACTCGACTTTTAGGTCACTCCATTCATGTAATGATCTGCGAGTTTGTCCTGGATTTGGGTTTTGTGGGTAACCGTAAGGTGGGAATAACGGTCCGTCATAGAGATGTCTGCATGGCCCATCATCTCCTTGACATCCTTTAGACTTGCGCCAGAGAGGAGCATGTTTGAAGCGAAGGTGTGACGCAGATCATGAAAGTGTAAGCCCGTGATCCCTGCTCTCTTGAGAGTGCTTTTCCAAGCCTTCCGGATTGACCTAAGGGGGGTTCCATCGATCCTACAGAAGACTCGATCCGATTTAGGTTCAATGATCTTTTTTCGTTTCCTTTTCCACTCCAAGTGCTCACGCCAGGATAGGAGAGCGGCTTTTGTTCTGGGCATCAGGAACTCAGCCCTTTTTCGTTTGTTTTTGGTACGAAAGAATCTGATAAGACCTCTGCCATCGAAATCGAAGTCGATATCCTTCCAGTTCAGGTCCAGTATTTCCTGTGTAGAAGCGCTATGTTCAGCACCGAGATAAATTGCAGCAGGAAGGTAAAACTTGGATCGGATATCCCGTGATGCTTCTATAACCAGCGCCAGTTTCCCTGGCAGGAGGAATTCGTTACGCTCGTGGTCCTTTTCACTGAAATATTTGAGTTCACCGACAGGGTCTTCCATTACCGCGTTTAGGTCTAAGCCGACCTTGAACACCTGTTTCAAGATGAACAGATACTTATTCGATGTCACTTTGGTTTTATCAGAGGCCCAGACATTAATAAGACTTTCTATCTCATCCTTACTTATTTGGCAGAGCAGTTTGTTGCCGAAAATCCGGTTCAACCCGTCTAACCAGTAGCAGTAATCAATGTATGTTTTCTCCTTGAGATCCCGCCGCTTCAGCTTTGTTCCCCACCTTTTTTTCAGGGAATCCCCTACCTTCTTGAATGTCAAAGGGTTCAGTTTCAGCCTCTTCTTTTGAGGCATTTTTCCCGCATCCAAGAGGGCTCTTAGCTCATTGGCAGCGATTTGGGCTTCCTTTAACTTAGGAAAGGTCTTGAAATATTCCTTTCGATAATTGAAGGGATTTTTAAAGTAGACGGGATACGTGATGCCATGCTTACGTTTGCGCTTCTGTATGGTTACAGTGCTCAATCTCAGCCTCCTTTCCGTATCCCAAATCTACCTGGCTTTCAGGCGTTATTCTATTTTCAAAGAACGCCCAGACATCAGAATCCTTGAAAAGCCTTCTATTCCCTATAACATGGCTCCTCAGTTCACCAGATAAGGCATACCGTGTTATAGTTGATCGATGGACCCTTAAAAGGCTTGCAACCTCTTTGACTGTAAGGATTTTGATATTCTGGTAATCATTAGACATAATGATAACATAAACTCCGGTATTGTCAATAACTATTTGATATTGTTTAATTAGTTCAGTTTAAATTAAATTTCACCTGTTATGAAATTACACAACTATGTAGAAGGAAGTTGGCTATTTAAAATTCCCTTTTCGTTATCTTTCCCCTCTCCTGGTGGGATTCTTTCATGGTGCATCTTCCATTTATTGATGGGGCAGGATGGCTCACAGAAACGTGTTATTGCAGGGCTGTTGCAGCCATATCCAGTGTAGGAGTTGTTATATGCGTATTCGGTTTGGGAGATGATCTCTTTTCCCTGGATGACCCCTTTGCCATTTATGGGCTTGTTTTTCAGCGCCCATGTTTTGAGGGCTGATACTGCGATGTCATATGGCACACCAAGTCTTTTGAAATGGACAGCCAACCGAAAGCAGCTGACTCGCTGGTATTCGGATACGCCGTCTCTGAGCATATTTTGAGCGCATAATGGCAGGCTGAAAGAAAGCCGGTCCCTATCTTTTGGAGTTTTTTTCGATAACTTACATTCTGGAGATGCAGATAAATCATTCAATTCAATTATCTCATCTAAATTCGATTCTGAATGTCTGTGTACCGACTCAAGCAGTTCCCATTGGTCTGGGTAAGATTCAAATGTCGTTGGATTTACAAAGACCGTTCTTCCATCATCGACTACTTTACCCCATAGCGGAGCGTTAATGTAGTTGCCGTAGGGAGCATTTTTATCCAGTTCATCCTGCTTGGGGAAGACTTCCGTGTCCGGCTTTTCGATTTCTTCGAGGATGTTGAAAACCACCAGCCGAGCCTTGGACGCCTTGACTCCCTGCCTTTCAAAAAAAATCCAGACGTGGTATCCTTTTGACTTGCTGCGCTCGATGTAGGATGAGATTCCGTAATGTTTCGCTCTGGCTACAAATTCTGTCGGCGCAAAGGTATCGTTCGTATCGAAATCGATAGCTATTGAGCGAGTTCGGTCTTTCATTAACAGGTAGACTCCGTAGGGTTGTCGGCCTGTCAGGTGGGCATGCAGGACCTTGTCTGTGACTGGGGATTTTACCTGTTTGGCACGGCCTGTGTTTGGATCATAGGTTCCGTAGACGTTGGTCAGACCCGTAAAGAGGTCTCGGAAAATCCTGATCTTCTCGGATGATGTTCTGGTGCTCATGTCTGCCATTTTCGCTATTGGTTACTCGCCTTTTTTGGCAAAATAATGCCTTCAGGGTTGGTACGGCATTATTTGCCTGCCTTGTAATTGGAATAGCGGCAGAATTGGCTAAGGCATTTCAGATAGTTCGTATAAGGGCATGTCACCCTTCATCACCTTTCCGGCGATATGTTTGGTACGACGGAGGGCGTCGAATAAGTATGGTAGAGCGTCGGCAAGCTGGGCCGAGGTGTAGGCAAGAAGTCTTGGAGGGAAGAGGCGGCCCCACCGTTCATGCAGGATTTCAGCGATCAGGCATTTTGTGGGCCAGTCTGAAGGGTCTATGCGGCTTGAATAGACCCACGTGATGTGTTTCAGTCTTGCCCTGGCGGTTATGATTTCCCCCAGCTGCGCCAGGACCGGTCCTAAACCGTTTTGGTTTGGATCTGAAGCGTCCAGAAAAGCTGCGTCGAATCCTTTGGCATGTGCGTTTTGATATCCTTCTTCGAGGATGGCCAGTGCCTCGGCCCGGGCCTGCGAATCAGACAGGATTTGTCCGGGCCTGAGAGCATTTCTATAAATGTGGCGTACATAATCACCGGTCACCTGGAAGAATGTTCGGTGCGTTACCAAGGCCTCATCGTCAAACTCAAAATTTCCCTGCGCCTTCTCTATCGGTTCATCTATGAAATGATGAAGATACTCATCGCTGGTCAGTTCGAAAACCTTTTCAATGATTGCCTCCGCTTTACACAAATCAGAATTCTTCATAGATAAGCTCCCCGATTTCACCGGCCGGGTTCTCAGAATATGTCTCAGCAAGAGGCGTGTATGGAGAGCTCCATCTGTCACCACGCCGTCTGATATATCTCCTAACTTCGTGCGCAGCCTTGTAGTATTTTTTTCGTGATTCTTCGATGATGCTGCTCTTGAAATTATTTTCAGAAACTTTCAGTGGGGGCAGCGTCTTCATTTTTACGATTTCCATGCCTATCCGGACGATGGCTTCATATTTGTCCAATGATATGATGTCTTTTGCCTCCACTAGTCCTCGCAGGTCCTTTGCAAGATAGTGTGCGTCCTTTGTGTCAACATTGTAGATGATGGTCGAGCCTACGGATGAAAATGCATCTGTCTTTCGTTTACCGAACTGGCTCATGTATTGGTGGGCGAGACTCAAGCTGACTCCATATTTGCGTGTCTCGGCAATGAGGTCCTCAAGGGCGTCTGTGATGAACCGGTGGGCTTCATCACAGTGGATATGGAACTGCTTTCTATGTTCTATGGGTATCCTGCTGCGACTGAGCGCGGCCAAATGGAGAAGGGAGAGCATAAAACACCCAAGCACACCCCTGACCATTGTGCCAACGTTGGATAGGTTTACCAGCAGGATCATGCCTTCATCCATGATCTGCCTGAAATTGAAACGGCTCTCTGGTTGGGAAAGCATCAAGGAAACTGTTCCCGAGACCAGAAGTTTGCTGAGCTTATTTTTCGGTGGTCCGAGGTCGTCCTTGCCGTACTTTTCGTAGTCCTGCACCCAGAACTGTCTTGCAGTTTCGTTGTCGATGACTTCCAGAATCTTCTGTCGCAATATGTGGCTTTCCTGGGATTTGTTCCTCAAGAGATTCGAGAGGTCGAGAAATGTGCTGTTGGGCAAATGTATCAAAGAAAAGATCATGTTACGCAGTAGATGTTCCAGCCGATCTCCCCAGCCGCCTGATGCGACAAAACTTTGGATCGCCTGCACGATATCGTCCGCTGTCCTGCCTATGTCCAGACCGGGGATGGGCTTTAGGGGGTTCCAGATCGGTACCCAGTCGGGATCACCTGGATCAAAGTATATGGTTCGATCCACATGACGTTGGGGAATCAATTTGAGCATTCTTTCTACGAGGTCCCCGTGTGGATCAAAAACTGCCACTCCATGCCCCTGTTCGATATCGTTTAGAATCATGTGCTCCTGGGTTGTGCTTTTACCCACACCGGTTCTGCCGATGAAATGGTTATGGGCTTTTCGTACACCATCAGGTATGCATACTATCCGTACAACTCCGGCGTAGTTGCAAGTACCGATCTGTGTGCCTGTTGACAATTCGGGGTTTCGGACCGGGAGAGTTTCCAGTCCTTCTATGGGTATGGGGCGCACTTCGTTTGTGTTTAAGGGCGGGATGTGAACGGGTCCTGTGAGTTCGAGTGAGTTGACAAGAAATCCTGGCCGATAAGTCAGGCCATGAAGGAACATGTGGCGGATTTGTTTGGGGGTCAAGATATCTTCGTATTGTTTTTCAGTCAAAAACTCTAAGGGGCGGCCTCCATGCTGGAACAGGCTGACAAAAGCGGCAAGGGAACTTAGAAGGTTTCTTGCTTTTCTTTTGCCATTGATGATGGCAATGCGGAAGGCCATGGCAAAAAATGCCTTATCATTGTTGGCCTTGCTTTCAACCTCCCATGCCATTTGTCGCAGGTCGCCCGAGGGGGATTGCTGGGAATATCTTTGGGGTGAATGAAAGCCGTCCTGGAGCTTTATGGTGTATTCAAAATCCAGCAGGATCTGAACGTTTCGATGCCAGTTGTGGCGCTGTTGTACTGGCTGAAATAGGGCCTGGTAAAGGCCTACTGCTGGATCTTCTATGGAAGACATCGCAGTGATCATTGGAATGAGGGGCGAGATGTGAAGCTCCGGTGGACGTGTAAGGAGATGGGAGTATGGTGGGGGGGGGAAATAGTCTAAGAACACAATCTCGGCGCTTTTTTCCTCATCGAATGTGCCAGGGAACCCATTGTCAGCAATAGTCATTTCGCAGAATTCGAATTCTCCTTGAAATGCCGCTGTAATAATGGGTATGTCTCTGCGGTGACACAGTAAGCTGATGGCGATACTGCCATTATTGCCAAACACTTCAAACCCCACCCTGAATGAAACTGTTTGGAGTTGCTTGATAAATCGCTCTGAGTGAATCCAGTCAAATGCCTGTTCCGGTGAAATCCATACCTTATTGAGCGTCATATCAAGAAACGATCCCCTGGTCAGTTTACGCTGCCGGGGCTTTTGAAGCTTGAGGTCAAGAATAAGCCAGGAACAAAGGCTCGGAAGGGAATCAACCCCTTCACCGGGGAAGAGACGGTCTTCAAGGCAAAGCCGGCCCGGAGGGCCGTCAAGATCAAGCCGCTGAAGAAACTGAAGGATATGCTTGACTGACAAAGGGGAATCTGTTTCAGAGATTGAAAAGGCGGGTTCAGGCTCGCCTTTTTTTATGTCTGGAAAACTGGCTTCGATTATCAGTTTGAGTGAGATATCAAGTTAAAGCCTCACTCTTTTCGGCGGTGGGCCGATGTCGCAGGTTGCTGAATTTGTGGGATATCATTTGGTAATGTCAGGGCGACCTCAGCTGAGTTCACCAATTTCCGTCATCATTTTTCAGCCTTTTGATCGGTTGCGTATTCCAAGCCATTCCGGCCGCCTTTATCTCCCCCCGGACTTCAAGGACATCCTCACCCCCGAGTGGCAGACAGCCATCAAGCGGTACCAACCGCCCCTACCTCCCAAGGTCTCCCATTCCCTTAGACCCAAGCCCTCACGGACGGAATTGCGCAGGTTTTCAGCTACCCGACACACCCCTTCACCAACCAAGCCCCCCGAGCCCAAGGCGTCACGCAAAAAACGCTTGAAGGTCAATGACAGGGTGAAAACCAGTCATGGCACAGGCACCATTGTTGAGATCGATGGCGAGAAATATCTGGTAGATTTGGATGGACAAGCCGCTCAATTATGGGAGAGAGCATGGGGAATCAGGAAGGCCTGACTTGCGTCACGAAATCTGCTCAAGGAGAGAAGCCAAGTGCGTCCTTCCGCCTAAAAAAAATACTGAAAGAGCACCAATGGGTGAGTCGGAAATTAATGTGCATCATGGGAAATCGTATCGATTCCGTGGGTCCTGATCTTTCTGAGCAGCGTCGTGTAATCGACCTTGAGTCTCCTGGCCGCCTCGCTCTTGTTCCCGCCTGCCTGGGCCATGACCTCCTCGATGACCTTTTTTTCAAAGACCTCTTTTAGGCCCGTGACAATCTCCTTGATTGATTTCTCGCCATCATAGAGCACGGGAGGGCGGATCTCTTTTTCTGTTTGAGGCGTGAAGTGAGAACTGAATGTCAGATGGTGGGGCAATATAACCCCATCTTCCCCGGAAAGGAGCACGGCCTGGCGGATCACATTCCGCAGTTCACGGACATTGCCGGGCCAATGATGCCCAGAGAGGCAACGCAAGGCCTCGTCAGAGATCCCCCCGCACTTCTTGTCCAGTTCTTCCCTCACATCACTTATGAACCTGGATGCTAGGTAGGGAATATCCTCTATTCTCCTTCTCAGCGGCGGTGTCTGAATGGTGAACTCGTTCAGCCGGAAATAGAGGTCCGACCGGAAGCGCCCCGTTTCCACATTCTTTTGCAGCGGTTGGTTCGTGGCCGCAACAATTCGGACATGAATGTCCACAGGCGCTTTCCCCCCGAGTCTCTGGACCGCGCGTTCCTGGATGGCACGAAGAAGCTTCTGCTGAACCGTATAGGAGAGATTGCCCACCTCATCCAGGAACAGGGTCCCGCCATCGGCCAATTCAAATTGCCCCGGCTTATCGCCACAGGCCCCTGTAAAGGCGCCTTTCATGTAACCGAAAAGCTCGCTTTCAATGAGGGTCTCGGGAATGGCGCCGCAGTCCACGGCCACAAACGGCCCCTCGTTTGCCTGGCTCATTTCATGAATGGCGTTCGCCACAAGCTCCTTGCCCGTACCGCTTTCCCCTTGTATCAGAACCGTAAATGATGTGGGCGCGACCTTTTTCACACGATGGATAAGGTTTTTGACCTGGCTGCTCTTCCCCATCAGCTGATGAAGCGGGGGCCGATCGCTCAGGACATTTCTCAAGTGCTCGACCTCTTCCTTGAGAGCCTGTCTCTCCAGAGCCCTCGCAATGGTGAAAAGGAGATCGTCTTTGTCCACAGGCTTGATGATATAATCGTATACGCCTGCTTTCATGGCCTTGACCGCGATCTTGACCTCCCCATAACCCGTAATCATGACAATCGGAACGGCCGGAATCCGATCCTTCATCTCTACGGCGATCTGGAGCCCGTCCCTTCCCGGCATCCGGTAGTCCAAGAGAACCATGCCAGGCGTCTCCTTGTGGAACAGATGGAGTGCCTCTTCGCCGTCATGGGCCTGAAAGACCTGATATCCCCTCTGTTCGAGCATCATACCAGTCAGCCATAGAAAATCGGGATCATCATCCATTAACAATATTTTTCTTCCTGATGAACTCATTCTCTATGTCTGGTCCTTTCCGGTTTACAGTGGTCAGTGTTTATTACTCACCTCAGAGGCGCAGAGTTCGCAAAGTTGTCGTTTTTTCCCTTTCTGTCCTCTCAACAGAAAGGGAAACTTATTGTCTCCTTGCGTCCTCTGTGCCCCTGCGGTGAATACAGTTTTTTCAATCGTCAATTCCAAGTGACCTTGGACTTTGGACTACCGCGTCACTCGTTGTCATGCCTCGCAAAACACCATCGCACCCAGATCGTTCAAATCACTTATGCCCCTGACCTGGTGGGACAAAAGGGGGGCCTGAACAATGGTCCGGTCAGGGTACCTTGAACAGATCCTCCGGACATAGTCCTGCTGTTCTGCCCGCTTGATGGCGCAGAACTCGCAATCGGTCTCCGGAACCGCCTTGTTGACAACGATATGGCGGCAGAGGGTCCGTCCTTTCTCCAGGGCGCCCATGAGACGCTCCAGCTCAAGGACCCCCATGGCCTCGGCGATGGTCACCGCGACAAACCCGGTCCTTTCAGGGTCTGTCAGGGCGTCTTGGATTCGCCTCACATTTTTGGACAGGGCCAGGGCCTTTTCCGCGGCCCCGGTCAGGCTGACGACCCCTTTGTATTTCAGCAGCAGACCAAAAAATGCCTTCAACCATTTCCTGGCCAGATCGGGCAGTTCCAGGAAGCGAAGGAGGTGGCCGGTGGGCGACGTGTCGAGGACAAAGATATCAAACGCCCCCTCATTCCTCAAGTCCATAATTCGGTCCAATGACATGATCTCGTCCACGCCCGGAGGAGCCAATTCGAGCATCTCGGTCATCACCTCACGATCAAACCGGATGTCGGCGCCCCGGGCTACAAACCTGTCGAACAAGACTGCAATATCATTTTTAAACGCCTCCTTGAAATCCCCCCACAACCTGTCCGCATCGATTTCGAGGGCAAACAAATTGGTCATCGGACATGGGTCATTAGTCGTTGGACCTTGGACCTCGGACCTCGGACCTTGGACCTCGGACTTTGGACTTTGGACTGACGCGTCATTGGTCATTTGACTTTGGACCTTGGACGTTCGACATTGGACTGACGTAATCTCGTCACCGATGAGTTGATTCAAGGAATCGGAAAGGGAGTGGGCGGGATCTGTGGAAAAGAGGAGCACCTTTTTTTCGGGATGGCGCTGCGCTATATGGATGGCTGCTGCCGATGCCAGGGTAGTCTTTCCGACCCCTCCCTTGCCCCCGAACAAGATAAATTCAAGGCCAGGATCGAGGACCAGGCAGCCGCTGGGGGCCTCCATTGCCCGCCCCCGTTCAGCCGGACTTGGGGGTACATCCGTTCCTGAGAGCCACTCCGCGATCGTGCTCAGACCGCTGATCCCGCGAATCTCGTGGGGGAACACGGGTATCCTGATCCGCTCATAAGCGGAAAAGCGGTCTTCTATGTCCTTCAGCGGCCTTTCCTGATCTTCTTTTCTTGCCCGGCAGAAGGCACAGCCCTCGGATTCCGCCACATGGTTTACGATCATCTCCTTCACCGGGACCCCATTCTTCCCGAGGGCGCCGATGAGCCGCTCTGTCTCGTAAATACTCATCGGTTCAGGTATCATGACCGGCACAAACCGGGTCGTTTCCTCATCCGACAGGAGCCTCCTCACCCGGGCAATGTCCGACGAAAGATCTTCGAGGAATTTGTCGCAGGCATCCTTTCTGTATTTCTTTCCGCTGAAAACCTCCGACATGTAGCGGTGTTTGTGCTGCATCAGGTCCATGGTCTCGATCCATTTCAACATCTGTTCGGGCAGGTTCAGCATTCTCACCGTGTGCCCGGTAGGGGCCGTGTCCACGATTATCACATCATAGGCGCCCTCTTTCAACAGGTCGGCGATTTCAATGATGGCCATGACCTCATCCATCCCTGGCAGTGACAGGTCAAGGAACGAGGCGATATCCTCCTCATCAAAATAGGTGCCCCGCTCTGCCAGTTTCCTGATCACGCCATGGTTTTTCTGTTTGAAGTCATCCATCAACCGGCTCGCATCCAATTCACTGGCGAACAGGTTAGGACTGTCCAATGTCCAATGTCCAGTGTCCAATGTCTGGTTCTGGTCTGCTGACCCTTGACTTTGGACTGACACGTCATTCGACTTTGGACCTTGGACTTCGGACTTTGGACTACACTCTATCACCGTCACCCGGTCCCCGATTTCAATCCCAAAGCTGTCCGACAGGGAATGGGCCGGATCCGTGGATATCAAGAATATTTTCTTATTTTGACCGCGCGATCTGGCCAGGTGGATAGCAGCTGCAGCTGCCATGGTCGTCTTGCCCACGCCGCCCTTTCCGCCAAAAAGGATCAGCCGGAGGTCTTTGTTTTGCAAGAATTCGGGGAGTCGATGGGTCATTCTCCTCCAATGACATCCTTGATAACCCTGTACAGCTCATCTATCATAAACGGCTTTATCACCGCGCCGCTGAAACCGTAGGTCCTGTGGTTTGTCAAAATCGGGTCATTGGTATAACCGGTGGAGATCACCGCCCGGATGCCTGGGTCGATCTCAAGAAGCCTCCTCATGGCCTCGACCCCTCCCATGCCTCCCTTGACGGTCAGGTCAAGAATCACCGCGTCAAAAGGGTCGCCGGATTCCATTGCCTTTTTGTAGATCTCAACTGCCTCGGCACCGTCCCCGGCATGGTCCACCCTGTAACCCGCTCGCATCAACATTTTGCCTGTCATACGTCTGACCGTTTCCTCTTCGTCCATCACCAAAACCCGCTTCATTGAATATTGACGATTGCCTATTGAATATCGGAAATCGTCCTTGGTCCCTTCTGCATTTGGCGTTTGGTCCGCGCCGTGCAATGCGGAGTCTATTTCACAGGGGCTCTCTGCGATTACAGCCGGAAGATACAACGAGAACATCGTTCCGATCCCTTCCTCAGAGGTCACCCCGATATGACCGCCATGTCGTTTGATGATCGAGTGGCAGATGGAAAGGCCCAGGCCCATCCCCTTCTGGACCCCCATCTCTTTGGTTGAAAAATAGGGGTCAAAAATATTCTCCAGGTCTTCTTGAGAGATGCCGGTGCCTTCATCCCTTACAGAGATCTTTATGTATTTCCCTTCGTTAAGGTTAAAAATCTCTCCTTCACACAGACGCACGTTTTCAGCCCTCACATCGATGGTTCCTCCCCAGGGCATGGCCTCCCTGGCGTTGATCACCAAGTTGCTGATGACCTGCCTTATCTGCCTTTCATCAAATTCAGCCGACCAGAGATCATCCGGCATGGAAAATTGAGGCTTCACATGAGAGCCTGACAGGCTGAGGTCTGTAGCTCCCCGGATCACTTCTCCAAGATCGTCGATCGCCTTGACCGGATCTCCGCCTTTTGAGAATGTCAGAAAGCGCTCTGCCAGTTCTTTTGCTCGTAAACAGGCATCTTTGGCTTCAGAGAGATGTGCCTCACGTCCGCTCCCGGGTTCTGCATCCAGGGAGCAGAGATCGATGTTGCCCAGGATCACGGCAAGGAGATTGTTGAGATCATGGGCAATGCCGCCCGCCAGGGTGCCCAGGGTCTCAAGCCTTTGGGCTTTCTGCATCTGAACCTCCAGGGTTCTCCTCTGTTCTTCAGCCAGATGACGCTCCGTGACATCCAGGTCGATTGTCAGCTTCACGATGCGGCCGTCCGGCCATGTGATGAGCCGGTTGGTTGCCAGAAATTGCCTGTTCAGGAGGTCATTATGGTACTCCCATTGCAAAATCCGGTTCGGGTCTCTGAGGAGCGCCTGGTTGTTGCAGGCGGCACAGGGCGCATCCGTCCCGTGGAAGACCCGGTAGCAGGGTTCACCAGTGGGATCGCAGCGGAAAAGGTGTTGGCCGTACCTGTTCATGAAAAGGATCTCGTACCTCAAGGGATCCACCACGTCGATAAGGAGATCCATGCTGTCAAAAATGGAAAGGAGTTGATCCCGTTCAAGTGTGAGGGCCTCTTCGGCCTGCTTGCGGTCGTCGATATTGCTGATGGCCGCTCGAAGGGACGTTATAGTGCCTTCAGTATTCGAGATGACAATGCATTCCAGCCGGGCATAAAATTGGGAACCGTCCTTCTTGCTCAGCCTCAGCTCACAGTCCTGGCGGGCCTTTGTTTCAAGGAGCTTTCGGACATGCAAATAGAACGTCTCCTGGTCATCCCTGTGAATGAAATTGGAGAGGGGCCGACCGACCAGGCTTCCTCTTTCCACCCCTAACATGGCGGCGGCGATGAGATTCGCCTCCTGGATCATCCCCTTATCGTTGATGGTAAGATAACCTATTGGAGCGAAGTCGTAGAGATCGGAATACCTGTCCCGCTCCTCCTGGAGTTCCAGTTGGGCCCGGCGCAATTCCTCGTTCTGCATCTCCAGCTCAACCTGGTGGATCTGCAGCTCTTCGACCAGGGTCCTGACATCCTGCGGCGGCGATTCCCCGATCGCTGAAGGCGTCTTATTGATGAACGCCTCGGCCTTCTGGCGCAGACCGCTCAACCCTTTTTCGTCTTTTTGCATGTCGCTTACCTCACCCGGCATTGAATATTGAGAATTGAATATTGAGAAATTATTTTGATTTAGCCGTCTTGCGGCTGACAAAAAAGATAGCCGTGAGTTCTTCACCTTCAGTCAAAAGAGGTTTGACTCTGTGTGCCTCAAGCAACCCTTCATCAATAATGAATTCCAGCCAAAAAGCCGATTCGTCCGTTTCTTCAAGCACGATGCTCAGCTTCGCAACAAAACCGGCTCTTGATTGAGCCAGGCATGAGGCACGATAATTCGCCGCTACCGAGGTGGCGCACCGGATCAACTGCCCGGCAATATGTTTCCCCAATTGTGTCTTGGGCAACGCCAACGCCAATTTAACGCACCGATGAGCGAACTCCTTTGTTCGCTGTTTCAATTCCACACTCTCCATCATCCCTCCAACTATACAATTGAATATTTGAATCGCTTCGCCATGTCATTTCAGCCAAATTCCGTCAATATTCAATTCTCAATTCTCAATATTCAATCCTCAATCCTCACGCCGAAAGCCACGCGAGGTCCCTCTCTGTGGTAGCAATCTCACCGGGCTCCCCTTGCTCATCGGCGAGTTTTGTCACGGTGAGCCACACCTCCACGATCCTGCCGTCCTTGGCCACCCGCCGGGTCTTGAACGACTTGACGCCTTTCCCCTCCTTTATCCTTCTGATCATATCCAGGCCCTCTTTTCGATCCTCTTCCGGGACGATTTCGAGGATGTTCATCTTCAGGGCCTCGCTCTCGCTGTAACCGTACATTCTCTCCGCACCCCGGTTCCAGGCAAGGATACGACCCTCAAGGTCCTGGACCATTATGGCGTCGTTTGAATCCCGGATCACCGTCGCCAGACGGCGTTCCTTTTTGACGCTCTCTTTGAAGGTCATGACCACGCCGTCGATCACGTTTTGAATGGTCCGGTAAGGGACAATTCTCATGGCATACCATGCGCCATCCCGGGCCATGACCTCTTTTCCCCTGAGGGCAAGATCTCTGAGTACGGCCTCTGCATACCCGACGATGTCCACATCATCCATTATCTTGGATACAATATCCCCGATGGGCCGGCCGATATCCGTCTGAATCAGATTGAAAATCCGGGTCGCATGAGAGGTGAAGCGCTTGATGCGGAGTTCATTGTCCAAGAAGATCGTTGGGATATCGATGCTGTCGAGCAGGTTCTTCATGTCGTCATTGGCCGTTGTCAGTTCTTCCACCTTCTCCCGCAGTTCCGTATTGACCGTAGTCAATTCCTCGTTCAGCGACTGCTGTTCCTCCTTGGATGTCTCCAATTCCTCATTGGTGCTCTGCAGCTCCTCGTTGGTGGACTGGAGTTCTTCGTTGGTGGATTTAAGCTCTTCATTGGAGGTCTCCAACTCTTCGATGGTGGTCTGGAGGCTCTCCTTCGTGTGCTGGAGTTCCTTCTCTAATTCATCGCTCTTGAGATCATGCTCTTTTCCGGCGGACCGCTTTTTCTTGGGTGATGCTTCTTCCAAAGGCTGGGGCGCGTCCTCGAAGGTCACCATCATCAATCCAGGCACAGTTTCAGGGAGATTCAATGGCCGGACCAAGAGGTTAACCCGCTGGATATCGCCATTGGTCGCCACCTTCAGCCCCTTGAAAGCCACCTCCATATTCCGAATCCCGGCCCGGCGGACCGCCGCAGGGAGTTCCAGCCTGAGCCCCTTGCGGGCCATCTCGTAGATGTTCAGCTTCGGCGCCCCCGGGGCCGGTTCAAGATATCTTCCGGTTCGGCCATATATATGGAGGATATCGCCCTTATTGTTAATAATTACGCTGGGCGGGGCATAACGCTCCAGCAGGGCCTTTTCAGCGACCTGGGGCAGATTGACCTCAGCGGGCTTCTTTTCCTCTGCCCGGTACACCCCGTCCATGGGAGAAGGGACCGGGAACTGAACCCCCCCGGCCAGGGCCGAGATCCCTTTCCTTCGCCTGAAGATCTTCCATCTTTTGTCGATGGGTGTGAAAAGGTCGGTGAATCCCCCCACGGTCTCAGAAGTGCCTAAAAAAAGAATCCCCTCAGACCTCAGGCTGTAATGAAAGATGGGCAGCAGCTTTTTCTGCAGGTCTGAGTCGAGGTAGATCAGGAGATTTCTGCAGCAGATCAGATCCAGCTTGGTAAAGGGCGGGTCTTTAATGATGTTCTGGGGAGCAAAGATCAACATCTCCCGGATGTCTTTGTTGACCCGGTAGGCATTGTCCTCTTCAGCAAAGAAGCGTTTCAGGCGCTGGGACGTCACATCTGTGGAGATGCTCGCCGGGTAAAGGCCGGACCGGGCCGCATCGATGGCCGAACTGTCGATATCCGTGCCAAAGATCTGGATCCCATAGTGTCGCTTGAGCCTCTCTGTACACTCCCTCAGGATAATGGCGATGGAGTAGGCCTCTTCCCCGCTGGAGCACCCCGGCACCCATGCACGAATGACATGATCATTGGGCTTGTCTTTGAGCATCCCGGGCAACGCCTTCTCCTCCAGGATCTCGAAGGCCTCTTCATCTCTGAAAAAATGGGTCACGCCGATCAAGAGTTCCTTGAAGAGGGTTTCCACTTCAAGAGGGGCCTCTTCCAGATACCGGACATAGGTGGAAATGTTGTCAACCTGGTGGACATTCATCCGCCTCTCGATGCGGCGTAAGATGGTATTCTGCTTATAGCCGGAAAAGTCATGCCCGGTTTGACTGCGGAGGAGGATGAATATCTTCTGTAGCGCGTCAGGGGTCTTGGCATCAACAGACGTCACCTTTAGGGGGATCTTCTTGCCGGCATGGATGGCATAGGCCATCAACTGCTCAGGCATCTTTTCCGGGGGCAGGACATAGTCTACCAAATCGGTGTCAATGGCGCTCCTGGGCATGCTGTCATATTTGGCAGATTCAGGCGCCTGAACCATGGCCATCCCGAGTTCCCCCTTGATGGTCCGTAACCCTAACGTGCCGTCTGTCCCCATCCCTGACAGGATGACGCAGATGGCCTTTTGCCCCTGATCTTCCGCCAACGACCTGAAAAAGTAATCTATCGGCATCCGGGGACCCGAATCCCTGGCCGGTCGCATGAGCTGGAGGGTCCTGTTCAGGATGGCCAGGTTATGGTTGGGCGGAACAATGTACACGCAATTGGGTTTCACCTCGGTCCCGTCCGTGACCTGGATCACCTGCATCTTTGAAGATCTCTGGATCAGCTCGGGCATGAGGCTGACGTGGGTAGGATCCAGATGGGGCACCAGAATGAATCCCATGCCTGAATCATTGGGCATGTTCTGAAAAAATCTCTCAAAGGCATCGAGACCGCCTGCCGAAGCCCCGATGCCCACGATATAAAAACCGCCTCGCCCCTCGGGTGCGGCCGGTTTCTTCTTCATTTCTTCCTCAGCCTTTCCGGCCGGCTCCTTCCTGGTGTCGGCCTGCTTTCCGACAGCGGATCGTGTCTTCTTTTTCTCGGCCATGTCAGAACCACCCTTGGATTGGAGATTGACGCATAAGTCCAATGTCCGGCGTCCTAAGTCACTAAGGAAGGACGAAGGACGCCCCGGTCAAATACGCTTCGCTGTCATTCGGCTTCGCCGTCATTGGTCTTTAGTACTTTATTTCCAAGTTTTCTGTCACACAAAACAAGAAAATCTCTTTGTGGCTTTGTATGATAAATCCTTCTTGACTCACACGAAGCCACCAAGAACACAAAGAGACGGGCATTTTTTTGGCGGTTTAGAGAAAAAACCCTTTGTGTGCTTTGTGTCTCTGTTTACCCCGTAGCTTCGGGAAATGGTACTGGGGTGTGATAAATTTTTGGTTGCGGCTATCCGCGTTAGTCTCTTTACGTTAGCCGGTAATTGATGTGGAGACGTTATACAATGTCTCCTGACCATAATGCCTCAAGAAAGACCTGCCACGGCAGAACTTCCAAAGAGGGTTCCAGCCTTTTTGGCTCCTTTTCCAGTGAAACGATGATCGCACGTTCTACGGCATGTTCCTGTAACAGGGCCATTAGACCCCTTGCGTGCCCGCTATGTATCCGATGGGTTCCTTTAACCTCTATGGCCACATTCATGTCACCTAATATGAAGTCCACTTCAAAACCGGTGCTGGTACGCCAGTATCGAATGTCAAGCTCGGGATTTCGGTAAGCCTGGTATGCCATTAATTCCATCAAGATATAGTGTTCAAAGGAATGGCCGAATTCGGGAGTGCCGGCTTTAGGCATACAACGTGCCAAATAATTGGCCACTCCCACATCAAAGAGATAAAATTTTTCAGTTTCAATGAGACGCCGATTTTTTGCCTTGCGCCAAGGCGAAACCCTGAATCCTAACAACGTATCTTCTAAAATCTGAAAGTAGTTTCTCACGACCTTGGCGCTGACACCTGTCTCCCTCCCAACATTGGTGTAGTTTAGCAATTCGCCGGAGGATATTGCGGCAACCCGCAGAAACTCAGCAAATGCGGGGATATTCTGTGTAACGGCCTCTGCTGCGATTTCCTCTTTCAAATAGTCCGCCACATACGACCTGAGATCCCGGATGGGATCAGGGGACAGGAAATGCGGGGGCAGAAGACCTGAAATAACAACCTGCTCCAGGTCAAAACCTTCTGTTTCAGCCCAGGTGAGCGGTGCCATCGTATATCGCCAGGCACGTCCAGCCAGCAGATTGGCATGCCCTCTTCGAAGTTTCCGCGCACTTGATCCTGTCATCAGGAAGGAGACATCGGCATTTTCAATAAGCCAGTGGATTTCGTTGAGCAAATCCGGTACCATTTGGATTTCATCAATGACAATGAGCCCCGTATGCCCCTGATAACGCTCCCGGAGTAATGACGGCCGGGACGCGTAGTCCGCAAACAGGTCGCTTTTGAGTAAGTCTATGAGGATTGAATCGGGAAAATGCCTGTTCACCCAGTACGTTTTACCTGTCTTGCGAGGACCCCAAAGGAAAGCAGAACGATTGGGGGGCAATTCAATCTTCAGGACTCTATTCTTGATAGTTTTCATGATCAGGAAATTATATCCGGATAATCTTCCCTGTCAAGGAAATTTATGTTAGACCATAGACCTGCCCGCCATCGCGAGCCTGCGGCTCACTCAGGCGTAGCGGGCGGGGACTTTGGACTAACGGTCATTAATCGCCCTTCCAAACGCTGCCCACTGATCACTGGACTTCGGACCTCGGACTTTGGACTGCCGTCACCCCACGCAAAGCCTTTCTCCCTGAAGAGGCGCAGGCAGGCATCTACCACATCCGCATCATAAAGGATCCCTCTGTTCTTGGAGATTTCTTCCAAGGCCTTATCAATGTCCATGGCTGGACGGTAGGGCCTGTTGGAGGCCATAGCTTCCACAACATCGGCCACGCCAAGTATCCTTGTCTCAAGGAGGATCTCCTGGCTGGACAATCCTTGAGGATAGCCGGAGCCATCCATCCTTTCGTGGTGCTGGAGCACGACCTCGGGAATCGGATAAGGCCACTCTATTTCCTTCAATATGTCGTAACCGATACGGGAGTGGGCCTTCAGGAGGGACATTTCTATTTCTGACAGATGACCCGGCTTGTTGAGGATCTCGGCCGGAATGGAGATCTTGCCGATATCGTGAATACGGCCCGCCATACGGATGGCATCCACCTGAGTCCCTGGAAGGTTCATCTCCTGGGCGATCGTGCGGGCCAGTTCGGTGACCCGGCGTTGATGTCCGGCCGTGTAGGGATCCTTCTTTTCGACAACCTGAGCCACGAGCCTGATGACGCCGTTAAGATTTCCGCGCAACATCTCCAAGGTCTTTTCCAGTTTCTGCTGGGTCTGCTTCTGACTGGTAATATCTTTGACAATCGTCTGATATTCCCGGATGCTCCCGTCATTGGCCAACCGCCCGGTTGAGGTGATCAGGCATGTCACCCCTTTCCCATCGCTCCGACGAAATGCCGCCTCATAATCCTTCACATACCCTCTATTTCGCATCTCCCGCTCTATCTGCCTGAAATCATCAGGGTTAAGAAATATCTCGCCGGGCCTCATTTGCATCAGCTCTCCCCTGGCGTATCCCAGAAGATCCAGCGACGCCTGGTTGAACTCAATGAATCCATTGCCCTGGGAGGTAATAAGGATCGCATCCCTGGAGCCCTCAAAAAGCGCCCGGTACCGTTCCTCGCTCTCCTGAAGCGACCTGCCGAGCTCCCGCTTTTCAACGGCCCTGCGAATCACGCCGAGCAATTTTCCTACATCGAAAGGCTTCTCCACATACCTGTACGCATCGAGACTAACCGCGTCGATCGCCGAGGACTGGGACGCATATCCTGTAACAAAAATGCCCTCTGTCATGGGAGAGCATTCCTTGATCCCTTTGAGCACATCAAGACCGGACATATCTCCAAGTCTCAGGTCTATCAGTGCTACTGCGAACTCGTTCTCCCCTGCCCTCTCTATGGCATTCTTTCCCGTCGCAGCAGTCACGGGCACATATCCCTCTTTTCGGAGTATCCCCGATAGGTTCTCCCTGAAATCGGGGTCGTCATCGACAATAAGGATGCCGTATTCGGCACTCATACGCATCGGGTCGTCTCCATTTACCATGAAAATGCAGTGGGGTCCAAGGTCCAAAGTTCAACGTCCAAAGTCGAATGACCACCGGATGACCATTGAATGACAACTCAATGACAGCTAACCGAATTTCAACTCTTTCCTTTTTCTATGGGCAGAAGAACCTTGAAAGTGGTTCCGCGCCCGACCTCGCTCTTACACAGGATTTTCCCACCGTGGGACCCGACGATGCGGCGGGTGATGGAGAGCCCCAGACCTGTTCCCTTGCCCACGGATTTGGTCATATAGAACGGATCGAAGATCTTTTCGAGATGTTCAGGGGCGATCCCGCACCCGCTACTTGCGATGGTCAGTTGGACAAAACCGCCTTTACGGCGTATATCCGCAACAATCTCCTTGCGCTGTTGAACCTGGTCCAACAGGGTCCGGGCGGATTTGACGGCATTATGGAAGCGATTGGCCTTGTTGTGAAGCCGCCTTTCCTGCAGCCGCTGCATATCGGCCACCGACTGCTCCCAGGATTTCCACCCGATATGAGCGATGTCCCGCATGCCCCCGATAAGATGCCCCCGACGGATGTTCCGAACAAGGCGAACCGGCACCTGCCGGCTCGTGACATCGCCGGCAGTGACCTGGCGTATTCCAATGCCTTGGCCTCGATTTGGATGTCGTAACGCTTGTCTTGTTTTCATGGCTCCCCCTTTGGCCTTTGGCCGTCATTTATTGTCATTCGCTTCGCTGTCATTCGGTTGCCATTCGTTGTCAGTTGCGGGTTCCGCGTTGCAAGTTTTTCAATTTTACCCCGTGAAATGCCCGTTTCTTTTCTATTTCACCGGGGCGTCAATCGTCCTTTGTCCTTCCCCTTGTCCTTCGTCCATCCTTTATCGTAATCAGTGAATTGAAAATCGGTTTGGTGGTAAATGCGCTACGCACATGAACTGCACACACAGTTTCTCCCCTTATCCTTGGCCAAGTATAGGGCGTCATCCGCACTTTTTATCAACAAATCAATATTCTTTCCGGATTCAATAGAGTAGCAAGCCGTACCGAAGCTGGCAGTGATCCGAATCGATCGTGAGTCGTCCGGCAGCATGATTTTCATATCTTCTACCTGTCTGCGCATTCTTTCGGCAATTGAAACGGCTTGCAAACCGTCTCCTCCCGGCAAGCAAACCACAAACTCCTCGCCTCCGTATCTTCCCAGAAAATCATAGGGCCTTGTAGAAGTCGTTAATTGACCCACAAACCGTTGAAGCACAAGATCTCCTATTTGGTGGCCGTATGTATCATTGACACCTTTGAAATGATCGATATCGGCCAATATAAGGGAAAGGGGTTTCTTTTCCCTCTGTGCCCGCGACATCTCTTGCTCCATTCTTTCCATAAAGGCCCTACGATTCAGCAACCCGGTCAATGAGTCTGTGTTTGCCAATTCCAGTATGCGGCGCTCTAAATTGATGATCCTTTCACCTATCCGGATTCGATACTTCAGTTCTTCCGGGTTAAAAGGCTTGGCCAGAAAATCATCCGCTCCCGCCTCCAAACCCTCGATGATATCTTTTTTCTCTCCCTTTGCCGTTAGGATGATAAAGTAGATATATTCGGATTTCTCCATGCTGCAAATTTTCCGGCAAAGCGCCAATCCGTCCATCCGGGGCATCATCCAGTCCGAAATGATGAGACTCGGTGATTCGGGTTGTTGAATGATCTCCCAAGCTTCACCGCCGTCAGAAGCAATCATCACCTCATAGCCCCATTCAAGTAAACGTGCTTCCAGTATGCGTCTGGATATTGGATCATCTTCAGCAATCAGAATTTTCATTTTTTCATTTCCTGCAAGACGATTTTCATTTCAGATAGTAATTGGTTGAGAGCTCTTTCAAGGTTTGACAGCCCCTCCTCCGCCGTTGCCATTTTCCCTTCTTCTCCTGATTTCTCAAGGCGATAGGCCGCCTCGTACACTTCCTTAGCGCCGAAATTGCCTACGGCGCCTTTCAGACTGTGGGCTTCCCTCTCAAGGATGCCGGCATCCTTTCCCGCAATGCCTTCCTTGATCTTGGCCATATGATCTGAACAGCTTTCTATGAACATACCAGCGATTTCCCGGAAAAAATCTTCATCGCCTGAAACTGTCTCCATGGCGCTGGACAGGTCAAAAGTCTTTGGAGAAAAAGGTTTTGAGCCTTGAGAGGGCTGTGTTCGTTTTTGCTTTTTTTCACCCGGCGATTTACGGGCAACTTTATCGATGACACTGTAAAGCGCTTCCGGCTTGATCGGTTTGGACACATAATCATCCATGCCCGCATCGATGCACTTGTCCCGATCCCCCGTCATGGCATGGGCCGTCATTGCGACGATGGGAATGCTCTGAATTGATGATTGATGATTGATGATTGGCGATTGTTGAGGATCACCAGCTTCAAGTTTTCTTATTGCCCGCGTAGCCTCGAACCCATCCATTTCCGGCATCTGGATATCCATGAGAATCAGATCGAAATCGTTCTTTTTAAATGCCTCAACAGCCTCTATCCCGTTCAATGCCAGGGTAACCCGGTGTCCCCTTGTCTCCAAAAGCTTTATGGCCAGGGTCTGGTTTATCAAATTGTCTTCAGCCAGTAGAATATTGAAACTTTCCCTCTCTTCATAGATTTTGTGGCGAGTGATGACCGTCGGCGTTTCCTCTGAGGGTAACCCCATGGTCATCATGATGGCATCAAGTAGTTCCGATTGCTTTATGGGTTTGGGCAGATACCCTGAGATGCCGACCTCTTTGCAGCGATCGGCGTCACCCCTTTGCGTTATGGAAGAAAGCAGGATAATTCTCACGTCTTTTCCCGAAGGAGCGTCCTTGATTATTTTGGCGACATCAAAGCCATCTAATTCCGGCATCTGCATATCCAATAGAATCAATCGATACGGCGTTCCGGAAGCAACCGCATTGTTGAAACGATCAATCGCTTCCTTGCCATTGGCGGTAATAGTAGGAACAAGGCCCCAGGCTTTTATCATTTCCTGGAGCAGGATACGGTTGGTGGTGTTGTCGTCCACAATGAGAACCGGCATTCCCGAAAGATCTTGCGGTTTGGGACGCGGGACGCTGATGTCTTTCGATCGGCTTAGTTCAAAGCAGAGAGTAAAATGGAAAATGCTGCCCGGACCCCCCTTAGATTGATGATTGTTAAGATTTTGACTGCCTGCCGAAGGCTCGGCGCAGGCAGGGATTCCGGATTCCCGGTTCCGGGTGTTGGAATCCCCCTCCAATCGGAACCTGTTCGGGCTCTCCACACGGATCTTTCCACCCATCATCTCAACAAACTGTCTGGTTATGGATAGTCCCAGACCCGTGCCACCGTACTTTCTCGTGGTGGAACCATCCACCTGCTCGAAACTTTTGAAAATTGAATCCAACTTGTCCGGAGGTATCCCGATGCCGGTGTCCGATATCATGAAATGGAGATTCACCGAATCGTCCGACTCGGATTCCACTTCAACCCGGATCACAATTTCGCCTTCCTCGGTAAATTTAAGAGAATTCCCCGCTATATTGACGATAATCTGGCGCAGCCTGCCCGGGTCGCCGATTAAAGCGGTGGGCACATCCGGCAGGATGTGGCAGGCCAACTCCAAACCCTTTTCTTGGGCCTTCAAGGCCAGGGTGTCGGTCGCATTTTCAAGTGTGACTCGCAGGTTAAAATCGATCGCTTCCAACTCCATTTTTCCGGCTTCGATTTTGGAAAAATCCAAGATGTCATTGATCAGTGCCAGGAGCGAATCTGCCGACGTCTTCGCCATTTCCAGATATTTCCGCTGCTCTTCGCCCAGATCGGTGCCCAGGACCAGTTCCGTCATGCCGATGATCCCGTTCATGGGCGTGCGGATCTCGTGGCTCATGTTGGCAAGAAACTCGCTCTTGGCGGCGTTCGCCATGGCCGCCTGCGCCGTGGCCGCTTCGAGATGGCGGTTGGTCTCCAGGAGTGCCGCCTCGGTCCGCTTGCGCTCCACGACTTCTTCTCTCAACCCGATATTAGCCTTTTCCAGGTCCAATGTCGTATTAGCCAGAGCGATGGCTTGGCTGCGCGACTTGGTTAAAGACAATACCATGCCAAATAACAGCAGGCTGATGGCGATGCCAAGCAATAAGATGAAGTTCGCGGAGCCGGTTTCGATGTTTTCTTCGAAATATTTTGAGGAAACGAAAGATAACAGCCAACGACGGCCGGCATATTCCAGGATGGATTGGTTAGTGGCAAAATGGTGACCTTCCGGGTAGTTGTGAGGTTCTTCCGCAGAATCGCTGCTATATAGCAGAGTTTCTTTAAGCGGCTTATCGCCATCAAAAATCTGAAGGTTAACGTATCCCTCCTTTTCGGCCAGAATACCCTTCATGAAATCATTCATACGAAAAGGGCTGTAAACATATCCCATTAACGCCTTACGCCTCTGTTCCAGGGTTTCCAGCGGTTCCCCATTGCGGTAAACCGCCAGGTAAATGAGAAAGCCCGCCTGTATGTCCTTGACCGTTTCCTGGACCAGGGTGACCTTGCCGCTCAAGGCTGCTATTCCGGTGTCACGAGCTCTGATCATGGCTTCTTTACGGGTGGGTTCGGAAAACATGTCATAGCCAAAAGCCCGCTGATTTCGCCAATCGAAGGGCTCCAGGAAGATGATCGAGGTGTATTCCGGCCGCTCCCCGTCAGGTTTGATCGTGTATTGAGGGAAACCCTCGCCGCGAATCTGACGAAGGTGAGCTGCCTTTTCAGAAGGAAGAATTCGTTTGGAAAAGCCGACCCCTTGAATCCCCGGATAATATTGATTAATCTGCAACTTCGTTATATAGGCCCGCCAATCCTCCCGCGTGACTTCGTCGGAAGCCGCAAAAAGACCGCTTCCCCCGCGGAGTAGAAATTCATAGGCCTGGAGGCGCTCATAAATCCCTGTTTCTATTGTCTTGACCCGAAAATCAAAACGCGCTTGATCCCTTTTGGTTGCTTCGCCCCTGGCAAAATACCAGGCGTTGAAAGTGATCAGTAAAGACGCCAACAGAACAATCCAGGCGCCCCATCTGCCCATAAAACCAAAAAGGTGAAAAGTCGAAAATATACCAGGCTTCCGAGTGGAAAGGTGATCAGGCAGTTTTTGTGTATTCTTATCTTGCATCATTCGCCCTCATCTTTTCCAATCCACGATTCCTAATTAAATGATTTTCTTTACCCTGGCCAGGATGGTTCTACCTCGATTCTCATTCCCGCGGCATTTACTCTTTACCCAATAAAGCGGATTCTTATTGGAAGCCTAAAAATGATTAGATTGATCCTCCGACGGGACCGCGAACGTTAACCGGACCACGGTTGAAAACATGGTTGTAAATCAACATCCGGGCGTTCACACATTCTTGCATGAACCTCAAGCCCCAACATCCTGATTTTCATTGAAGTTTTGGTTTAGCAGTCATCTGTTTTTCGCCTCCGAGAAATTCCAGGAATATATAGGTAGTGTCGCATTGAATGAAATTAAATAAAGGAGAAAGATACAAACAGAAACCTTGCTTTTCAGATCGCCCCGAAAAAGCAAGAATTGCAGAACAATGGTCGCTCTCTTGAAATGGCACCCGAGGGACAAGTGTTATATAGTCCTGCATTTTGTCTCAACAAAAGGGCTACAAGATAAGGAACTTCTTCGTATCATTTTTCATCCAACGCTTTGCCGTCATTTGGCTTCGCCGTCATTGGTCATTAGTCCTTGGTCAATCGTCAATATTCAATCCAAGGCCTTCCTTACCGTCTCTGCCAGAACCCGCATGTCCAGCGGTTTCATCAGAAACCCCTTGATCCCCATCTCTTTTGCCCTCTCAGGCGATATCCGTTTGCTGTGTCCGGTGAAGATGATAACCGGGATGTCAGGCCGGATCTTCATCAGTTCCTGAGCCAGGATGTCCCCCGGCATGTGGGGCATGGTGGTGTCGGTGATCACCAGATCGAACTGGTTCGGGTCCTCCCTGAACAGGGCCAGGGCCTCGGTGCTGCTTGTCATGGCGGTCACGTGGTATCCTAAATGCTGTAGCATCTGCTTCCCCATATTCGCCAGTGCCGCTTCATCGTCAATAAAAAGGATCCGTTCAGCGCCTTTGGGCAAAGGGTTCTGTTCTTTGACCGCCGGCTCCTCTTCCTCCGCCTGGGTCAGGGGGAGATAGACATGAAATGTAGATCCTTTCCCCGGTTCACTCTCAACCGTGATATCGCCTCCATGTTGGGCGACAATCCCATGGACCACGGAGAGACCGATCCCCGTCCCCTCTCCCCTCTCTTTGGTGGTAAAATAGGGATCAAAGATCTTCTCCATCACCTCGCGGGTCATCCCGCACCCCGTGTCGCTCACGCTCAGGCGTAGATACCCTCCCGGCTCCAGATTCAGTTCCGCGTTCCCCGTTCCGAGTTCCACGTTATGAAGGCTTACCTCCAGAATGCCCCCATTTTTCTCCATGGCGTGGCCTGCGTTGGTACACAGATTCATGAGGACCTGGTGCATCTGCGTGGGATCGGCATCGATCTCACCGACATCCTTGTCAATCTTCTCCTGAATCTCAATGGTGGAAGGGAGGGTGGACCTCAGAAATGTTAGCGCCTCCTTGACAATATATTTGAGCTGCATCGGCTGTCTTTCCTGCTCCTGATCGCGACCAACGGCAAGGATCTGTTGTATCAGAAGCTTGGCCCGATTCCCCGATTGAAGCACCTCTTTCAGATCCGCATAAGGCTCACTTTCCGGGTCCAGCTTCATCTGAGCCAGTTGCCCATACCCCATAATGGCCGTCAGGATATTGTTGAAGTCATGGGCAATACCCCCTGCCAGCGTGCTGATCGCCTCCATCCTCTGGGTCCGTCGGAGTTGGGCCTCACTTTCCCGAAGCGCGTCTTTGGCCTGATGGCGTTCAACCACGTGACTCAATCGCTCGGCAATGGTATCCAGCAAGTCCCCTTCCTGGCGTGAAAAAGGGCCTTCATCGTCTTCCGGTCTGCTTTCCAGATAATAGACCTCCACCATACCGGAAGGCTTTCCGTGAACAACGATTTCTCTGGCCTGCCGCCACCCGGTTTCTGCAAAGTTCTGCGTCGTGTACGCTTTGCCTGTTAGGAGAATCCGCGCACAGGTGATTTCCGGATACTCCCACCCGGAAGGGATCAGGTCAACAAGACGTTCCAGCGTAGCATCCTGGGAGGCGATCCGTTCCACAAGAAGTGCGGAAATATCATGAAGACAGTTAAGTTCCTTGACTATTTCCTCAAGATCATAGGTTTTTTCTTGCAGGGCCAGCGCTGCCTTCCTCCGCTCGCTCGTATCGCGCGCAACGCCTATCCTGCCTATTGTCTCCCCTTGCCCGTCCAGCAGAGACGTCACCTTCAAATCTACTGGGACCGTCTTTCCATCCTTGTGTTTGACCGCTACCTCGTAAACGGGAATTGCCTCGCCTGCAAGGCCTCGTTTGAAGCGCTCGACCGTTGAGTCGATATATTCAGGCGCAAGGATGTCCGTAAAGGAACGGCCTATGAAATCGTGAGCAGTAAAGCCGGTAAGCCTTTCAAATTCAGAGTTCAGGTAGGTAAACGTTCCATCCGGCGATATAATGAACACCAAATCAGCCACGCTTTCGACAAGGCGGCGATACCTCTCGTCGCTGCTAAGCTGGGCCTCTTGGGCACGTTTAAGAGGAGAGATATCGACTGCCGCCACGATCTCTCCCCTGGAGCGATCTGAAGGATCAATGCAACATGCTTGAAGAATACAATCAAAAGCCGTCCCATCTTTTCGGACCCATCGCGTTTCCACCTGCCCGAATCCTGATCTGAAAATGCCGGAATAGAGCTCCCGACCCGCCCGGTCATACGCGTCCTGGTCCGCATAAAGGACCCGGGCGCTTTCACCAATCAGGCAATCCCTGTCATATCCCACCATGCGGTACATTGCCTCATTGGCCCAGTCCAGTCTCCGGTCGATGACCAGGCCGATTCCCACGGGAGAAGCCATAAAAATATCCTTCACGCGCTTTTCGCTTTCCTGCAACTCCTTCTCGGCCTGCTTGCGCGTTTCTTCCTGTTCAATGCCATGGAGCGCAAAGGCGATATCTCCGGCAACCTCTCGGAACATGGCCTGCTCTTCCTCGTCGTCTACAAGACGGGAAGGGATAGAGGCAGACAACAGCCCATAGACCCTTCCTCCGTGTTCCAGTCGGAAGGTCATGGCCTCCCGGTCCCCATAGTTGGGTGATAGAGGGCAGTCGGTGCAGGCAGAGCCCGGGTCTCTAATTGTCACGACACCTGGTTCAGACAGGGCCCTCAGGCCGCAAGCGGTCAGCTCGCCATGCTTCATCCGCTCAACCATGGCCACGAAATTTTTGCCCAACCCGGCCTCGGCGGTCGCCACCAACTTCTTGGATTCATCGAAGAGAGCGATCCAGACATTGTGGTAGCCGCGAGCCTCGATGAGCGTGTCGCAGGCGCCTTGCACGAGCCGGTCCCTGTCTCTTTCTTTGGAAATGAGCTGGTTGACGTTCCGGATCGCTCGCAGCACACGATTGAGGTGCTCTACTCTCTCAATTGCCTGTTTGCGCTTAGATATGTCCTTAAATACATTGATATATTGTGTCGCCTGTGTTGCGGTTGTTCGCAAAACAGAGGTGATGGAGCACCAGAATATCGAACCATCTTTTCGGACAAATCGTGCCTCAAAATCTTTAACCAGACCTCTTTTATGGCTTTCTATAAAGCGCTCCCTGTCCTTCTCATCATCGTAGTGAGCCCAAGCAGGTACCTTCAAAAACGCTTCCTTTGTCTCGTAACCGAATAGCTTTAGTCCTGCGGCATTTATATCAAGAACATTTCCTTCAGGAGAACTTATTGAAATGCCAACAGGAAGCGTTTCCATTAAGTCCGGTTCGGCCTTACGAACACCCTTCTCTAACGCCCGGACCCTTTGTTCCGATTCTTCATACGCTGGTTTTGCGGCCATCTCAAAGCCCTCACTTGAATTTTGAGGATTGCTGTTGGGTATTGGGTATCCGTCATTGGCCCCCTTGACAAGTCTCAGAAAAAAGGTTATACTATTGTGTAACTTTTAGTGGAGGTCTCCTATGCGATTTACAGGTGTAAAAGAGCTCAAACAAAAAACAATGGATATCCTTAAGAAGTCTGAAGAAGAGGATATCATCATTACCGTCTATGGCAAGCCTATGGCCATCCTCCATTACATAAACGAGGACGATTTAGCCGACTATCTTATCGAAAACGATCCAGCCTTCAAAACCAGGATTGAAGAGGCACACGCCGAATATGAAACCCAGGGCGGCATTACAGTTGCTGCAATGATAAGGGAATTGGAGAGGAACTCCCTTGAAAAAAAGGTTTAGGGTAATCTTGAGCCCTCCAGCCCAACGGGAGATTGAACGCCTTGAACCTGATTCCGCCCTCCGGATTCTCAAGGATATAAAGACCTATTTGGAGATATCCCCCCACCCCTTCGGCAAAAGCCGCACTAAAAAACTTACAAGTTTCCATCCGCCTCTCTATCGCATGCGAAGCGGCGACTTCAGGGCTTATTACCGCATCATTTCCACAGATGTTGTGGTTCTGGGCATCACCCACAAAAAGGACAGCGAAAAGGCCCTAAAAAAGCTCAAAAAACCAACTGCCCACCACTGATCGCCGACAACTGCCTCCCTTCCGGGCCGTAGGCCGCTCTAGGCCGGAGGCTGCCCACTCGTCAATCCTAACTCGTCGTTCAGTTGTTACTCCCCACTGGACTTCGGACTAACGCGTTACGGGTTGCGAGTTACAGGTTGCGAGTTATGCGTTATGCGTTGCAAGTTTTTCAATCGTCAATATTCAATATTCAATCCAAGGCCTTTCTCACCGTCCCGGCCAGATCCCGCATCGCCAGCGGTTTCATCAGAAAGCCTTTGATTCCCATCTCTTTTGCCTTCTCAGGCGATATCCGTCTGCTGTGTCCGGTGAAGATGATAACGGGGATGTCAGGCCGGAGCTTCATCAGTTCCCGGGCCAGGATGTCCCCCGGCATATGGGGCATGGTGGTGTCGGTGATCACCAGATCGAACTGGTTCGGGTCCTCCTCGAATAGGGCCAACGCCTCGATACTGCCGGTCATACAGGTCGTGTCGTATCCTAAGTGGTTCAGCATCTCCTTCCCCATCCTGGCCAGGGCCGCTTCATCGTCAATAAAGAGGATCCGTTCATTGCCTTTGGGAAGCGGGGTCTCTTCCTTGACCGACGGCTGCTCTTCCTCCGCCTGGGTCAATCGCAAATAGACATGGAAGGCAGATCCTTTCCCCGGCTCACTCTCAACCGTGATAGCGCCCCCATGTTGGGCGACAATCCCGTGGACCACGGACAGGCCGATCCCTGTCCCCTCTCCCTTCTCTTTGGTGGTAAAATAGGGATCGAAGACCTTCCCCATCACCTCGCGGGTCATCCCGAACCCCGTATCGCTCACGGTCAATTCCAGGTAATGACCCGGCTCTAAACCAGAGGGAGCTGCTTCGTGACTTGTCGAAGAACCCGTCTTTAGATAGGGAATCTTCAATCTGCTTTCTTCCAGTTTTAAATCCACATTCCGCAATCCACATTCCGCGTTCCGAAGGCTCACCGTCAGAATGCCCCCCTCCTCCTGCATGGCATGGCCTGCGTTGGTGCACAGATTCATGATGACCTGATGCATCTGCGTGGGATCGGCATCGATCACACCGACATCCGGCTCGTATGCCTCTCGGATCTCAATGGTGGAAGGGAGGGTGGAACGCAATAATTTAAGGGCCTCCTTGAGAACATATTTTAACTGTATCGGCTGTCTTTCCTGCTCCTGATCGCGACCAATGGCAAGGATCTGTTGTATCAGGAGCTTGGCCCGATCCCCCGATTGAAGCACCTCTTTCAGGTCCGCGTAAACCTCACTCACCGGGTCCAGTTTCATCTGAGCCAATTGCCCATACCCCATAATAGCCGACAGGATATTGTTGAAGTCATGGGCGATGCCCCCTGCCAGGGTGCTGATGGCCTCCATCCTCTGGGTCCGGCGGAGTTGGGCTTCACTCTCCCGAAACGCCTTCTCTGCCTGCTTGCGTTCCTCAACTTCAAGTTCCAATCCTTTTTTTGCCTCCATCAGATGCACTCTCTCTTGCTCAATACTGCTTAACAAAACCTTTTCCTTCTGATGACTGGAGACAAGCCCTTTTACTAATACTGACACTGACATCGCGGCTATCACGTTCAATACTATAAAATTGACACCAGCAGACACCATCACTTGTGATGTGTTGAAAAATGGGAATGTATGGCCAAATTGCCCAGTGCTTAAGAGCCAGGCAATAATTGTCAGCGTGATCCCGTTAACGGCTATAGCCACCATGGCGGCTTTTGACCCCAAAAGAACCCCGACAAGGACCGCAAAGGTGAATAGCCAAACCGGGCCGCCACTCAAAGGTCCGACAGAAGCGATTACAGCCAATCCCACAATATAGAACATCAGCAAGGTGACTGCTGCACGAATTCCATAACTTAGACGTCGTGAAAGCAGGAGACTGATGCAAATCACGTAGCCAAGGATATCAAAGATCACCAAGCCCCACACTTTTTCTTTGATTGCCAAAAAAATTGCGGCGCCTATGGTAAGTGTGCACAACACCAGAGCCGTAAAGAGAATGGCAAATAGGACATTCACGCGCCAGAAAGTGAGGCTGTCTCTCTCCATGACGCTGGGTGGAACCATCCTGTTCATAGAGAGGGTCCGAAATCTCTGGAAGTAATCCAGTAAATTAATGAACGGTCTCATTAGCGTCACCGATCCCATCTTTCAGTATTTCTTAACCTTTCCATATTCAGCGTTTAGGTCCTATGACAAGGAAACCAGGGTGACTTTGGCAAGATCATATTTGCAGCCCTTGTAGTTGGCAACTTCTTACCGAAATACATTGTCCTCATAAACTATACACTGATAGTCCTTCGATAGCTTTTCAATATTCAATCCCCTGCTGCTTTGGACAACCGAATCTCCAGAAAATTGTTCCGGATGCGCATGTCATAATCTTCCGGACGTACCTCATGGGGCAGGTCCAGTTTCACCCGCAGGGAGGCCCCTAACTTGTGGCACCGGACAATGACCCGGTCCTTATCAACATCGAGCCTGAGATCCCCTGTTTCGATCCCCCTCACCTCCATAATGACCTTTATGTGAGCTTCCTCATCAAAGATATCTATCAGCCGCGTTTCGTTGGGTATAAATCGCTCTTTTTGACCGATGAGCCACCAACTGAAGGTGATGGTTTCTCCAGTTTCAGGGTCGATCCGCCTCCTTTCAAAGGAGAGGATCGGGCAGCCGAGCATCCTTTCAGAAATAGGATTGATGGTCTCCGTGATCACAGACAGGGCATGCATATGATCCGGGGCCTCTATCAGGTCGGCAAGCCGGTCAATCCTTGCATGGCGATACTCCCACAGGTGCCACAAGATTTCCCTGCCTTCCGCGTCTAACTGATCCGCAACCCGTTGGATGGTTTCAAGATCCACCTTCAGGAAGCAAAGCTGCTGGATCTTCTTTTTCCACAAAGCCATCCTGTTGGTGATAAAAAGGACCCTTCCGGCCCGTGACCCTTTTGCCGCATCATATGTGACGCAGAGGGCATCCCTTGTCTTCAGGACATAATAGTGTCTCTCGTCGCTGAGTTTCGTGATCCTGTCAACGGCAAGCTGAAATTTGATGCGCGGTCTCAGGTAACAGATCAGCCGCTGAGTGGTTAAAAAGATCTGGACAGGCTGCCATCCCCTGCGGTGCCGCTCCCTGTATCCGCCCTGGGCTTCAAGGACAACCTCCTCTCCGGGGAGGAATTCAGGCCTGCTGTTAGGCATGGCCGGCATGCTCCGTCTTGGGGGTCTCAGGGCTATTAGTTCTCGTTTCATCATGGTTTATTGGTCATTACTCACCGCAGAGGCGCAGAGTACGCAGAGGTTACTTCTTTTTTTGTTTTTCGGTGACAGGCCGAAAAACAAAAAGAAAGATCTCGTTGACTATCCCTTTAAGTTGCTTACAATTCGCGATATACTCCATAACAGGCACATTGCATCTGAAAGGTTACCAAGTGGCAGGCTTTTTCCTTTCTGTCCTCTCAGCAGAAAGAAAAACTTATTGTCCCCCTGCGTTCTCCGCGCCTCTGCGGTGAATACACGTTTTTCAATCGCCAATCGTCAATAATCAATAGTCAATAGTCAATCCAAAGGGTGACCATCCGGTCCCCTCTCACAATTCCTCCAGCATCTTTCTCAACGCCTCTGTCCTTTCTTCGATAACCGCACTCTCACCTTGGCTCAGGGCCTCTTTCAGATCTAACATGCACTGCTCGATCCGGTGTTTGGACGCACTGGAAAGCTTCCCCTCTTTCTCCTCAAGGAACAGTTCGGCCGCGCGGATCATGCTGTCGGCCCGGATGTTGATCTCCGCCTCCCCGCGTCGGCTCCTGTCTTCTTCAGCATGCGCCTCTGCCTCCCGGATCACCTGTTCCACCTCCTCTTCGGACAAGAGGTGCGAGGCGTCAATCCGTATGCCGGTCTTTGTTTCCGTATAAAGTTCCTCTGCAGAGACCTTTACGATCCCGTTTACATCGATCTGAAACATCACCTCGACATGGGCCTTTCCCCTGGGGAGGGATGGAATGTCGGTTAACTGAAATTGCCCCAGGCTGATATTGTCGATGGCCATCTCCCGCTCACCCTGGAGGATATGAAAATCCATCACGGTTTGATCATCCTCCGCATTGGTGAATATCTGGCTGGCAGAGGTGGGAATAGTGGCGTTCCGGGAAATGATCCTGGCAAAAAGACCCCCTTCGGTTTCTATCCCTAATGATAGCGGCGTTACATCCACCAGGACCACGCCATCGATCTCCCCCATCAGGACACCTGCCTGGACAGCCGCCCCGATTCCCACCACTTCATCGGGATTAATCCGTATAAACGGCTTCTTATGAAAGGTCTCTTCCACCAGATCTCTCACCGAGGGCATCCGGGTAGAGCCGCCAACGAGCACCACGCGATCAAGCTCTTCAGCAGTTAGTTTGGAATCGGCCATGGCCTGCCTTGTAGGGCCGAGAAGCTTTTCCCTCAAATCGGAAGTTATATCCTCAAATGTGCTGCGATCAATCGATGCCTCGAGGTTTTTTGGCATCCCATTTCCGGTTTTAATAAAGGGGAGGGAGATCCGGGCGCCCGGTTTGTATGACAACTCTCTCTTGGCCTTTTCGCTCGCCTCTCTGAGCCGCTGAAGCGTCACCGGATCCGATCGAATATCCAGGCCAATTTTATCCAAAAACGTATCCGCAAAATACTCGACCAACCTCTCATCCCAGTCATCCCCGCCGAGTCTGGTATTCCCGCTCACGGCCTTGACATGAAAGACCCCATCCCCCAGCTCAAGTATGGAGACATCGAAAGTACCCCCGCCCAGGTCCCAGACAAGAATCGTCTGGATATGTTCGCGATCCAGTCCATAGGCCAGGGAGGCGGCGGTGGGCTCATTGATAATCCGCACCACCTCTATCCCGGCCATGAGAGCAGCCTCTTTGGTGGCCTGACGTTGAGCATCATTGAAATAGGCAGGAACCGTTATGACCGCCTTTTTCATTGATTCTCCTGTATAGGTTTCAACATCTCTCTTCATCTTTCGCAGGATAAAGGCCGATATCTCCTGTGGAGAATAGTCTCTCCCGTTGAGAGAGACCCTGTGATCCGTTCCCATATGACGCTTGATGGACATGACGGTCCGTTCCGGACTGACAGAGGACTGGCACTTGGCCACCGAACCGACCAACATGTGTCCCTGGGCAGTTACCGCCACCACCGAAGGGGTCAGGTTTTCGCCTTCGGCGTTCTTCACCACCCTTGCCCGTCCGTTTTCAATGATGGCCGCCACAGAATAGGTCGTTCCCAAGTCTATGCCTACTGCTCTTGTCAAATTTCTTCTCCGATTGCCAATGATCATTATTTAATATTCACCGCAGAGGCGCAGAGAACGCAGAGTTGTCTTGTTTTTTGTTTTCCCCTGAGAGGGGGGAAAACAAAAGAAACATCTGGCTTACTACTCATTTAAGTTGTTTACAATTCGCACGATACCATCCCGCATAACAGGCACATTGCATTTAATGAGGTTACCAAGCGGCAGGCTTTTTCCTTTCTGTCCTCTCAATCCCGCCTGTGGCGGGACGTACTCTGCGCCTCTGCGGTGAATACAGGTTTTTCAATTGGCAATAGTCAATCCCAAGGGACGCTGACTAATCTTTCTCCTGAAATTGCCCGATGGTGCTCATGATCTTTTCCTCGCCTAAGGGCTTGTCGATAAACCTGTGAACCCCTTTCTGCTTCGCATCCAGCCTTCTTTCTTCACTCCCGTAGGCCGAGATAATGACAACGACCGCATCCGGGCTCATCGTCTCGATCTGAGGAAGGAGATCCATCCCATCGCCGTCAGGCAGTTTCAGGTCCAAAAATATCAGATCAGGGGGTTGCTTCAGGCAGGCTACAGCTTCACTGATGGTGTTGGCGGTCGCTACAGTATATCCTCTGCTCTTCAGAGAATTGGACAGGAGCCAGCACAGGTCTTCTTCGTCATCGACGATCAGGATATTTTCTATCTCCTTTTTTGGAAAGGGAAAAGGGCCTACCTCGAACTCCTCGCTTCGCAAATGCGCCTCTTCCCGCTGCTCGAAATAGGGCTTCAGCTCAGGAAGATCCTCAGGCCGGCGCCACCCCGAAAGACCACTGCGCCAGACGAGCGCCTCGTCCCGTTTGATGATGTCTCTCAGAATCCAGCTCTTGAGCCTGGAGTGAAAGATCATCCGGTATGTGTCCGCCCCCCTCCTGACATCATATTTCAGCTCTCTCATCGATCTTCTCCCTCCTTAGTTCACCGGCAAAGAGATGCTAAAGATCGTGCCCTTTTTCCGCTCACTTTCTACGCCGATTGTCCCGCCATGGCTGACAACAATCCCGTAGGTCGTGGACAGCCCGAGCCCTACCCCCGATGTCTTGGTGCTGAAAAATGGATCGAATATCCTGATAATATCTTCTTCCGGAATTCCTCCGCCTGTATCTTGAACCTTTACAACAAAAAAGTTTCCCTCGATCCCTGTGGCGATCGTCATTTGTCCCCCATCCGGCATGGATTCAAGGGCATTGATCATCACGTTTGAGAAGACCCGGTTGATCTGCTCCCTATCGACATTTATCACCGATGCCCTATCGGTAAACCTCTTTCGTACATCGATACGTTGCGATGCCGTCTTGGTCCTTATGGATTCCAAAATACCTTCTAAAATCTCATGGATATCATGAGGCTGGATATTGAGTTTTGGGGGCCGGGCGCAGTTGAGGAGTTCGGTGATGAGGAAGTTGATCCTCTCTGTATTTCTGGTAATAATGTCAACATGCCTGGCCCACGGGCTGTCTTCCGGAAAGGCTTCCTTGAGTTGCTGGACTGACAGTGACACGTTGCTGAGAGGATTTCTGATCTCATGGGCGATACTGGCTGCGATTCTGCCAGTAAAGGCAAGTCTTTCGGAGGGAACAGACGCTTCATCAGGATGTTCAAGCTGTTCAATAGAATCTTCACGTCTTGATTTAGCCATGCAATTCCTCCTTGCATTATTATCTCACCGCAGAGACGCAGAATACGCAGAGATAAGTTGTTTTTAGCTTTCCGCAGAGAGGCCGGAAAGCTAAAATCCAGTCCCTCTGCGCTCTTTGCGCCTCTGCGGTGAATACAACCTTCTTATGGGCGCCACTCAGGTTAACAGCACCGCTTCAGCTCTTTTCACTTTAGTCGGGCTGATCCAACCGCACGCCCCACAGCTCTCCTCCAGCAACTCCTTTATCAACGCCCGTTTACCGCACCGAGGGCAGGTCTCTGTTTCTTCCATCTCCTTTTCTATAGCCTCTTTCAGTTGATGGACATCCCGCGCGGTCAGCCTGCACGTCTCTTCTCCTTCAAGCAGGAGACACAGTTCCTGCCTCACCCTTTCATCGCGAACCCGATCCCCCTCCCTGACAATCAGGCCCCGGATTTTCTTCAGGGGAACTTCAAATAGTATCTTATTGAAATCCTGATGATAAAGGAGCAACCTCTCGTCAGTCAAATAGAAACAGGCATATCTCCAGGCCGTGTAGATTCCTTCCTTTGAATAGAACGCCCCCAGCATCCTGAGGCGCACCTTTTCCCCCGCAATCAAAGCACCCTTGTTCTTTCTGTTCTCCGTTTCCCATGCCCTGCTCTTTTCGTCCCACGCCTGCATGACCCCATATCTGAGCATGGTCTCCATTCCGGCAAGGGCCGCCCTCAGGTTGACGCCGATCAGGGGGATGCCCGCAACCGATACAATCACGTCGGCATGAATCACGAGGCCTTTATCCAGGATCCGGTCGAGGAGGTCTGTCAGCGTTCCGTTTGAGTTGCGTTGGGGGGTCATGGGTTTGTCCGACGCCCAAAGGGCCTAATGACCACTATCAAACGAAGGAATATGGCGGCCAGGGGCCGGTGTATCGAACTGAAAAGCCTTCAAGAGCATTGATCTTCTCCAATTCGTCACCCAATCCCTGACTTCCTTCTTTTGGGAGCAGGCAGGACAGATTCAGGAGCATCTCTTTGTCTTCGCCATCGGTTTTTCTGGTCTTTTCCACACGGATGTCATCTGCATGAGACGCAATTCTTTCATAGAATTCCCTGAAGTATCGCTCCCCACGGCCTTCCATTTCCTTCCGCAGCAACGATTCCAGTTTCTGCCTGTACATATAGGCAAGCCCTCTCGGCTTTGATCGAATTTCTTTAGTCAGTTCCTTGATCTCAGGGCTCTCATCGGTCGCCAGCTTGGCCGCCTTTGCTTTATCCCACAGGATCTGAACGCTGTATTCCGCCTTTCCGCGGACCTTTTCCATCTTTCCCTTCAGGTTATCATGATCGCTTTGCAGCCACTTTTTCATATTTGCTTCCGGATCAGCATCCGCATCCCCCTGAATGATGGCATCAAATCCAATCGGAATCACCGTGCCAAACCTCTCCCAGGCTGCATCAACAACCCTTTGATGAGCGACGACCCAGCCCTTCACGATCTCAGGGTCTTCTGACGCGTAGGGTCTGGCAGTGCAGTTGTGGACCACGGCGCAGAGATCGTCATATGGTATCGAATAGACTTCATTTTCTTCTATCCCTATGTTGCCCAGACTTCCGCCCTCGCTGCTGTCGGCAATGCAGTAGAGATACCGGCCCTGCGCGGGTCCAAGGTCCGAAGTCCGAGGTCCGGCGTCGGAAGACTGGGGTCCGGAGTCCGGGGTTTTAGGTCCTAAGTCCGAAGTCCGAGGTCCAACGTCAGGAGAGGGAGAAGGTTTTTCTGTCAGGCCTTCCAATGCATCATAGACTGATTCACGAATGGCAGCCTTCAGCTCGGGAAGAAGCGAGATCCTGACTATCTCCTCTATCGATGACTTATTCTCGGCAAGGATCTCCCGCATCTCCTGCCTCACCATCTTTTCGATGATATCTTTGATATTGCTTGTCATTAGTCTTTAGTCATTTGGCTTCGCCGTCATTCGCTACGGTGTCATTCAATGGTCATTCGGTGGTCATTTTGTTGTTCTTAATCTTCCGCGTTCCGCGTTCCGAGCTCCGCGTCCAAAAGTTGTCATTCAATTGTTTCTATTCCAACGACGTTGGACATTGGACGTTGGACGTTGGACTCCCCAGCATCTTATCCAGCAGTTCATCCACAATATTGTCCAGGCCGTCCCTGACTGACTTGACTGATTCCGATATCCCCTGTTCGGTTTTCATCTCTTCAATGGCCGTGTCCAGGTCCATAAGGGCCTCTCCCAGCCGGTTTATCTCCTCCTCTGTCAGGCTGCCTCCCTCCATCCTCTTTAGTGCCTGGAGTTTCAACGCGTCCTTGATGATCTCTACCAGAGCAACGACCAGCCCCAGGACCCCATGTTTCAGATTTTTTTCGTCAATATCTATCGGCATGGATCGATTTCTGTGTCCGAAGTCCAATGTCCAATGACCAATGACTATTGACCAATGACCTCTTCCTGCGGCCTGGCCCTGGCGCTCACCCAGCCGCACCATGGACAGCCCGTGGTCATGAGTTCCTGACGCCCTATCCGTTTTTCACACTGTGGGCAGGTCTCTCTCTCTGCAGCGGCGTCCTGCCATGCAGGCAGTTCCAGGTCTGTTCCGGACGGGAACTCCAGGCCGTATCTGGCCGCTGTCTCAAAGGATGCGAGGGCTGCCCTGATCTTTACCCCCAATAACTCAACGCCCGCTACCGATACCGCGATGTCCGCGTTGATTACCAGGCCCTTATCAAGGATCCTGTCAATAACGTCCGCCAATCCCGCGCCATTTTCTCTCGACGGTTCCAATGCCATGATGATTCCTCTTATCCCTTCAAGGGTCTTTTATCCTCACACCGTCACTGCCAACCTTCCGGCGCAAGGCGCAGAAACCGCATCATCCTAAAATGACCTCCAGGATGCCCCCGGTGAAGACCTTGCCAACGATTTCTTCAGCGTGCCGGCGGATCGTTACGATCCGGTAATAAACCTTGTCGCCGTGCGTGGCGAAAATACTGAGCAGATCATCTATCAGATCGATCTGGACGTCTTCCTCGTAAAACCCTGGAAGATGGGCGACCACCAGCGTCCTCTTAGCTTGCTCAAAAATATCAATCCCGGAGTGTTTACGCCCCGTTTCCATGGCTTCACTTCCTAACCACACCCTTCCCCTGGCAGTCGAGGCAGGGCAGTTTGTTGTTGGGATCTTCACCGGTTCCCCGGCATCGGCTGCACACGGTTACCTGCTTCGATACAGACACCACACCCTTTCCGACGCACACCGTGCACTTGAGCGGCGTGTGTCGTTGAGCTTCTCCCGTGCCCTTGCAATAGGCACATGGAATGGCAGGAGGGGTCACGGTCACGCTGCCGGTGCCCCGGCACACCGGGCAACTGACACCCTTCTGTCTGCTCCCTGTTCCCCTGCAGAACCCGCACATATAACTCTTCTCGGTCAAGAGAAAGTGGGGGGCCATTCCGTTTCCGCCTTTGACCCGGTTGTGTCCGTTGTTGCCCACGCTCATGGTGTGCCAGCCCGGGTCCTCCTGACCCGGTTTGAAAAAGGCACCCGGGCGCAGGCCTTTCCCCGCGCGGGCCGCTGAGAAGGTCCGCCAATGGAATTCCTCCACCTGCACCTTGCCCGCGGCCCTCTCCGGCGACCGGCTCTGTCGGGCCTCACAGCTCCAGCCCAAGGCCTTTTCCCCTTTCACCGTGATCTGAAAACACCCATGTCTCTTTTGGTCAAGATAGCTTCCCTTAACCAGATTCATGCACAGAACCCTCGCGTATGCGGAATCAATCCCTAACTGCCGGCTCACAAGGCGCGTGGAGGTCCGCCCGTCTTCCTTTCCCACGGTCTTTAATGCCTTCCTTTCCGTCCCCGTAACCATCAAGCGATCTCCTAACCCTCACTCTCCTCCGTATCAATCCGTCTTCGCATGTGGGTTCGCCGGAACTCCAACATATTGCCGTCCCCATTTAACCGGCTCTCATAAGCGGCCAATATGTCCATACCCTCCGGGATCGAATGCTTTTCCACCACCTCAAGGGATACCAGCCACTCATTCCCTTCCCTCTCCGCTTTGATGGTAGACGAGACATCCAGACCGGTGACAGCATTCAGTTCGGCCCTTGCCTTCTTAACAATTTCGCCCATTCCTAAGCCCATTGTCTTACCTCCTTAATGAATATCCCATGGTTAAATAAAAGGCTGACGCCTGAATTCCGAATACGGAGTTTATCTGTAAAGATTTTATGACAAAAGGTTTACACCTGAGTTCCGAATACGGGTTTTACCTGTCCGTTCCGAAGGCGGTAAGGGTTTTATCCGCGGAACATTTAGTTGAGACCATTTCCCGGTAAATAGAATCACAGCTATCCACCCTCTTTCATCTTTCTTATCATCTCAAGCTTCTCCATAAGTTCGCTTTCCTGTTTTTCATACTCATCCTCACTGATTTCCTCCATCTCAAACCGCATCTGGAGCTCGAGCAGCCCTTCGTGGATCTTTGACTCATCGGTCATTTCCTGGTACGCCGCATCTTTCAGCTTTTCACCCAACCAGATGGTGAATTTAATGGGTGAAAAAAGGATATCGTCTAATATAAAGGCCATGGGTACAGCAGTCGTCCGAGGTCCAAGGTCCAAAGTCCAAGGTCAAGATTGAAACATCCATTCATTTCTCGCCTTTCAGATAGCGGATAAATCCGCTAATAAGATTCTTGAGTAGAACAGCCTTTTCATAGATTTCGTCGAATTGGGCTTTTGTGATGTACTCTTGATCAAGGGCTGCATACAAGTGAGACTGAACTTCCGATGCAGACCGGCGAGAATAAATCAGGAATTTTATGAATTCAGCGTCAGACTGCGAGTCGAAACCTTCGGCGAGGTTGGCCATTGTGGAAATAGCGGCCCCTTCAATCTGATCTCTTAACCTGTGGCTTCTAAAAGAACCGCGTTCGGAAGTAACCTGAAAAATCATTTTTTTCAGGCTTCTCCCTTCCTGCCAAGCCTGAATATCCTCAAATCGTTCAATCTTCATTTTCTACTCTCCCAACCCAAATCTCCGACCTTGGACCTTGGACCTTGGACTTTAGACCATTTTCACCACTTCACCACAATCTCTACAAAGTTGCAGGGAGGAATCGGGCCCACATATTTGAAAACCATCCTGCCGTCGTACTCGCCGGACATCTTTTCCACCTCAAGGTCAAAGGCCTTTTCCTTATCTCTTTTCACCAGGAATGCTCCATTAGTGATCATCTGATCCCCAAAAGGGCTGTTCAGTTTTCGGTCTACCCAAAGCCCGTCCAGTGGATCGAGAATGGTCCGCTCCTCCCGCTTTTTCCGCGCCTCAAGGGCCTTTTTCACCATCTCCCCCAAACGGACCTGGTCTCGCTGAACCCCTCCGCGGTGCTTCATTAACCGGTCCCGCAACCGGCCTATCTCCGTGCTGGCATCCACGATTTCCTGAAAAACGGGATTCATATCCTTCCACATGGCCTTGAGGCCCAGTTCGATCTTATCCCGCATGTAATGGAGGGAGTCCCTGAATTCTTCCTGCCTTTGCTTCAGGAGCTTTTCCACAATCAGATCCATCCCTTCAGCCACGGTGCCGAATCGAACAGGCAGCATCGGATAATGCTTCATCACCTCCTCCATGACCTTCTGATGGGTCATGGTGTTTGCACGTGTGACAGGATATTGAGCAATGGGAGAATTGCTGATCACTGCGCCCACATCCCCGTGCCTCACCGTATAGACCTCGTTGTGCCCATCGCCGATGCCCCTGAGTCCGAAGGGTCCGTCATGATCGGTTTCGATAATCGCGTAGATGTATTGGCCTTCCTGGGCCATGGGTTTCCTCATTGGTCATTGGATATTGGGCTGCGCCGTCATTGGGCCTGCGGCCGTCATTCGCTTCGCTGTCATTCAGTTGTCATTCAATTGTCATTAGTCATTGGGTTGCCATTCGGTAGTCATCGGACTTTGGACCTTGGACATTGGACTTCGGACTGACGCGTCATTGGTCATTGGTCATTCTACCTTGGACCTTGGACTTCGGACATTGGACTATCGACCTCCACCGGTTTCACCATCATCCAATTCCTCACGTCTCTTTCCCGAAAGGAGCAGGCCTTTTCCTTGCAGTACTCGCCTAACAATCTGTATGCCTCATTGATTTTTTCAAAATGCTTTTGGATCGTTTCGTGCCCTGGAAATCTGTCTGGATGGAATTCTTTGGTCAGTTTCCAGTAGGCATCCCGGATTTCCTGTACGGTGGTTTCCTCCTGCAGTTCAAGGGTCTTTCTGGCCTCATTGAGAAGGGCATAATCCACATTCTTGATCTCTAAGGTTTGAAAACTGTAAGTGGGCAAGGGGCCGATGATTCGGAAATTGATCCGGTCCTCATATTGCCGATCCAGTTGCACGATGCGGTCCTCTAACGGATTCACCTGATCTTTATGAATCAGGATGGCCGTATTCATGATCATGGAATCGTCCATCAAGGGATGAACGCGATGTGCTTCGATGTGGGGCAAAATGGAATTCATGATCTCCTTTTTGTACAGCTCCCTCCTCTTATCCAGCAAGACCTTGACCCGCTTTCCCACCGCTACCCTTAGATCAAAGCGTTCATCATCGGACATTGACGGTACGGCCTCTTTCACGGCCTTAAACTCCTCCTCTTCGCCTATCTCGGTCAGGACGGTGTCCAACTTCGGCCAGAGGGCCACTACGTCCAGTTCAATCCTATTCTCCATCTCCCGGAGCCCGCTGAGGATACGGACATGTCCCTGCTCAAGTGCGATCTGAAGCGCCGCATTCCCCTCCAAGACAGTGCCAAACTTGACGGGGATGATCTGCTCCATTTTTAACACGGTTTCGAGGACCGACTGATACACCGTCAGGTATTTCAAAAGAATCTTTTTGGGCAGCGAGCCAAACGCACCGTGCGGCAGGTGACTGATGACTGCGGCAATGCCCTGAAATGCAACTGTGGTGACATCTGCCCCTTCGATCCCTATAGGGCCGTAGCTTTGCCGTTCACCTGCACGAATAAAGCCGTAGAGGTACTTTCCGTCCGTTGTCATGCTTCCTCCATGTTTTCTGGTTGTCATTCGGCTTCGCTGTCATTTGGCCTTCGGCCGCCATTTGTTGTCATTCGGCTTCGCCGTCATTCAGTTGTTATTAGGGTTCAAATTTCCGATAGATCTGATATGGTTGTTGTTCTCTATACCGAAATGTTCCATACCTTATCAATCACGATTGAATGACCACAGAATGACAATTAAATGACTACTGAATTACGCCCCGAAGGGACCAGTGCCCTTCCTTCAATGCTCCTTGAAAGTGGCTGTTTGAAATCTTGAGATCAGAGTAGTCATCCTTTCCAGTTTCTATGAATTCCCGGATGGCCTTCATGGCGGCCTTCCTGCAGATGGCCTCCAGATCCGACCCCACGAGGCCATCCGAAGCCCCGGCAAGGCCCACCAGGTCAACGTCCCCGGCCAGGGGCTTCCCCCGTGAATGGACCTTGAGGATCTCGAGTCTGGCATCTTTGTCCGGTACAGGGATTTCAAGATGGAAATCAAACCTTCCCGCCCGAAGCATCGCCTGATCAATGATGTCCATCCGGTTTGTGGCTGCCAGGACCACGATCCCTTTGAGTTCCTCTATGCCGTCCAGTTCGGTCAAAAACTGGCTGATCACCCGGTCTGCCACATGAGACGCGGCATCCGAGCCCCGCTTGGGCACGACGCTGTCGATTTCGTCAAAAAAGATGATGCACGGTGAGGCCTGCTTGGCCTTTTTGAAGATCTCCCTCACCCCTTTCTCACTCTCGCCCACCCATTTGGACATGAGCTCGGGTCCCTTGACAGAAATGAAATTGACCTCGGATTCGGACGCCACGGCCTTGGCCAGAAGCGTCTTGCCCGATCCGGGGGGACCGTAAAGCAATATGCCCTTTGAGGGGCTGGTCCCGGCCTGTTTGAACAGGTCGTTGTATTTCAGTGGCCATTCAATGGTCTCCTTGAGCACCCGCTTGACATCTTCCAGCCCCCCCACATCGCCCCATTTAACGTCCGGGACCTCGGTAAACACTTCGCGAATGGCAGAGGGCTCCACCTCCTTCAGCGCCTCCCTGAAATCATCCATACAGACCTGGAGTTGCATCAGGGTGTCATAGGGAATCTCTTCCAGCTCAAAATCGATGCGGGGAAATATCTTGCGCAGGGTGGCCATGGCCGCCTCCCTGGACAGGGCCTCCAGGTCGGCCCCCACAAAGCCGTGGGTCATTTCAGCAAGACGATCAAGGTCCACGTCTTCGGCCAGGGGCATACCCCGGGTGTGAACATTTAGGATGGCCAGACGGCCGTTCATGTCGGGGATGCCGATTTCGATCTCCCGGTCAAAGCGGCCCGGTCTCCTCAGGGCGGGATCCAGGACATTGGGGATATTGGTGGCGCCGATGACAATCACCTGGCCCCTCGAGGAAAGACCGTCCAGGAGCGCAAGGAGCTGGGCCACCACCCGCTTTTCCACCTGTTTCTCGCCCCCCATCTCCTCCCGTTTGGGGGCAATGGCATCGATTTCATCTAAAAAAATAATACTCGGGGCACGGGCTGAGGCCTCGTCAAAAATCTTTCGAAGGTTGGCCTCGCTCTGTCCGTAGAATTTGTTCATGATCTCAGGGCCGCTGATGGTCCGGAAAAAGGCGTCGGTCTCATTGGCCACGGCCCGGGCGATGAGGGTCTTCCCGCACCCCGGCGGACCGTGAAGCAGCACCCCCTTGGGAGGATCAATGCCCAGACGTTCAAACACCTGGGGATATTTCAGCGGGAGTTCGATCATCTCCCTGATCCTGCGGATCTCTTTTCCCAGCCCCCCGATATCTTCATAAGAAATGCGGGTCTTTCCCTCTCCCGGCTCTTTCTTCTGTTCGATTTCCATGGCGGTTTTGGGATGAATCATCACCACACCGGCAGGCCTTGTGGAAACCACTTTGAAGTCCTGGGTCCGGGAACCGATCAATCTTGCCCGCACCAGATCCCCTTCCACCAGGGGAAGCCCCTCCAACAGGCTCCCGATATACCGGGCGTCATAGGAACGCATCAAGGTGAGGGGAGCCACCACGATTTTCTGTGCCGGTTGAAAGTCGCACCGGGATACCGTGGCCTTTTCGTCAATGCCCACCTGGGCATTCTCCCTGGCAATCCCGTCCAGCCGGATCAACCCCTGCCCCCGGTCCTCCATATAGGCGGGCAGGACCTTGGCCACGGTTTCCCTTTTCCCCGTGATGGCAACCACATCGCCCACTTCAACGCCGATCTTCTGGAAATCGGCAGGATCGAGCCGGACAATGCCCCGGCCCACGTCCTTGGGCCCGGCCTCGGCGACCTTCAATACGACCGTTCCTGTTTTCCCTCTCTTTTGCTCAGCATTCATAGCGTCTGCCTTTGGTCACTGGTCATTAGTCATTGATCATTATTCACCGCAGAGGCGCAGAGGACGCAAAGTTGTCTTTTCTTTGTTTTCCCCTGAGAGGGAGGAAAACAAGAAGAACATCTGGCTTACTACTCCTTTAAGTTGTTTACAATTCGCACGATACCATCCCCCATAAAAGGCACATTGCATCTAAAAAGGTTATCAAATGTCAGGGTTTTTCCTTTCTGTCCTCTCAATCCCGCCTGTGGCTGGACGTCCTCTGCGCCTCTGCGGTGAATGAAAGTCTTTCAATCGTCAATTTTCAATTTTCAATCTTCGGACCACTACAGTTTCATCTCAATATTCACAAAATTGAACGGTGGGGCCGGCCCCACCACCTTGAAATCAGCCTTGTCCTTGTAGCTGTCGGCCAGCTCTTGCACAAGAAAATCGAAGTGCTTTTCCCGGGTCCTGTCTATGAGGAATACGGCATTGAGGAACATGTTATCGCCGACGAGGTCATTTTTTCGGGTATCCAGGGCCACCCGCTTGAACTTGCTCAGGATCTTTTCTTCCTGCACCCCCTTTTTCTTCTCCAAAGCCGCCTTGACCGCCTTTCCCAAAGCGATCTTTTTTTCGCTGGACGTGCCTGCCGCACGATCTTCGGCCCTTTTCTTTCCCTCTTTCACACCCGGGTCCTCCTGGGCAATGTCATCAAAGATTCCTTTCATGTCGGTCCATCGGGCCTTGAGACCCATTTCCACCTTGTTGTCCAGATCCCGGAGCATCCCTTTAAATTCCCCGTATCTCCTCCTCAAAAACGTGCGAATCTCTTCGGCGCCGTTCGCAATCGTGCAAAATCTGAGGGGCAGTACTGTATAGTCCTTCATCACCTCTTCGATGACCTTTTCATGGGCCAGGAGGTTCTCGGGGTCGATCACGTATTTGGTTACCGGCGAACTGCTGATGACCGCGCTGATATCATTGAATCCGATGGTGGAAACGATATCGCCCCTTTTTCCGATGCCGATAGGGCCGAAATTCCGTCCTTCATCGCCCCCTATGATGCAATACACATATTTGCCCTCTTTGGTCATAAGCCACCGCTCCTTTAAGCCGTTAGGGAGTCTCACTGACAACATGTCGTAAATCGGCCTGGGACTGCTGTTAACGAAGCGGAGTAGTGGAGTGTTGAAGTACTGGAGTATTGGATACCCCCGAAGCGCTGTCGGTTCACTTAACCCAATTTGTACAAGAGGCATGTTTGTGCTTAGGTTTTTTCCATTACTCCGTCACTCCACCACTCCATTGCTTCAACACGCTCTGAACTTAATAATCGATCGACATGACCTTCATGTTGCTTCTGGGCCTTATCTTTTTAGCACCGTCCTTACCTGCCATTTCAGCCCGTTTCTCCTGCTCCTCGGCCTCCAGTTCGGCAATCCTCGTCTCAATGTCTGCAATCCTTGTTTCAATCGTCTCTTTTCTCTGGTTGACGCTGGCTAATTCCTTGACGGAGAGCGCCAGATTGTTCCTCAGAAGATAGATTTCCGCATCATTTGCCCGTTCGGCCTTGGGGAGGGACCGGTGTTTCATCCCCATAAGCGTCTTGATAGTACGCAGTCCTCGAATCTCTTTTCCCATAGAATGCCTCCTTTGACCGCTAACCCCGATGTTGCAGAAACGTAATTGCTCAATATCCCCGGGTTCAATAAAAGGCTTACGCCTGAATTCCTTTTCTCTACTGAACTCTAATGCAACATCGGGGCTAACAGATCTGATCGATCAACTCATTAATGGCCTCTTTGACCCTTGTCTGGCTCCCGGCTGTGCCGATCCGGCTGGTTTCGGAGGAGAGGATGTCCATGCAGACCTGCCTGAACACGGGATCATTCTTCTCCACTCTGGCCTGTCGGACGCCAAGGGTCTTTGCAATCATGATGCATCCCCGGATGGTAGGGGCGAATTCATAGGTATCGGATTCTCTCAGCCCCCTTACAATTCTAACGATCTTGCTGGCATCCCCATTGACAAGACCTGACTTGAACTCGGTGATCCGCACCTCGGTCTCCTCGTCAAAGTAGTCGATGTCCAGGGTGATCATCCTGTCCCGCAAGGCATCCTGGCTCCTGTGAACCCCCGCGTATTCCTCCGGATTGCTGGTAAAGATGGCGGTGAAATCCGGGTGGACCTTCAGATAATTCCCTTCCCCATGCCGGGGAGCAGGCAGATCGAGCATTCTTTCCTGTAGAACCGACAGAAGCACGTTATTGGTCTCGGGCCTGGAACGGGTAAACTCATCATAGATGAGGGTAAACCCGTTCTTACAGGCCACGGTGAGGCGATTGTCGGCCCATCTCTTGTGCATATCCTCTTCGGTCTTGAGGACCGTATGGATAAAATTGTCCACCACCTTGCGGCTGCGAAAGCCGGTTTCCCCGCCCACGAGATCGGATGTGGAAAATTCCTCGTCCCCGTGGATCATGACCACGGGCCGGCCGATCATGGCGGCTACGTGCATGGCCAGCGTGGTCTTTCCGGTCCCGGAGATCCCCCGGAAATGGATCGGAAAGCCGGCCCCGATGTAGGACATGGCCCTTTCCGTGACATCCCGCACATAGGGCGTCTCCACGAAGTTCGGCAGGGAGCGAGGCTCCAGAACCGTTGTATTCCCTTCGAATGACATAAGATTCTCCTTTCTTCTCGCAAGGCAGGGGCAGGGGTCCAAAGTCCAAAGCCGAATGACCAATGATGCCCACAGGCCAAATGACGCGTTAGTCCAACGTCCAAGGTCCAAAGTCCAAGGTCGAATGACCAATGACTAATGACTAATGACGAACAACCCCCCTGCCGCCGCACGTCATGCAAGGGAGATATTGGCCGGGAATCTTGCCTTTCCCGTTGCAGCCGGGGCAGGTTGCTGCTGCCCCCTTCACCTCAACCACCCCTTTCCCGGCGCAAACGGTGCAAGTCAGACGCCGGTGCGGATGAACCCCTGTGCCGTCACAGTAGGCGCACTCTCTGAAAGGCCCTCGAACGGTCACCTTCCCCTTCCCTCCACAGACCTGACAGATAGATTCATCGGATAAAAGCTCAAAGGGATCCACGCCTGATCCCCTGCAAAAAGAGCACTCCAAGGTGGTTTTGCCACGATCGTCTCTTATAATGTTAACTGTCATCGAACCTCCCTTTCGGGAGCGGCTCTGGTGGATAGAATGCGGCAGGCAGTATGTACTACTCGGCCCAACCGCATTCCGCACACCGCCTACTGCCCACTATGCAATATAATAGGTGGAATCCTCCTTTGTAATATCCCCGTCGTCCAACAGTTCTCTGATTATCGGGATAAGAGAACGCCAGTTCTCCACGCCTAAGGTCTCGGCGATCTCCACCATCCTCAACCCGTCGGGGGTGTCCTCCAGAAGGCCCAATATCTCGCTGATCAAGCCCTCTCTTTCATCCAACGCTTCCTCAATTGCCTCTTCCGGCCCTGCCTCGACCTTGGTCGCGGCTGCCGGTTCCGGCTTGATCTCCTTTTCTGCTAAGACCTTCACGGGGGGTGTTTTCGCCTTTTCCTCGACCACCACTGGAACGGTCTTGGGTTTAACCACAGGTTTCACCGCTATCAGGGGTGCAACGACCGTTTCGCCCCGGGACGTCCGCATGGAGGTGAGAATCCGGTTCCACGCACGAGTCGCCTCAGCACGGTCCTTTTTCAATTCCCCTAACATCTCTCCGATACCCTCAGACAGCCCCGAGGTGAATCCGCTCAGCGCCGACCTGAGTTCCTCCGCCCCCTCTTTCAGATCCCTTCCCATGGTTTCGTGCCGTTCTGCTTCGGCGCGGTCCAGATCTGCCCTGAACTGGGCCAGCCCCGATGTAAAGGACTCCAACTCCGATTTCAGACTTCGCCACATCTCTTTCCGCGCAATCCCAAGGTCACTGAGTAAACCCTGCGTATTCAGATTGGCAATCTGTTCACGACGTTCAGAGATCTCCTCCAGAGTTTCATCTTTTCGCACCTCCTCTGCTTCTTTCAGATCCACCTTGAATTTCGACAGCTCCGATGTGAAGGCATCTAATTGGGATTTCAGACTGTCCCACATCTCCTGCCGGGCAGTCCCGAATTCCTTCAGCAGGTCCCGTGTGCCTCCCAGGACGACGCCGACATCCCTTTTGCGCTCAGCCATTTCAGACAGGGCCTCCTCCTTACGCCCTCTCTCAGCCTTATCCAGATCCGCCTTGAACCTCCCCAACAATGACATGAAGTCTTTGAGATCCGATTTGAGTCTGTCGCTCATCGCTTTTAGCTCAGAGCGTATCATCTCCACACGCTCCCCGTGGGCCCCTGCGAGATCCGCCCTGAACCCTGCCAGCCCGGATGTGAAGTCCTCCAGGTCTGACTTCATATTGCGCCACATCTCTTTTCGGGCATTCTCGAAGCCAGCGACCAGGTACAGGGTATCTTTCCGGAGATTGGCGATGTGCCGAGACCGCTCGGATATCTCCTCCCGGGCCTCGGTGTTGCGCCCTCTCTCTGCTTCATCCAGATCGTCCTTGAACTGTGCCAGTCCGGACCTGAAGGCGTTCAAATCAGATCTCAGGGTGTCGCCCATTTCTCTGATTTCCGCCTGAGCCGTCTTTGCCCGTTCCTGATTTGATGCCTCAAGGTCCGCTCTGAACCCGGCCAGTTTCTCTGAAGTTTCTGCCTTTATTCCAGAGATGGTTCTTACCCTTTCCTCGTAGGCGTCGGCAATTTCATCTGCCAACCTTCTCATATTCTCTGCTAACATGGGGTATCCTCCTTCGACCGTTTGATCGTGAATAAAGACATGCTTGAGATTCCATGTTCCACGGAAAGGGGGTAACGCCACGCCCGATCTCATCTTCAAGGACGTCTTGCTGGTTTGTGTGTGCGAATCTGATCCCAACGGATGCAGATTGGCGTAAGTAGTCCGATGTCCAAAGTCCGAAGTCCAAGGTCACTGGGAATTGACGATTGTTTATTGACTTTTTAAAAGATGCAACACCGCAACGCTCGACCCGCAAAATGAACATCCAATATCCAATGACTAATGACGGCGAAGCGAGTGACTCCTGAATGATAATGAATGACGGCCGCAGGCCCAATAACCAGTGACTCCTTCCCACTTCGGACTTTGGACATTGGACCACCCTATCCCTAATGAGAAGCAACTACGGCTTGCCACTGGCTTTGAACCCTGCTTCGCGCCAGGTCAAGATCCTCCAGCATGCCGTCAAGCTGAGTCTCCTGTGCGCCCTGCTGGACCCTGAGGGATTTGAGCATGAGCTTGAAGTCTTTTATTCTCACGTCTTCTCCCTTGCTCAAAAGGCGTTTGATGGCCGCTTTCACTTCTTCCTGCTCAACCTGAATCCGTTTGAGCGCCTGGATGACGCCGGCCTCCCGTTCCTTCTGGCGTTTGAGGATATCGTCTCGGATCACCTCCATATCCTTCAAATTGGAGCGGCCCCCGCTGACCATGATCTTTCTGAGCCGGTCGATCATCTCCATCTCTTCCTTCTGAAAGCGGCTCAACACATCTTCTGCTGTCAGTTGATGGCTCAGCCGTCTTTCGGTGAAATCAGCCATCATCCGGTCAAAATCCCTTTTGCGCAGGCTTTTTCCCTTAGCGAGGTTGTCCCGCAACTGGCCGATCATCTCTTCCAACTCCATTTGAAAACTCCTGAGAAAGCCATAGGCGTGCTCCATGAGACCATTCACTGTCCTCACTCGCATTTCATAGGAGTCGATCACGCTATTTGCCAATGCCCTTAATTCTTCCCCGGTCCCCACCTTTTCACCCCCGAGACTCGTCAGATTGTTTCGACTGTGCGGTTAGATACCATTCCCTGATACCGATCCTCTTTATTGAGCAGATGCCTCACCAAAAAAAACCGCAAATAACTCGGACAATTACACCAACCTGGAAACATGGAAGGGAGCATTGTCAGACTTATTTACGGTCTTCCAATCATACGGATAGAGATTTCAGATATGCTCAAGACGTACTCTGTAACATCCTTTTCTCCGGAGAGGGGTTGATAACGCCTCTCTGATCTCAAGGATACCTGGCAATCTCCCTTCAATTGTGAGTGATCTCAACCAACCTTATGCAGTTGCGGTGAGACCGACGGCCTCGGCATATTTGAGATAGGTCTCAACACCGGCCACCACGGCCCTGGCCTCAACGGCCAGCAGTTCGATGCCCACCAGCGAAACCCGGGCCCACGCATCCACCACAACACCCTTGTCCAGAATCCTGTCGACAACCTCTGCCAGACTCGAGGATGCCATCGCTTTTTCCATCGCCATAATGAAATCTCCTTTCTCTCTTTTGGGTTATGATTCCTAATTTTCCGTTGACATCTGGATTCTCTTGTCAATACGACCCAACTGACGCTGGGTCCTACGCGGTTGCAGTGAGACCGACGGCCTCGGCATATTTGAGATAGGTCTCAACACCGGCCACCACGGCCCTGGCCTCAACGGCCAGCAGTTCGATGCCCACCAGCGAAACCCGGGCCCACGCATCCACCACAACACCCTTGTCCAGAATCCTGTCGACAACCTCTGCCAGACTCGAGGATGCCATCGCTTTTTCCATCGCCATACCTTTTCACCTCCTTCTTGTTTCAGATTTCGGAAACAATGCCCGGTTCGGCATTGTCCCTGTTCAATGCCTGCTTGCACAGGCTTACAAACTCCTTGAGATCAAACGGCTTTTCCAAGAAAGCAAAAGCCCCGGCGCTGACGAGGCTTTCTCTGACTTCCTTCATCGCGGAAACGGCGATGACTTTGACCCGGGAACCGTTTTCTCTGAGACGCTTGAGAACGGTAAGACCGCTCATGTCGGGGAGCAGGTAGTTGAGAATGACCAGACCTGTTTCCGGGCATTCTCTCATTCTGCGCAGGGCGTCTTTCCCCGTTGTAACCGCATCCACACAAAACCCGGCATGATCGAGCACATTACCCATAATCCAGAGCACCTCTTCCGAATCTTCAACGATCAGCACTTCCGCTTTCTCATCCATTGTCTTCCGATTTTGCCCTTCCTTCTTTTGCGGATTTCCATACCGGTTACATCCAATTTTGCATTTCTTATGCCAAAGAGAGCAACGCTTTTCATCCACCTGAACTCATTACATTATCTAAAATTCAGCCTTCAGAAGGAGGATCGGCGGACAAAAAAAGGTATGGCATTGCCACCCCAATTATGGCATGCGTGCAATAGACTGCTTACTGGATGGTGGATGCTCGTTGCTGGTCGGAGCGTAGCGGAGATCCCTTGGGGGGGATGGTGGTTACTGGATGGTTATTCCGGCTTCGCCGTCATTCGGCCTGCGGCCGTCATTGGTCGTTCGACCTTGGACGTTGGACTAACGCGTCATTCGGTGGCTTTTTTCAATATTCAACTCTCAATATTCAATTCTCAATATTCAATTCTCAATTCCAAGTGGCCTTGGACCACTCTACCCAGTGCCCATCCATTAATGGGATCCAGGCACAATGAGTTTCCAATTCAGAAATGAGCAATTTTTTGCAAGGTCAAGGAAATCAAGGAGTTGGGCGGAGGCGTACTATCGTACGCCGCACAACGGACTCCGCAGATCGACGCAGAGATTGCGAAAAAGGGCCGTTTATGGATGGAAACTACCTAATCCCATAGGCCTTGATCTTTCTCAGCAGGGTCTTGTAATCCACCTTGAGTTTCCTGGCAACCCTGCTCTTGTTTCCCTCTGATTCAGCCATGGCCTCCTCGATGGCCCTCTTTTCAACGCTATCCACATAGGATGTCACGATCTCCTTGAGAGACTTCTTGCCGTCATATATCTGTTCTGAAACAGCCGGGTCCTGCCCATTGAGGGCGGGCATCAAATGGGAGCTGAAGGTCATGTGGTGAGGCTGCATCGGGGCGTTTTCCTCGCAGAGGAGAACGGCCTGGCGGATCACGTTCCGGAGTTCACGGACATTCCCGGGCCAGTAATAGGAAGAAAGGGCAATCAGCGATTCCCTGCAAAACCCGACACATCGCTTATTCAGCTCTCTTTCCGCCTCATCAACGAACTTCTTGGCCAGGTAGGGAATATCCTCTGTCCTCTCTCTCAGGGAAGGCACTCGAATGGTAAACTCATTCAGTCTGAAATAGAGATCGGGCCGGAAACGTCCGGACTCTACATCCTTTTCCAGGGACTGGTTCGTGGCAGCCACAATCCTGACATCAATCTCCACCGGTTTTCTGCCCCCGAGTCGCTGTACCACCCGTTCCTGTAGCGCCCGTAGAAGTTTCTGTTGCACCGGATAGGGCAAATTGCCCACTTCATCCAGAAAGAGCGTGCCCCGGTCTGCCAGCTCGAAATGTCCGGTCTTATCTGTATGAGCACCTGTGAACGCTCCCTTCATGTAGCCGAAGAGCTCGCTTTCGATCAGGGTCTCCGGGATGGCGCCACAGTCCACGGCCACAAACGGACCGTCCTTTACCTCGCTCAAATTATGGATGGCACGGGCCACAAGCTCCTTGCCCGTCCCGCTCTCCCCCTCTATCAAGACCGTAAACGAAGTGGGCGCAACCTTCTCCACATGACGGACAAGCTTCCTGACCGGGTCGCTTTTCCCCATCACCTCGTACAGGGAGGTCCGTTCGCTCAGGACGTGCCTCAGGAGCGCCACTTCCTGCATCAGATCCCTTTTTTCCAGGGCCCTCTTGATGGTAAAGAGAAGATCGTTGTTGTCCACAGGCTTTGTGACATAGTCATATACGCCCATCTTCATCGCCTTGACAGCGGAATCAATCTCCGCATAGGCGGTGATCATAATAATCGGTACTGCTGAAATACGCTGTTTCATCTCCGTGGCAACCTGCAGTCCATCCAGCCCCGGCATCCGGAAATCTAACAGCACCAAGTCCGGGACATCCTTTTCTAAGGAACCCAGCGCCTCTTCGCCATCTTGGGCGTGTATGACGCCGTATCCGGCTGACTCCAGGACATTCCCTGTTGCCCAGCGGAAATCCCGGTCGTCATCCACCAACAGTATCTGCTTTTGAGTTGGCGCTTGTGGCTCAACAGGCATCGTCATGCTCCCTCTTTCCTTCCGCAGGCAGCCGCACGGATACCTGAGTGCCTCCCTTTTCAACCCGTTCCACACGGATGATCCCCCGATGCTGCTCCACGATTGAATGGCAGATGCTCAACCCCAGGCCGGTGCCCCCGTCTTTAGTGGTAAAGAAGGGATCAAAGATTTTATCGAGGTACTCCTGCGGGATGCCGGGCCCGTTATCGATGACGCTCACTTCCACCACGTTCTCCGTTTCAAGGAATCGCGATTCAAGGATGATACTCCCTCTGCCTGAAATCGCGTGAATGGCGTTCTGAATCAGATTCAGGAAGACCTGTCTCAACTTTTCTTCATCTCCCATGATCTTTGGAAGCCCCTTTTTCAGACTCCATTTGAATGTGACGTGAGAGTGGTCCACCTCAAGTTTGCTCATTTGCAATACGCTTGTCAGGACCTCGTTGACGTCCACCCCCCGCTCCTCTAATTGATCCGGCCTTGCAAACGCCAGCAGATCGCTGATGAGTTTGCTTGCCCGCTGAGCGTTCCGGTATATGACCTCAAAATTCTCACGCAACATAGGCTCAAGCTCAAAATTCTCAAGACAGAATTGAGAACAGGAACTGACAACGGCCAACGGATTCCTCAGCTCATGGGCGAGCCCGGCAGAGAGCTGACCTAATGACGAAAGCTTTTCTGTCCGCAGCATCAATTCCTCGGCCTTTTTCTGTTGGGTGATGTCAAGAAATGAACCCATCATGCAGATGGGGCTGTTCGACTCATCTAAAACCATGCTTGCAGAAATCTGAACTGGAAAGATGGAGCCATCCTTTCGGACCGCAGAGACCTGACCCACGTAACACCCCCTCTCCTGTAATGCGGTAATGGTTTCCGCACCCTCGGCTTCATTCTTGAAGAATCTCTGAAACGGTTTCCCGATAATTTCACCCACATTGCAATATCCCCACATCCGACAAAACGCCATGTTCGCGTATGTCATATTCCCCTCGAGATCTGCCAGCCCGATACCGCTGATAGAGGTCGCCAAAGCAGCATCCCTTATCTTCAGAGATTCCTCAACCTCCATACGCTCTGAGATATCATTCATCGCATGTAATACGGCAGGACCTTGTCCCCACAAGGTCTTTGCCGTATGATCTTGCGTCCAGAGAAAAATCCCGTCCTTTCTCATCACCCTGAAAGTAGAGGTATCGGGTACGTACTCGCCCCTTAGACGCTTCTGGTATCTTTCCATTGCCGCGGCCCGGTCATCAGGGTGAAGGAACTCGCTAAAGGGAATATTCAACATCTCTTCCCTGGAATACCCTGTCAATCGTACGGACCTGCTATTTGCAAATTTCACCCGGTTGCCCTGGGTTATTACGATGGCGTGAGTGGAGCCTTCGACAATATTCCTGTATTTGACCTGGGATTCCCTCAACCTGAACGTCTTCTCCTTGAAATGCGCTTCCAATTCGAGGATGCGATTCGCTAATTCGTCCTTAAGAAGACCATTTTTTAGAATTAACTCCCTGTTTTGCAGCGCCATCTGAACCGTAAGCTTGAGTTCAATAGCATCAAACGGCTTGAGAAGGTAATCGAATGCGCCATAATCGAAAAGGATCTCCCGCAACGACTCAAGGTCCGCATGCCCGGTAATCATCAGGACTTCGATCGTCTTGTTAAACGCCTTGATCCGTTTCAGGGCCTCAACCCCGTCCATCTCCGCCATGTCGATATCTAAAATCGCCAGGTCGATCGGGTGGTTTCGCACGACATCCACAGCCTCTTTCCCATTGGTTGCCTCGAAGAGCTGGTAGCCCTGATCCTTAAGCAATCTGCTGAGCATTTTACGGATGGACTCTTCGTCATCGGCAATCAGAATATTCTTTTCAGGCATGTTTGGCGCCTCCGCGAGGATCCACGTACAGTCCCCCGTAACGATTTGTAACTTTAGGAAAATTGAGATGTTTGAAAGGGCCGGAGCCGCGTAAATGCTACGCAACTTGGATAGGGCTGTCAAGGAAAGAAGTCAGGTGGCCTTCGGCCGTCAGTGGTCATGGGTCATTAGGCTTACTGCCGTCATTCGGTTGTCATTCGGTGGTTGCTGTTCGATCGACTTTGGACCTTTGACTTTGGACCTTGGACGCTTGACTGACAGTCAGAAATCATATATCTGGCCAATGAATCGAATATTTCTTCGTCGCCACCTGAAATCACGGCCTGAAAATATGCCGTTACCTTTTCGTGATCCTTCACTTCGGTCACCTCGATGTCATCATGGAACTCAGGAAGTACATTGTGAAAGGCGCCTATGAAAAGCGCCCCCCTCTCTCCTTCTTTGAGGGTCTGGTTGATGGTCTTTGCGATGAATCGGTCCCTTTCCGCCATGAGCCGTTCTCCTTCATCCCTAAGTTGCATGGCGACCTCCTCTTCAAGTCCGGGATCGGCTCCCGCGACTTCCAGGATTCGATGGAATTCCTTTTTGAGCAGCTCAACATCCTCGGTTTTCCGGATCCTTGCACCCTGCGTGATCAAATCAAGGACAATCTGATGATTCGGGCTTCCCCTTCTGGCCCCCTCTTCAATGATCCGGAGACCGAGTTCGCCATCGGCCATCAGGCCGTCCTGATAAATCAATAGGCCGTGCGCATCCATCCCCTTGAAATAGTCACGGATCCTGTCCCAGAATGCCGTGACGACCTCCTTGTGCCTGAACCATCGCTCTTTTCCGCATATTTCAAGGCTTATCCTGTTGACGGACGCGGCGATGCTTCCCAGATCGGCGTCCGCGTGAATCATTGGGATGTAAAGGAGGCTTCTCATAGATGTTGAAAGTCCAAAATCCGATGTCGATGGAATGACGACCGAATGACAACTGAATGACAGCGAAGCCGAATGACTAATGACCCTTCACCACTATCTTGACCTCCAATATCCCATTCTTGTAGCTCCACGTCAAATTATCGGACGTACACTCTCGAGAGAGGAGGATCTCCTTCTGGTATTTTCTGCTCTGCCCCTCGGCCCTGATATTGAGGATGTCCCCCTGAATATCGAGGGTGATGTCTTTTTCGTCGATCCCCGGCATCTCAGCAACCACCTGTATTGCGCCTGATTCGTTGAAAACATCGACAATAGGCTCGCGCACTTCTTCCACGATCGGCCCTTTAGGCGTCCGCTTGATATTGCCGAACGGCTGAACCGATGGCCTGCCATCGGCCATAGTGCGAACCCTGACCCCATAAACGCCCTTCAGGTCTTTGAGCCCTTTGATCTTGTCAAGCCCGCTGAAATCGATTTCACCCGACTTGGACAGTTCCTCTCCCTTTTCAGCTAACTTGTTGGCCGCATCGATCAGATTGCCAAGCCCCTTGAAAAGCCCGCCAAGACCAAAATCAAAGCTCACCCCGCCATTTTTCTCTTCGTTTTCCCTTTTTCCGTTCATTTCCACTACCTCCTTCTCGGGACCGGAGCCCCTTCTTGTTTGAATTTCCCAGACACCCTCATTCTCCACACACGATAGATTATTTGCCTCCAGAACCGATTTCAGGCCCTTCACCAGGCCGTATCCGGCCAGGCTGGACAGGATGGGAATGGAACTGACCACAGATGCCGATAGATTTAGAGACGCGCCTGCGATGGTCCCCAGACCGGCGAGTATCCCCGCAGGCGTCAGTTCCCTGAGCATTCCGCTCTTTGCAAACAACTCCGGATTCTCACCCATCTCCTCAATAACCCGGGAAAGCCGGTTTTTATCTGTTTCGGACAAGCGCTGGAATCTGGATATTCCGATCACCTGGATCGCCTTCAACCTGTTCATAATGTCCTCTGAGGGCATCGTCTGTCCTGCTTCAACCCTCATCACCGTACTCCGTGCAACGCCCAGCGTCTTGGCAAGTTCGGCCACAGACATACTGCCGAACCTTTGTCGCAGTTCCTTGAGAACCCTGCCGCAATTTTCACGCGTCACAGATTCAGGCATCTTTTTCATAGCGTTGGTTCCTTATACCATCTATCATGCGTGTCCATATTGTTGCATGATGACCCACTTTAATCCAAAGCTAACCATTTCTGACCATGTGTCAAGAGATGCTGGATCACTTTTCATGTTCAAGGGTATCTGATATTCTCTCCCAGGTCTTGGACAGCACATCCGGATAAAGGCAACCTTAATTTGCAACCTCCTACTTGTAAGTGATGATGGCTCTCCTGAGAAAGAACGTGAAGGAATACGAGAAACAAATCGGCGAGATCAAAATCATTGCATATTCCGCTCGATCCCGGCCATCTGTTACGGTTGATTCCGGCCATGCATTCCGGTCCATTGCGGCCACCTGTTACGGTCATCCCGGGCCACCCTGAGTTTGGAGGCAAGTAACGCTGGATAATCACAAACACAGCCTGTAGTCCCCTTGGGTAAAAACTCAAGGAGGAAACATCATGGCTGGAAGGAGATTATCCATGCGAAAGATCAAAGAAGTCCTTAGATTGAAGGAAGGAGTTGATGAGAAGTTCAGAGGAAACCAGGCAAATGAAATGACTGTTTTGGAGCAAAAAAAAATAGCTGGACCACCTGGATTTGTTAGACGATTTGTTAGACGTTACTACCCGAAATGGGACCTTATTAGACGAAATAACGTCTAATAGCGGGACTTGGAGGAAAAAGCTAACCCCTTAAAATTATGTAATTCAAGTGGCTTATAGGCGTTTTTCAAAACCGGCGTGCTTGCTTTGGGAGCAGGGTGTCGGAGGTTCAAATCCTCTCGCCCCGACCAGTAGCTCCATAAATACAATTAGTCATCCCGCATGCAAAAGGCTGATTTTAGCCGTTTCTCGGTTTGTGACCCCTATGTGACCCCTTTTCAGACGACCGCATGCACAACTGTTTGATATTATTGACGCCATGCACGCTATGCGCAGACTGGTTAAATTGCCAGGCAGTTTGAGATACCGTGTAAATTCAATAGTTTATAAAAAATAGATTCCAAGGATTAAACTTAATGGGGTTCAGGGGGTCCGGGGTTCAAATCCCCGCGTCCCGACCAGTAAAAAGTCATTAAAACGGGTAGGTTGGCTTTAGCTAACGTGCCCGTTTTTTTATATATTGAACCTTTTTGCATATGATCGGAATCCTATGTGTTTGATTCCCCATGTGCCCGTGTAGAAATCCGCATTATAGAGATATGAAGCTCGCCTGCAATCTTCTGTCATTTTGAGATCGGAACCGGATTTTTCTGTAGGAGTCAAGAGTTTGACGGGTAGCTGATCTCTGGCCAGCAACCCTTTCGGTTGATGATGCCGGTTTCTTGAGCGGGAGGCCCAACCCTCCTGAATTGCACCATTATTTCTATGCTAATCACTCTGGCACGCTTACTGCATTATGCTTACCATCATGCCCATACACCATATTCGATGGCCCTTTAATAAGGTGGTGAAAGAAGGAAAGTTACCATCTCTTAGTAGTTGAAGCTGAGTGTAAGGGCCACGAGCCCTTCAGATACCCTGGTATTGTTGAGACTCGTGGCTGCCGATTCTGTTAGTGCCGGTCATTAGGAGTGCCGCAAAGAATGGACAGGGAGGAACGTCGATCATGTTCAGAAAGCTACCAATTACACCCTGTGACAGGGCCGGGAAATTTTTTTCAAGATCCCCGGGAACTCAGTGGAAGAAAAGGCTCCGAAGACTGGATGGTTATGCTTTTTCTTCAAGCGGGTTTATCTAAGTTTTCATCCTTCCCTCATCTGATACTCGGAACCAGATAGGTTATTGTGTTCTCAGGACATTAGAAGCTGTCCCTGACCGGGGAAAGGCATGGCAACATGAAAGGAATCAAGTGAATTCTTGAACGTTTCTTAACAGAAAGGGGATATGATTATGAAAATCAGCACAAAAATCATGGCATTGATTGCAATAGCCCTTGTCCTGACCGCTGGGGTGGTGGGCCTGATGGCCGTTTGGCAATTAAACAAGAGCGGGGGGATGGCCGTTGTCAACATTGAAACGTTAGGCGCAGCCAACATAGCATCAATGGAGGCCTCGGGAAAGGCGAGTCTTGAAAAGTATCGGCAGGATAGCCTGGAGACAAAAAGGGAATATCTGAAGTCCGAGGTTCAGACTGTCATGGGCGTTCTGGAAAAGGCATACAAGGATGCGCATGACACTGAGAGACTTGCGCGGGTTTATCAGAGGCAGCTTCAGAATGCGGTAAATACGGCCTACGGGATACTGGAAGCCGTTGAGAAACAGGAGGGGATGAGTCTCGAAGAAAAGCAGGAAAAGGCCATTGATCTGATAAGGGCCCTCAGGTACGGTCCTGAGAATAAGGACTATTTCTGGATTAACGATATGCACCCGACCATGATCATGCATCCATACAATCCTGATCTGGACGGCAAGGATCTCTCCGGGAACCAGGACCCCAACGGGAAAAAGCTCTTTGTGGAGTTTGTGAAGGTCTGCCGCGATAAGGGGGAGGGGTTTGTAGATTATTACTGGCCGAAGTACGGAGCGGATAAACCTCAACCGAAACTCTCATTTGTCAAGTTATTTAAGGCCTGGAATTGGGTTATCGGGTCAGGTGTATACCTGGAGGTAGCCGAGGCAAAACTGAAATCCGAATCTGCGCAAATCATCGAGGCTCTTCGTTTCGGTCCTGGGAATGAAGACTATTTCTGGATCAATGACATGCACCCCACCATGATCATGCACCCATACAAACCCGAGTTAAACGGCAAAGATCTCTCAGAAAACCAGGACCCCAACGGGAAAAAGCTCTTTGTGGAGTTTGTGAAGGTCTGCCGCGACAAGGGGGAGGGGTTTGTAGATTATTACTGGCCGAAGTACGGAGCGGATAAACCTCAACCGAAACTCTCATTTGTCATGCTTTTCAAAGAATGGGGATGGATTATTGGTACAGGTCTCTATATTGATGACATCGAGACAGCTGTGCAGACCAGGAAGACACTGCTGGATGGGGAGGTGAAAACGGCCCAGGAGAAACTGAACCTGCAAATCGAAAAACAGAAATCAGAGATTATGGATAACATCAACCGGGTATTGTGGTTAATAGGAGCCGTCACCTTGGCGATTGTCATCCTTGCCCTCATCGCCTCTTTTGTCTTTACACGGCGCAGCATTGTCAACCCTATCAACCGGATAACCGAAGGGCTTACCTCCGGGGCTGATCAGGTGGCGGCTGCATCCGGGCAGGTCGCAGCCTCCAGCCAGTCTCTGGCCGAAGGCTCGGCTGAGCAGGCGGCCTCCATAGAGGAGACCTCGTCGTCCCTGGAGGAGATATCATCCATGACCAAGCAGAATGCGGACCATGCCAACCAGGCGGACGGTCTCATGAAGGAGGCCAATCAGGTAGTGGGACAAGCAAACACCTCCATGAATCACCTGACCGGTTCCATGGAAGAGATCTCCCGGGCGAGTGAAGAGACATCCAAGATCATCAAGACGATTGATGAGATCGCCTTTCAGACGAATCTCCTTGCATTAAATGCTGCGGTTGAGGCGGCAAGAGCCGGTGAAGCGGGCGCCGGGTTTGCCGTGGTGGCCGATGAGGTGAGGAACCTGGCGCTGAGGGCAGCGGATGCTGCCAGAAACACGGCCAACCTCATTGAAGGAACCGTGAAGAAGGTCAAGGATGGTTCGGATATGGTTCAGAAGACCAATGAGGCGTTCACCCAGGTGGCAGAGAGCGCTTCCAAGGTTGGGCAGTTGATCGGCGAGATTGCTGCGGCATCCAACGAGCAGGCCCAGGGAATTGAACAGGTGAACACGGCAGTGACGGAGATGGATAAGGTGGTCCAGCAGAATGCGGCTAACGCTGAAGAGTCGGCGGCTGCCTCTGAGGAGATGACTGCCCAAGCCGAGCAGATGAAGACGAATGTGGGAGAATTAATGACACTTGTAGGGGGAAGAAAGAAGGGAACGGCGGCTTCGAAACAGGCAATGACCGAAGAAGCGGACGATCAGCACAAAAGGGCTCTTTTGGCTTCCCGGAAACGCTCAGTGGAAAGAAAGCAGACATTCCGTAAGACAAAGGAAGCCAGGAAACGGATCCCCCTAAATGATTCTGATTTTAAAGACTTTTAATCAGGTGAACGGGTGTACGGGAAGCAAAGGGCAGTGTCACAGCCCTTTGCCATCACTCAAGACAACAGCCTTTTTACATGATTAAACCCTTTGATCCCAAACAGATTCAAGAAGGGATGGGGCCTACGTTATGGAAAAAGAGAAAGGAGTGAAAAGACAATGGCTGAACCAGCGGAAAAGATGGACACGGCAGCAGGCGCTATTCTCAACAAGGAAGGGAAATACCTGACCTTTACACTGGCGGGTGAGGAATACGGTATCGGCATCCTGAAGATCAAGGAAATCATTGGGATGATGCCGATTACCTCGGTCCCGCAGACGCCGGATTTTGTAAAGGGTGTGATCAATCTGAGGGGGAAAGTGATTCCCGTGGTGGATCTGAGGCGCAGATTCGGGATGAAAGCGATCGACTATACAGAGCGCACCTGCATCATCGTGGTGGAGATCCAGGGCCAGACAGGGATGGTCATGATCGGCATTGTGGTGGATTCCGTATCCGAAGTATTGAATATAAAAAGGGAAGATACCGAGGATACCCCAACCTTCGGCACCCGGCTCAATACGGATTACATCCTTGGGATGGCCAAGATTGAAGGCGGGGTCAAGATCCTGCTGGATATTGACAGGGTGCTCAGCGCTGAAGAAACCGCTATGCTGCGGCAGGGCCTGTAGAATGACGGGCACATCAGAACAATCCTCGAATGATAAGGAGGAATGCCGTTGAAAAAGATGAAACTGGGTGCAAAGATCGCTTTGGGATTCGGTGTCCTGATCGCGATCTCGGCAATCCTTGGCGGCGTCGGTGTCGTGCAGATGGGCACGGTGGAGACCGAAACCACCAAACTTGCCGAAGAGTATATCCCCGAAGTGGACATGGCCGCTGAGCTTCGCGCGGCTGCCAACCGTCTGATGTATGCCGTGCGGGGTTACATTTTTACAGGGGATCAGGTTTATTATGATGAGGCGCAGAAGGAGCTTCAGGCCGCTAAAAACGCCATTGAACAAGGCGGACAGCTCGAAAAGAGATCGAGGCACCTGAAGGGTCTGAGAGGGCATCTGGAGGTCGCGGCAAAGACCATTGATGCCTATGGAGAATCTATCGCGCAAACCGGTGAAATCGTTGCCAGGATGCAGGACAATAGGGCCTCTCTTGATGCCTCTGCCGAGAAATACATGACCATCTGCAATGAATTCCTCGCGGATCAGAACCAGGCCTTCAAGGCCGATCTGGCCGGATCACAGAAGAGAGTCGAGATCGTTAACGAGATCTCCAACCTCGGCGTCAAGGCACGGGAAACCAACTTCAAGGGTCAGGCCACCAACAGTACTGCCCTCATAGAGGTGGCCATTGATCTCCTGGCAGGCCTCGACACGTATGTGGAAGAACTTCGGGCGATCACTCAGGATACAGCGGATATCAAACGGATCGACGATATAGCGGCGGCCGCCAAAGCCTATGTACAAAACATGGAGGGCTACATCCAGACGACGGGTGAGATGAATGCTGCCGGACAGAAGATGGATGCGGTCGCTGCCGGGTACATGAAAACCTGCAATGATTTTTTGGACGGTCTGAATGGAAGGATGTTGAGAGCGTTCGGCCAGTCGGAGGCGAATGTCGAAGAAAGCCTTCGGAAGCTCACGCTGGTTAACGACATCATGGAAGCGGGCAACGCGGCCTGGATACTGAGTTTCAAGGCACAGGCGACCCAGGATGCGAAACTCATACAGGAGGCGGAGATCGGCTTCAGAGGTGCCATGGAAATTTCATCCAAACTGCGCAAGATCACCCGCGACACGGAAGACATCCATCGCATCAACGAAATTGATGCTGCGGCCGAGGAGTATATTTCTGTCATCGGAGCATATCTAAAGAACTTCCGCACGCTCGGGGAGTTTCGCTATGCAATGGATGAGGCGGCCGGTCAATACGTGGAGCAGTGTGAAGCCTTTTTGGAAGGCCAGCAGAAAAAACTGGCCGCTGATATGTATGAGCGAAATACGAAGATTATGTTGGTCAATGCCGTCATTGACCTGGAGAATGACACCCGGGTGAAGGTCTTCAAGGCCCAGGCCCTGGAGCTTCCCGACATCATGGAAGGGGCGCTGAAGAATTTCCCAAAGATAAAGGAGACCCTGGAAGCGCTGAGGAAGATCACCCGGGTCGATGTGGATCTTCAGCGAATCGATCAGGTTAAGTCTGCGGGCAACGCCTTCAAGGGCGCCATGGCAGAATTTATGAGCAACTGGAAGATGATGCAGGATATCGGCAACAAGGGCGAAAGCGCAGGGCGGGGTGTGATTGATGCCTGCATGCGTATGACACGCGCCGGTATGCAAGCGACCGGGGAGGTCGCAACAGGTGCCGTGGGCCTGCTGAAGAGTTCGTCCTGGATCATGATCATCGGCCTGATGGCGGCCGTGGTTTTGGGTGCATTGATCGCCTTGTTCCTTACCAGGAGCATCACCGGGCCGATCAGACGGATTATCGAAGGACTGAGCGATGGTTCAGACCAGGTGACGTCCGCCGCGCACCAGGTATCTGCTGGCAGTCAGTCCCTGGCGGAAGGTGCGGCCGAGCAGGCGGCCTCCATCGAGGAGACGTCTTCTTCCCTTGAGGAGATGTCCTCGATGACCAAAAAGAACGCGGATAACGCCAATGAGGCCAGGACCATGATGGCAGAGGCCGGACAGATCGTGGATACCGTGAACCGTCACATGGCCGATATGCTGAGGGCCATCGAAGAGATCACCCGGTCCAGCGAAGAGACGGGCAAGATCATCAAGACCATCGATGAGATTGCCTTCCAGACCAATCTCCTGGCGCTTAATGCCGCGGTTGAGGCGGCCCGGGCAGGCGAGGCAGGGGCGGGGTTTGCCGTTGTGGCGGACGAGGTGAGGAACCTGGCCTTGAGGGCCGCGGAGGCGGCCAGGAACACATCCGATCTGATCGAGAATACCATCAAGGCGGTCAAAAACGGCAATGAGCTGACGCATACCACCCAGGAGGCCTTCAAGGACAACATGGAGATCTCGAAGAAGGTGGGAGGCCTGGTGGATGAAATCACGGCGGCATCCCATGAACAGGCCCAGGGGATCGAAGAGATCAACCGGGCCGTCACCGAGATGGACAAGGTGGTGCAGCAGGTGGCTGCCAATGCCGAGGAATCTGCCAGCGCCTCCGAGGAGATGAGCGCCCAGGCCGAACAGATGCAGGTCTATGTCGCCGAACTGGTGGGTATGGTTGGAGGTAGGACGACCCATCTGATGCTGGAATCTTCCACGGCTGAACCCGTGAAGTTCTCAGAAGAGGTCACAGAAGGACCGACAGCGAAAAAGGGAGACAACGATAGAATGAAGGCCCTTGCTCCTCCTGCCAAGAAGGAAAGGAAGAAACCTGAAGAGATTATCCCGATGGATGAGGAAGACTTTAAGGATTTTTAGAATCGAAGTACAGAAACCGATGCAGGGCAGCGGGCAGAATGTGGAGGCCGTTGCCCTGCCGCATCAAGCCTGTGCATCGGGATTCGATATGGATGCAGCCATAGGACCTATCCCCACCATGCGATGCCTCCCATGAAATGGCGTCCGTTTTCCGCATAAGTCAGAAATTTGACGAAACATAGAATCCATTTCATTTCACCCTCCCTAATCAAAGGCCGGGGCTTCAGTCCAGGTGATGCACCCCACCGGATCAACGCTTCATGGAGCATTTCCCCGCCTAAAAGGTTCTCTCGGGAAAATCGAATGTTTAAGGAGCCGTCTATTCCGCTGTTTCTTTACGACCTCCGCCAATTCCTGCGACAGATAGGTGCTTCCAACCCCCGGGTTTATGCAGAGGCAGGAGATATTTGATTTGGCACGGTTAATGCTAATTCTCACTATGTTTAAATCCTGAAATTGCATGGGCATTCGATTGATATGTGACAGGCACTACATCAGAACCATAGGATTTTTGACTCAAAGAAAGGAGGTCATGCCGTGAAAAAGGAAATACTTTTAAGATCTTTAGTCGTAACCCTCGGTTGTATTGCAATGATGCTCTTTGGGATCCATGGCGGATACGCAACGGATGATAAGGGCAAGGTGTATGTCGGTTCATCCGCCTGCAAGGATTGTCACGAGGATGAATTCAAGAATTTTGAAGCATACGCAAAAAAGGCATCTTCGTTCAAGAGTATCGAACTCATGAGGAAAGGCCTGACCGAGTCTGAGATAAAGGGGTGCTTCAAATGCCATACCACAGGATATGGCGAGCCAGGAGGCTTCCTATCTCAAAAAGAGACCCCGCATCTTAAGGATGCCGGCTGCGAGGTCTGCCACGGACCGGGCAGTGTTCACTGTGAAACCGAGGACGCAGGGCAGATAAAGGGAAAACTCTCCATTGCCGATTGCGAGAAATGTCACAGCGCCGATAGGGTTGACGCATTCAAATTCAAACCCCTGATCTACGGGGGCGCACATTGACGTCTAAAGCAAACCTGTAGCCGGATTTTGAAACAGGGATAGGCTTGAAGTAAAGGCGTTATCAAATGGATCCCGGAGGAGCCATGAAATTTTTTTCATATTTCAGCGAAAAGTTATGGATCAAGGTCATGACCGTTGTATTGGCGCTCTTGATCCTGGTCGTGGGCGTGATGGTCGTCACCAGCGTTCAAAATCAGGCCGTCGCGTTAAGGGAACAGATTGAGCACGATGCCGAAATGCTGGCCGCCGCCATTGAAGGGGGTATGATTGATTCATTGGCTGCCGGCGATAATGACGCCGTGATAAAACAATTTGAGAGACTGAAGGGGAATATCTCCGGCCTGGAGGTCATGATATACGATTTTGACAGACGAATTTCCTTTGGTACCGACCAGGTATTCGCCGGCCAGTCCGTTGATGCCGTGCTGCAAAACAAATCGGGAGTCGAGATGGCAAGCCGGATGATCGAAACCGGAAAGGCCCCAACCGAGCCCCTTGAAGAATCGATCAACGGCACGCCGTTTTTGAGTATTTTCCGACCTATTCACAATGATGCCCGCTGTTTTCACTGCCACGGGAGTTCACGCAATGTCTTGGGCGGCATGCTGGTCCGGGCATCTACTGAAAAGGCCTCACACGCGTCCATTAAGGCTCGCAATATGAATATTATTGTGGGCATTGGGGGATTGGTCCTTTTGGTCCTGCTGGTTTATTTTGTGTTTCACCGGCTTGTTGATCGACCGCTCCAAGCGCTTCTCAATCTGGCGGGCAAGATGAGACAGGGCGACCTGACATCCCTATTGGCGGTCAAGGGGCGGGATGAGATAAGCCACCTCACCAGCAGAATAAATCTGGTCAATGAGAATTTCAGAAACATGCTGGGTGATATCGTAACTGCTGCCCAAAAGCTATCGGATGCAACGAATGGGCAGGCCTCCGCCCTGGAGGAAACCAGTTCATCCTTGGAGGAGATGGGGGCCGTGACCAAGAAAAATGCTGAAAATTCCTCCCACGCAGATCAACTGATGCGTGAAGCCACAACGATTATTGAAAAGGCGAACAAATTCATGGCCAACGTGACCGGCTCAATGGGATCCATCAGCCAGGCAAGCGACGAGATGGCCAAGATCATCAAGAACATCGATGAGATTTCCTTTCAGACCAATCTCCTGGCCCTGAATGCTGCGGTTGAGGCGGCCAGGGCGGGTGAGGCGGGGGCAGGCTTTGCTGTGGTGGCCGATGAGGTCAGGAATCTTGCCTTGCGTGCTGCCGATGCCGCCAGGGGTACCTCGGAGTTGATCCAGACCACGGTCAACAAGGTTCATGACGGGACAGCCATGGTGGCTGAAACCAACAAGGCATTTTCCGAGGTAGCTGGCAGCGTGACCCGGGTGGGCGAACTGGTCAGCGAGATCAGCGAGGCCTCAAAAGAGCAGGCCCAAGGAATCGGTCAAATCAATCAGGCGGCCATCGAAATCGACGAGGCGAATCAGAAAAACGCGATGAATGCGGAAGGGTTAGTATCGTCTGTACGCGCTTTCAAGATCGACGGCGGTTCGGATTCGAACGGATCGCTGGTAAGCGTTACGCCGAGAGGGGCGGGCGAACCCGCCAGACCAGGATGTGGTAAATCAAAGGAAAGAAAAAATAGGGGCGAAGCGATCATCCATATCAATGAAAATAATTTTCGGAAAGATCATCCATCTAATGCGGCATAGCCGCAACCCAAAAAGTATCGCGCTAATAGAGGATCTTAACTGATATAGGAACAACCTCTCCGCATGTTGCATAGAAATCGCAGACATGGAGTCCTCGGGGAAGGTGATTCGTTCTGGGATCCGGGGCCCCGAAGTGACGTGCATGAGGTCTTAGTTGATAACTTGGTTAGGTCCTTTATAGCGTTAGCGCAGGATCGGCTCTTAACAGAAAACAGGAGGGTAAAGGAACAGAATGAGAAGAATGAAGCTCAATGCCAAGTTGGTTTTCACGTCGCTGGCAATCGTGATTCTGGTAATGGTCGTGACCACGATTGCGGTCTCAATCGTCATCAACCGGCAGAACAGTGAGGCCGCGTATGATCGGATCAAGACCGCCATGAACATCATTCGGAAAGACCTGCAGGTCAAACAGGGAAAAATTCTGCTTGATTCTCAGCAGGCTGCAACGGTTGATGGCATGGGAGGAAAGATGAAATTCCTTTCCGATTACAAAGAAGGAGATGACAGCTCCATCACCCGGAACACCTTTCAGGAGGCCGTCTCTACCCTCTTCAATATCGCGAGCATGTCGGATGTATGGGAATTGGGAATGTATGATTCGGATGGAAATCTCAAGGCCTTCGCACTTGAGAGGGGCGATCGGACATATGCCATCGGATACTTTCCAGGCACAAAGACCAAGACCTGGGGCCTTTCCCTGAAGAGAGGAGAACAGATAACCCCAGACGCGTGGAAAGAATCTGAATCCCCGCTGACAATGAATATGAAGATGACCTATGGAGGGAAGATTCCCAAGGAGGAATCCGTTCAGTTTGAAGAGGTGGGAGGTTACATCTGTCTGGTAAGCGCTGTTCCCGTTATGGCCGAGGGCTATGACGCAAAAACCGATGGGCTTGTTAAGAGTCAGGTCGGTCTTTCAACCGCGATTCGAAAACTCGATAAGGATTTCCTCACCGATATGTCAGCCCTCACAGGCCTCAAAATCAACATCTTTACCCATCAGGGGTTGAGCATCGGCGACCACAAGGATTATACCACCCTGCAATCCGGCAAGACTATTAAAAAGGAAGGTGTTGGGACCCTTGCCGAACAGAACGTTTCGCTTAATGACGTCCAACTGGAAAAGGGGGATTATTTTCAGGGGGTCTTGCCCTTGCTGGGTAGCGGAGGAGATGCAGGCGCCATTGCCGTACTCCTTCCCAAGGACATTGTCAAAGCCAATACCTGGCAGATGATCAGGCTTCTGGGCATCATTTACCTGCTCTGTATACTGATAATCATCCCTCTGACGCTCATCTTTTCCAACTCCATTGCGAGGCCCATCGGAAATATCATTTCCGGGCTAACAGAAGGGGCAGACCAGGTGACGTCCGCCGCGCACCAGGTATCTGCTGGCAGTCAGTCCCTGGCGGAAGGTGCGGCCGAGCAGGCGGCCTCCATCGAGGAGACGTCTTCTTCCCTTGAGGAGATGTCCTCGATGACCAAAAAGAACGCGGATAACGCCAATGAGGCCAGGACCATGATGGCAGAGGCCGGACAGATCGTGGATACCGTGAACCGTCACATGGCCGATATGCTGAGGGCCATCGAAGAGATCACCCGGTCCAGCGAAGAGACGGGCAAGATCATCAAGACCATCGATGAGATTGCCTTCCAGACCAATCTCCTGGCGCTTAATGCCGCGGTTGAGGCGGCCCGGGCAGGCGAGGCAGGGGCGGGGTTTGCCGTTGTGGCGGACGAGGTGAGGAACCTGGCCTTGAGGGCCGCGGAGGCGGCCAGGAACACATCCGATCTGATCGAGAATACCATCAAGGCGGTCAAAAACGGCAATGAGCTGACGCATACCACCCAGGAGGCCTTCAAGGACAACATGGAGATCTCGAAGAAGGTGGGAGGCCTGGTGGATGAAATCACGGCGGCATCCCATGAACAGGCCCAGGGGATCGAAGAGATCAACCGGGCCGTCACCGAGATGGACAAGGTGGTGCAGCAGGTGGCTGCCAATGCCGAGGAATCTGCCAGCGCCTCCGAGGAGATGAGCGCCCAGGCCGAACAGATGCAGGTCTATGTCGCCGAATTGTCGACCATGGTGGGGGCAAGATCCACCCGGATGTCGAAGGCCCCCTCTTCAGCGGGAACGAGCGGATCTTCGGCAGTTCAACACGCTCGGGCCTCAAAGACGGCCATAAAGAAGGCTCAACAGAAATCAGGGAAAGAGAAACTGAAGGCTATTTCCCAACCGGGCAAGAAAGAAGATGCCAGGCCTCAAGACATTATCCCCATGGATGATGACGATTTTAAAGGGTTCTAATCAGGGCCAAACTGCCAGCCCGAATGGAGCACAGCAGGAGGCCCGCATTCGTCGCTTCCAACCACGGAACGGGCCATCGAACGAGCGCATATTGCCAAAGAAATCCTGTGCCAGGTTCGAATCAGGTTGTTGTTGCTTTTGCCCTCAACCTGGAACCCTAAACCCGGAATCTGTGAACGCTTACGATTATAAGAGGTTTCCAGCGGAATTCAGGTTAAAGGGAGGAAAACAACAAGAGCTGATCCCGCGGGCTCACGGGACTGAAACCGGAAACCTGAACACCAATTGGGTATGGGCATGCCCCCGTTAGGGAAGATCGTAAAATCGGTCTCAGGCGCTCAAGCCCCGGTCAGCGAAAAGATCGATCGTTCAGGCCTGTGTAAGGTCCCCTATCAACCGGTAACCTTGAGAGCGATGTCGACGCCGAACTTGCCCTCGCTGGTTTCACAGGGGATTGAAATGATGGGAATCGACGACGGATAATTTACCTCATGCTTTCCAATGACGACGGTGGGGACTGAAAGCGCTGTGTTGGCGACAGGAAAGCCGTTCTTCGCACTTCCGGCAACCATATTCGCGATTTCTCCGATAGCATCCACACAATCCTCGTCAAGTTCCGATAGTTGTTCGCCCAGCAATGCGGAGGCAAGCTGTAATGCTGTCTTTTCCGAAAGATTGATCACCACAGATCCGGTGACCTCACCTGATATCCCGATAATACTGCTTATCTCATGGGAAGGTATGCCGTCTTTCTTAAGGCAGGGCTTCCCTACGCTGAACGATACGTCGATCATGGTTTCAAAAACATCCTTCACTGCAGTCAGAAAAGGATTGATGTACCTGACGTCCATTTAAGCCTCCCTGATTTCATGATACGAACGAAAATCAAGTCTCTCTGCTGCGGCAGGGATACCCGACGCTTGAGCCATAAGCCCGAAGGATCTAGTCCGTTTCCTAACTCCACAGCATTTTCGATATTTCCTTGGTCTGAAATTCTTTGATTTCCTTAAATTTTACTCCAATTCCGGGCACCTGCATGGCTGTACCCCATTCAACGCAGCGGCACACCTGGGCACTGATCGGCGTCCTGTCGCTCAATTCCACGACAGTAAGCCACGCCGTATCGCCTGGCGCCCAGTTCTGAACTGAAAAGAGAAAACACCCCTTTTCGGAAACATCCACGGTAACGGTTTTTTCGGAAGTCGAGATTCCCGAACCCCTGTCCTTGGATAGGATCACGTTGAAATGGAGCTCTTTTCTAATGTGGTAAGCCAGCCTGCGCGGCGTGAAGGGGCGGCATTTGTCATTGATGAAATCGAGCAGTGTTGCACCGGGATCCTGTCCCGGGAAAAAGACTCTTATCTGTCGGCTCTCTTTTTCAATACTCACATGGGCCGCCGGAAATTTTCTGAGCGTACTGTAGATAAACTCCCTGTCATTTTTAAGGGCATATATCTTTGTGGGCATGTCGATGACGACGCCATGAAAATAAAGATCCGTCACGTCGGCATTCAGGCCTTTAAGCGATGGAACCGCACTAACCTTGACCCCGAGCTCTCTGATGACTTCACAGTAGATATTTCTCTCCCCATTCTCCATTGCGATGAGTAAGATCCTGATGTCCATAAGAACGGGAACCTCCTCAAGCAGGTTTGTCGCCGCGGCAGGTGATTGATTTATAACACATGGGAAATATGCAGTTCCCTTTGGAAGATCTCTATACCCCTTTTGTGACCCCTCTCGAGGATAAGGGGCATCGCTTCATGCCTCTATTTCAATGAAGAGCGGTTCATCCATACAACGCGTTGTCAATTTTTCTCGCAGGCTCCTCTTGTCCATGGAACCTATATTATGACTGCTCCGGGCAAGTTGCGTGGTGGCCCGGGAAAAGGCTCCATTAAAACCATCAAGATGCATCAGAATACGAAAGCATAAAATATGCCGTCCTTTGGGTTGTCATTTTTTCGACAAGATCGCCATCTATTTGCTACACCGCAACCATGCAGTTGGCCCAAGCTTCCCCCCTAACGCAGCCCAGGGTGTTCTTTGATCTCCTGTTCAATGGTCTCAGGATCTTCGGCGTTATATCGGACCAAATTCTGAAGGTGAAAAAGGCTGTCCGGATCGATCTGCATGAACCTTAGGGCAATGGCCCCCGGTTCGCTACGTATGACCTCCGCATCGATCCTGATTTCAGGCCCCGCGTCAGCACTGCCTAGGACAAATCTCAGGGAACAGGCGGTTCCCGGCTTCAGATCTGCAGGAATCCCGAGAAGGCATCCACCAACACCGAGATCCATCACCTCGCCGGTTCTGTATACGCTTTTATCTACCATCAGTTGAGCCTCAATTCCGAAACGAACCCGGCTGAAGCGTCGCTTTTCCTGTACCATAACTGCCCCTTTCTTCGAAAGTTTTGTTCTCCTTCACCGTAGGTCCGACAACTGTTTTCCCCGAGAGGTCTCAATGTTACCCGGATGGGCCATCTTCGTCAAATCATTTCCTATCCGGCACGATGGAAGGCTCCCTGGAAAGAAACCCTTTGGCAGATCGAAACCCATTATGGTATAATAAAGCCATGGAAGATCAGAGCAAGGCAAAATTGCTTAAGAAGATCGTACAAAGTGATGGCCTTCCAGGGCTGTCTCCTCTTGCCGTCCGGTTAGTCGAACTGGCCACAGACGACCGAAAAGGGGCACGGGACCTGGCTGACATTATTGAAAAGGACCCTGCCCTGGCCACGAGGCTTCTCAAACTGACGGGGAGTGCGTTTTTTTCCCGGCCAGCTCGGGTTACATCCATCCCTCACGCCATTGTATTGCTGGGTTTCAAGCGTGTGCGCCTGATGGCATTAACCCTTTCCCTCCGAGATACCTTTCCAGCTGACCGGAAAGGCGGTGTGGATTACAACCACTTCTGGAAGACCTCCCTCTACAGGGCATTGATTGCTCAGGAACTCACTTCAACTGCGAGGTTGCTTGATTTGCGCCCGGAAGAGGCGTTTGTCGGTGGTCTCCTCCTGGAGGTCGGTCAGCTCATGCTCCACAGTGCCATATCCGACCCGGAGGAAGCGTTTTTCAGGGGAGATGAACCCCTGGAGACACTTGTTTCATGGGAGGAGGAAAAGTTCGGGATTCACCATCGAAAGGTGGGGGCGCTTGTCCTTCAGCGATGGCGATTTTCTGAAGACCTGGTGGAGTGCCAGAGATATTTTGGGAATGAGGCCCTTTCGTTGGATAGGCCGACCCTGTGCAGGGTCGTGGAGTTGGCGAGGAGGGCGACAGAAATCGTTTTTGGGTCGACAGACACCCTGTACGAGCTTCACAAAGTGGCCCGGGAACTTTTTCTTCTCGATACGGACCAGGTGGACGACATCTTGTCGATGACTTTCGGTAAGGTGGAAGAACTGGGAGAACAACTCAGAATAGAGATTGATTCGGAAAAGGATATCATAACCGTCATGGAAAAGGCGAACCTCGCCTTAGCCAGGCTCACGGCTTCTTTGGATACGTCGATCCAGGGGCTCGTTGCAAAGGTCAAATCCTACGATCAGTCGCTGGTCGAGATTTCGCAAGCGGCTAACCTTGGGCGACAGGAGACCCTCAACAACACCCTGGACGCGGTCGCCCATGAGATTCGCAATCCGCTTCTGGCCATTGGAGGGTTTGCCGAAAGACTGGCGCGCCATGCCTCCGAAAAAAATCGCGCTCAAGAATACGCTAAGATTATTGCAAAGGAATCCGAACGGTTAGAGCGAATTCTCAGGGAAATTGTCGGTTATTCACAGATCTATGCACCTTCTTTTGCAGAAAGGGACCTGATCCCACTCGTGAATGAGGTCGTCGATGGGCTTGCGGATCTGTTTCGCGAAAGGGACGTCAGGGTCATTACAGATTTTTGTCATGAAGCCTTGAAGATTCCGATGGACAGGGATGGCATAATAACGGCACTGCGGCAGTTTATAAAAAGCGCGGCAGAGACGATCGATCAAACGGGCGGTCAGGTAGTGGTATCGATACGGCCGTCTGCTTTAACGAATGAAGTGGCCCTAACCATTTCCGATGATGGGGCCCCTATTTCGGAGACGATCCGAAACCTCCTGTTGGATTCGAACCTTTCCGGGAAGTCCTTTGACCAAGGTTTGGGATTTCCTCTGGCCAGGAAGATCATTGAAGCCCACAGGGGACGAATCGAACTCAGTCACCCAGAAGCTACGGGTAACATCGTCAGATTATTTCTCCCAACCCAACACGCCAAACCTTCAGGCCCGATTAACACTGAAGTGTGACGAAGAACCTTTCAAGAGGTTATGTGTGAGGATTCTTAGCGGGCCCCCGGGAGTTTGCTAAAACACGCCTCGAAAATCCTCCGGGCATATGACGCAAGAGATCAGATATAACAATCTATGAACTGCCCCCTTTTTGCTGTGATCACTTCCTGTCCGTCGGATCCGTAAACGAAGCATGATTCAGAAGGGGAATACACCTCAAATACCACCGGCTCCCTGGAACGGGCCGGGAGATATCGATATTCCATGCCCGGACGATTATCAGCCCCTATGGGCACAGGGAGAAAACTGTCTATCGGCATCAAGGCGTCTGCAACGACCATTTTCGGGAAACCTATTCAAAGGGATTTGAGAATCGAGGACGCAACGCTCTCTTTGATTCCTGCTTCTACGTCAATCAACGCTCAAAACGATGCGTCTGCCACGATTTTGGGGGGTAAGTCCTTTCTGTTTTTCCTCAATATGAATAACATAGGAAATTGGAAGACCGTTGTCAAACTCAAATTTATGCGGACAGCAATTCTTATTTTGCGATTGGTGATGCCAGTTATCCCGTTCGTAGTGTCGCAGTCAGGCGATTTTTCAGGGCCTAACGGCCCCACTACAAACGGATCGTAGCGCTGCGAAAAGCAAAATGAGAATTGCTGTTATGCCGATCTTTGTGCAACGCCAAGAGCGGGGGATGCTTTGTGGACGACAAAATCTGCCGCCAAGGCCTGACCGGGCAAGGCGGCAGATTTTAGGAAAAGAAAAATAGGTTATTAAATCGATGGGTTAGTGTGAAATCAGAAAGCGCTATCTCATCCGCCCACATGACCCTGAATAAATTCATAAGCCACGGTGGACCTGAACGACGGACTCGCTGGATCTTGTATGTTAAACAAGGCCAGTTTCTTTTCTCTGGCAGGAAATTCCCAAATGCCTACATAATCCAACAAATTTCTGTCGCATCCATGTTTGGTGGAAAGGAAATCGACCGCCTTTTCTATAAATGGAAATGTTAACATTGCGTTGTCCTCTTTTCCGATGGATATCTACTTGACTCTATTATCGTCAACAACGCGGCAAAACTTTATCTGAATCTGAACAGTCGCTTGAGTGTGGCCGCCATTTTTTGCTACACCCGCGAATTCATCCGCAGGGACCGGCAACATATAGCCATGCCGACAGGGGGAGCGAAATGAAAATGGATGCTACCCAAGTCATCCCGTCCGATATGCGCTAATGTCTTTGGGCCCCTCTGGGCATGAGGGGCGCCAGGCGTGACCCAATCGTGTGATCCTGAAAACTTTCAAGAAAATGGGAACGAACCCAGACCCTACAGGAGTGGCGGGCCTGGCTGCAGGCAGATGACCTTCGACTCCGGGCATCAGTTGAGGCCTCAGGATGGTTTCCATCGATGCGGTTGAGAGACTTGTCTTGGGGCGGAAGATTGAGAAAAATCCCAGAAGGAATCTCAATGGGACCTGCCTTTTACGTAATTGACCTTGCATGATGTTACAACTATCCGGATGTAATGATTCTTTTATTTCATCGGCCTTTGACGGAGGTTCCCCGGATATTCTTAGCGCCTCTTGCTTCAGTATCTGATGGAGGTCTTTCTTTGACCATTTTCTGTATTCATCAAGCGTAAGGTCCGGCATGATAAAACTCCAGGATTTATGAAGAGGCTTCCAGAGAGAGGGTGTTGTTTTCTCTTGTCAATTCCGTTTCGTGCAGATGGCGTTTATGGAAAATGATCGGGATCAATGACGAACACGCCCCCGAGAATCCGGATAGATGACGCTTCAAAGCCCCCCGCTGAATTATAGCCTCTGGCGGCCTTCGCCATCATATGGTGCAGTTAAGGGATGTTGAGGTTGACCGGCATTCAATTTGTCAATGGATTTTCTTTGTTTCAGGACTGCGATGGTCTTGTCAAAAAGACACTGATCTTCGAAGAAAATCTGTTGGATGTCACGAATGCTCAATCCGTTTTTGGCGGTAAGATACATGGTTATCGTTATCCTTTCTCAAAATCAATCGAGAGTCGATTCTCTTGTGGCCTTCATCTGATATATCGGTATAAGGTGTCGATTTCTTAAGGCCATATGAGTCCTGTTCCTCCTTGCCCCCGGCGCCATGCGGTTTATGCGTCTCCTGATCTTTAAATTTATGCAATATCCATGCAAAAAAGCGTTTGGAAGCCATCCATACGCTATTTTTGAGATCCGAACCGTGTGCATCGGGATTAACTGTATGGAATTGCACGAAGAGATGGTTTTTACAGCTCCACAAAGAGGTGACGTCTGGACGATTCGGGTTGAGTTTCCGGCGCGAGAGGCGCATTATATTGACGATCCGGACGTCCGACTGCCGATATTTGGATTCAGTGGGAAAATCTTGCAGGGCAACAGCGGTTATGATCGACGGGGCTGCTGGGAGAACTCCAAGAAGGGCTGTTCGGGGAAGGCTTCTTTAGGACAAAGAAATCCATGCAGGCGTATGCGTAAAAGATCAGCAAAGGGAGCTTCACCCGCAGGGCGCATGATCATTGAGCCCGGACGTTCAGAAGAGGCTTTTCGTTATGCTTTTAAAGGAGTTCACTGAGCGGGACGTACCCCGGTGGCGTCTTGTTTACTAACTCCCCCTCTTCATTATATCTTTCGACGACGACCATGTTATTTTCATCTATGATTGTTTTTGTCCGTGTCTCCCCCTCCCACTTCATTTCGGGTTCAGGGCTTCCTTCAGAGGCCTCAACCGGACGCCTCTCCCTCATTTTTTCGTTTTCCTGCTCGAAATGGACCTGCGCTTTGATGACGTTATGATGATTTAATTGCTGTTCGTTCAGGCCCATACCTGCAGCTGCAGAATCAATCATGGCAAACCTCCTCTTCATAATTTGTGGTCAATGGGGGCTTTCCTTTCCCCCTGCACTCGTTATCGGAATCTATACATAAAAACTTTAGCCTTTTTTTAAAAAAAAAATGAAAAAGGCAACGCCGGATACGAGCGGTTTGGTTTGGCCACACGAAATCTGCGCCATGCAGGGGTTTATGGTGCCTGCTTGAACGGCAAGAAATAGGAGGCGGTTTACAAAGGTCGATTCGATGGACAGGGTTTTTCCACCGGGAATCCCGCAGAATGCGGGATCCGGGCTTCGCTTTGACGAGCAATCAGGGCCAGTTCCATACGCGCGGGTCAGTGGAGGGGTTCAGAATCCTGGTCGCCCTCTTTTTCCTTGAAAAGGGCGATTTCAACCCTCCGATTCGCCTCTTTGTTTTGAGGAGATGAGTTTTCGTGGAGCGGACGGAATTCCCCGTATCCCTGGATGGTTATCCTTCGCGGATCAACTCCGTTCCGGATGATTGATTTTGTAACGGTAATTGCCCGGGCTGCCGACAACTCCCAGTTTGAGGGGAACTCATGGGTTGCGATGGGGGTGTCATCGGTATGGCCTGAAACCATGACGCTATATTCCTCTTTAGCGGCTATAAGGCGAGCAATCTGCTCCAGCGTTGGTTCGAAATCAGTCAATAGCCGCGCTTCACCCACAGGAAATGTGAGTCGCTCCCCTAAGACAAAGACAAGCCTGTTCTGGTTCCACCTGATTGAGCAAGCCGATCTTTCGGTTTTATGTATAGCGCTCAAGGCCGCCTGTTTCAGGTGCTCCATGGATCCTTCGGTGGCTGATCCTTCGGAAATATCCATTTTCTGCGGTTCCTGTTGCGGCTCCGGAACTGCCGGCGCATGAGAAATTACAGCCGTTGTGTCGCTGCTTTCGGAGGGATCTGTATCGGTCAGGCTGGGGACGACACGCGGTCTGATGGAAACGGGTTTGAAAACAGCGGATTCCATTTGTGCAGCGGTTGTAGAAGCCAGATGAACCGGCGGTAAAGTTTCAGCGGCGGTTTTAAATTGTGAAGTGGAGGCGCCGGAGAATATCTGACCTGAAGATTGGGCGTACAGAAATATGAAAAAGATCAGGAGGAGCGTAAGAAGATCTGCCAGGCTCCATAAAAACGTGTCTTCCTCAACGGAATCCGCTCTGAGGATTGCCATCCTGGGGGTTTCTCTTTGATCAGAAAAAAGGGATTGGCTTTTCATCGCTTTAAACCTTGCTTAAACGCTTTCCTTTTTCATGAGCAGTCTCCGGACAAAAGACTGCTCAGGGAGGCGTCCTGAAGAGTTTAACGTATCGAGACTATGGGCCTCGGGAAGAGAATGTGCTGTCAGATACGACTGTAGGTGATGAGAAACGACCTTCGGATTTCTTTTGTCAGAGATCGCCATCACCCCTTCCTTTATGATGCTGAGTTGAATGAACTCCGTTCTTGTGTGTTCGGAGAGTTTCTTGGCCAACGGGACAAAGAGAAAGTGGGAGAGCAACGATCCATATAGCGTTGTCAACAAGGCAAGAGCCATGCCTTTGCCGATTTCCTCTGGATTCTGCATATTGTTGAGCACGCTGATCAGACCGATGATTGTACCGACAAACCCGATGGCCGGCGCAAGCCTCGCCAAGGTGTTCAGGATGTTGATCTGCGACATTTTCCCTGATAGATAGATGTCAAAATCTCTATCCATGACTTCACCAATTTCATCTCGCTGGTAATCGTCCACAACAAATTCAATACCCTTTCGAAGAAAATGGCTGCTGGCCCTTTTCCCTTCTCTTTCCAGCTCTCGGATCCCATACAGCCATCTGACATGAGCAAGTGTTTCTATCTCATATACCAAGGTCTTATTGTCTTTGTCGTCGTGTCGGAAGACCTGATGGAGGCTCTTCAGGAGTTCTCTGAAGGTTCTGATGGGAAAGGCCATGAATCCGCACATCAGGGTTCCTCCGAAGACAAGGAGGTAACTCTTCAGGTTGGTCATGTCGGATAGATCCCCCACCATATTCCCGATGAAGAACAAAAGAATCGTCAATCCGGTGATGAGAAGCAGCATTTGGGTCATGGGCGGTTCTCCTTACGCTGAGTTGGTTTTCGCCATAAGATGAATGCACACTCTATGCCACATATTGCCACATATTGTTTTTGATATAAGTCAAACAAATGCATATAGTTAACCCGCATCAGGGCACCCTTTGCATATGGGAAAAAGTTGCCCCTCAGGCAAAAATAGGCCTTAGCCGTCAACAGGTTCGAGGGTTTCTGTTCAGAGCCGGGTTCATGGGGTAGATTTTGTCAGATCTTCAATTTTTGGATTTCATCTGTCACGAAAACTTTTGACAGGAAAGGAAAAGGGCTTTATGCCATCAGGTGATAAAATTAGGTGAAAGGTCGGAAGGTCTCTTAACCGATGTAAGGTGATGTGCGACATGTTAGATCAGGCCGGGTGTATTGAAGGGGGAATTACAGCAATCCGTCATATATCTTTCTGTATAAAAAGACATTCCTGATAAAGTCCCTGGTTTCGGGATAGGGAGGAACCTTCTTCAGCTGCCCGACCAGATGCGGCCCCGCGTTGTATGCAGCCAAGGCCAGTTCCATGTCCTGGAATGTGTAGATACACTGAGATAGGTATTCGGCCCCGGCATGTACATTTTGTGCTGGATTGAAAGGATTTTCCACTCCTAAGGAGCTTGCGGTGGAGGGCATCAACTGCATTAATCCCATGGCGCCTTTCGGGGAGACCGCCTCCGCTTCAAAGTTCGATTCTACCTTAATCACCGCCATAAGCAGGCTCTCGTCAATACGAGTCTTTTTTGCTGCGGTTTGGATAATGGGAAGATACTGTTTCTCCCTTTCTAATAGTCGAGACTGGGTTGTAACGAGACTCTCAATGAATGGCAAAGACTCTGGTTTCTCAAGATTCGGCCTAAAGGCGATCTCTGTAAGGGCTTTAGTCTCGGTATGATCAAGCGGCAACGGCGGCGGGGGCACATTGAGGCACAACATTTTCACCTTGATCTTTCTGTCGATGTCTGCCCGGCTTTCCCTCCCTGAAAGAATCGCGCTTATTTCATCTTCGTTGTAACCCAACATCTCCAGCTTGAATTTCAATGACATTGCCAGGGCATTTCCGGAGAAGACGACAAAGATCAGAGAGGCAAAGAGACCCGTCCACAGTCTTGGCGATCCGGGACTGTGGCGGGAGTCAGTACGGAGAAGACGCACGGTCAGCCTCATGTTCCTTTTTCTATAGCCGCTGTCATCTTTCATTTCAAATCAGAAAATCCGTTTCGCTCTCTGAAGGAGGAGTCTCCCTTTGCCCTGAGTAATCGTTAGTAGATGAAAGTTAAAAGAGAAATCCCATGGGTGTCAAGGAAAATTGCAGTGTCCACACCGATCCGTTCCGAGAGATCGAACATTCGGAGAGGTTCCCCGCCGTTCATTCCGAACGGATTCTGCTTGCCAAATGACGTTCAAATATGGTCTCTTAATAGGTTATAGAAGGCAAACGTCCTCCTTGATCGATTCGGAGATAAAGATACAGCAATATTCATGCCATATTATATCAAGCTTGTATTAGACCATACGCCTGTCGGCGCTAAAGAAATGGCGTAACCGTTCACGGGTTCGAAGGTTCAGAGGTTCAAAGTTGCATTCTTGGTTCCCTGACCCCATTTTGGAGGCGCACATGCCACCAACTGGCCCGCATTCGTCGCTTCCAACCACGGAATAGGCCGTCGCGTGGGCGCTTATTGCCAAAGAAATCCCGCTCCAGGTTCGAATCAGGTCGCTGTTGTTGCTTTTGCCCTCAACCTGTGACCCTAAACACGGAACCTGTGAACGGCTACGAAATGGTTAATGAGTGGGCGGTTGACATGGCAGCAAAGGGTCTATAGAATATTTTCACACCGCTTTTAAGCCAGTCTTGTTTCACACAACAGGGATAAGGAAATTTTCCATGAGAATAGTCTGCCCGGGTTGTAAGGCCGCCTATCAGATCCCAGAGGAGTTGCTGCCTCAGCGAAGGGTGGTCACGTTTAAATGTAAAAAATGTGATTGTCAGATCCGGTTCGACCGGCCCCAGATGAGGGAGAAAGGACTCTCTCCCATTCCCTCTGATGATACATCTTCCCAGACCGAAAGGAGAAGTATTCAGGCGACTGCAGAACACGATCCTGCAAAGGTGCAGGCCCTGAAAAGCAAGATTCGGATGTGCCTTATGGGTTTTATTCCACCGGTAGCTCACGTTATTGCCAAGGCCCAAAAAGTGATGGCAGACCCCTACGCCGGTTTGAGAGAACTGGCGGAGGTTATCGAAACGGACCAGGGCATCACGACCAATGCACTGAGAGTTGCCAACTCTGCATATTATGGTCTGTCCGGGAAGGTGACCTCTATAGACCATGCCTCTGTTCTTCTTGGGAATAAGATCCTGGGAGAAATTGTCACGATGGCGGGCGCCAGGGGCTTTCTGGGAGAAAGCCTGAGGGGCTATGGCCTGGATTCAGGGACCCTGTGGCGTCATTCACTGGCTGTCGCCGTCGGTTCGAAGCTGCTTGCCGTTAAAAAGTGCCCGGAATTTGAACAGGATGCGTTTGTCGCAGGGCTCCTTCACGACGCCGGCATGATTATGTTGGACTCACACATTTTTGAAAAAAAAGGGGCATTCGAGGAGATCGTAAGCGATGGTTCGTACACCTTTCTTCAGGCAGAACGGATGGTACTGGGGACCGACCATCCCGAGGTAGGTGCTGAAATGTTTGGAGGGTGGGGGCTCCCCCGCACCTTAATGAAATCTGTGGCAACTCACCATCGTCCTGTCTCATCTGGCGGGGCAGTGGGGTATGTTGTGCACTTGGCAGATATCATGGCCAGAAGGTGCGGATACGGGATCGGGGCTGATGATATGCTTTACACACCGGATGACAAGGCGATGGAGTTCCTGGGGCTTGAGGAGGCGGAGCTAACCGGGTTACAGAGTGAAATCAGTGAGTCTGTCGGAAAAATTATGTCGGAGGTGCTGGAAGAACCGGTCTGATTTCGGTCAGCGGGCGCGAGGATTCCTAAGGTTCGGCAAGCCTTGATGCCAGTTCCTGGAGGTTCTTGTCGGCCAGCGCGTTTAATTTCTTTTTCACTACCCGAGAGTAATACTCTCTTTCCGTTTTGGTCAAAGGCTCTCCGTTAAATTTTTTCAGAATGAGCTCTTCTTGTTTTGGTGAGAAGAGGAGCCTTAAATGCCGGTGAATCTGGGGGAGCGGTGGTGTAACCGCCCCGTGCTCTTCTTCGATCCGAACCGGCTGAACCTCAGGCGGTTGACCCGCAAATTGCCTGAACACCTCCCTCAGACGGTTTATCTGCAGTGAAATTCCGTTTCCCAACTCAAGTACATGGGACGACACGAGGTCTCCCCACCTCTTTTTCAGCAAGGTTTCTTGCTCGATGGAACCGGCCGGGAGCGGAAGATTATCTTCCTTGAGCAGGGAGAGGGTGATCAAAAGAAATTTTTGTAATGTTTCGCTCTGCTGACTCTCTATCCCGTATCTGTCAAAGAGAGGCGTCAGGTTTACGGAAAAGCCACTTTGGACAAAAAGCGACAACAATATGGGGATCAGTTCTATGAGGGCCAGATCTCCGGAGGCGAGCAGGGCATCCAACACCTCGATAATCTTGGTTTCTTCAACCTGATTGTCGCCGTTTTGGGTTGAGGTTCGGGCAAGATTCCACAGCCCTTTAATGATATCTTCAGTCCGCATTTGATGTCGTTTCAACTTTCTGCTGACATGTTACGCGTGTTGATTCGTTGTTTCAGCCAAGTCAGTCGTGGACGAACGCAAGACTGGGAGCATAGTTTAGTGCCTGTGCTCCCGATTGTCGAGTACTTTGTAGCGGTTTATGCCATAACGATGGGTACATGGTTCGAAGTTGGATAGCGATTGTCTTCTTCGGATCATAACGCCAGCGGATACCGCCGCCGGACCCTGTCAACAGATTGCTTTTGTTGACGAACTTTTGACGGGGAGGGCTTTGGGAATGCAGATGCCGTGTTTTTGAAGATATTTAGGCGAGGTTTCTCCATTGGGCAACGCGCTGCAAGGAGTTGCATCCTTCCTCGCTTCCCTTTCTGATTTTGCTGTCCGCCGGGATAGAACGCTGTGATAGCACTTCTCCGGCCCCCATGAGTGGAATAGTAATAAAGTCAATGGGGGGCGTCTGGGGCGGTCCTTGGATGGATTTCTCTTCAAGGCAGGACAACTTTTGCCCTTATCCGCGAAGCCGAAAGACTTGCCTTGAATGGCTTGGGCATGATTCCTGCAGAGATCAGACAAGGTGCCGCAAATGGTTTTGACTCGACCTCAGTGCGACATATCTTCTGATGGGGTCGCAATACCTGATCAAAGACAAGGGCTGTTTTGGGCGGATGCCCACACTCTGCGGGCAACCGGGATATGAAGGGCGAATAGGAGATGTGAGCTGTAATATTAATGCGTTATGTCAAGGATCAAAATGGAGAAAATAAACGTACTGGAAAGAGATCTGGACGATCTGGGTCTCCTTGAAAAGGCCAGGGAGATCTGTTCCGAACTCGGCGAAACATCGGCGGTATCCTATATTAAATCGAGCTATCGTCTCTTGAGCAAGGTATATCATCCGGATCTGAACCCTGGAAACGCCGACAAGGCAAGAGAACTCCAGCGGAAGCTCAATCGGTTGAACGAAAGCCTAAAATGCGTTGATGACAGGGAACTTGTTGAGTTGGTTCGGAACAGGGCTGATTTCAAACCTGTATCTGCGAAAAGGAAAATACTGGTTGTGGAAGATGAATTCGGCCTACAGGAGACGCTCAGGGATGTTTTTCAAATGGAAGGATATGATGTGAGAGTCGCCGTGGATGGCGACAAAGGATACAAGGCGTATCTCAAATTTAAACCAGACCTGGTTTTTACCGATATCGTCATGCCCAAGATGAACGGTCTGGAACTTGTAAGCAAGATTCGGGAAACAGACCCCAAGATAAAGGTGATTTATGTCAGCGGCTTCTTCGGGGTCAGACCATTGAGAGATGCACTGGATGACGAGGTCCGTAATTATGGATACCCCGTGCTGTCAAAGCCGACCAAAATAAGCATCATGCTGGGTCTGGTCAAAGAGTATCTTAACGAATAGCGCACCGGGGATGGGATGCCTGAAGGCCATTGTTTCAACGTCCTGAAAATGGAACGGCTGATCTTGCCGTCTTTTAAGGCCTTGGTCCGAAAGAAGCCTATCGACTCGTGCAGCGCCCATTGGAGAACGGATGAATCCCAAGTGCACAGGCCGAAACCGCTTGTCTCAAGCGGCAACCGGTAGGATGAATGAAGAGGTATGCGATCCATGATGGACCTTCGGCATGCCAAACTGTTTTTTCGGAGATAGATGGAAAGGGAATCCATGCAAGAAATCACGACATTTGAAATACGGACCCCGGTTGTCGAATCTGTACTGGATTTGTTTGATACCATGCTCTCCATGGAGGTTGAAATCTGCGACCCTGAAAACCTCATGGGATGGGATTTGCCCCGGATCGCAGGCTCGGTGAGCGTTGCCGGAGAGATTATCGGCAGCATAAAGGTAGAGACAACAGATGCTTTCGCACGGTTAATGACTTCAGGAATGCTCGGGATGGACCTGGAGGAGATCGAGAGAGAAGATGAGGTCAAAGATGTCATCCTTGAGACGTGCAACATTGTGGGCGGAAACCTCAAATCAGCCCTGAACGATAACGGTCTTTCGTGTGTTATCTCTTCTCCGACCGTGACACTGGGGAAGAATTTCGATATCGAGACCCTCAACATGGCAAGATATGAAAAATTTGCTTTCCGGTACCAGGAACACAACTTTCTTGTGGAAGTATGTTTAAAACTCGCACAAGATGCACCACCTGAGGCATTGAAAAGGCTAACAAGCATCGATATCAGCAAGTTTGAAAGACTTGATATCATTTCATCTGCAGGAGATACCGTTATCGAGTTATTCGACCTGATGCTGTCGATGAAGCTTGAATTGTCAGACTCAAAAGACGGGCAGCAAATTGAGGGTATTCGGGCGGTCGGGGCCGTAAATTTTGCAGGGGAGGTCACGGGGAGCGTCAATATACAGTTGAGCAAAACATTTTCGCGGATTGTAGCTTCCAAAATGATGGATATCCCCCTGGAAGCGGTCGGCAATGATGAACAAACCAAGGACGTGATCGGGGAACTTTGTAATATTGTGGCAGGAAACCTCAAGTCCGGCTTCTGCGACTCAGGGTTGAAATGCGAGATATCACCGCCCTCTATTACCATCGGCGAGGATTTCAGGATTGAAACCCTGAATATGGCAAGGTATGAGCAGTTCGCATTTAGATTTTACGACCACGATATTTTCGTTCAGGTCTGTGTGAAAATTGATGAAGATGCACGGGCCTCCATCGATGAAGGGCCTAATTCAGCAACGATCGATGAGATTGTGGCGCAGGCCAAGGCCCAGGCAGATGATGCTGAGGTTGCTGCCGACAATGCACCGGGGCCGACCTCCGCAATCATGGGAGCGCCCCCTGAGACGGGAAATTCGGTCTTTCCCGGAGGAATGGCAGCGGGACAAGCCGGACCTGGACAGAGTGGGTTGCAAGGAATGGATTCGCTGGAGTTTTCACCCAATCTCGAGTTTGTACTAAATATACCTGTTGAGATCAGCGTTGAACTGGGGAGGACAAAGATGACGATCGGAAGGGTCAGCGAACTTGCACCCGGGGTCCCGGTTATCCTGTCGAATGTTGAAAACGAGGACCTTAGCATATATGCAAATAACAAGCTGATTGCAAAGGGATCCGTCATTGTGGACCACGAAAAATATGGAATCCGTGTTACCGAGGTTGTCACTCGGATGGAACGGATCAGGAGCCTGAGTGAGTAGCGCAGTAAGTGATAAGCATTTTGAAAGCGAGGGTTGATGGCTGATACCAAAATGACAGAACATCTGCACGCCAACTCGAAAATCCTCTTTGTGGACGATGAAAGGGATATGCTTTCCACCGTAAAGACGTATCTAGCCCGGGGCGGCTATGGCGTATTCGTTACAGAAAACGGGGAAAAGGCACTTGAACTGGCGCACAAGGATGACTTTGATATCGTCATAACAGACCTCAATATGCCGGGACTGAGCGGTCTTGAATTACTCAAGGCCATCAAAGAGATTCACTCTGAAACGGAAGTTATTATTGTGACCGGATACGGGTCCATAGAGAGCGCAATCAAGGCCTTGAAATGGGGAGGGTATGACTACCTGCAGAAGCCGATCAATCTGGATCGCCTGAGGCTGCTGATAGACAGAATCTTGGAAAAAAAGAGACTGAAAGAAGAGAATCTTCACCTGAAGTATAAATTGAAAGAAAGGTACCGCTACGATGATATCATAGGCTTGGGCCCACGGATGCAGGACATCTATGAGATTATCGACAAAATCAGTATGGATGACCCTACGGTTCTGATTCAGGGTGAGAGCGGGACTGGGAAGGAAGTCATCGCCAAGGTGATCCACAAAAACAGTAACCGGAAAGCCGGCCCTTTTGTTTCCATAAACTGTGGCGCCCTGGTTGAAGGTCTGCTGGAAACCGAACTCTTCGGCCATGTAAAGGGAGCCTTTACAGGGGCTATCCGGGACAAGGAAGGCCTTATGAAGGCCGCTGAGGGGGGCGCCATTTTTCTTGATGAAATCGCTGAAATGCCTCCTCCTTTACAGGTTAAGCTCCTCCGGGCCCTACAGGAAAAGAAGATACGACCTGTCGGGGATACCCGTGAAACATCTGTGGACACCCGGGTGATTGCGGCCACCAACAAAGACATCGATGAGGCCCTGGAGACCGGTAAGCTGAGGCGCGACCTCTACTACCGTTTGAATGTCGTCTCCATCCATATCCCTCCGCTGAGAGAACGAAAAGAGGATATCCCCCCTTTGGTCAATCACTTTATCAGTAGATTCGGAGAAACGAACAAGAGAAAGATCGTGAAAAGAATATCCCCTGAGGCCTTGGGGCTCTTCTTGGAATATGACTGGCCGGGAAATGTGAGAGAACTCGAAAACGCCGTCGAGAGGGCATTTGCCCTTGGGGTAGACGAGACCATCGGAGTGGATGATTTACCCCCTGTCCTCAGAGGTTCAGGCAGGGATGTCAATGCCAGGGCAGGCAACTACAACCTGAAAGAGAACGAGGTTACCCTGATAAGAAGGGCATTGGCTGAGACGAATGGAAATAAGGCCGATGCATCCCGCCTGCTCGGCATAAACCTCAGCACATTATACCGAAAAATTGCTAAGTTCAGAATTCCTCTGAATTCTTTGCAAAATGCGAATCCATGATTGCAGACTGCAAATGTCCTTTCCTTTGCTATGTTGTCATCTAGCTAAGCCTTCCGTCGCCCGCGGGTCATACAAAGTGCAACTAAAAGACGTCGCCCTGAAACGCCCAAGGTTACAAAGGATGCCAGGTTTTCGAGAAACATCCTCTTGCCCTATAATATCTCTTGCGACCTTGCCGCCTTTGCAGGGGGATTCCTTTCCCATGGGAAAAGCGGTTAAAGATATTTTCTCATTTTGCAAAAATCTCAGTTCACCGCGAGTCTTCTTTGGCCCTTCTTAATTCCTATATCATATTTAAACAATTGATGAATTGCTTTTTACAAATGCCTGGTGCCAAGTTTGGCATGAGCTTTGCTCAATTTACTGGGCAAGCCTCTGGACAGGCATACTCGGAATCCGCGAAGATAAGGGATGCCCATTCCCGGTCTACGGATAGGTTTCTGTCTGGCGCAGATAGTCAAAGGGTGATTAACAACCCTGCACAGGCTCCGGTCAAATACGATTGCTGACTATTCCTCACGGCTATAGCCAACGATAACGCCAAAATGATCCAAAAACCGCAATAGAGAAAGACGGGAGGAACACAATTGCTGAGCGCAGCATTAAAGGTGAAAGATCCAGGGTGTCCAACTCCGGCAACGGCTGAATCCGAAGGTGCGGATTGCCCTACGGACTCCTATAAATATGGTGATATTATCGGCTGCAGCAGGGGAATGCGCGAGATTTACAGCCTCATCGAAAAGGTGGCTGAAAGCGAAAGTACCGTAGTCATTACCGGAGAGAGCGGAACCGGTAAAGGGATGGTCGCACGCGCGATTCACAACAGGTCGAACCGGCGGGAAAGGTCGTTTATCACCATAAATTGCGGCGCTATTCCGGAAAACCTCCTGGAGAGTGAACTCTTTGGGCATGTCCGGGGTGCGTTTACCGGTGCGAGTGCAAACAAACCCGGGAAATTTGAGTTGGCGAAAGGGGGGACCGTTTTTCTAGATGAGATCGGGGATATGAGCACCAAGCTCCAGGTAAAGATCCTTAGGGTATTGGAAGAAAGGGAATTTGAGCAGGTGGGAGGCTCAAAAACCCTGCATGCGGATGTGAGGATCATCGCCGCGACCCACGCCGACCTGGAAAAACTGGTGGAACAGGGGAGATTCCGAGAAGATCTCTTCTACCGGCTTTACGTTGTTCCGATAAAGGTCCCTGCGTTGCATGAACGAAGGTCTGACATTCCTCTTCTTGTGTTCCATTTTCTGAACGAGTTCAACAAAAAGAACGGCAGGAATGTTGAAGGGGTTTCTGACGATGTCCTGAAGGCGATGCAAGCCTATTCGTGGCCTGGAAACGTCAGGGAACTCAAAAACGCTATGGAGCGGATGGTGGTCTTGAAGGGGGGGGGGTGGATAGAGACTCAGGATCTTTCGCAAAAGCTTATGAAGGGAAATCAAGGCCCCGAATCAATGAACATAACCATTTCAGAAGATGGGATTAATCTGAATTCCGCAGTGACTGAGTATGAAAGAGCCCTTATCCTTGAATCGCTGAAGCGTACCAATTGGGTAAAGAATCAGGCTGCAAAGCTGCTTCAGCTCAACAGGACAACCCTTGTGGAAAAGATAAAGAGACATAACCTTTTGGAACCGCACGCTCAATAGATCAATTCTTTTCAAATCCCTGTCAAAGAAGTGACGCCCGACATTTACGAATTGACATGGCGCTACCGCCTTTAACGTCTTATCCTGAATAAAAGAATCCTCAGAAGTCACAAAAATATGGATCAGCAGCAGCGCTGCGACACAAGAATCGCCCATCCTTAATGGCCCTGATTCGCCCAAAATGACGGCATGAGTCTTGCAGAATTCCCCTGCGTGTCCCTCTGGAATACCCAAGGCATCGAATCATCTCAAAAGTATTTTCGTGACGCCCATTGATTATCACGAGATCGGTTTTCGTCTCTACAGGGGGTTTGTTCGATGCGGGACCTGGTCTTTAGACGGGGCAGGGCAGGACAAGGAGCCATTGAATGTCACATCCCATATTGATCGTCGATAATGAAGCCGACATGAGATCATCGCTTACCCACGCCTTGAGCAGTAATGGGTATGCGGTGGTGTCTGCAACAAATGGCCTGCAGGCCCTGGATGAGTTTGGGAAGGGCAAGTTCAGTCTGGTCATCGCCGATATGAAGCTGCCCGAAATGTCCGGTATAGAAGTGCTTACCGAAGTGAAAAGGGTTTCTCCCCATGTGCCCGTCATCATGACCACAGCAAATGGAACCATTGAAAATGCGGTGGAAGCGATGCAATGTGGGGCCTCAGATTATATATTGAAGCCGTTTTCACCGGAGACATTGGAGGTGGTGGTCAAGAATGCCTGCAAGAAGTCGAATGGTCAGATGCGTGTCGGTTCAGTAAGCCGGGACCCGTGTATGGAAGCGCCATCCAAGACGATGGTAACCCAGGATCCAAGGCTGTTAAAGGTCTTGAAACTGGCGAAAGATATCGCGCCGAGTAAGGCCACGGTTCTCATTCAGGGAGAAAGTGGAACCGGCAAGGAGGTGTTGGCCTCATTCATCCACAGGCACTTTGGCGGGGATGAACGGCCCTACGTTGCCATAAACTGCGCGTCGCTGCCCGATGGGTTGGCAGAAAGCGAGTTGTTCGGGCATGAAAAGGGATCGTTTACCGGGGCCATGAATAGAAAAAGAGGGAAATTTGAGTTGGCAAACCAGGGTACGATTGTCCTGGACGAAATCAGCGAAATGGCTATGCCGATTCAGGCCAAGTTGTTACGGGCGCTCCAGGAAAGGGCGATTGACCGGGTGGGCGGGACCAGAGCCGTGCCTATAGATGTGAGAGTCATTGCGATCAGCAACAGGGACCTCAAGAATGCGGTGAAAGAGGGAAAATTCAGGGAGGATTTATTCTACCGGGTCAACGTTATCCCCTTCACCATCCCCCCATTGCGAGAGCGAAAGGGGGATATCCCCCTCCTGAGTCGACACTTTGTTGAGAAATATGGATCACTCTATGCGAGGCCGGTGAAACGAATATCTGATGTGGCGCTTTCATTGCTGATGGGCCTTGAATGGAGGGGAAACGTCAGAGAACTGGAGAATACGATTGAGCGAGCCGTCCTTTTGTCAGACAAGGATACCATTCTGCCTGAGCATCTATTTCTTGAAGACGTGGAAACGTGCGACCATCAATCGAGCCGGATCAGACCTGGCGTGACGGTCAGGGAGATGGAAAGGGAATTGATATTCAAGACACTAAAGGAAGTAGATGATAACCGGACCCATGCGGCAGAGATGCTGGGAATCAGCATCAGGACCCTGCGCAATAAGTTACGGGAATACAAAGAGGAAGGCCTGCCTGGGCGTGTGGAACCATAATTAGAGGAGCGGAGAAATCGGAAGCGTGGGCGTATACATCGATATCATGTCGGGAACTGCCGTGAGTTTGGCATGGCGCCTTCCAGCGAAATTGCTGGATTCCTGAGAACAGGGGGGACAGACAATGGAATCAGGAACACTTTTTAAAGGGGCATTACCCATTCTGGAAAAGGCCCTGGACCTGAGGTCCATGAGGCATCATCTCATTGTATCCAATATCGCCAATAAGGACACGCCCAACTACAAGGCTTTTGACCTTATGGTTGAAGAGGAGATGGCCAGATCCACGAATACGGGCGACGCCACCCAGCTGAAAAGGACAGATGATGCCCATCTGTCTAAAAGACGCTCTTCGGGCATGTCCGGTACTATGGGGCGTGCGACAGGTCAGGAGTTTTCTTTGCGAGGGGATGGCAATTCCGTGGATATCGACAGGGAGATGGCCAATCTATCTGAGAATAACCTACTCTATGACGCTTTGGCTCAGGTTATTTCCAGGAAATTTAGGGGATTGGAAGATTCTATCAAGGGAGGTACATAGCGATGAACTATTTAAATGCGTTTCGCATCAGCGCTTCGGGTATGACGGCGCAACGGCTCCGAATGGATATTGCGACAAGCAATCTGGCCAACATTAATACCACGCGGACCCGGGAAGGGGGACCGTACCGGAGAAAAGATGTGGTGTTTGAGAGTCAGCCGGTTCCCGGATCGTTTAAAAATGCCCTTCAATCGTCCATGCCCGGCAAACTGGCGGGGGTGAAGGTATCCCAAATCATAGAGGATCCCAGGCCGCCGATCTCAAAACACGACCCACAGCATCCGGATGCAGACGAAAAGGGATACATACAGGTGCCCAGAATCAACCTCATGGAAGAGATGGTGAATATGATGTCGGCCACGCGAAGTTATGAGGCCAATGTAACTGCGATCAAGGCCACCAAGGATATGGCGTTGAAGGCATTAGAGATCGGGAGGTAGTAGGTTATGAATGACATCACCGTCAAGAACCGGCTGGAGACGACCCTTCCTCTTGGAGTGTATGGAAAGCAGCCTGCACCCCCTCAAGGAGGGTCCTTCGGGAATATGCTGTCAGAGGCCATAGACGGAACAGAGCGGCTTCGGAAGGCCGCTGACATGTCCATCAGCGATTTTGCTTCGGGTAGAGAGACCGATATCCACAAGACAATGATCGCCATGGAGAAGGCGAACATTTCGTTCAAGCTGATGATGCAGGTGCGCAATAAGGTCATTTCGGCCTATCAGGAAATTATGCGAACACAGGTCTAATAGAGAAGATGCAGTAGGGGACAAAGATGGCCATTAACGAGATTCCAACTCAATTGAAGACTTTATTCGGGAGTATGACGCCCGCCAAGATGTTTACGCTGCTGGCCTTGATATCTATTACCATAGCGGGCTTTGTCTTTTTGATATCTTGGTCGGGGGAATCGGATTTCCAGCCTTTATACTCCAATCTGACCTCCGAGGATGCGGGGGCCATACTGACCCGGCTCAAGGAGAAGAAGATCCTTTACAAGGTATCGGCTAACCGGGATTCCATCCTTGTGCCAAGCGATCAGCTCCATGAAATCAGACTTGAATTGGCGTCCCAGGGCCTGCCGCTCGGCGGCGGTGTAGGGTTTGAGATCTTTGACAATGCCAAACTGGGTATGACCGAGTTTGTCCAGAACGTAAATTTCCAAAGGGCGTTGCAGGGAGAACTCTCTCGAACCATAAACAGATTTGATGAGGTCCAGGGATCGAGAGTCCATATTGTGATGGGATCGAAGTCCTTATTTGTAGAAGATGAGGAAGCGGCGACGGCATCCGTCATACTCAAATTGGCTCCAGGCAAGACATTGACCAAAGGCCAGGTTCAAGCCATCGTCCACCTGGTATCGTCGAGCGTTTCCGGACTGAAAACGGAGAATGTGACGGTGGTTGACAATTACGGAAAAATGCTGGCCGGAAGCAAGGACCGATCTTCCGAGGGGCCGATAAATTCCGATCAACTGGCCTTGCAGGAAAAGATGGAAAAGGGTCTGGAGAGCCGGGTGCGCACCATGCTGGAAACAGCCTTGGGCCCAGGCAAGGCGATAGCCAGAATATCGTGCGCCTTAGATTTCAGACAACAGGAGAAGACTGAAGAGCGATATCACCCCGACAATAAGGCGATTCGAAGCGAACAGATGCTGAATGAAAGCACAGGAGAAGGGGAAGGCGGCGCGAGAGGGGTGCCTGGCATCCTATCCAATACAACACAAGGACAGTCTGCGTTGGCTCTGGAAAAGAAAAACGGGTCATCCGGCGGTGAGACCTTCAATAAACAGGAACGTACGGTAAACTATGAGATCAGCAAGGTCACGAGTCACACGGTGGAACCTTATCCAAAGGTTGTCAGGGTATCGACCGCCGTGATCGTTGACGGCGTTCATGCCTATAGTGAGGGGAAGGACGGGAAGGAGGAGTGGAAATATTCTCCAAGATCTGATGAAGAGATGACCAAGCTTGAGAAAATCGTAAAAAGGGCCGTCAATTTCGATCCCGACCGGGGAGATGAAATTGAAGTGGTCAACATTCCATTCAACAAGGTTGATCCTGAGTGGGGAGAAGGGGAACAGGGGGAATCTCAAGGTCGCTGGCTTTCGTATGCACGACAATATGGTCCTTCCGCAAAATCAATCCTTATGGTCATGTTTCTCCTCTTCATCTTCCTGTTTGTGGTGAGGCCCATGCTGCGGTGGCTTACCGCCAGCGCCGGTTCTAAACAAAGGATGCTGGTGCAGCTTCCCAAGACCCTTTCGGAGATAGAAAATGAATTTGGAGCAAGCCCATCCAGCAAGGATAAGGCGGTAAATTTGATTGCCTCGGATGAAGAGAATTCCCTCAAGTTGGTACGGCGCTGGTTGAGCGAAGAGAAGGCATAGACAATCCAGATTCAATGCCTTCAATCAGTAACAATTTATAGAAGGACGGGAACAAACATATGGACCCGAAACATCTGCCGGGCTCGATCAAGGCAGCAATACTCATTCAGTCTGCCGGAAAGGTCATGTCAGAAAGAATCCTGGACAGGCTGGAAGATGAGGAACGAAAGCTAGTACGAGACCACCTGGTCCAGATGGGGGAGATATCCCCCGATTTGGTGGAGAAGGTGGCAGAGGAATTTCTTCAGCTGTCAGAGAGGATGAAAGCGCCTCAGCTTGGGGGTCCGCCTGCCATAAAAACATCGGAGCGGGAGGAAAGTCCTCCACCCGCCTCCTCTGGAAAATCCTCCGACCTTTCGGCTTTGAGAGCCCTGGAACCGGACCATCTCCTCGAATTGGTGAGAGAGGAACATCCTCAAACCATCGCCATGATCCTGGTGCATGTCAATCCGGAAGTGGCCAGCGCGGTATTGGCCAATTTGCCTGACCAAACCAAGGCCGATGTAGGGAGAAGGATTGCCACCCTGGATAAGGTTGGGGCCGGGATGTTAGAGGAGATCGGGAAGATCTTTGCTGACGTATTGAGGGAAAACGAAGATTCCATGAGCCATGTAAAGGGCGGGGCCGGGCTCATGGCAGACATATTGAATCAGATTGATGCCATGTCCGGCGAGATGATCCTGGATGAAATCGAGGAATTTGATCCTGAACTGGCAGCACAGATCAAGCAAAGAATGTTTACATTTGAAGATTTGATACTCGTTGACAACAAGGGTCTGCAAAAGGTGTTGAGGAAGGTGGAGTCCAAGGAGTTGGCCATTTCCCTGAAGGCGGCGTCTGATGAAGTGAAGCAAAAGATCTTCTCAAATATGTCTGAACGAGCTGCACAGATGGTCACCGAGGAGATTGAAATGCTGGGAGCGGTCAGGATGAAGGATGTGGAAGATGCCCAGCATGCCATAACCCGAATCATTCAAGAGATGGAAGATCAGGGGGAAGTGGTTATCAGCGGTCGGAAAGGAGAACAAATCATTGTATAGAACCGTTGATGACAGTCGATTTGTTCATGGGCATGGAGCCGATTCCTATGATTTTCCGAGCCTGCCGGTAGGCTTGTCCGAGGATCGGAATCCCGAGACAACAGAGAAAGAAGGGTTCAGGTTCAGCTTTGGGGACAAGGCCGCGGCACCGGAGTTTTCTGCGATGTTTACACCGGCAGAAGGGGAGATGTTAGATGCGGAGAATCCTATTGAAGCTGTTGAGGCAGCGTCAGAGACGATTCGAGAACAGGCCTATGCAAAAGGGCTTGTTGAGGGGCAGAGGATCGGAGCGGAGGCCCAACAGGCTAAATTGAAAGAGACTCTGAAGACCTTAAACACCGTTGCATCGGAACTTGATGCTGCCAGAACCGAACTCTACCGCGATGCCGAAAGGCAGGCGGTGGAACTTGGCCTCATGATAGCTAGAAAGATCGTCTGTCGTGAGGTTTCCTTAGACCGTGATACCATCTTTCGGGTGTTGCGGGAGGCATTCAAAAAGGTGAGCGATCAGAAAGAGATTCACGTCAAGATTCATCCCGCGGATATCCAGGTCATTCAAGACGCTGGATTCGATGTATCCAGTTTGAGTACGGGCAACGGCCTTGTCGTTCTTGAAGCTGGAGACGGCATATGCCGAGGTGAGTGTGTCATTGAAACCGATTTTGGGGCAATTGACGGGAGAATCGAAAGCCAGCTTCAGACGATCGAGGAGTCTCTCAGGCTCGCTCTTCAAGAGGGAGCGGGGGTTTGAACGATGAGACCATGAGATCATTGCATCTAAAAAAATATTATTCGGTCATCGACTCGGTCAGTCCCATAACGGAATGTGGAAGAGTCACAAAAGTCGTGGGTTTTATCGCAGAAGCGGAGGGGCCTGCATGCAGGCTTGGAGGCGTCTGCGATATTTATCTCAAGGGAAACGCGCGGAAAGTGAGGGCCGAGGTCGTAGGATTCAGAGAAAACAGGGTCCTCTTAATGCCCTTCGGCGACATTAGAGGGATTGCGCCCGGGGGTCGCGTGGTCGCCAGAGAACAACGGGCAGTTATCGGCGTCGGGGAAGGATATCTGGGAAGGGTCGTTGACGGGCTTGGAAATCCCATCGATAACAAAGGCCCCGTTGCGACAAAGGCCATTTATCCCATCTATGCAAAACCGATGAACCCATTTTTGAGACAACGCATTCATCAACCGTTGGATCTCGGGATCAGGGCGATCAATGGCGTGCTCACCATCGGTTGCGGACAGAGAATGGGCATTTTTGCAGGATCGGGGGTCGGGAAGAGCGTTTTGCTGGGGATGATCGCCCGGAATACCAGTGCGGATGTGAACGTTATTGCATTGATCGGAGAAAGAGGGAGAGAGCTGAATGAATTTATTCAAAAAGAACTTGGGGAGGAAGGGCTGAGAAGATCGGTTGTCGTCGTCGCCACATCCGACAGTTCGCCTCTCATAAGGATGCGAGGCATTTTTGTAGCGACAGCCATCGCCGAATATTTCCGGGATATGGGGAAGCATGTGATTCTTATGACCGATTCAGTCACCCGATTTGCCATGGCCCAGCGAGAAGTGGGCCTTGCCGTTGGAGAACCTCCCACGACCAAGGGGTACACCCCATCTGTTTTTACTCTGCTGCCGCAGATCTTGGAAAGGGCAGGAACATGTTCCGGCCCAGGCACCATTACGGGCCTGTATACGGTTCTGGTGGAAGGGGACGACATGAATGAACCGATTGCAGATGCCGTCAGGTCCATACTGGATGGGCATATTGTCCTGTCAAGGGATTTGGCTGCACAGAACCATTATCCTGCCATCGATATCCTGAACAGTGTCAGCAGGCTGATGAGCGATATTTCGAGTAACGGGCACAAGCATGCGGCCAGCCGTTTGAAAGAAGTTTTGGCGACCTATCGAAGGGCCGAAGATCTAATAAACATTGGCGCGTATGCCTCGGGAAGCAACGCCAAGATCGATTATGCCATTAAGATGATCGAACGAGCGAATGCATACCTGAGACAGAGGATCGAAGAAAAAGAAGGATTTGACGACAGTGTTCAGAAGTTGTGTGCCATGTTTGGAAATTCTTCAAAACCCGATTCGTAACAGCGCCTGCTTTGCCTGCCCGCCCACAAATACCATAAATATCGAACTTCCTAAAGATCCAGGGCAATATGCACCGATTCAGTTTAGAAACAGTCTTGACGCATCGAAAACACATAGAGGATGTGTTACAGAAGGAGTTCGTGACGGGGAAGAAGAAACTCCTCATGGAGGAAGAAAGGCTGGCGAGGCTTGAGGAGATCATACTGCAAACCCTGGCGGCGCTACAGGAAAAACAGAAAATCGGCGCCACTGTATCAGATGTGTTATTGTATGAAAGTTACCTCAAACAAATCTCAATAGACCGTGGTCAACACATCCGCAGGATTATTGAAATGAAAAACCAACTTCGACAAAAGTTGAGTGAGCTGATTGAGGCCATGAAGGCCCGTAAGATTCTGGATAGACTCAAGGAAAAGGAGCTTGAAAAATACAGAAAAGAATTGGAGAGAAAAGAACGGATCTTCATGGGTGAAATTGCTATCAGCGGGTTCAATATAAGAAAGCAACCCAAATAACATTTCATTCTGCCCATTATGAAAGACAAATCGCAGTAACCGCCCTTATAATATCGATCTGCTGCCGCACGAAATACGCCTGAAAGATTTCTCCATACACGCCAGACATGACCCGCCTGTGCGATTCCGGAATGCACGATTTATAGCCCAAAGAGCAGCAATTTTCATTTTGCGATTGATGATGCCCTATATCCCGTTCGTAGTGTCGCTGTCAGGCGATTTTTCAGGGCCTAACGGCCCTACTACAAACGGAGCGTATCGCTGCGAAAAGCAAAATGGGAATTGCTGCCCAAAGAGAGGTCGACTTGATCCGGCAAAAGTTTACCCCGAAAGGGCATCTTTTGCCGTAACGTTGTCTCCGGATGTGCCCGAGCATATTTGTAATGGGTGAAGACAAAGGACTGATCACGAATGTGATTTGCCGAAATTTGTTGGTATCCCAAATAGTTAAAGCGTAATGAGAAAATTGTGAGCGCCAAATTATCCTACGGAGAAAGGCCAACCGTGGCGAATTGGCACCGAGGTTGCAATATCGGAGCAACAACACGAATAAATCTTCGCCAATGGCAGTGGGAACCGAAACGATGCTGACAGAGTTTTTTCTGGTCAAAAATCAAGATGCCGCACCTTCGGAAGGTGTAAGGCCTAAAAAGGGGAAGATGGGAAACATCCCTGGCGAGTTCAATACGGATGATGGGACATCCAAGGGACCGACGGATTTCCATTCCACTTTTATGGAAGTCTCTCGCCATGGAGATGTCGGTTCCTCGGCAATGGGCGATCAGGTGGACCGAAGAACACCTCAGGGCGATGATATGGTTGACCGGCCATTGGAGTCCAAAAATGAAACGGATGCCAGGAAGGGAACGGATGAGAAAAACGCGATTTCCGTGCCCGCAGGTTTAGACTCAACTCGGAAGTCCGGCAAAGACGAATCCTCTCAGCTTGCAATTATGGATTCCGGGGAAATAGAACAAATATCTCCGGATCACGCAACGATAGGACGCCGCCACAAATCGGAAATGCTTAAGGCCGGTGGAGCGGCAGGTGCGGAACTAAAGAGCGGGCCGGCATCGGCTGATAATGGGAATTCAAACGCCATCCTCATCTCTTCGGAGGGGTCTTTTGCAAATAAGGTATCCGGTTCCGTTCGGCACACCATCAGGGAGGCAAATCCCATTGGTATTCGACCCGTTCGGAATCTCCATGACCAGATCCGTACAGAGACGGCAAAAAGCAGGCCCAATGGTCTGAAGATAGAGATGGCCGGGGCGAAAGAAAAGGGAGCCGCCCCCTCTGTTTCAGGGTCGGGTTCATCCTGGCGTCTTGAAGGTCAGGTCAACGCAGAGACGGCAAAAAGCAGGCCCAATGGTCTGAAGATAGAGATGGCCGGGGGAAAAGAAAAGGGAGCCGCCCCCTCTGTTTCAGGGTCGGGTTCATCCTGGCGTCTTGAAGGTCAGGTCAACGCAGAGACGGCAAAAAGCAGGCCCAATGGTCTGAAGATAGAGATGGCCGGGGGAAAAGAAAAGGGAGCCGCCCCCCCTGTTATAGGGTCGGGTTCATCCTGGCGTCTTGAAGGTCAGGTCAACGCAGAGACAGTAAAAAATGATGTCGCTTCTTCAAGAGCATCCAATGCCTCGCATGGGATCAGGCCGGCACACCAGGGGCTTGAGAAGGCATGGCTGAGCACCCATTCCAATGAGGCGATTTCTCATGGCGGGGAATTGACGTCACGTGAAGCACTCTCGGCCCAAGGAAAGAAAAGGCCAGGAAGGGATTCAGCAGAATCATCGGGCAAGGGATCTGATTCTAGGGAAATGACATTCAAATCAAACCAGACCGGATCAAGGAACTTTACAGTCGTGGGTGAACTCAGAGAAACCGGAAAAGGCCGGAAAGGGAAAGAGGCATCGAGATTCGATCTTGCCCGGGACGGCCAGGACAGGAAAGACACCTCCAAGATCGGGCCCGGAGAACAGAGAGTCGAAGCGACGGGGGAAAAAAGCAAGGAGGAGACCGGCGCTGCCAAGTTCGCAAACAGGGTATCCACCACTATGGGCGAACAGGGGTTTGACAGGACCGCGCCAAAGTCTGAATCAAGCATGCCAGATAATCCTACGTTCTCTGCGGGCAACACGTCCTCATCGACAAAAAGTCCGGGGAGCATCTCCCGTTTCGCAGAGATGGAAACGGTCAGGCAATCATTCCAGGAAAGCGGAGTGCGGCAACTTGTTGAAAAAGCGGCCTTGAATTTGAAGAACGGTCAGCAGGAATTCAGGATTGAGCTGAAACCGGAATCCTTAGGCCAGGTAAAGGTCCAGGTATCCACCGAGAATCACCAGGTAACCATCAGAATTATGACTGAACTCCCCTTGGCCAAGGAGATGATCGAAAGCAATCTCTACCAACTCAAGGCCGAGCTTCAGGGCCAGGGTCTGGAAATTGACACGTGCGAGGTCTCCCTTTCGCAGAATTCGGATAAAAGCGAGGTGGAGCATGGCTTTAACGGATCAAAACGGATGAAAAGAGGCTATCGGCAAAGAGGGGATTCAAAGGCGGTATCATCAACCCCAGATATGGAAAGGGAAGATTGGGTCAGACATCCGTTGTCGGGCTATGGCGCCATCAATCTGTTCGCATGAGAGATGAATTCCCTCACGCGGTTTTAGACCCAGTTGACCATAACAACCGAATGCATGTGAAGACAAAACGCAAAAGAAAAGGAGCCGGATTACCATGCCCGTTACAGGAATCTCTGGCGTAACAGCGACAAGCAGCACCTCCCCTTATGAAGCAGGCGGTGAGCTCGGGAAGAACGAGTTTATGACGCTGCTGGTTACCCAACTTCAGAACCAGGACCCGCTCGAGCCCATGGAAAGCAGCGAGTTCATTGCACAGCTTGCCCAGTTCAGTTCGCTCGAGCAGCTTCAGAATATTAGTGAAAAGCTGGATGATCTGACGGCACAACTCTCAGGTGCAGCCAACCTGATCGACCGTGAGGTGGAGGCCCTGGGAACAATCGTAAGCGTTGAGGCTGGGGTTTCGGATAAGATCTATTTTGATCTTGCTTCGGAAGCCACCGCCGTTTTCGCCTCCATCAGTAATTCCGACGGAATCTATGTCAGGACCATGCAGGTCGGTCCTTTGAGCGCAGGAAGACAAACCCTGGCATGGGATGGGACCGATGATAACGGGAACGCGGTTCCTGACGGCAAATACACTGTTGACATCCAGGCCGTAGACACGAATGGAGACATGGTTGAATCAACATCCCTAATAAAAGGAAAGGTTACGGGTGCGACCTTTGAGAATGGAACGACATACCTGTTGATTGGAGATATTGAAATCCCCTTGGGCAGCGTCATCAAAATCAATCAGATCGCGGATGATGCATGACAGGGATGGGATAGGAACAGACCATGGAAGAGAATGTCTTTAAACAGAGAGGCAAAGAGCAAGGGAGGGAGAGAAAATGATCAAATCGCTATTTTCAGGCATAACGGCATTGCAGGCCAATACTCAGGCAATGGGCGCCATAGGGGACAATATCGCGAATGTGGGGACCACCGGATTTAAAAGCAGCAGGATGGATTTTGCAAATCTCCTCAGCCAGTCCGTGGGGGGATACACCGGACAGGAGGTGGGTTCCGGCGTCACAGTGCAAAAACTGAGTCGTGACTGGACTCAGGGGTCGATTCAGGCTACGTCCAACGCCACAGATCTCGCCATCAACGGAAACGGCTTTTTTGTGGTGATGGACGAAAACGGCAACGAGTATTACACAAGGGCGGGCACGTTTCATTTTGACAAGGATGGATTCCTGGTTGACAATAATGGGTACAAGGTCCAGGGGGTCGACGGCGACCTTCAGCTCACGGATACGACCGGGACGACAAGCATATCAATCTCCAGCGCGGGTATTATTACTTCATTCACTACGGGGAGCACCGCGGGGACGGAGGTCGGGACGATTGCACTGGCCACATTCCCGTGCAACTGGGGCCTGGCCGCCATGGACAGGAACCTCTATACAACCACTGACGCGTCAGGGGATGCCGCCGTCGGGGCGCCTGGAAGCGCAGGGAAAGGAGTCCTCAGCTCCTATTCACTGGAGTCGTCGAATGTGGATTTGGCCTCGGAGTTCGGAAAAATGATCACCACGCAACGATCGTTTCAGGCCGCTGCCAAGGTCATCACCGCAAGTGATGAGGTACTGCAGCAGCTGCTCAGCATTAAACGCTAATTGTAAGGAAACTTCATTCGCATAAGTGAGCGACATCAATTTCTTTAAATTTGGGAGAGCCGATTATGATTCAGGTAACCCGCTTAGACAATACCCGGATGGTTTTAAATGTGGAAATGATTCAGTCTTTAAGGGCAACGCCCGATACGGTGATCACCTTTACCACTCATGACAGGATGATGGTGAAGGAGCCGGTGGAAGAGATCTCCAGGAGGATCCTGGCGTATCAACGCACCATCCACAGTGGCACGGATCATTTATGTGCAGACAGCAATAGGGAAAATTGCGGTGTGATCATCCCTTGACGTTCGCATCATCAGCAGGTAATGCGTATGGGAATGATTCCTTTCCGACATGTGAACCCCCCAGTTGGTGCGTGTCGTTAATAACGCCGTGGGGATGACCTGCGGATGAATGTGTATGTGCAGGACCCGCGTTAGGATGCGTAAATAAATAAAGGTATCAAATTGGCTTTGGCGATCTGGGTCGGATAGTGTAGTTCCAGTCGCCGTGGAACTTGTGACGCTCCAGGTTCACGCGCTTCATTTCCTCATCCGTCACCT